>Ga0118677_10000297_pt1 | contig 109255 bp, 87 predicted proteins | sample AliMusrvi5mmetaG_FD_86154 | JGI IMG/M metagenome (GOLD analysis project Ga0118677, IMG submission 86154)
AAAGAAATATTTTGAATAATTATCCTCCTCAGGTGTGGTTGCAAATCACATCCGAGCAACTCATAAAATGCCTCCCTTCCCTTTCCGTGTATTCAGTGTATTCCGTGGTGAATAACTGCTGCATCCGTCATAGCAACTATATTCTCCGGAGGGACTCCGAGCTGGATGTCGTGGATGGCTGCAAAGACGAATCCCCCGCCTGGTGCGAATGTATTGATACGTTCTCTGACCTCGTCTTTTACATCCTCTACTGTTCCGAATGGCAGTGTTTTCTGGGTATCTACACCACCGCCCCAGAATACTATTCTCCCGCCGAATTTCTTCTTCAGGTCAGAGGGGTCCATATTTGATGCGCTGGTCTGGATTGGGTTGAGAATATCCGCTCCAGCCTCTATGAAATACTCGATGATCTCAGAAACAGCCCCGCAGCTGTGATACATGGTCTTGGCTTTGCTGTTCTTGTGCACGAAATCGTTCATGAGCTTCATGTTGGGCACATAGAGGTCTTTGAAGATATCCGGGCTGAACAGGGGACCGTGCTGGGTGCCGAAATCTGTCCCGGAGATGAAAATAGTATCTATATAATCTCCGACTGCCTGCAGGTAAAGTTTGAGGTTTTCAATATTGCGCTGGGCAGTTGCCTGCAAAATAGAAAATGCATAATCTCTCTCCGATACCAGCATGCACAGCCAGTCAGTTATTGTATGACCGGCAAATATCCCGTTCGACCCCAGACCACCCCTTAGAAAACCACCATGGACTGAGTAGTCAGTATTTTCATAAAGGTTTCGGGCATTCTTTTGTATGATGCTAAGGTGTTCGTCTGTATATAGAGGTATGGACTGCTTCCATTTCTCCGGGTCCATCTTCACAATATCATCAGACATTGTAGTCACGCACGCCCGTTCGAAATAGAGGCCCCCTTTGGGCATATATGCAAGGATCTTCCCATTGGCGTCGAGGATGTTAATGAACCCGTTTTCATCAATAAACGGTTCAAAGTTCCCCGGCATCAGCACCTTGTTACCCTTACCGGTGACCCAGGGCTTCCAGTCCCTGTTCTCCAAACCCCAGGCTTCAGATGGGTTTTCCAGTTCGATCACATCCACATGAAGCCTCTGACGAACAGGTTCGTCGAGTCGCGCTATCATCCCGAATGGTTCATATACGGTAGGCAGCCCCAAATCCAAATCCAAATATTTTGCCAGTTCCACATACTCATCGATACATATCCCGCTGACTTTGGTCCCACCTATGTCAATCGGAACCCGGTCAGGCTGCTGGAAATTTATCGCCAACCGTACACGCTCGCGCGATGACATTGCATTATGAACAGGCATACTGCGGATGCTCCTTCAGATTTTATACAATTCTTCTAAACGGGATTTCAATTCTTTGAAATGAAATTCTACTTTTTCGATCAGTTCCTTCAGTAGGTCTATATCTTCGTTTTCGCAGGCTTTCTCCAGGTTTTCTGCAGCCATACCCAACACATCTGCTCCTATATTCCTTGAACTGCCTTTGATTGAATGGGCCTGCATTCGTATTTCTGCTAAATCATTCTTTTCGACTGCTTCTCTTAGTATAATGATGTGTTTTGGAATACTATTCACATACTTTATCAGGACTTTCTCGACGATCTCTTTGTCTCCTGCAACACCTGATAACAGAAAGTCTACATCGAAAACCGGCAAGGTTTCTTTGGTTTCTTGCGGTGACGGGCTTGAACAAACACCTGGAACGGGTTGCGTTGTACCAGCTTCAGGTCCAATCGGCAGCCACTTAATCATTACTGCTCCCATTTCTGCAGCTGTTATCGGTTTTGAAAGATAGTCATTCATACCCGCATTAATACATTGCTCTCTATCGCTCTCCATTGCATGAGCTGTCAGAGCTATGATCGGAATCTCGGGATTTCTGATGCCTGAACCATCACCCCTGATTATTTCAGTTGCTGCGAAACCATCCATTACGGGCATCTGCAAATCCATAAGGACAAGATCATAATCACGTTCGCGCAGTGAGTTTATGGCTTGAGCTCCATCTCCCACTATATCTACTCTATAACCGAGTGTCTTGAGTATCGCTTCTGCGACTATTTGATTTGTTTCATTGTCCTCGACCAGGAGGATTCTAAATTTCTGATTCTCTGCTATAAACCGTACTTCAAATTTCCCCTTTATATATGGCTGGTCATCTGCAATTTTAGCTGGAGTTATGACTGATACAATGCTGTCATAAAGAGTGGAGCGTCCAATGGGTTTGTGCAGGCAGCGGTCAAATCCTTTTATTGCATATGATTTGCAGTCATTCAATTCAGAAAGCCGAATCATGACTATCAGGCCTGTAGATTTCGTGGTTTCATTGGATTTAATGCGTTTACACAGTTCAGAAAGATCAGTGTTTGGCAGATGTGCATCGATGATCGCGGCTCCGTATGGAGTTCCATTATCAGCAGCACTCTTTATCATCTCCACAAATTCGTCAGCAGTACTGACACTATCATTCGCTATCCCCCAGTTGTCCAAGATGCATTTCATCACCAACAGATTGGTCTTATTATTGTCTACTATTATCACTCTGGTTGAACTGATCATCTCGACATCCGGTGACACTATTTTCGAAGCCCGGTTTGCATTCTGCTTCTCAACTGCTACAGTGAACCAGAATGTTGAACCTTTACCGACTTCGCTTTCAAATCCCAGTTCACCACCCATCAATTCAGCGAGTTGCTTGGATATACTGAGCCCCAACCCTGTACCGCCATATTTTCTGGTTATAGAGCCGTCAGCCTGTGTGAATGGTTGAAGTACACTCTGCTGATTATCGCTGGACATTCCTATACCTGTATCCTGCACTTGTATCTTGATTATTGTTTTTTTATTATGTGAACTTACCAGACTGACAGTAATAGTGATTTCGCCTTCATTAGTGAACTTAATAGCATTGCCAACAATGTTGGTCATTATCTGGCGGATACGATTTGGATCGCCTATGAGAAGCCTGGGGGTGTCCGGGGTAATATTAAATAAAAGTTCAAGGCCCTTCTCTTGTGCGAGCATAGCCATTGTCTGTGAGAAACTCTCTACCAGCACATAGAGGTCGAATTCAGTATTGTCTATCTGCAACTTTCTGGCTTCGATTTTAGAGAAATCCAATATGTCATTTATGACTGCAAGGAGGGCTTCTCCACTGCAGCGTATCATGTTTACGTAATGATGCTGGGTAGGATCGAGTTTCATACCAAGCAGTAAACTGGCTGTCCCTATAACGCCATTTAAGGGTGTTCTGATCTCGTGGCTCATGTTAGCCAGGAACTGGCTTTTAGCGACATTTGCAGACTCTGCTCTCTCAGCCATGTCGTTTGCCTTTATTACTGCCTCACGCAGTTGCAGGTTTACCTGTTCAGTCTCAATTTTTGCAATCTCAAGTGAGTGCAGGGCTGCTTTACGTTCAGTGATATCCAGTAGTATTCCGTCCAAATAATCTTCTTCCGGATATGCCATCGCTGAAAACAGGGCTATGAACCGAGAACCATCAGTGCGATGCATCTCCAGTTCCATTGGCTGTATTATACTGTTACCTGATGAGTTGGATATAGTGCACATCTGATCAAGACATATACCATAATCAGCAGCTTTTATTGTCCTGAGGTTGTCAGTTGAAATATCCGAAATACCACAGAGATCGGCAAGGAACCTATTGCATTCCAGAAATGCTCCGTCACTCAGCCTTGCTCTAAATATACCAACCTGGGAATTCTCGAAAATGGATTTAAATTTCCTCTCGCTCCTCCTCAGGTTTACCTCGATTCTGGCGCGTTCGCGAGTTTCATCTTCAAGTGCAGCTTTTTGCCTGAAGAACTCTTGAATTAATAATACGAGCTGTCCGAGTTCACTCCGATCCTTATCGTGATTCACTATGCCCTTAGGAGATTGGGGTTCCATTGCTGATGAAATGAGTTTGATTGTGTGTGACAGGAATCTAGTTAGTTCGAGATACAGAGCTCCAATCAACAGAATTGCAAGGGTAACAAGTAAAGCAATAGTCTGGCGGGTTGTTTTCTTTTGGATTATGCCATCCTGGAACTGGGTTACAAGACATAATGAACTGATAGGTTGTCCGTTCATACCTGGCAGCAGTTTTCGATAAACAATCAAATCACGGGCGCGTTCCCCTGGTGTTTTCTGAGTGTTGGCAGAGACATCCTGCAATGAGCCTTGTCCGTCAATCAGTGATGCAATCTCTTTTACATACTCCGAATCCCAGATTTTACCTCCCAAAAAATAGCCATAACAGGGCCCTGTCCGATGAGCATCTGCACTGGTTACGATTTTCGCACCGCGCACTTCAAGCAGTCCATAATTAGTGTTTAAAAAGAAGTGGCAAAATGGAGTTGATGTGAATAGTTTCTTGATTTGTTCCGGCTGGGTGGGGAGTAGATGCAGGTTTTTATTCTCAAATGAATTTGCAGAGAAAATTGGGGTTCCACTGGGATTGTAAATGGTGACCACAGTTGACTGGTAACTAACCAGGCCCTGCACCAGATTGTCATCTGCCCATTTTGGATCAAGCGACTTAACAAAGTTGACCATTTCATCCCAAAATGTGTAGTCATATGCCCATGTAGCGATTTTTTGGCCTTTTAGTTCTATGAGTCTATTGGCTATGCGAGCCGTATCCAGGCATTCCTGCTTATACAACAATTCGAAACGCCTGTTCTCCTGGAACTGCCAGGCGGCAATTCCAAGAATAAACAGCAGCGCTACACATGACAGCAGCAATATCATGCGTTTTCGGATGACAGCCATTTTGAGACCTCAATCTTCGGCAAGTTGTATCGGGTAGTTAACTAGCACCGGTGATACTAATTTTTTATTATGGGTCACTGACTGAAGGAGTTTACTGTGTAGACCAGGCCCATAGTCTGCCAATATTTGGTCAACTTGTACAATCCTTATATGCCATGTTAATCTGCAAATGAATCATTGTCAAAACAAGTAATATTGCTGTCCTAGTGCTGGAAATTAGTGCAAATTGAGATTGTAGTAAGATGCTAATGTGTCAATACCGCTAAACTGATTCTCAAAATGACAGATTTGTGCAACCATTTCCAGCAATACAGATCTGTTTTTTGCCAGTATAGCGGAACTGAGGAGCATTGCAATGAGGTTGTGGAGTTTATATGACAGTCCAGTTATGTGAGAGTTTACAGTCCATTCATTGATACGCGCTTCGCGCTACTCAGCACGAACGGACTTCAGGTCAGTTCACAGTGATTGAATGCTTTCGAGTTTACAATCTCATCTCATATGTGGTATCTCTCATGGATAAGATATGAGATTTTATCGGACGATATGAGGTAACACCGGATGAGTTTGAACAGGCAGAATGTATTCGTGCTGCTGCTGATATGGTTTGTTTTAACAGCTGCATGTCAGGCAGTTTATGCCCTCGATTCTGGTGATCTGTTGTTCTATGTTCCTTTTGACGGAAGCACAAGAGCGGAGGTTGCCGGGGGTAGCAAAGAGCAGACATCCGGTGCGGCTGAGTTTGTTGAGGGAATACGTGGGCAGGGGGCTTTGATTGGTGGAGAGACTGCTCCACTCAAATACCATATTCCAGGTAACTTTAATAAAGATCAAGGTACAATGTCGCTTTGGATCAAGCCCGTAGACTGGAAACGTGAAGACGGTAAAGGTCACACATTCCTGGTTTTTCCGGGAGAAGGACCTGTCGTTCAGTGCTACCTGCTGTACAATTATGCAGTAGGCTACACCTGGTTTTTGATAATGCGTCCCGGGGGAGCTAACCGGTTTATCGGCAACTTCGAACCTAAGTGGGAGCCGGGCAAGTGGCATCATCTGGTGGCAACCTGGAAGAAAGGGGAAGTGTGCACTTATCTCGATGGGGAACTGCAGGCCCGTGAGACTGAAGACATTCCTGTAATGGAAAATGCAGCTCCTGAGTTTCAAGTTGGAGATCCACAGAACAAAACAGTTTTCGATGAGCTTATGATCTTTAACAGGCCTTTGATGCCATCGGAAGTGAAGGCGCTTTATCAAAAAGATGCACCAGCTGTAAACAAAACACAGGAGAAGATAACGATAGGCAGGGCTAAGATCGCTCCGACCATTGATGCAGTAATATCTCCAGGTGAGTGGGATGACTCTGCAAGTATTGGCAATCTGCTGGATACATTCTTCGGTAAGTCCATCCAGGAGCAATATTCCAATATCCGGATGTCCTACGATGATAAAAACGTGTACCTGGCGATGCGTTTTCCAATTCCGGAAGAGGTCCGTCGTTCACCCGATCTCTATCCTCGGGGGCCTTTAAAGACTGAGATCCGTGAGAATGATGGTGATGTCTGGACTGATGATTCATTTGAGGTTATATTCTCTCCTGATGGGAGCGGTTCGCGACATACATACCGATGGGTAATTAATTCCATAGGCACCTGCTTTGATTCCAGAGATGGTCAGAAAGAGTGGAATTCAAAAGCTGTTATAAAGAGTGTTGCCGATAAAAACAACTGGATTCTTGAAGCTGCTATTCCGTTTACCGATATGGGAGTTTCCACTCCTGCAGACGGCGATATTTGGCAGGTGAACCTTGTCCAGAACTGGAAAACACTGTCCAGCCAAACCGGCGCGATCGCGCTGTCTGGTGCTATGAGCAATCTGGCTTTTTCACCTAAAACCCCGATTGTCCAGGTTAACAGTATTGGTCAACCTGACCAGGGACGGATGCTTCTCGAAGGCAGTGTCAGCAATCCAACAAATACTGCAACCAGTGTAGTAATAACCGCTCAGTCCACAGGCAAAGAGATCAACGAATCCACAACTTTGAATCTGGAACCGGGAGCATGCAAGAATTTTAAGCTGCAGTCAACAGTTGCAGAACAGACTGCTTCGACATTAGTTGTTGAATGTAAAGATTCTTCAGGCAGGAGTTTGTATAGCAGGCAGTTCCCGTTTGTCTTCCGACCAATCTTTATGCCCAGTCTGCACCTTCTGCCTTCCAAAAACCTTCTTGTAGTGGACATAGACCGTACCGGAGCCGGGACACGCCCTGGAGATAAATCATTCTTTGCTGATGTGGCTTTACGGCCGTTAGGGTCTAAAAAAGCACTGAAGCATCTGCATTCAGAAGCCTTTACACAGAGCAAAGAGACAATGAATGTTGATATTGCTGACCTCGCTCCAGGTTCTTATGTAGTAGCAGCTTCTTTAGGAACGTCTGACCGCAAACTGGGTGAGAAGATACTGAAATTTGAAAAGAAGATACAACCTGTCTGGCTCAACAACAAAGCCGGCTTCTCGGAGAAAGTTCCTCCGCCGTTTATACCGCTCAAAGTGCAGAAGACTGGCAGCAGACTAGTGAAAATAAGCTGCTGGGGACGGACTTATGAGTTCAATGGCAGTCTGTTTCCGTCTCAAATAACCTCTCAGAGAAAGCCATTGCTCTCCTATCCTATTCGACTCGTCATAAATTGCAGCGGTAACATAGCCATCTTGCAGAGCGGAGATGTAACAGTCGAAAAGTGTTCAGAAACCCAGGTTGTACTGGTTTCAAAATGTACGCTTGACTACGCCCATATAGCTGTTAAGACTACTATCGAATATGATGGTTTCATCTGGTTCGATATCAGTATCATCAACAGAGCAACCTTACCCATTGAGTCTCTGGCCTTCGAGGTTCCCTATGCCCTGGAATATGCCACTCTTGTCTATAATGGGCCAAATACCGGAGGAGCACTTAAGGTTGGTGAGTATAAATCACAATATACTAATTATTTCTGGGCAGGTTGCGAGAATGGTGGCATAGAATGGGTTTCAGAATCACAGCAGGGCTGGAAGATTACAAAACCTCAGCAGACAATTGAGGTGTTGAATGGCTCAAAGCCTGGCACAGAAGCTATTGCCCGATTCAACATCATAGATGCCCCTACGACAATTGCAAAACCACTAAAAATAAGCTTTGGAATTGAAGCTACACCGGTCCGCCCCAAACCTAATGGCTGGCGGAAATGGCGGCTTACCAGTTATGAACACCCTAAACAGGAGCAGCCGAATATCGATGCAAAACCCTGGATTCTAATGTGGAATCCCAGATGGTCGCAGTATCTTAACTATCCTGTAGTCAATCCCGAATGGAAACCGCTGCTAAAGAGAAGAGAATCGGAAGGCACTCGCTCCTGCCTGTATGCCCAGATTATGCGCACATCACCTATACCTCCGGAATACAGGTATTTCTATGAAGAGTGGCGGATGACTCCTTCTACTCAAGTCGATTTCGACACTATTCTTGAGAATATCAAGAAAGATAAGAATCCGGATTGGACACAAATAGGCTCAGCTCCTGTCTGTGTGAAATCCAGTTTTACGGATTTCTATATGTGGCACTTGAAACAATCTGTGAAAGAAGCTGACATCAAAGGTTACTACTTTGATCTTACAGGACCTGAACCCTGTTCCAACCAGGAGCATGGCTGCGGATGGATTGACGACAATGGTGAAGTCCAGGCAATATGGCCGATTCGAGCCGTTAGAGAGTTTTTGAAACGGACCTATGTGATCATAAAGGAAAATGATCCGACCTCTATCATTGGTATGCATATGTCTGGGAGAAACCTGGCGCCGATGGATGCTTTCTGTGACGTAATGATCGATGGCGAACTGTTTAACCAGGATATTCAAAGGCAGATTGCAGCTAAGGGTAAAGACAACGGTTATTGTGATTTTCTAACTCTGGATAAAATGCGTGCTGAGTATATGTCATCGACATGGGGACCTTTAACAGCTTTCCTTCCGGCATTTGTGCCGGGAGCAGGGGAGAAGTATCACCAGGATTCACCGGAAGTTATCGCAAATATAGAGCACCTGGTTGGTCTATTCACGCTCCACGATTCCCAGATGTGGCCTGCCTGGATGAATCCGAAACCCTTATACGACACCTGGGCAGCCCAGCAGAAATTTGGATGGGACGACAAAGTAAAATTTGTTCCATACTGGGACAAACGAATCAATGACTATGTAACTGTCGATTCAAGTGGAGTCCAACCGGTAGTCTGTTCGATATTCAGGCGTGCAGATAAAGTAATGCTGGTGCTGTTCAACAACAGTGATACAGACACAGAGGTTAAAATTCATCTGCATCCCGACAAACTTGGTATGACCACACAGGAATTCCCCGGTATCAGAGATTACTACAGCAGCGGGTATTTTTATAACATTAAGGATGAGAAGGCAGCCTGGAAATTGCCACTAAGAAAGCGCAATTTCAGGATGTTGGTACCGGGGAAGTAAGCGGAGAAATGTCATGTCATTCCCAAGCAAATCGGGAATGACATGACATTGAAGATTTGTTTTCTGGATTCCCGCTTCCGCGGGAATGACATGGTTTGGCATGTTGAGGTTGATAGGCTAGTGTAAATCTGCACCTGGTATCGGACCTTGTTTGAACAGTGGCAGATGTTTCCCGTCCGGTTCGAGTTTTATCACTGTGTTGCCCTGCCAATGCACTTGATAGCTGCCGGAATTCACTCCGGCATCCAGGTCAATCTCTTGCGTGAAACTGACAACCGGATAGTGTATGCTTATCTCTTCGCCTTTTACTACATTACCAACTTTGATGTAATCACCGACCCAGATAGATTCAACCTCACCGCCGTTCCTGCATATCTTCACCTTATTCCGCGGCGCCCAGGAAGGTGGGCGGAGGTAGTAATCACATTCTTTGCCCGCAAGTACAGTCAGCCGACCTGCCTCAGGGGCGTATGTCCGTACCTCAGCAGCTTCATGTTTACACGGTATGGCCATATTGATGTGAACACTATCTTTGCGTTGTGTGACTGCATTTTCCCAGACCGCATGCAATGCACGCATTCCTTCAGGAGGGCAGCATCCCATCAGGTCCAGCAGCATCGGAGGATTACCTGCAGTCCCGTGGTGCTCGATATCTTCATCCACAAGATCATTTGGGGTCGGTGAAGCAACGAATCCTCCCTGAATTTCCCGGAGAAAAGCCAGCTGCTCCTCGACTTTTTCGGCAGGTTGTTCGGAATGGATTCTGCGGTAGAGTGTCTCCAGTTCAGGAGTGACAAAGAACTGAGAGTGCCGGAGCAGGTTTCTGGCATATCTTTCAGCATGGTCGAAGTATTCCGGGTAGCCGGCCTTACCAAGCCAGACTGCCGTGCAAGTCATATCTGCTACGAGGCATATTTCAGTATGGCGCTTGTGTACGAGATTGTACGGGTCGTTCGCTTCGGGGAACCAACCGTAATCGGTGCCCATACGCCTTATATATTCGTATACTCGCCGGGTCCACTCAATATAGCGTGATACACCGGTTACCGTACCAAGATAAGCCAATCCACTTACTGCGTGCATCTGGCAGTGCATATGAGCTACAAATGAACCGTCCGGTTGCACTGCAGCTGTTTCAAGTGCTGGTTGAAGGTTGGCGATCATCCCGTCTGCAAACGCACAGGCGAAGTCCAGAGCTTCGCTGTCACCTGTGATCTCCCAGTACCTGACCAGTGGTGAGACGATGTAATGGTATGGTCCGGGAGCATCGGGAACTGTCCATTCTCCGTTACGCCAAGTGCCCCCTGCATAGAAAGCTCTGCCGGTGTCCCAACTTGCCAAATTTCTTAGCGCGATGAACAGTTTTTGTGCCTGTTCCTGGTGCTGTGTATCTCCGGTCAGTCTGAATAATTCTGCTTGGGTCAACAGAGCCTTGGCAGTGGTCCAGACTACTACCCGCGGACTATTATCTTCTGATCTGAATCCAGTTCCTATAGGTCCGGGCACATAGCTGAGATTGTCCTCGCCGATATAACCAAGCACTCTTTCTCGAACACCATCTTCAGCTTGCTCGACGGCATCATAACTTCCAGCCATTTCACGCATATAAACGTAGGCATAGTCCATACGGCTGTCGGTATCACCAGCAGTTATAGGATCAATCATTCCGATCTCATGAAACTTCAAATCGGGGGAAGCGCAATATGGCCAGGGGTCGAACACCGGCATGTGCAGCGCCCATAGACTGAACCGACACTGCCAGTCCGGTTGCTTTACAGGGTCTTTGGCAAGATAGTTCTGACACCAGCGAGCCATAACTACAGGATCAAAATCATCAACAGCAGATCCTGCACCTTCTTCAAATGTTATCTCGGAATGCTTTCCCATAAAACCGGGGATGATATCGTATTCAGACAAGCGTATTTACCTCTTTTCTACTTACCGTTAAATACAGTTGATTCTGTTATCTTTCCATTTTCTCTCCGCACAAACCTGCATTTGGTAGGCTTGCCTGCTTTATCTCCGCCGTCCAGAGTGATCGTCTCTTCCACGCCATCTGCAAGTTTAACGGTAATCGTATTGCCTGCTGCAACAGCCGATGCTATTTTTGATTGGCTTTGGTAGCCTTCCAGCAGGTTGATGAAGCTGGTTGTCCCGGGCTGAGCAGTTCTGCGGGAGATCAGTAATGCATCCGGCAGGAGTTCATCCGGTCCAAGCCATTCAGGTTGTTTTCCACGCTCGGGTTTGTGACCTCTGCGATATCCGACCGGACCTTTGGCAGCAATTAATCTGGTGTCAGCACCGTCAAGAGAGATCATCCGCAGTCCGATATTGTCACCAACATCCCATTTAGCTTCCCACTGACCATTTGCAGTACCTTCTCTCAATACATTTACGAACTGATAACCATCTGTTTTACCGAGTTTCCTTGTGTTGTCCGGTAAAGGTATGGTTGTCGTCAACTGACCGTCCTTGCCTGTCCCGTGTATCAGAAGATCGATGGTGTGGGGCTTGGCACTTGTGATGCGGTCATAAATAAGCAAGTAATCCCGGGTCATCAGAGCGATTCTACGGACTCTTGCCTGCTTGTCGGCATATGCGCTGACAGCTTCCAGTTCTGTCATTTGAATACCTGGTGAGGTTGCGAATGTCAGACACTTTTCGCCGGTGCTCGGGAGTTGAGCAGACTCGTCAATCATTATCGTATTATGTGCAGCAGTTTGACCGAAATATCCGTTCCACTCGGGTGTTTCAAGATCGGAGATAGGCAGGTCCGGAGCAAGTTCCTTTCCATAACGCCAGAAAGTGAATGCCAGTTTGTCTTTGTGCCCGTGAGCTCCGCCGTGAGGGCCGTAGTCCATCAGCAGATACTGGTCATCCAGTCTGTTGCCATCATTATTTTTCATCAAAGCCCAACCGATAGCAGAGAGGTTCGTACTCGGTCGCTTGATGTCATCAGCTTTCTTAATCAGCATCAAGCGTGCATCACTTGGAATCTCAGTCTCCGCACCCTTGAAAAAGGCATTGACTTCATCCCGGCAAACAGGATTCTGGAAAAGAACAGAGGGGACCTGCAGGAAAACACCTTCTGCTGTGTCATTGATGCTTGGGAAGTGCCAGTTAGGATACGCAACATCCGCCATACTGTAGAGGCTGGTTATGTAGGTGCGGGTTTTACCTTCGACTGCAGTATCGTGCTGCCAGACACTGTTGAAAGATGGGGTCTCAACGTCCGTTTCATAAGTATGGTTGCGGTCGGTTATGACCGGGCACTTCACATGGAACAGGTCTATTCCCGAGTAACCCTCCATGTCGGCCGACATCCCCAACACCGGCCAGGTAATTGCAAACATATATGACAATGTGCCTTCCATCGTCACGCCACTCAGCATGTCATGCCCTATATGATGCTTCCAACCGTTTTCTCCATCGATTGCATACCGAATCAAATCAGTATCCTGTGTGGCCAGTCCAATCGATAACAGCGACGCAACTCTTTCCTCACCTCCATTTGCACAGGAGTTCAAATAAGCGTTGGTCTGTTCCCAGGCCAGAGGTCGCAGGAAGTTGTCCTCTACACGTATCTTGTCTTCAGCGCTGAGCAGTTTGGAATCGTATATCAAATCATATGCCTGCCCAACGGCTATAGGAGGCATCCAGTGGAACGCATTGAGCCAGGTCTTCATCTTAGCCATTGGAGGTTCACTTTTTGGCTGACCAGACATAGCTGCAAAGTCATTCACACACAGAGCACGATAGCCTTTATACGGATCACCCAGCAAACGGAATGTATCGGCCAGTTCCTGACCGGCCTTTTCATTCCCCAGGTTATAGGCAATGGCACACCTGTACATCCAGTACATCACATCAGTTGCGTCTGACAATTCAGGTCTGGGGTAGTATGAAGAGTCACCGTTCCTCTTCGCAGCATCTCGGCTCATTGTGACAGGGTGGGGGAGTTGGATAACAGCGCTTAGTCGAATGACAGCCTCAGCCAGCGGATTACCCGGGTCCTTTACAGTGACTATATATGTCACCGCATCCCCTGGTCGTGCGCTGGGTTTGGGAGTAGCAGTCAGTGTAAATGTAGAAATGCCTTTTGGTAGGACTGGCAGCTTTCTATTTGATAGCTGATAAGTAAACGGTTTCAATGTCTTACCATAGGCGAAATCTTCTGTAGAGACATTAACATTTAACCCGCGTGGAGTTGCTTCCACATTGTTGACTGTCAATTCAAAAGTCACCGGGTCAGTCTTTGTCAGCAGAAGGTTGCGCTTAACAGTTATCGATATCGGACTTCGGCTGAGTCTGACATCTGCCATGTTTATTGTTGTTGCAGCTTTCGGAGCTCGTGTGATATGCACCCCAATACCCATTAATTGTTCGTCCAGCCACATAATTGGCCCGCCATATTCCCGGAAGTTTTCCCGGCGCAGTCGAAAAGTCTTCCAACCGGTGAAATTGAGCGGTATATTATGACGGAACCACCCATGTCGTCCGCGTGCTGACGTCCAGAAAATCTCGGGATTTCCGATTCCGTAGTACAAGCGGAACTGGATTACTCCCTTATTTGCAATTGTGTTATGTAAAGCAAACTCAATGAAATCCCATTTTGGCTTAATGCTGATAGGATGGAATGCCAGATACCCCTGCTCCAATGAAACCAGCTTACCTGTGGACCTGCTGTTGTATTTGAGACAATTATCGGTCTCTAAACCACCTGGTGTCGTGTGAGACCAACCTGCCCAGTCAGTATCATACCGGATCTTTGAACCATCAGCCAAAAACCCCCGCCATCCAGTGTTCAAACCGAAATCCGCATTATCAACAATAGGGGGATTGTAATCTTTAGAACAAGCAGGCAAAGTGCATACCTCCACAAGTACCGTTGTCAGTAAAACTGTAAGGATGCATTTAAAGCTAAGCATATGAGTCACCTTCGTACAGCGAAAGGATTCGTTATATCCAATAATCTTCTATTTGTACAAGGATTTACCTTCATTGATGTGTGAATATTATAAGAAGTAACAGAGGGAAGCTATTTGCCTGATTTTCGACCAAGTATCGCCTGCATCAGTGCATCATACATTATTTCTGTAGGGGGATGTATACCAGTCCATAACTCAAATGCCACGGCACCCTGGTATACCAGCATTTTCAGGCCGGAGACAGCAGTTGCACCCTTAGCCCTTGCTTCTGAGACAAGTCTGGTCTCCAATGGACTGTATATGAGGTCATAGACACGGTGATGGGATTGGATGAGTTCGGCAGAAAGTGGCGTAGCCTCCGGATGTGGAGTCATCCCCAGTGAGGTTGTATTCACTATGAGGTCGCATGCTGCAGCGGTTTCTGGAAGCTCCGGAGAGTCTGACGTGAGAACCTGGACTGTTCCGGTTGATGGAAAACCGAGTAACATTTCAGAGAGTGCATTGGCTCTTTCGGGAGTTCGATTTACGATAGTAATATCACATCCTGCTTGCCTTAATGCTACGCAGACCGCTCTGGACGCTCCACCTGCACCCAGAACCAGTACTTTACACCCGGCAATTCTCCCAAGTTCATCCTCCGCTGAGCGAAGAAACCCTTCCCCGTCCGTTGAATGGCCGGACAGTTGACCGTCATTGTTCACGATTGTGTTGACAGAACCTGTGAGAAGAGCTGTTTCGCTTACTGTATCCAGATAGGGAACTAGAATCTCTTTGTGCGGGATGGTGGCATTCACTCCGGCGATGTTCAGTGCTCTGAAGCTGCCGACAGCTTCGCCTATATGGTCAGGGTGAACATTAAACGGGACATAGATATAGTTAAGCCCAAGAGCTTCTATGGCTGCATTATGCATTACCGGAGAGAGACTATGTCCGACCGGGTGTCCGACAACAGCCAGCACTTTGGTCCTGCCGGTGATAATCATCAGAGTTCCTTTTTGGAGACTGGCTTGCGGTGCAGGGAAGACATAATTGCTCTTTCAACCAGCCTGCTCAGTTTTGTCCCGATGAACTCATGGTTGTGCATAGGTAATACCAAAATAGTCAGCATCCCGGAGCGTCTGCCACCCCATATGTCTGTCAGCATCTGATCACCCACAACAACGCAGTGCTCAGCAACACTTCCGAGAATATGCATTGCGCTGTTGAAGCCTCTGCGCCTGGGTTTTACTGCCTGGAAAACAGTTTTTACCCCAAGCTCATCCCCAACAATTCGGAGTCTGCGAGGATTATGTGTGTTTGAGACGATGCAAATCCTGAAACCCAATGCTACTGCAGTCTTAACCCACTCGCGCGAAGAATCAGGTATATGAATGCCTTTCCATGGGAGCAGGGTGTTGTCCATGTCCACAAGGAGGGTATCAAATCCCTTTGCCTTCAGATCTGTCAGGTCGATGTCATTCAGTGTATCGGCATATATATCCGGTCTGAATCTCTCCCAAAAGCTGCTGCTCATTTTACAGATGTCTCCACAGCTTTCTTGGCTGCAAGGTGTTCTTTGAAAGTGCGTGAAAAAATATGACCGCCATCACCTTTCGCGACATAATAAAGATAGTCTACATTGGCCGGGTTCATAACAGCTTTGATTGAAGCGATGCCAGGATTACATATCGGCGTGGGTGGTAGTCCGTAGATTTGATATGTATTGTATGGACTTACTGATTTCGTGTCGACAACATAGACTTTGGCCTTGTTTTCTCTACTTTCACCTGGTATATAACTGACAGTAGCACATATTTCAAGCCTGATATGTTTCTTGAGCCTATTCCAAAGCACAGCAGCAATCACAGGACGGTCTTTGGCAAGACGCGCTTCTCGTTCGACCAGTGAAGCCATTATCAGGATTTTATACAGACTGTCGTTGAATTTGTCCGGACCAAGCCCAAAGCGTTCTTTTCCAACTTTCTCTATGTCTGCTTTGTAGGGTCTAACGACTTTGCGCTGAAAGTTACTCAGCATGGTTTCCACGATATTGTTAATGTCCGCCCCACGCTGGAACAGATATGTATCCGGGAACAAATAGCCTTCCAGATTGTGTCCAAACAGGAATGCGGAATTTGGGAATTGAAATCCCTGAGTAAGTGTCAGTCTGACAAATGAATCCGATGTTGCAAACTGCCTGGTTTGCAGTTCATCTGCAATCTGCCTGATTGTATAGCCTTCAGGGATCGTCAGCTTTGCTTCAATAGTCTCGCCTGAGACCAGGTGATGTATGAGCTGCTGGACGCTCATAGATTTCGATACACCGTAGACACCTGGTTTCAGCTTACTACCCTCACCAGTCAAGCGGCAAGTGAGCACAAAAACTGTTGTGCTCCGGATTAGGTGTGCGGTTTTAAGCACATCGGCGACTTGACGTGCGGAAGCACCTCTGTCGACTGTGACACTGATGAGTCTTGGCTCATTAGAGACAGGTCTGGAACCAATCACCAGTCCCCAAACTGACAAAGCAAAGAGTGCAAGCAGTGCTGCGAGATATATTCTGATACGGTCAAAAAACTTCACTGATTCTCATCCAGATAGCTCTTTAGAATGATCACAGCTGCCATTTGGTCAATTACTTTCAGGCGCTGTTTCCGTGTGAGGTCCATGTCCAAAAGTTCATTTTCAGCTTCCTGCGTTGAAAACCTCTCATCCCATAATACCACGGGAATAGATAATCTGCGAACAAGGCGGTCATAGAAATCCTTGACCTTTGCTGCCTGTGGTCCTTCCTGACCCTCTTCGTTAACGGGATAACCGATAACAACTTTCTCTGCATCCAGATTATCCAGAAGTTCGAGCATTATTCGAATATCGTCCTTGACGCTGACAGTTCGATGGACGGTCTTGCGTGGTGCAACAGTAATCCCGAGCTCATCGGTAGCTGCTACGCCTATCCTGGCGTCTCCAACATCCAAAGCAACTATTCGTGACATTCAGTATCCTCCAGCTCAAACAGAGAGCATAACAACATAGACAATAAGATTCCAAGCATAATGGCAGCCATTACTATTCCGGAATCGTTTAGTATGAATGCAACTCCGCTGCCGATGAGCATTGCAATGTACCCCGCGCGGGCTCCGGGTAATGAAGCCAGCATTCGGTTGACCTTGCCTTGAATTTTGCTAAACCACACAAACAGGAATGGCGTAAACCCCAGAAAAATGAGGCAGGCAGCTGGTCCAACTAAGGTTTTCAGATTGAACCCTATTTTTCTGAGCATCATTTCAACAAGAAACCTTGTTCCATCAGACCCTGCAACTTTCGCAGCGCGTCCTGCATGTGTACTCATTTCACCCATTAGATGGGCGTCGATCTCCGAGAGAACGAACGATACTACGATACCAGCGATGACAGATAGTAGAATGCTGCGCAGGCGGAAACTGCCTTTGCCAAGTGCGATTGCCAGGAGAATGAACGTAGTAGTGGCGGCAGCTGTTGCTCCGTAATTTGCCCCAAAGCTGCCCCAGCCCAGGGCTATAATCAGCAGGATTCCAATCACTGCCGTTATTCTCCACAATAATCGCGTAAGATTGGGGATTGCACTTCCAAGGAATAACATCGTGCAGCCAGCCATACCAATCCCGAATGCAGCAAATTCATTACCTGTTCCATAGTACCGCATTCCCGAGAGCTGGTAAGAGCTGGGCATGCTCATGCGGCAGAGGGGGGAACCAGCAAAAGCATCTGCAATTATTATAAAAGTAGTGTATGCACAAATAAATGCCGGAGCACTCCCGGGATAACTCTCACACTTGCTTGCCATATACAATGCAAGCGCAGTAAGTGCCGCCGCAGATATTATTGTCCCGCCAACATACCAGTAGACTCCGGGTGGAAAGACTGCCGCAATCAGTAGAGCAGCAGGCAGAGATATAACACATATCATTCCTACCCACATCACAGACCGAAGCTTTTTCGATATTTTGAGCCCAAAGGCTACAACTACCGCGAGAGAGCAGAAAGCAACAGCTGCAAGTCCGGCACACGCTCCACCCATTGGGTCCAGCAAGATTCTATTAACTCTGACTCTAGCATTGAGATCCTGTAAATCCACCATTTTGTGCAGTAGATAGTCAATTGATGATTGTCCATTGTCTACTGTCATCGCTGGTCTGCCGGTAACTCTCTTCACAGGTGATGTTTCGGTCATCTGAAGAATAGCCGGAGCAAAATCAGCTGCTGTTATTAGTCCGGGAGTTCGGGTGCTGGGTGACACGAGGAGACCACTGCCATTGCCCCAGACAATTATAGGAGTAAGTTGGTCCCAGGTTTTTGGATATTTTGGATTTCGACTTATGAGATCGGGCAGTCCGAAAGATACCAGAACAAGTGTTGCATCCTGTTTCAGGCATGCCGCGGTTAACTTGCCGGTTATGACGTCCAGTCTGCGAAGAGCACGTGTTTTCCATTCCTTATATGATCCTGCAGTCATATAAGGATGCATATTATCCAGGCGGACAAGGTCTCCGAAGCATAGGACCACCAGGTCATTATCCTTCATGGCTGTTATTGCCGACGCAGTCAATGCATCCGGGTCAGAAAGCCATTGTGTTTTGCCTGCAGGTGTACCGGGAACGAATGGATCAAAACGATCAATCAACCCTTTAGAGTCTGCGGCTATGACTGCTGCTGATCTGTCCGGTATAGCTGGAGTGATTTCCGATTCCACATCTGCGCTGCCCAGTACACACACACTCTTGCCTGCAGCTTCCATTGAATCACCGATCAGACCTGTTTTGAAGGGTTGATCGGAGAGAGTATTTAGTTTTACAGCTTCCGCGAGTTGGAGAAATACTCCGGAACCTGGTTTTGCGATGTTTCCTGTGCGGAGTTTATAATCTGTGCCGGCGTTGATTGCAGTTGGGGTTTTCTCTTCAACGGTGCGGATGTCCCTGATCCAAACATCAGCCATTGCCGGGTTGCCCGAGGCAGCGGTTAACAGGACTGAGGCTTCGGCTTTAGGTCCGGAACAATTGGGGCTTATCAGCCCGACAGCTCCATAAGCTATGGAATTGGATATGTTTGCAGTAGAATTTCCCGAAATGTCATCCAGAGTCAGCCGGTTTGCAACAATGATAATAAGCTTCCGAGCAGAAACAGGTCCACTGCAAATCACTAACAGCAGCAGTAAACCGATAAATACTATCTTTGATAAGCGGGTAATCATACTTTTACAACTTGTTATTCTGAACAGTAATACTAAACGGAACGTTGTTATTCTGAACGGGACATTGTCATTCTGAACACAGTGAAGAATCTGCTTTACCTATACATCAATGCAATTCACTAATGTATCGTACAAGCACAAACCAATTCCTCTTGGAGAAATGCACAACCCAATTCCCCCTTGGAGAAGGGGGGTAGGGGGGATTGATTTCCTTCGAAATCTGCTATCAACTATCTTCAATCCCCCTAACCCCCTTCTCCAAGGGGGAATTGGCACTGCATGCTTCTTATAAGGGAGAACTGCACAGCCCAAATCTTCAGATTCAGTAGTAATGCAATTGCTAACTATGCCATTGCCTTAGCCGTAATCAAGTCTGCAGCCAGTGCCAGGGCTTCGCCTATCTTGCTTGCATCTTTCCCGCCTGCCTGGGCGAAGTCCGGCCGTCCTCCTCCGCCTCCACCTGCAACTCTTGCAATCTCTTTGACAAGGTTACCGGCGTGGAAGCCTTTTGAGACAAGGTCCTGGGTGACTTTACAGACAAAGACCACTTTACCTTCAGATCCGGTCGCCAATACAACAACTCCGGAGTGCAGCTTGTCGGCTATATTGTCAGCCAATTTTTGCATAGTCGCCGGGTCTATTCCTTCTGCTTCATAAGTTATAAACTTCACGCCGTTGGCTTCTTTTGCAGATCCGGCAAGATCTGCTGCTTTATCTACAGCTTCGCGCGAACGGATCTTTTCCAGCTCTTTGCCTGCATCTTTTACAGCCTGGGAAGCGCGCTCTGCAGACCCTACCAGTTCAACAATAGATGAACCTAAAGCTGCCGCAGCATCACGTATCTTGTCTTCCAGTTGATGAACAAACTGAACGGATGCTCTACCAGTAACGCCTTCAATTCTTCGAAGTCCTGCACCCACACTGGACTCAGATACCAGCTTAAATAGCCCTATCTGCGAAGTATGGGTCAGGTGTGTACCGCCGCAGAACTCTGTCGAATGTTCCCCCATACTCACAACCCTTACCGTGTCGCCATATTTCTCACCAAAGAGTGCAGTAGCACCCATCTTACGGGCTTCATCGATGCTGGTTACAAGTGTGTTTGCCGAATAGTCAGCCAGGATCATTTCGTTGACCCTGTCTTCAATCTTTCTGAGTTCCTCAGCAGTAACTGCCTGGAAGTGTGAGAAGTCAAACCGCAGTCTTTCTGGATCAACAACAGACCCAGCCTGAAGTGCATGTTCACCAATCACTTCATGCAGCGCACTGTGCAGCAGGTGGGTTGCTGAGTGGTTGCGGGCAATGTCCAGCCGACGGTTCTTGTCTACTTCGGCGGTGACTTTATCTCCAACAGCCAGAGTTCCCTGTTCCAGAATGACTCTGTGCAGGAAAAATCCGGATAGTTTCACAGTGTCATTTACTGTTGCAAGAACACCGCTGGACTTCAAAATACCTGTGTCACCGACTTGACCGCCGCTCTCTGCATACAATGCTGTCCGGTCGAGGATAACATCCACCTTGTCTCCAGCATTAGCAGATAGGACTAGTTCATCCCCACGTATTATCGCAAGGACAGTTCCCTCAGTCACCAATTCATCATAGCCAACGAACGTAGTAGATTCCAGGCTGGACTCCAGCTCGAATACCAATGATCCACCGGCAGCTGTCATAACACTTCCGAAGTTACCGGCTTCTTTGGCTCTTTGGCGCTGCAATTCCATCGCAGCTTTGAATCCATCTATATCAACTGTAACTCCGCTCTCAACTGCTACTTCACAGCTTAGCTCCAGGGGGAATCCGTAAGTATCATACAATGTAAAGGCAGATTCGCCATCGATTGTATTGCTTCCGGCCTGCAGGGCATTTTCAACCATATTGTTGAGCCTGTCCAGTCCGCTATCGAGTGTTCGTCTGAATTTGTCTTCTTCAGAAGCAACGACTTTCTCAATATAGGCCTTGCGCTCAACGATTTCCGGATAGATATCACCCATAATATCGCAGACAACCGAAACTGCATCCGACAGGAACGGATCGATCATCCCAAGGTTGCGCCCCTTAAGGACAGCATTTCGCAGCACTCTTCGCAGCACATAACCGCGTCCAACGTTGGATGGCATAACTCCATCTGCAATAGTAAATACTGCTGCGCGGATGTGGTCGGCAACAACTCTGATAGGGCGGTTTATTTTTTCGTCCGGGCCATATTTCTTTCCGGAGAGCTCCTCTATGCGTTGGATGATTGGCAGGAAGAGGTCGGTTTCGTAATTGGTCTTGAAACCATTGAGTATGGATATGGTTCTTTCAAGCCCCATACCCGTGTCGATGTTCTTTGTAGGAAGGGGGACAAGTTTGCCTTCATCCTGGCGGTCATATTGTGTGAACACCAGGTTCCATATCTCTACAAACCTGTTGCCGTCGTGTGCAATCGACCATTCAGGATTTTCAGGTCTGCCCAGCTCAGGGGTGGTATCCAGGAAAATCTCGTTACAGGGTCCACAGACTCCGTTTGGTCCTTTACTCGGGCAGTTTGCAGGCCAGTAGTTCTTGTCTTCACCAAGTCTTACAAGTCTATCCGCCGGGAATCCGACTTCATTGATCCACACATCTGCGGCTTCGTCATCGTCAAGATAGACGCTGGTCCAGATGTGTTGAGGATCGAGCTTGAGGACTTCCGTCAGGAACTCCCATGCCCATTTGATAGCATCTCGTTTAAAGTAATCCCCGAAGCTGAAGTTACCCAGCATTTCGAAGAATGTGTGATGAACGGCATCGCCGACTTCATCTACATCATCCGTGCGCAGGCACTTCTGGGAGGTTGTGATCCTGGGACAGGGAGGCACCCTCTCACCCACGTAGTATGGCTTAAACTGCACCATACCAGCGGACGTATACAGCAGGGTAGGATCATCCGGCACCAGCGAATCGCTGGCATGTACAAGATGCCCCTTGCTCTCGAAAAACTTCAGATACTTTGAACGAAGATCTTTGCTATTCATTTATCAATCCAAATCCTAACCCGGCATATCCGGAATCATAAAGATCCGTGAAACTTATATTAGTATCTAATCTCACGCAAAGCTGCAAAGTCGCAAAGAAGGGAACTTGATATTCAAATCAAGGTGATGATTACCTCGAGTAATTCTTCGAGTTAATTTACAAAGCATTCAGAAGTCAACCAACACTCTCTTCTTAGCGTCTTTGCGGCTTTGCGTGAGAATTTACTAGAAATCTATATCTTGCAGTTGCAGAACTCGCCGTCGCAGACTGATCCGCCTTCCATTACTCGAATGAAAGCCTCGATTGTAGCCTGGTCTTTGATACCGGTTGTTGCTCCCAGAGCGGTGACGCAGAAAGCACCGGTTGCATTGGCGAACTTGCCTGTCTTTTCAAGGTCCCAGCCATTAGCCAGCCCTGCGAGGAATCCTGCAGCAAACGCATCACCAGCGCCGCACGCATCAACTGCATGGACAGGATATATAGGCAGCCTGATCTCTTCGTCCGCACTTCTAATGTAGCATCCCTGGTCGCCCATTTTCAGACCGACAACCTTGACGCCCATATCCATAAGAGCTTTAGCAACATCCGCCGGGTCCTTCTGGCCTGTGCACATTTGGGCTTCGTCTATACTGGGCACCGCGTAATCCACATATTGAAGGCAAGGCCCCAGCAGCTTCATCCAGTTTCCACGGGAATCCCACGCAGTATCCAGGGAAGTCGTGACACCCATCTCCTTGGCCTTCTTAAGTACCTGGGCAGTGGGTTCACCATCAAAACCGGGCATAAGGAATGTTCCTGCGATATGGAGGATTTTGCTCTCTTTGATTACATCGAAATTGATATCAGCAACCGTGATTGCAGCATTGGCGCCGATATAGTGCAGAAATGAACGCTCACCGGCATCATCGACCATGACCATCGTAGCTGAAGTCGATACATAGTGGTCTCTTGCTATTCCACGGCAGTCAACATTAAGTTTCTGGAGATAACCAATTACAAAATCGCCAAAACCGTCATTGCCGACTTTACCCATAACAGCGGTATCCACACCGATTTTGGCAAGAGTGCCGCCGGTATTGGCTGCACATCCTCCGGAATGGAGTTCCATACGCTCAACAAGAGCTAACTTTCCTTTTTCAGGGAGCTGATCGACAGGTTTGCCGACAACATCGGCCACTAAAATTCCAAGACATGTTACATCAGGCATCGTTAATATCCTCGCAGATAAACTATAGAAATAGGTGTTAATTGCTAGATTGCATTGTCATTCTGAACGCAGTGAAGAATCTGCTTTTGCCAATCTCAAACAAGCAGATTCTTCATTTCATTCAGACTGACTTTAATCGTCTGATTTCTTTTCAGGTACGCGCCAGCCTTTGTCCTCTGGTTCTGTGGGATCATCGGGGGTAAGGCCGTAGCTGATGAAAAGTTCTTTGAGTGCACTGCAGCAGAAAAATGCGCAGCCTCCAACAAGAAGAGCGACCCAACCGGCGAATACTGGCAGGGCACATAATATAGTAAACGCGATTATAACAAGAAAGAGCATTAGTGTAAAGACAGGATTAGTGACTGTAAGGACCAGCCCGCGCTTCAATACACCCTTTACAGTAGAGTCTTTACCTCCACTCACCAGCAGAGGAAGATGGTATAGCATCATCATTATCCAGATAATGAGCATGTAAAAGAAGAATACTGCAAGCGCCGTCCATGCAAGACCTCCCTTGCTCATTGCCTGAATTGCATAAAATACAATGTTGGATATTACAATCAACGTAATGAACAAATCCGCAACAAACAGCAGCAGTGCCGGGCGGACAAGTTCACGAATTGCTGTAATAGCATCCATAACTACCGGGTGTTCATGCGTCACAGCCTTGTAAGCGTAATCATATATTCCCACAGAGCAGATCCAGCCAGCCATCGCAGGGATAATATAGAATACCAATTGCCAGGGTGCGAACGGGCGGAATATTGCCGATATAATCCATGCCAGGCCAAAGGTTATCAGAGTAGTCATTGCTGACCCAAACAGCACGAACCCCAGGTTAAAATAACCCTCACGAAGACCACCCAATGCAGCTAAACGAATATTCGGTTTGCGAACTCTCTCTATTGGTTGTTTCATAACAGATACATTATACAGTGTGAACCCCTGCAGCGACAATCATACGCGAAGTATCGTGTATCTTATGCACAAAAGGCCGTTCGCCCTGAGCGCAGTCGAAGGGCGCGGAAACAAACTCATCCCCTTCATTATCAATTGTCAATTATCCATTCCACCACTTTCTACTATCCATTCCTTCCTAATCTCCAAAGTCTTGAGTCTAAAGCCTCCCCCTTGACACTCTCGTCTGACTGTTCTATAGTTGCTTCGAGTGTTATTTATAAATGCTCGATCTATGTTAAGTAAGGAGTAATCTTAAAATGAAGCTAGGTGTTAGCAGTTACAGCTTTTCAAGATATGTAAGTGAAGCCGGTTTGAACCTGTCCGGGATTATTAAAGCCACAGCAGAGATAGGTTTCGAAGGTATTGAGTTTTCAGGTCTTGGGCCTGAAGCCGAAGGCGCTAATGAAGTTGAATTAGCCAAGCGCGTCAAAGACGAGTGTGCGGCTGCCGGACTCAAAATTATGAGCTGGACAATCGGGGCAGACTTCTTAAACGCTCCAGGTGGAAGTCTTGAGTCAGAGATCACCAGACTTCACGGAATGGTGGATGTTGCAGTTGCGTTGGGAGCGCCGGTTATGCGGCATGACGCCACGGGTGGTTTCCCGGGACGAAAGAACAATCTGACTGATTTCATAGAAGCCCTCCCGATCGTTGCTAAAGGTTACAGAGGGGTTACCGAGTACGCTGTAGACAAAGGCGTGAAGACGATGATCGAAAACCATGGCTTCTTCTTCCAGGACAGCGACCGCGTTGAAGCTTTGGTTGAAAAGGTAAATCATCCGAACTTTGGTGTGCTTGTAGACATAGGAAACTTCCTGTGTGCTGATGAAGAACCAATGCGTGCTGTCAAGAGAGTTGCCCCGTATGCTTTCCACGTCCACACAAAAGACTTCCATGTAAAGTGTGCTTGTGCTGATCCAGGTGATGGTTGGTTTAAGTCCCGTGGCGGCACTCCTCTGCGCGGAGCAATCGTCGGGCATGGCAATGTGAATGTAAAAGGCTGCCTGCAGATACTGAAAGATGCCGGATATGACGGGTTCATCTCTGTTGAGTTCGAAGGTATGGAAGACAACCGCAAGGCATTGGAAATGGGATACGCGAATCTGGTCAGATATACTGCTGACTTATAGGATAATTCAACTTCAAATGATTTGCATATTTGCATTGACATCGAAGTTGAAATAGAGTAATATTCACAAGAACGATCATTGTTAAAATGGAGGATTTGTAGAATATGACTAAAGTTGTTAGGTATTTGGTAATTGCTCTTGTGGCACTGGGCTTGTCAGTACCAGTCATGGCGGTCAAGCCTGTAGCAAAAGCTCCTGTTGCGAAAACAGCACCAGTTAAAGCTGCTGCAGTAGCAAAGCCAAAAGTGGCAGCAAAGAAAGTTGTAAAGAAAGTCGCTGTCAAAAAGATCGTCAAAGCAAAGAAAACAGCAAAGGCTGCAAAAGCTAAGAAGTAGCCTTCAAACAGACGTAATGATTGGCGCACATAGCTCATTGTTGATCTGGCTCTATCTTTCACGAGATTCAAGTCAAATTCTTTGAGTTATGTGCGCTAGTCATTTGAATTGAACTAGTATGCTCTCTTGAATCATCAGGCTAATTCTAATTCTTTACCCTTGTTTAGCGTATTAGTGAACTAATATTCAACACTCCACGCGCGTCCAGTGTCCGTCTTTTACCTTTGGGCGGGTTAGTCATTGATTTAATGGTAACTTCCAGATCCGAAGCGCCTTTCTTTCCAATCTCAGGAATCGAAGCCAGGAGTTTGTGGTCGATGATGCACAAATGCCGTAGTCTGTCGGCAAGCCTACCCGCATCAGGCCTCGATCTTGAAGCTGAAAATGCATAACAGGCCACAGCTGCTGTCACTCCTGCCGAAGGGCATGTTCCTCCCGGTCCACTGGCATAATATGATGGCGCGATGATATTTATAACAGCGATATCCAGTCCCGGACGGTCCAGCAGTGTGAGGATTCGTCCACCTCTCTTCGCCAGTGGCGCACATGTTAACAGGTTGCGAATAGTGCCCTTCATCCACGGTTTGGCTGAATATCCCTGCACGGCATTTTTTGTTGGCCTGTCGCCTACTTCCCCATACGGACCGATGAACAGTGCCCGGCTCTTTCGCATTGCATCCAGAGTTGGTTGAATATCATCCCAATAGGACTCATAGAACACAACTATATCGCACTCTGCACCTGCACGAGCATATGCATCAGCCCAAGCCTTAGGAATATCGGCTGCGTGGTAAATTGTTACATCCGTTGGCACTTTCAGTGCTTCAAGGAGGTCAAAGACCACCCGTGCCTGGCTAGTATCGTGGGTCTCATAACCGGGATCAGGATCAGCTACATACGGAGCCAGTTTATAGGTGATTGTGAAATCGGGTGAAAGATAATTCTCTAGTAGCTTCCGGCTGACACCCCCAGTTCCAACCATCCCCAACCGTACCCGCCGTTTACCTGACATACTGATGAGTTTCTGCATGCCCCCAGGTTCCATAACCCCCATAACCCGAAGCTCCCATGCAGCCCCCTCAGGAATAGGCTTCGCATCTTCAGCAGAAACCAAAGTGCACAATGCGAAGAGCAATAATAGAATGGACACAGTTTTCATATGAGTGCTCCTGTTTTAACATGTGAGGGTATTATAACGCGTTGGTTCAAGCCAAGCAAAGAAGCCAGCTATTGCGGAAGATTTCATTGTTGTCGGAATATTATTACAGCTACTTGGTATGATTACTACCGTCTGGTTTGTTGAACCTAAGCGCAATCCGTTCGTGCTGAGCGAGTCGAAGTGCGGACAGATTGCGCGGTGGACCAATATAATGAAAATGGAATGATTCCCATGACAATACGCAGCTCACATTCATAGATGATCACTTCCAAAATCTGCATAAATCTGCGAAATCTGTGGACAATTCTTTTGTTCCTTCACCCAATCAGTAATCCACAACATTTTGTCATCCACCCCTCCATAGCATACAATGGTTAAGTTACTTTCATAACACCAAGGAGCGTGAATGTGCACGAGCAAATTATACCAAAGCCATTTTTACCAATAAATATTGAAGTCATTGACAACCGTATATACCTGCATGCATCGAACGGACAGAATCTGGATGACTGCGGGCTCAAACTATACTGGCACTACACTGGAGATCAGCAGTGGAGAGTATCAGTCTCGAATGAATTTGAGAATCTTGCTTGCTCAAGTGAACGGGTGTCATTTACCTGCAGGTTTTCAGATCAGATTGCACATGTATGTATTAATAAATTAGGCACGGATAATGTCTGGCAATTCTCCGGCAAACTTGAAAACACAGGTGATAGACCTATCGAGCTTGCGAGGTTCTGTTATCTGACCGGAAATTTACCCAGCGATCTGCGTTTTCTGGAACTCCAGGGGCCACGTGAAAAGCCTGTTATGAGAAGCACAGGGGATTCCCTGCTGCCTTCTCGCCAGGATGTTGAGGGTTTTTGGGGGTCTATGAACGTAAGATGGCCAAGGATGCCGGATACCATCCACGATACGCCCGATTGGTCTATATCCAGAGATGTTGGCCTGTTTTTACATGATTGGCAAAGCTCCGGTTGGGGTTTTGCCTTCACCGGTCCACGCACCGCATTTGGTGAAATCGGATTCAACACCGGGTCCAATCCTTCAGAGTTCTACGCAGGAGTCCTTCTGGATAATATCCTCCTTGATCCGGGTGAGACCCGGATGCTGGAGAATGCAATAGTCTGGAATGGTGACTGGCAGGAGGGACTCAAATACTGGGCCAGGGCCTGTGCAGAAGATGCCGGAGTATTGTTAGTAAAACCTGCGCCGGTTGGATACTGTTCCTGGTATCAGACCTACGATAAGGTAACTCCGCAAGAGATACTGACTGCTGCCAATGAATTCGAAATCTGGCCGACACCTCCGGGTGGAAAGACGATCCAGATAGATGACGGATTTCAGGAAAAACCAGGCTGCTGGGGGCCAAATGAGAAGTTCAAAGATGCCTGGCAATCACTTCCCGGTAAGATCGCAGCAACAGGTGCAATTCCGGGTATCTGGGTTGGCCCTACCACTGTCCACCACAGCCATTCCATAGTAACTCAGCATCCTGAATGGCTGCAGAGGATTGATGGCGTTCCGGCTATATCATTCGGCAACTGGGACGGCGATACTTACTACCTCGAAATTGACAATCCTGATGCCAGGGAGTTTATGTTCGATATCATTCGGCTGCTGGTTGATCAGGGATGGAGATATTTTAAACTGGATTTCACCTATCCGATAACTGCAGCAAGACAAGCGTTCGACCGGAAGAAAACTATGCTGGAATCTCTTCGCAGCTTGTATCAACTTTTAAGAGACGCCTGTGGACCTGATGTCTTGATGTCTGCCTGCATAGGAACTCCAGGGCGTTATGCCTTAGGCTCAGCTAATTATGCAAGGCTTGGTGGAGACATTGGGTCATCCTGGGATGCAGTGCAGCAGACAGTGAGAGGATGGTTGACCTGGTCGTGCACTCAAGGAGTCTGGTGGCAGGGGGATCCGGATGTGTTTATGATGAGGACAGAAAACTCAACCCTCACATTTGAAGAGAGCTACCTGCTCACCGGGACAATAGGCCTTTTCGGCGGTTTGTTCCTGACTTCGGATATACCATCTCAGTGGTCACCGGAAGCAGTTGCAGCTACAAAAGAGTTCTGGGATGACCGCGGCCCAAGGACTCCATACGACCACCGGGTTTATTGGGGTTCAGACGGAAATATTAAAGCATATCGTGTAACTGTAATAGAAAACGGCAGAATGCTGCACAAAATAGGACTATACAACTGGACTGAGAATGAACAGGATACCAAAGTCGCACTGGATGATATAGGCTTGCGTTCAGATTTGCTGTGGTATCTGTCAACGACTCCCATAAACGACAATATGACGCTAGAAAATGGCGTTCTGTCAGCGCCAACCCAACCAGCCCACAGTATAAGAATCTGCACACTGGAATCGTAAGACTGTCATCCAGAACGTAATTTGTCATTCTGAATGCAGTGAAGAATCTGTTTTATTATTTTTGTCTCACGCAAAGCCGCAAAGGTGCTAAGAAGGGAAAGCTGTAATCATATTTTATAGACTACAGGAATCCGAAAGATGATTCAATGCGACCTTGCTGCTAAACACAAGGTAAATGTATTACAACACCTAATTCCCTTATTAGCGTCTTTGCGGCTTTGCGTGATAATAAAATGCTTCACGAGAAATAAAACTAGTAACCTCTCGGTACCCAGTTTATAGCTGATTTGATATCTCCGAGAGTCTTCTTGTCCATGAGCCTGAAGTATATGTCCGCCATTTTGCGGAGTTCGGAGTCGGTCTTGCCGCCGATCCACATCGTATCGCCGATATCCCCGTGACATGTCCTTATAAATCCACCATCAAACTGTTTGGCTGCTTTCTCATCATCTTTTGTTAATACGCACTCTCGATAACCTGAGGTTGCGATTTTCCCAACAACTATGCGCCGGTTGTAAGCTGACTCATCTGCCTGTGAGCATGTCAATATCGGAACACCAGGAGTTTGTTCCCATGTCTTGCTCATAAACGCAGGTTCACCGTCTGTGGGGCGTTCTCTGAATGCGTTAGCGAATGAATAGTAGGACTCCAGCTGTTGGGCAACAGTCCGTTCAGTCCGACTTACATTGTCCGGTATTACTATACACATTTTTCTGTTCTTATTTAGAGCATCGCTCTCAGAATAGAATGCGAGGATGTCTTCTTTAGGAGAGAGCAGTCTGGATGCAGGCTCATATACCAGTTCAATATGCCGGTTTTTAGCTGATGCAAGCTTGATCTCAAAACCGGCTTGTGGCGCTTTCTGGTTATCTCCGGCAGCCAACCCGTCAGCTTCGAGAAATTCAAAACCTAAATGCTCCCGGTTACTGCTTGTAATCCTGACTTGAGGCAATGTGCCTGAGATTTGAATGCTGACACTATCTGTTGCCTGGTTCCTGCTCGTTATCATCTTGATACCTTGAGCGGCACTCTTGATCCCATATGTCCTCAGCACCATTATCTCTTTAGGCTGCAGGTTAATGCTGAACCGGGTGTTATTGCTGTTTATTTGTTGAGAAATAGTCTGTCCTTGATCTGATACAAACGCGTATGCACCTTTACCCAGGTATGATGATAGAATCGTCAGATCAGCCTTGATTGGTATTCGCTTAGGATTGCTGATTGTAATGATCGTTCCCATGCCTGAACCAAACCTGCCGATCCACAGGTATTTGCTTGAAGACAATACTGCCGGTACCGGGTTCCAACCAGCCTTCTTGAGATCATTGATCGTAGGCACCCAGTCGTACCCGATATCCCGTGTAGCCCAGGTCATTGCGCTTGCCCCAATCCGCAGGCAGGTGAACAGATAGTGCTGGCTGAGCTGATCGATAATCTTTGCACCCATTTCCGGATCAGCCATATAGTCCCAGCGTATTCCTCCGTTCAACCTGGCACACTCAACGCTCCCCCAGAATGTCATCGGCTTTCTCCCACTCATAAGTCTGAGCGGCATAACATTGCGGGAATTCATTGCAGGCCCTTGCTCATACATAACTGCATCCGCGTGGAATACGGGAAAGCACTGGCTCCTGGAGATCGCCTGGTTCATTATTACTCCCATTGGCTTGCCGTCCCGCTTCATCTTATGGATTGCATCGGCGACGCAAACCCCTACCAGTGTGTCCGGAGTGTATATCTTTCCATTCTCATCAAACGAACGCGCCACGCCGTATTTGAGCTGCGCCGGGCCGTAGTCATCTATCCCATGGTTTGCCATATCAAACGAAAATCCGCTGACATTGTAATTGCTGACAACTTTCCGGAGTTCACTTTCAATTCTATCGGCCATGGTTGTTCCGTAAGGAAATATGTATGTCGTATTCTCACCAACCAGTGCATTCATCCCACCGGTAGACTTCATCCCGTTTTTAAGCACACTCTGAGCGTCCGGATATTCCCTGGTCACCAGGTCCATATCACCATCTTTGACCAGCAGATAGTAAAACATTGCGGTAGTTCTGTCTCCCTGGTCCATTTCGGTCTTGCGGACGCGGTTATACTCTTCCCAGGATCCTTTAAACTCATCCCCATAATCTTTGTAATGCCGGATAACGTCCCTGCCTTCTACCCAGTCAGCTTTTTCCGGGTAGTAGTCTGCAGACTTCACCCAGGGAGCATAGACCCATTCCCAGTCAAGCCCGACTCTCCTGCCGGTGTGAAGCTGCATCCGCAGGGAGCTGTCCGATGATACAAAGTACCCACCGCTGCCATATACCCGCTGGTCAATACCATCAACAGCCCGGAACCACTCCGGAAAGATATCATAATAAGACTGCACAGCATCCAGATACCCGAATGTCGGACGGAAATTATATACGATGTAAGTCACTGTTTGCGGATGACTGGAATCTACAACCAGCTTAGTCTCATAGAACACCTCGCGCATCGTAGAACGCATCCGGACCCCCGAATGCAAAGAGCTTGTCAAAGTATCCGGAGTAAACCCGACAGCCAGTCCGGTTTTATTGTCCCAAACACAACTAACAGGAAATGTGTATTCAATATTGTCCCGCTCAATAACCGATCTCCCGTCCCATTTGTGTTCATCCAGCCCATCCCAGAACGAAACATTCTGCCCCGTCGCATTAACCGGTATAGCCAGAGAAAGCTTAAGCAGCCGGTGGCTGGGATTTGATCCTGCATAACTCACAGTTACTTTATATAAAGAGGTTTGCGGTCCATTTACCACGTTGACTTTTGCACGGATGCATTTGTCAGTGGAGCCCCATGTAAGTAGTGTTGACCTGGCTGCTTTTGTCGTTGACAGGATCTTTCCAGGAATGGGTTTGCTGTTCATACCATCCATCAGCGAAATGATGCCGGTGTTTGCCTTCATTGATGGATTATTAATCCGGGGCAACTGATTGTTAACTGATGCAAGAACAGAACTGGAGAGGAGCAATATACTCAGAGTCATTATTCGAGTAGTCATTATATTGCCCTCCGGTACTTGCGGCCATTGTTATCTGTTATTTCCAGGTAGTAGTGAACAATTCTGCTGGGGAGTTTCATAGTTATGGTTTTAGGACCGGTTTCACTCAGGTCCCAGTAGTATTGGAACTTGCCAGCCAGATCATACAGATTTGCGCATTTGAGGTTCTGACTGTTTATCCGGAGAGTAACACTGAACTCGGCAGGCGCGGCATATGCATAACTCAGATCAGCCCATCCGTAGCCATATATTCCGCCGGTAAAATAGTATGTATCTATGTTGTGCCCGGCAGGCACTGTGAACTCCAGTTCCCTGATTGCCCATTTGTCTTTGCTGACCGGGTTCAGAAACTTCGGATCAAGGAAATCCTCCAGTCCTTCCCCCTGTCCAGGAGTTGCGCAATCACGGATATCAGTATTACTGCTTTTGGCAGCCCAGCTTCCGGAGTCTGCAAACTGGTCGGTATAGACTCTGAGCAGGAACTCGCAGCTGCCATCAAATCTCGAAGCCACTGCACAGTAATACCGCTTCCCTTCTTCGACTTTCAAAACATGACTAATGTATGCCGGAGCATCTTCGCAGGAAGTTATCTGCACAAATTTCCGACGGTCTGTTGGATCGTTCTTAACCCTATACTGCACAGCTTTGGTCTGTAGTGGATTCATCTCAAACCAGTCATCCGGCATAGACTGCCCCGGTTTTATGAGCTTGAAATCCACGTTAGTCAGCATATTACCCGGAATGGATCTGTCAATCTCAACAATATCCAGAGAAGCCTCATTAATAGCAGTTTTCTTAGTTGACTCAGCACTATTTGCTGTCTGCACCATGCATAATAGCGATAAAGATAACCACAACAAAACACTGGATGTTTTACTCATACTACTCCCCTTGAGAATACTACAATAAATATGTTGCATTTATCATATATATCAGAACACAAATCATATCCGCATTTGGTTGTCATTGGAACCGACCATTATCTAGTCGTAATGAAACCCCTACACCGTCCAAAGGCTGCGATATTCCTCGTTCGCCCTGAGCATGTCGAAGGGTGCGGGATTATGTGGAATCCGCACCCTTCGACATGCTCAGGGCGAACGGGGAAACCTATTTAAATATTGTGCAGCTAAAACCGATACACCCCATAACCATATCCGGCTAATTTGAGCTCAAATGCACCGTATTTAACAGTGATTCCCTTACCACCCGTAATATTCGTGAGTTTTCCATTAAATGGAACTGCCAGTTTGCATTGCCACTTGCCGGGATTAGGGCTGGTGTTTGCGACCAGCAATACCTTTACCTTACCGGACTCGTTAATCGCAGTCATGATGGCAGGATCTTCATTTTGGTTGCTTACGACGGATATTTCACACTGAATCTTGAGCACTTTCTGAACAATCCCGGCTAGCAGATTGCTCAATCCCTCGCTGTAGATAGAATCGAATGCACAATAGATAACCTGACCGTCGCTGGACTGAATAATAGATGGATATGCATCCTGGTTTGCTGCCAGGGCTGTTGTTTCGGCTCTGGTCTTTGGTATATAGCCGGGAATCAATTGTTCCATGGGCAGAGCATTGACAATTTCGGGTGATTGCACAGTAATTTCGGTGTGAAAAGCGGGGAATAGTTCCGGAGTTACTTCCACAATACGCATCTGTCCCCGGTTCCAGGGTGACGATCCTCGAGATTTTAGACCGAGGAATGCCGGAGTGGAAATCGGCTCGAACCATTCATCTTTCTCCAATGACCTTGCAAATGCCATTATTTTTCCGCCATTTGCATGGAACCTGGCAACCTGTTTGATATTCTCTGCTGAGAGTATGGATAGGCTCGGTATTACCAGCAGTTTATAACTCATCAGCTTATCGCCAAACTGCCTGTCAGATATGAAATCCACTGCAAAATGCTGGTTACGGAGCATATCATAGGTCTGGTTTACTCGCCTTGTATATTCATCCCGCATCGATGGTTCTGCAACAGTCCCATAATGGATGGTTGATGGGTTCGAGAGCAGTACTGCAATCTCCGCCTGCTTACGCGGGGCTGTGTAGACATCCTGGTTATCCCGTATGGAGCAGAAGAGCTTAGTGATCGCTGCCCGGACATCAGGAGGAGTAGCACTGTCAGATTCAATCCCGAAAGCTGCCTCTTTCCCATAGCAGAAATAGAACATCCCACGACATCCACCGAGTATCTGGGCAAACAGTTGAAGTGCAGATACTCCCGGCTTTGGCTGTCCGAGAGCTTTCTGCTGCCTGGTTTCGTATGTGATAACCGGGCCCTGTCTGTTTAAGCTCCGCGTTACTTCCATTATGTTTCTGTAATGGAATATAGAACCGTTGTAACCATCGCAACCATAGAAATCCTCGGCAGCAGACTGGAGGACAGGATCGTTGCAGAAGAGAGCATCCCCGGTCAGTGCCATAACCGGATGCTTAGATGTAACCCTGGCATCCGGCGCCACTGATTGTATTATCCGCCGTTCATTTGCAAAGAAATCCGCAAATGCCTGCTGGTTGTAGGTAACCCAGGCATACCAGAACCGCCGGTTGTCATCGGGCCTGGAAGGGGGGATGACTTTATCGAATGATTCAAACCTGGTACCCAGCTCTTTGTTCAATACATCAATGTTTGCGTATTGCTTTACAAGATTTAACTGGTAGGCTTTTACAGCATCTGCAGTCATATCTAGTCCATAAGCAGGTTCGTTCCAGTTGACGAAAGCCCCAACATTGGGGTCCTCACCAACTTCTCCTGCAACCGTCTTCCAGAAGCGTGCAAGTGCCCCCAGAAACACTGGATTATGAATGCTGTATTCAAACCACAGACCGATCTTGTTCCCGGATGCATCGACAGGAGGCCCTCCGGCCCTTTCACGCAGCCATTGAGGTATATAATGCCCGTTCAGAAGAGGGAACAAAGTCAGGTTGTGCCTGGCTACTCTTTCGTGCAACCCTTTCATTTCCTCCAGACCCTTTGGAGAAACCGCGTCAGGTGAATCCGGAAAGAGTGTTTGTAAGCTGTATTCCATGTGCAGGCTATTTGCACCCAGGGTCTTTGCATGCTCCATTTCTTCATTTGAAGCACCGAACACAAACCCGATCGGGAAGAATGCTTTACTGCCTTTTACCAGTTGATGGTCTCTGATTTCCATTCGTTCCGTCTTTGTCGTCTGTTCAGCTTTGTTCTGCATTGCAATCTCTGTGGGATAGTCACTGTTAAGTTTCATAATAACAGCTTTTCCATCCACAATAACCTTCCTCCTCACTCCCCCAGCAAGACGCTTTTTGTCATTCACTCTGGCATCTATCAGGTACTGGAAAACTGGTCTCGGAGTCTTCCCATCACGGCGTGTAAATCCAAACCCATAGTCGTCCAGTTCCATTCCAGCAGGAAACGTCGGATTTGCAGCCTTAATCTGTTGGTTCATTCCCTCATTGCCTGCTGCATATTGATAAGCAAAGCATTTCTGGTATAGTCCTGACTTGCGGTTGAAGTCCAGGCAGGATGAGATCATATCTTTCTGGTATTTATCAAAGACAGCACCGGCATCTTCCCCGGCTTTTGGCATACCCCACGCTGCTACGACCGATCCTGCATCCAGACCGAACTCAGTATTCCAGAGAGGTTTTGCTACATCACCATTTGCCTTCATAATCTCACGCAAAGCTGCACCGCGCTGCACAAAGCTCCACTGCAGAGGAATCCCGTAGGTGTGGAGGTTCATTATATCGAAGTAATCCTTGCCACCACCCTCATAAATCCCCCTGGGGAACTCTTCGAAGTCGGTCATCCCACCGGTCACGACAATGGACTTCGGATTGGCCTTTTTAATAGCAGGATATGCCATCTTCAACATCTCAGCATAGTATTTGCCGCGTTGTTTCAGTGGAATTGCCGGTTGCTCGCTGGCTCCGAATAAATCCGTGAATCCAACATCCATCTCATTCCAAAGCTCCCAATACCTTATGCTGGGGTATCTTTTAGTGATAAATGTCATAAAACTGGAGAATCGTTTGTAGCTTTCAATTCGATTGGCAAAAGAGCATCCAGGAGCGTTACCGTGTACAATTATTAGAGGGATTATATTGTTTTTCTTATACAATTCGACCAGTTTGTCCCAGCTATCGAGTGCAGCTGGATCATATTTGCCCGGCTGCGAAGTGTTCTCAATGGTATACCAATACATCGTCTGCCGGATAAACCTTATATTTGCACGCTTGAGGTTATCTGCAACACTCTGGCTGAATACATGCACTCCGATCCCAAACTCCGGACGGGAGTCAAATATCAGGCCTTTTCCATTTGCCCGGGCTAGATAATAAGCTGGAGGCCCATGCTTTTCAAGCTGTGTCCTGGTTGTATTATAATCAGACTCAACCTTAGCCCAGTCAACACAGAACCCATTAGCGTTAATCAGCATTAGCAGCGCAGCAATCAATAATACCTGTCTCACAATATTAGTATCACTCCTGGTATCTTCTACTATGCACTTATTATACACGGGATATGAAGTGATATAATACCTGTAGTTAACAGTTCACACTTGTTGAGTATTACATCATGCTGGACTTGATTCAGCACCCAGGCACGTTCGAGATGGGTCCTGAATCAAGTTCAGCATGACGTGTTTCCAATTACTCTGAACTGTTACTACCGGTAGTTATTATCTATTCACATATTTGCAGGTGTACTCGTTATGTGGTGGGGAACCAGATCAAAACTCCAGACCAAATGCCCTGTTACGCTAAACCTGTTTCCCTCCTGGTGGAACAGGAATTATGGCATTACATATGGGATGAAGATCTTTGAAAACCCGGAGTATCGCGCTCAGACATTCAAGGAAATGAACCGCCTGGCCTGGGATCGCTTCGGTGATGTCGGGTTTGGGGAAGAAGAAGCTGATCTAGTCTGGACACTCGATGATCTGAACAACGCCACTATGCCTGCTATCCTTGGCTGTGAAGTAGTTTATCCGGATGACAACTATGCCGTAGCACGACCTCTCTCAGAAGAGCAGATCATGACTCTGAATGCACCTGAAGATATCTCAAGCATCTGGCCAATCAGTGAGATCATCCGCCAGACCGAGTATATAAACGCCAAATATGACCAGAACCCGAAACCCGGCTGGGCATACATGGGTGTGCAAAACATCGCATCCATAACTCGCGGGGTAGAGCTCTATTCGGATTACTATCTGCAGCCTTCACTTGCCAGACATCTGCTTGATATCTCAACCGATATGATAATAGATTCTGTGGAATACTTCCGTGACACCGGCAGTGAGATAAGTGTGGTATGCAATCAGAACTGCACAGTCCCATTATGCGGTCCAAGAGTATACGAAGAGTTTCTACTGGATTATGAAAAACAGCTCTTCCAGTATGCAAAGAGCATAGAAGCTCAGTATTACATTCACCACTGCGGGATACTTGATACATATCTGCAGATATACAACCGGATTGAAAATATACACGCATTCGATATAGGGTGGGGGTCCGATCTCCGGCTTGCATTGGACGCTTATCCGAAGTCTTCTTTCAACTACATCATCGGTCACACGTTCATAATGCAGGCAACAGCCACAGAAGCCAGAGACATGGCCCTCCAAATAATAGACACCGCAGGTCCGGACATCAACAGACTGTCCGTAATCTTCTCAGACCTGGAACACCAAACCCCGGATGAAAACATAAAAGCCTTCACCCAGGCATTTGCAGGTTAGCTAACCCGTTTAACAATTCCGTTCACTAACAGTATGGCTTTGCACCGTCCAATTCCCCCTTGGCGAAGGGGGTTAGGGGGATTGATTCCCTTCCAAATTGCTAAAAAATGTATAACCTATCTTCCTATCCAATAAACTTCAGTAGTTCCCGTGACTTGGGTTCATCTGCTGCTGTATCATACGATTTGACCTGCTGACGATAAAGATCATTGGGATCAATTGATATGCCGGCGTGAACAACTTGCCTTACGTTGGATATGTCCTGAATATGCTCCAGAGGGTTTCCTTCGACAATTGTCAGGTCAGCTTTCATTCCTGCAGCAATACTACCAATATTTGGCTTCTTCAAAATTCTGGCTGCCTGTGAAGTTGCACAGAACAGTGCATCAACCGGAGATATCCCCGCATCCACATACATGCACAGTTCATCGTGCATGCTGAATCCTGGAATTAAATAAGGCCAGGGGGAGTCCGTTCCGACGGGTAGGGGAATCCCGCGTTCGTGTGCCTTTAAGATGAAGCGTTTCATATGCGGGATTGCAGCCTGCATCGGTAACCTGGCTTCAGGTGCTGCAAACTTATTTGGAATACCGTTCCAGATATCTCTGTAAGTAGGATGCACCCACTTGAGTCTGCTGTCATTAGCAAATACTGAATCAAGCATTCCACCGAGTCTGTCCCACACCACAATAGTAGGCACCAGCACAACATGTTTATCAAGCAGCACGTCAATCAATATATCCTGCTCAGAGACAGTGCTGGGATTCCATGCCACTTCACATCCCGTCAGGTGTTCAATCTCATCAACACCCGCTTCAGCAGCCTGCTGGGCTGAAAGCTGACCGAGATGCGCCAGCACCCACTTGCCCTGGACATGAGCTTCATCTACAGCAACCTGAAATAGTTCCTGAGTTAAGGTGACATAGAGTTTTATGTAATCCACACCGCGCTCACACTGCAATCGGACCATCTGGCGGATGTGTTCTTCAGTTTCAAATCCTCTGCCAATAGTCGGCCAATGGGGTGGAAAACCATCAACCAGGAACCCGCAGCAGCAAATATCAGGACCATTTTTCGCATTTTTGGTATTTTTCTCTCGCTGCTCGAGTATCCAGTCCAGATCGTTCCCTGTATCACGCACGGTAGTTACCCCGGCAGCCAGAAACGCATGTCCCATCACCGCACTGTAGTGAACATGCATATCGATCAGACCAGGCAGAATAGTGCAGTTCTCAAAGCAGAGTGTCTTTATGTGTTTTGGCAAATCATAAACAGGGATAATATCTTCTATGTTTTCCCCATCAACAGTAATTGCACTGCCTTCCGAGGGCGTTTCCGACATTCCGTCCCATATCCGGTCTGCTGTTATAGCATAGTGAGTAGAGGTCATTATATTGTACGTCCCTTCCATCTGCTGCCAAGTTGATAGAAATCCCAGGGAGCATCGTGCAGAAGTATACGTGCGCGCTCTATTGCTTGATCCATTGAACAGCAATCGCGCTCAATACGTTTGCTAAAGACAGTGGCCAGCATCTCATTGGTTATCTCAAGGCACACGCAAGTCTCAAAGAAAGACAAGGCATCACCTCCGAATCCCATTATCTTGTTAGTTGGAAGTATGTCCAGCCATTCATCCAGCCAGACTGACGCCATTGGTCCTGAAAGAGACGATACCCAGGCCATATCGATATACACATTATCGAAACTCCGGGCAAGACCTGTGAGTTCAGCCATATATGGATAAGATCCGTGCAATATGGCAAACCGGGTCTTTCGAAACTCGGTCAGGCAGGGAATAAACACACTCGGGTTACCATTCCAGGGCTGCTCAAACTCCAGACCGCTGTGGATTTGCACTGGCATATCGTGCCTTCCGGCCCATTCGAAGCAGTGTCTGAAACATGAATCGTGGAACGGCTTGAGCTTATCCATTACATATGGCTCGTCCCAGTCCACATGATTCTCCAGCAGGAAATTGTATGAATTACTGATATCTGACGGAGCGTGCTCAACAAAGTCAATAGCCCTTCGTCGTGAGATCATACTCAACTTTAGAGACACTGCTCCAGCAGCTTCAGCCTTTTCAATATAGGAGTCCAGTGCAGAGAGAAACTCATCATAAGTAGATGGAATACCGTCAGGAAACGCCGCCTCCAGTTCATCACGGTTCACAATTCCAGCCAGCGTATCCAGATAACAGATAGGGGCAAAATACTGAGATTCCAATCCGTCATCTCCGACTCTCAGGCATACCTTGATATGGTGTTTGGTCTGCAGGTAGTCCATATAAACACCAGAATATTGGTATTCAGGGAGTTGTTCGGAAATCTCAACACAGGTATGCTCATTCAAATCAGATGCATCGAAGAACCGTTTCAATATCCGCCTGGCACACACGCCGTATCTGGTATCCCGCACTTTTGCCCAGTATGGAGCAATTCGTTTCCATTTCTCAACAGGGTCAGAGCCATCCAATAGAGTCAGATGTGCTCCTCCCCAGGGATCATGAGGCAAGCCAGCCAAACCAAGGTCCAGCCCCACATATGTCCCCATAATATGGCTGAAGTCGAATTTTCCGGTTTCAAACGCTCCTTCACTCAACAAATGCTCATGCGTATCCACAACGGGCAGCTTCGATATCTCATTAAGCAGGAATTCAGTTGTATCATTCATATCGATACCTATTATCTTCTTGGTTTTTGAATCGCGAAAAGCGCGGAAATAACGAAATACGCGAAAAATGAATCACCGTTCAGTTGTAGTTTTTCGCTCGGGTGCAATTTGCAATTGCACCTGAAATAGAACTATTCACCAACCCACCTCCCGTTCACCCTGAGCCCGTCGAAGGGTGGCTTTATAGCTTCACAATGTGTAGGAACAGAATAAATACCTCTCTTAGCGTCTTTGCGGCTTTGCGTGATAATAAACAAGCCAACGCATTAATCCCTTTTTGCGGTTCATAATATCCAGGTTTTATCTCTTGACAAACCCCGGATTGCGGGAATCTCTCAGGATTTTGAAATATGCGTCGGCGTTTTTTGGAAGCGGGGTGGCGAATGACTTTATACCGAGTTTCTTGACTGCTTCCGGATAACATATAAATCCGGACTCGTAGGAAAAAACAAACCGGTATCTGGTCGATAATTCGCTCATCATCTTCCACTGCACTGCGAATTCTTTGGGTGTCTGCCAGCTCTGTTTGCCTTCCTTACCCCCACCCATCACAGTCGCTCCATGTCCAATGCTGCATTTACTCAGCCAGTACATGGAATCTTCCAGCCCAAGTACCATAGAAGCGTTAAACTCACTATGCATCATTGTTATCTGTATCGGGTCTTTCCAGAAGTACCCGCATTCCGTAAGCACAGTTATCCCTTGCTTTGGCTTTGAACTGACCAGACCCCTTATGAACTGGATCCAGTAGTGATAGATATTGTAACCGCCTGGTGCATTCTTCAGGTCCACATAAGACCCTTCAGGCAGGATTATGATTTCGGCATCCGGATATTCGGAGAGTATGGCATCCATCACTGCAGCGCCGACTTCATGGATGCGTTTGCTCAATTCACTCTGCTTTTCTGCGGGATATCCCGATGGGTCCCAGACTTTTGGGGAATAGGGTTCAGTGTCTATTGCAACTCCCCGGCAACCGCTCATTTTCGCCATTTTACCCAATGCTTTGAAAGTGGATATCATTTTGTCTATCCGGGATTGATCGAACCAGTCAAACGTAGGATCGTCCATATTTGCGTGTACAAAGTTGGAATCAATCCCCGCTTTGCGCAGCGCACTGACTGTCTCCGGTAGTTTCTTATATAGACTAGCTATCTTCTCGGCTCCGGAATCCCAACGGACAGGACCGGCGTTGTAGTCATTTACGAAGCAGAATATGAACCCGTCTATCCCTTTAGTATCGTGCCACGTTTTAGCATTAGCCTGTAGTTCATCAAAATCCGTATAGCACCAGATAAGAGTCTTTGGAACTGGTTTTGGAGATGGTTTTGCTTGTTCAGCAATTGAAGCGCAGCTCAGGCAGATAAGCAGGATAAATGAAACTAGTATTGTTGAGTATGTCATTAAGTTTCCTCTCGCAAATGATTGTGCGTATTTGTCTCGAAAGCCTAACATAGCCCGGCGAGTTAGTCAATATTTTAGAAACAGGTAATTATATAAAAAAATCACTTGACTTCGGATAGAATCATGATAAGATACTAACATTAGGTTATACTATCAATTTAGCCAGAAATCGTAAATGGAGGAAAATGGTGAAAAGAAAAGGATTTACTCTTATTGAATTACTAGTAGTTATCGCTATCATAGCAATACTGGCAGCGATATTGTTCCCGGTTTTTGCTAAAGCAAGGGAAAAGGCCAGGCAGTCGACGTGTCTGAATAATCAGAAACAGATTGGACTTGCTCTGATGTCATACGTGCAGGACTATGACGAGACATATCCATCAAGCTGGTTGACTGATTCTTCTTACAGTGTCTACTACTCCTCATATGTTGACCAACTGATGCCATACATGAAATCAAAAGACATATGGGTCTGCCCCAGTATGCCCAAACCGGGATTTACCGAATCCAGCTATTTGGCGCCATCCGGAGTGATTTTCTCAGTTCCTAATCATTATGAAGCTAACTACTCGATGATAAGATGGAGTAATTTGGGATCTGCAACCTTATCGCAGGTGCAATCACCTGCAGGCACCATTACATTCTACGAGTTGTACGGACCAAACAATGCTTCAACCAGGGATATCTCATTGGACTGGCCGAATTATAACTATGTAACAAGAGTCAGACTTGATCGGAGCACAAATGGCGTTCCCAACAGTGTGGTCCACAATGGAGGTATGAACATTATCTTCGCTGATGGTCATTCGAAATGGATGAGAGAAGAAGCCGCCTGGGCAGACCAGAGTCTCTGGGACCTGCAATAAACTGGTGAATCGATCTGTATAGTTTCCTCTGAATTCGGGCTGGATGAATCTGATTTATCCAGCCTGCCATCCTCGTTATTTTTATATACACCCCATATTGCCAAAAAAAACACTTGACTACTCGGTAGAATGTGATATCATACAGTTATAAGGTTATACTATCAATTTGCGAACATGGCTTAAAAGCCATTACTGATAATTAGAGTATTAGTAATTGATGCTGTTTTTGGTTGACCAATATAGATAGAAACAGACTTGCAGTTGCGGGGTGTTATACTTAAAATAAGTATGATGCTATATAAGCTGCCTTATTCGTGAAGTGTATATGCGGATCGTTTACACCGAATAATGCTGACTAATGCGCGCAAGATACATAAAGGTGGTTCATCCAGTGATTGACATCAAACCAATAAAACGCAGCAATCTGGTCCCTCAGGTTATGGAGTGCGTCAAGGATTATATAATAGACAACAACCTTGAGGCAGGGACACGGCTTCCCACCGAAAAACAGTTTTCGGAGATGCTTGGTGTCAGTAAGACCATTTTGCGCGAAGCAATGAAATCATTGGAGGCTGTTGGCATAGTTGAAATCAATGTAGGCAACGGAATGTTTGTCTCTGATGTCGACTATTCCAAACTTGTGGGACACTTGTCATATGCGGTCCGCCGATGCCCGCAGGACTTCATCCATCTGGTCAAGACCAGAATGCTGCTGGAAGTTGGCTCTTTGGATGACGTATTGGAAAACATCCAGATGGATGATCTGGTCCGATTAGAGGATATCTGTGACAGAGAGGCCAATGCAGAGACTCCTGAAGAGTATCTGGAATGTGATATGGGATTCCACAAAGAACTGGTAGCTTGTTCTAAAAATCCCTTGATAATCGAACTGAGCGCATTTTTCAGTGTGTTTTCAGCGCATATAGCGCCAATGATCAAGGCAGACACGATGCATGACAGTAGAGTAGAAGATGCTCAAAGCCACAAGCAGATACTGGAATCCATCAGACGCAGAGATTTGAACTCAGCGAAGACCATGCTGAGGCAGCATATAGGTCGTTATATGAATGGTGGTTAATTGACTCTGTAAAACAGTAAAGATACCGCAATTCAGAAAGCCAAACACAGGAGGGGATAATGAAAAGACAAGGATTTACGCTAATAGAATTACTCGTAGTAATCGCGATCATAGCAATACTTGCCGCGATACTATTCCCCGTCTTTGCAAAAGCCAGGGAAAAAGCCAGACAGACTGCGTGCCTGAATAATCAGAAACAACTTGGTTTAGGACTGATGCAGTATACGCAGGATTATGATGAAACATACCCGCCATGTGCCTTCTATGATGGCGGCTGGGTATTGAGAAACTTGCTTTCCGATCTGCTTGAGCCATACACCAAGAACAAGCAGATATGGCATTGTCCCAGTGAACCGGGCACCGGAATCGAGTATTCACCTGCTGATGGAGGGTATTGGCCAATGGACTTTGCGGTCAATTTCAACCTTCATCCCTGGTACAATAAAGACTACAATAATGGAACTGCTACTGCTGTAGTCTCTATGGCTGGAGTACAGAATCCCGCACAGGTTTGTTCGATGTTCGATGTAAAGACAACTCCCGGCAGCGCCGGATATGCGTTTTGGCTTCGATATGTGGACTATGTTTGGAAAAAGACCCAGACTGGAAGCCCGAAGATATTCGAGATTCACAGTGAGGGACTTAATTTCATTTTTGCCGATGGGCATGCCAAATGGAGTAAAGAAGCTGCTGTAAATGCAACGTTCTTTGATCTTTAGGTTAGAATGGTTTTAGTTTATTTTGGCAATGGGGTTCCGGGAGGAAATTGTTATAGACTCAAGGAACCCTTGGATCTTGGTGTTGGCAAATATCGTGTCAGGCTTGTGGACAAATTTAATTTCTGATATTCACTGGGAATAGAACCTGAAATTTATGCATAAATATCGATATTGCAGATTATGTAGAGTATAATTTTACTTGAATCGTAAAACAACAAATGGAGGATGTTTTGAAAAAAAGAGGATTTACATTAATTGAATTGCTCGTTGTTATAGCTATAATTGCTATACTCGCAGCCATCTTGTTCCCTGTCTTTGCAAAGGCAAGGGAGAAAGCCAGACAGACTGCCTGCTTGAACAATATGAAGCAGCTTGGACTTGGCTTAATGCAATATGTACAGGATTATGATGAAGTATATCCATCCGGATTCCCCTGGACAGAACAGATCGCTCCTTATGTAAAGAGCACTGCTGTCTTTATTTGTCCGAGCCAGCCAAAGCCAACACATACCTGGAGCATAATGACATTTGCGACTTCCTTTGGCTTTAACTACAACATGATGGGCACATCTCAGGCTGCATCAGTTAAGCCAGCGTCAACAATCGCTATGTGTGATATGGGAGCTTTTGCAGAGATACCTGGAGATGTTAATACTCCAGCTGTTAACGTGAATTCCATTCAGAACACAGGCGCGTGGATCCTGTGCCCACCGGAGATCTATCTTCCAACCAGCGGCAATGCAAACCCTGACTGGGCTGGACCTTCTATGCGGCACAGTGAAAAAGCCAATGTGGCTTTTGCTGACGGTCATGCAAAAGCAATGAGTGCCAATTGGTACTATATCAACAGTCCATGGCTGAGTCCTGGAGTTGGTGGAAACTAACTGTATTATATATAAATAATGCAGCAAATTGATCCCATTTATTAAATATAACACTCGCTGGCCCGGATTTTTGGGAGACTAATAATCCGGGCCAACTGCAAATATATTGCAATTATACTTATGACTGAACCCCAGTGTCGCTTAATCTGCATTAAAAAACAACTAATAGTAGTATCCCTGGCATAATTGTCGGTGAAATCAGGTGCCCTGTGTTACTGAGCCACTAAGTTGGGGCAACTTATTACGTAAATAAGCTGGATTAGTCTCTGCATGTTGAATTGTGGTGCAGGCTTCCAGCCTGCGAGTGTCTGCATTTTTTAATATCGGTCTATCATAAAGCAGATTCTTGATTTCATTCAGAATGACAAATACTGAACGGGATAGCATATATGGAGTTCATATGAACAAGACAATATCTAGTATGCTTGATAGAATCACACAGAATCCTGGGGAGAAGCGCAATATTCTGTCACTGGGGCTGAATATGCTGATCAAAAATGCAGATGCTCCATTGGTTGCGGGAACAGAGCTGCAGGCTTTTCAGGTCAGGATTGGGTTGAGCACTTCGCAGATCGGGTCTCTGGGTTCAGTTGGCCAAATAACAATGGCAATCGCCACATTCCTGTTGATGGGCCTCCCTGACAGGATCAAGAACCAGGTCAATGCGTTTGTCCTCCTGACTCTTGGAATGGCAATATATCCAATCGCTCTGGTGCTGATGTCTATAGGACCGAGTATTATTCGCCGTGCATATGTGGTCTTTCCAACTATGGTCGCCCTGGAGATTGTGGACAAAGTGTTGCTGGCGCTGGGGGGGATGGTGTTTGCTACCCTCTTTGTTCGGACAATCCATGGCAATATCCGTGGTCGTTTCATGGGGATTATAGGAGTAGTAGGCGGTATCATAGGAATCCTGTGCGGACTGTTATCGAGTAAAGCGCTAAAGATGCTTGGTTACCCCCATGGATTCACATTCTCATTTGGAATGGGTGTGGTCCTGATACTGCTGGCCGCTTATGCGATGAAGCATGTCCGTGAACTGCCAGAGTTATCACACGAGAATCCAACTGCTGCTGTAAACCCACTTTCAAGTTTATGGACTATCTGCAAAATGCGTGAGTTTAAACTTCTGGCTCCTCCAAACATACTGCGTGGACTGGGAGATGGCGCATCATTCTTTGTTATGGCTGTGGGAATGCAGAAATTGCATCTCGGAGTGGAATACGCCGGGTATACTACTTCATTGATATTTCTTGGACTTATACTTGGAACATCCATTTTAGGTTTCACTGTTGATAGATATGGGGCAGGGCGTGTGCTGTTCAGTTCTGAGGTATTTGTCGCTCTAGGACTGATGGGTATCGTGCTGACGCATTCCCCGATATTCTTTTTGGTATTCTTCCTAATGCTGCAGGTTTCATCAAATGTAGAAGCATATACTATCCCACTCGCACACTATGCAATTGTTCCTGCCTCGGTAATTGGTGCTTTCTTTGGTGTGAGACTGATGATTCTCTATCTGACGGCTGCCATAACTACGCAAATATCAGGTATACTCCTAAAGCGAGTTGACTATTTCGTATATGTATTCGCAGTCTGTGCAGTACTTAAGCTCATTACTGGTGTATTATACTGGTATGCATTCAACAAAGGCAGAAAAGACGCCGACCTTGAAGCAGCCAACGCTGTATAAAGTAATGAGATCGACAATGGAGATTACGAGTTGAAAAAACTTGCCTGCTTGCTCTTATTAATACTCATATTATCGGGTTGTGGACCACGCAAGACCTACAAGACCACAATCTTTGTCGGACTGCAGACTGATGTCTATACCCGCAACGCCTACACCCACGCCAGAGAACGCTTTGAGCGCGACCATCCCGGGGTCGGTGTTCAGGAACTCGCAGTTACCGGCCGCGATTATTATCAGAAGATGCAGACCATGTTCGCCGGCAGTTCGGAGCCGGATGTCATGTGGCTTGGAATGGGATTCGGAGATTTTGCTGCAAAGGGAGTCCTGGAAGACCTTGCACCATATCTAAAAAAAGAACCGAAAGGCTTCTATGAGAACCTGAACACAAAAGCCCTGAATGCCTACAAAAGGCCGGAAGGTCAGTTTGGACTGCCTTTCGGGATAGATTTCCAGATCCTTTACTTCAACCGAGATTTATTCGATAAAGCGGGACTGCCATACCCTAATTCCAACTGGACAAAAGAGGATGTGCTGAATGCTGCCCGGAAACTTACTATTTATGAACCAGGCAGGAAGCGTCCCAAAGTCTACGGTGTAGTCGGCGGATTCCACCTGATTGGTTTTGGCGGAAGAACCGTGTCTGACGATGGCAAAAGGTCCATGGTCAACTCTCCGGAAATGGTCAATTATCTCAATTACACACGCGACCTGTATGAAAAATACAAGGTCGCACCCAAAGGCGGAGCTGAGCAATTGGTCGGTATGAGCGATGTTATGATGTTCGCCAGCGGCAGAGCGGCTATGGCTGTGCTGGCTAACTACGATCTGCCTGCACTGCTCAAAGGCACAAGATGCCATTGGGATATGTGCGCAATGCCATACATGGGTGGTAAAGAACACAGGCTCTGGGGCAGCACAGCAGGGTACTGCATGTCCAAACGCAGCAAAAACAAGCAGCTGGCGTGGGAATTGATCAAAGAATATATCTCACCGGCATTTATGAAGGAATACTACCCGGCCACAATCCCATCCGACGAACAGTGTGCGAAGCAGATGGTCAAAAATGACAAAAGACTCCCTCCCGGTGCTCTGAAAACGATCTCTGAAAGTATGGTCTATGTTTATATCCCGCCAAGGATCAAGAGCATATTCGAAGTGGAAAACATATTCAGCACATCATCAGAAAAGTTTTGGATAAATGAGCAGACTGCCGATCAAGTCCTGAAAGACGCCGATGCCAAAATAACTAAAGTGTTAAAACCGGGAGACTAAATACTATTGTGGCGCAGGCTTCCAGCCTGCTTCCCCGAATGACTGATTTTATAATGTCTGCCATATCCATTAATGAGGATAAAACATGAGACAATTCTTTTCCAAGCTGGCTGCTAATGAATCACTAGCTGGTTATGCATTTATTCTACCTAATTTATTGGGCTTCCTGATATTCACATTGCTGCCGGTGATTGCATCGCTGTGCCTGGCGTTCGTCAAATGGGACGTGCTGACTCCTCCGCACTTTGTAGGCATAAAAAACTTTGTCGATCTGCTGGGATTCCACCGGGCAAGTGGTCATCATATCCCAAATGATCCACTTTTCTGGAAATACTTATACAACACTGTATTCTTCATGCTCAATATCCCGATTTGTGTAATTGCTTCCCTGATGGTTGCTCTGATGATGAACCAGAAGCTCAGGGGCATTACCATATACCGGACTGCATTTTTCTTACCCACTATATGTTCGGGAGTTGCCGTTTGTCTGCTTTGGAGATGGATACTTAACCCGGATTTCGGTCTGCTGAATGTATTGCTTACCAATATATCGACTTTCTTCCACTTCGATTTCACCCCTCCCCTCTGGCTGATGGACACCACGTGGGCGAAACCTGCTCTGATGGTGATGGGCCTCTGGGGTGGAATTGGCGGAATGAATATGATCCTTTACCTTGCCGCTCTGCAAAACGTGCCAAAGGAACTGTATGAAGCTGCAGAGATAGATGGAGCCGGGGCCTGGACAAAATTCCGGACAGTTACAGTACCATTCATCTCACCGACCACGTTCTTCATCACAATCATGAGCATCATCGGCGGTTTCCAGGGTGGTTTCATGCAGGCATACGTGATGACCGGAGGCGGCCCTGCTGGAGCGACTACTACCATCGAATACTACATATACAGCAATGCATACGAGTGGTTCAAAATGGGTTATGCATCATCGATAGCCTGGTTTCTTTTCGTTGTAATATTCATCGTAACCCTGATCAACTGGCGCTTCGGCGGAAAACGAGTGCATTACTAATGTCTGTCCTGAAGTCCCAGTTAGGGGCAACCTATTTCAATAGAACCGACCTAAGTTATATGAGGTAGAATTGTGGTGCAGGCTTCCAGCCTGCAATCCCAAGGTTTCCTCGGAGAACAATCATATGTCGATAATAGAAAATAAAACGGCGAACATGCAGGCAAGTGACGCTGCAGACATTGCGATCAAGAAACGCCGCAAGCGGAAAGAGTTTACCATCAAAGCCCTTCTGCATGTTGTGCTGATTACTATGGGCATCTCAATGGTAATCCCGCTGCTTTGGATGGTCTCGACATCCTTGAAACAGCCGGTCGCCGTGTTTGATTTCCCTCCTCAGTGGATCCCGCGCCCGGTCGTTTGGGAGAACTATGTAACGGCATGGAACTCCATGCCGTTCGCCAGGTTCTACTTCAACAGCATTTTCGTAGGAACTGTAGTGACGGTCGGACAGGTTCTGACAAGTGCTATGGCAGCTTATGCATTTGCCAGACTCAATTTCCCGTTCAGAGAAAAGCTGTTTTTCGGATACCTTGCTACAATGATGATACCAGGTTCTGTGACTATGATTCCGGTGTTCATACTGTTCAAACTGCTTCATCTTGTCGACACCTACTCAGCCCTGATACTCCCGGGATTCTTCAGCGCCTATGGGACCTTCATGCTCCGCCAGTTCTTTATGAGCATCCCGAAAGAGCTCGAGGAAGCTGCGAAACTGGACGGATGTTCTCTGTGGGGGATATTTGTAAATGTAATCCTGCCACTATCAAAGCCCGGTCTGGCTACCCTGACGACTTTCACGTTTATGGGTTCCTGGGGGAACTTCATGTGGCCGATGATTGTCACTAATTCTGAGGAGATCAAGACCCTCCCGATAGGTCTGCTATCTTTTCAGGGGATGTACAACACGGACTGGACTCTACTGATGGCAGGTTCACTTATTGTGCTAATACCAGTAATAATCGTCTTCCTACTCGGTCAAAGGCACTTTGTAGAGGGCATACAAATGGGTGCAATCAAAGGGTAGGGGATATGACAAAATACACTGCAATATTTTTAGGATCTGCATTGTGCCTTGGCCTGCTTATTAAATGTTCAGATGCAACACAGGATATGAAGGGTGGGAACACCGATATGACCGCTAAGAACGCCAGGTTAATAGCAACTCACAATCCTCCAACAGGCTGGCAGAAGCATACAGTCGTCCGTGCAGGTGGTTCATCTGAGCCTTTACGTCTGCCTGCGATGTTCAACCTTGTCAGCGCACCCTACGGTCATGAGAACATGCAGATGCCGAGTCTGGTCTATATGCCTGAGAAAAAGCGTCTGCTTATGACAGCGGAGTTTGGTGTAACGACTTCCATAAAGACAATAGTCATGACCAGCGACGATTTCGGTGGTATGTGGACACCAAGGAGATGGATGCACACTGACGCAAAGGGCAACCCGGACATTGGTGGGACTGTCGGGGTAACATACCTGGGCAATGGAGTTTTGACTGCAAGCCCGGAGTCCGGGCGACGAGTCTTCAGCCGTGACTATGGCGAGACCTGGAATGAGTCTTACCCGATCCCGGATGGCGCGAATGGACGAGTGCTTTACCACTGGGATCCGGTTGTAGTGGACAGAGACAAGTCCGGCAATATCGTCCGGATGCTGGAATCTCGCTGGAATGAGACTGGATACGGCAGAAACGACCCCAATCATAAGTACTCGCAGGCTTATCTCTGGACGAGTGAGGACGTTGGCAAGACCTGGAGCAAAGAAATCCCTATCCCGCAGTGGTATGGAGTCAATGAAGTCGCACTTGTCCGTGCGAAAAACGGTGACCTTATCGCGGGCTGCCGGACCGACAATCCTGTCAGGTTCACCGACATCCAGGACATGTTCTCCGGACTTGGGATATCCATATCCAAAGACAACGGCAAGTCATGGTCTCCGATCAATCAGCTATACGAATACGGACGCCACCATGCGAGTTTTGTCGTCCTGCCCAATGGTCATGTAGTGATGGTCTATATAGTGCGTGCCGGTTACACAGATAGCAAGGACGGGTTCACTCAATATGGAGTAGAAGCCGTAATTAGCAAAGACAATGGCAAAAGCTGGGATCTGGACCACAAGTATATTCTGGCCTGGTGGACAGGACAAGTCAAAGGTCCGAACTGGTGGTGGGGGTTGCCACAGAGTTCTGCGACAGTGCTTTTGCCTGATGGGTCACTGCTCACCACATTCTGCATAGGCTTCCGCAACGAAGCATCTCAGCCGTTGTGCATAATGGACACGGCCTTGATCAAATGGAGACTTAGCGATAAACCAGTAGACCGAACCAGAAAAATCCGCAACGCACCATTCGATTCAGAACTGCGAAACAAATATAACCCGGAGCAATAACATTTCGCTTCCAATTACAGTCGAGAGATACGATAGCTTTTAAATTCTCACGCAAAGCCGCAAAGGCGCTAAGAAGGGATAACTCGTCTGGTTTCTACATGCTTTGTGAATCAATAAAACATCGAGTAACTGGGAAATTATCATAGGGAAGATCACGCATATTCCCTTCTTTGCGCCTTTGCGGCTTTGCGTGAGTATTTAAAAATATTAGGAGAAACAGCAATTGTATAATCAATCAATCAAGTATACATTTATCTCTGCAGCGGTGGCGGGTATGCTTTGTCTGCTGCCTGGAGCAGTAAAAGGAAGTGGTAATGTGGACGCAAAAATCTTACCTCCCCTGGCATGTGATATGAATTCCAAGGTCGACCCGCGCGATGCCCCCTGGACGCATTGGGGCTGGCAGAAACACGGTGTGATCCGGACAAATGGTTCCAAATCCAAGCAGACACTGTCTGCGCAGCTGTATTTTATCGGGGGTGAGTGGGAGTATAACAATTCCCAGATGCCCTATCTGGTCTATATGCCTGAGCGCAAGAGAATTATGCTGGCAGTCTCGGTTGATAAACCTGTAATAAAGGCGATTGCAGTATTCAGTGATGACTTTGGGAAAACATGGACCAAGCCTAAGTGGATGCACACTGGTTCCGACGGCATTTCTGATCTTGGAGGCGCTACTCAGCTGACATATCTTGGCAATGGCAAGGTGATTCTGGGAGCAGAAACTCAATACTGGATCAGCACAGATTATGGAGAGACATGGCGTTACTACGCCCCGGTACCCATCGGTGCTGATGGCAGATTCTTGTATCAGTGGGACCCGATGCTGGTAGACAAAGACCCGAAAACCGGCAAAATAACCCGGTTGGTCGAGACCAGATACTCAAGCAATAATACTTTCGATACAGCAGACTATTTCTCGCAGGGCTGCATAAGGTTCAGCTCGGATGAAGGCAAGACCTGGAGCAAAGAGATCAATGTTCCCCAGTGGAAGGGTGCCAGCGAGATCGTTCTCTGCAGGGCAAAGAATGGCGATCTGGTTGCTGCATGCCGTATCGACAATCCTGTTAAGTTCCTGGGTACAGACAACGACCAATACAGCGGTCTGGCTACATCGGTGTCTAAGGATAATGGATATACCTGGTCAGAGTTGAACCATTTATACGATTGGGGCAGGCACCATCCTCATGTGATCACTATGCCTAACGGCGAAATAGTTATGTCTTATGTAGTCCGCAATGGCTATGTTGCCGGTAAGGATGGACTGTGCAGATTCGGTATCGAGGCAGTAGTCAGTAAGGATAACGGTAAGACATGGGATCTGGATCACAAGTACATCCTGGCTTCAAATAACTCAATTATGTCCGGAAACCGGGAGAACTGGGGATCACCTCAGTCTACATCCAATGTCCTCTTGCCCGATGGCAGCATATTGACCACTTTCTGCACCGGAGTCCGCAATATGCCTGCACAGGAACTGTGGAAGATGGACACAGTGCTGGTGAAGTGGCGCTTAGGTACCAAAGCAATCAACTCAGACGACACCCTGCGCAAAGCTCCATATGAGTCTGATCTGCGCAACAAATACGATTTGGATGTTTTGAAATAATAATCGTCATTTGAACAGGATTAACGGGATTTACAAGATTAACAGGAAGGGAACAATAATTCGATCAATCGGTAGTAGTGTCATTCTGAACGGAGTGAAGAATCTTATGATAGTAAAAACAGATTCTTCATTGCATTCAGAATGACAAGTTTCCCAAACCTGAACTCCTAATTCCATTCTTGTTAATCCTGTCAAAAATGACCCTTGTATAAAAAAGGAACCAACCACATATGCAGACAATGAAATTTGCGGAATATGACCTTTCCAAACTGATGCTGGGAACAGTGCAGTTTGGTCTGGATTACGGTATCAGCAATAACAACGGGCGCCCGAATTCTCAGCGAGTTCGCGATATCCTAAAATGCGCGATGGAATACGGTATCAATTGTCTGGATACCGCCCGGTCATATGGTATAAGCGAGGAAGCCATTCGTGATGCTCTGTTTGAGTTAAAAGCGTCTGACAATTTTACTGTGTTCACCAAAATTGTGCATATCGGTAATGAATACAATAGTAAGGATGTTCCTGATGTAGTACGTCAATCAGTCTTGAACTCAATTGAAACACTGGGGTTGGATTCATTACCAATGTGCATGTTTCATTTAGAGGGTGACTCCAAATATATAGACTCTCTGGTCTGCCTTAAGAATGAAGGTCTGGTAAAGCACATCGGAGTCTCAGTTGAAACTGCCGAAGCTGCAAAGCATATAGTTGAATCCGCTTTAGTTGAGGCCATTCAGGCTCCGGTAAGCATGCTGGACAGGCGATTTCTGGATTCAGGAGTTCTACAAGCAGCACACAAGAGAGGTGTAGCTGTCTTCGCTAGAAGTGTCTATCTGCAGGGTTTGATCCTTATGGACAAAGCCGACATCCCCGATTATCTCTCAGAAGTCACTCCCATCATCAAGTCACTCAAGCATTTGGCAGTGCAAGCTGAAATGTCTCTTGCTGAGATGGCAGTCCGTTATGTGTTGGGGCTTGACGGCGTTTCCGCACTGGTGATGGGTGTTTTGGATGCAGATCAGATGCGCCAGGATTCTATGCTGGTCTCTAAAGGTCCTCTTGATCCTGTATTAATCCGGACAATAAACGAAATCGTCCCATCTCTGTCTGAAGAGATACTACTCCCGGGCCGATGGATAACCCTTCGCGCCCGATCCATGCAAACCACATCCAAATAGACCCTATGGAGATGTAAGTTCATATCTTCGATTATCCGTACAGTCCAATTCCACCTTGGAGAAGAGCACAACCCAATTCCCCCTTGGCGAAGAGGGGCAGGGGGGATTGATTCCCTTCCGCACTGTTGCAGATCGAAGCGTCCAATAAAAATGGAGAACTATAAATGAAACGTATAAGTCTATCATTATCGCTCATTGCAATAACCATTTTCTGTGCATCATCAATAAAGACATACTCAGCACAAAACACCCCGGCAGACTGGCAGAAACATACTGTCTACCAGTTGAATGGTGGAGAGAAACGCCTCAAGCTGCATGCTGATCTGTGGGTTGTCAGCGGCAAATGGAATGAAAGAGCACAGCTTCCATACTTTGCCTATATGCCCGAAAAGAACAGGCTCCTGCTGCATATTGACAGGCAGAGAATAGCCAACCCCGGGCCGGTGTTCATTTACAGTGATGACTCCGGTGCAACCTGGTCTGATCCTTATTATATGCATACAGACTCAAAGGGGAATTCAGATGGCAACGCAGCAACCGGGGTAACGTATCTTGGCAATGGTAAACTGATTGCTGCCCAGTCCTACTACTGGTTCAGCTCTGATTACGGTCTGACCTGGGGAAACCAGATCCCTGTACCGAACGCGTCAGATGGCAAGCCCCTGTATGAGTGGGGACCGTTGATGGTAGATACCGATCCATCAACAGGCAAAGTAACCCGTCTTGTTGAGACCCGCTACAAGGAGAACGCTCCCTGGGGAATTGATGACTCTCTCACTAAAGATATATCTCAAGCTTCAATAAGGTTCAGCTCCGATGGAGGTAAAACCTGGGACAAAGAGATTTATGTCCCACAGTGGAGTGGTGTCAACGAAGTCGAACAGATCCGCGCAAAGAATGGGGATATCGTTGCAGCACTTCGAATCGACATGCCAATGCCTTACAAGACCCTCTGGCACGACAATTACTGCGGACTGGGGATATCAATATCCAAAGACAACGGTTATACATGGTCTCCAATAAATGAGCTGTTCCACTGGGGTCGGCAGCACCAGAGTCTGGCAATAATGCCGGATGGGGATATTGTAATGAGCTACCTGGTTCGCCGTGGATATCCGAACACTCCCGATGGTCAACGCTGCCAGTATGGCACCGAAGCAGTCGTCAGCCACGACAACGGGCAGACATGGGACCTGGATCATCGATATTTGCTGTATGTCTGGGAGAGCACAATCAGTTCACGGGACACATATGTAGATATGTGCACCGGCTGCGTTACATCGACCGTCGTACTGCCGGATGGCACAATATTTACAGCTATCGGAGAAGGGCACAGAGTCGATGTGACCAACAGGGACATCACACCCCGGGATATAACCATCGTCAAATGGAGATTGAACCCCAAACCGGTGAACAGAGACAACCGGATATCCAAAGCTCCATCTGATTCCGACCTGCGGAATAAGATCACTCCATTCCCGAATAGCAAAGCCTCAAAAGCAGCATCGAGAAAGAACGTAGCAACATTGAAAGAGGGAGCCAGAGTATCAACATCCAAATGCAGTCTTGATCCGAAGTTTCTGCTCTATGATGAATATCTCTATCCCAACAGCACGGCCATGGCTAGCATACCGGCCTGGTTGCAGATCCAATGGCCGAATGCAAAGAGAATTGGTACCATAGACATATATCCCGGCGATCCAAGCGGTTATGCAAACCCAAGTACAGAGTGTACTCCGTTGGATTACCAACTGCAGTATATGAGCGATGGTAAATGGGTTGATCTGATCCCGCCGGTAGTCAATTCGCCACGCTACACAGATATTTGGAAACCTGGTCAGAGGGTAGATAACTACGTCTACAAGCATACATTCAAACCAGTCAGCACAACTGCAATCAGAATGTTCATAACCAGATCCAGCGACTCCGGAATGAGAGTCTCCTCAGCCGGCAAGGTAGTAGTGGAACCGCAGGACCGCTGCACAATCATCAGAAGCATCGATGTGTTTGAAGCAAAGTAGATACATAGTGGGGATATGTAATGTATCGAGGATCTGCTTTATTGAGATCCTTCACTTCGTTCAGGATGACAATATTCAGTTATCAAGCCTGATACGCTATGAACGATTACTGATGTGAGAGTTTAATACATCTGGAATTTCAATATGGGTGCTGTTACAAACAAAGTAACAACACCCATATTTACGTGATCCTATTTAATTAGAATTATGATCTGCGTCTGCGTAGCCATCCGATAAGCCCGGGACCAGCCATAGCCAGCGCTGAACCGAAACCAACCAGCGTTGATGCTTCCGGAACTGCTTTGAGGGCCATTGTTCCATCAGCGGAAAGGCTGCTGCCAGCTTCGCTGAATGTGATATTGAGTTCACCGGTGTTCATTGAATTGGTAGGATACCAAAGACCTGGAGTAAATGTTCCTGTTAGGGCAACATTCAGGAATGTGCCATCGGCACTATGGGTGTGTGTTCCACTTGTAGTTACCCATGTTCCGAAATTGGGATCGGTGAAGCCAAACGTTAATAACGTTGCATTTGTAGTAGTGTCAAGTAATGTCGGGTCCGGGATAGCACCTAAGTCTGTAGGCACAGAATAGAAATCTCCTGTTCCAGTGACTTTCAAAAGACCGGTCAGCCAGAATTGATTGCTGGCAGACAATGTCAGAGGAACATCCTGAGTAACGCCGGTGGCTACCCACGATAATGACCCTGCAATTGGTGTAGTGGCCTGTGCAATACTCACCAGACTCAACAATGCGATAGCTAACACTATCAGAACACTTATCTTTTTCATTTTTCTGTTTTCTCCTGTTATTTCGATTGATAGTCATCTTGACTGGAGCTTCCGCAACTGCATATACTATTGCGGTTTCACGATCCTCTTCGATCATGAATGCACACTGTATTTGTTTACTGCATTTATGCCTTTCATCACCTTACTTTCGAGCAAGTAAACGGTTCAAGAAGATTGTTCATTCTTCTGTCGGACTATACTGATTCTGTGCCGGCAAAATCATCATTGATAGGTATTTTCAGCGTTTTGGTGCAGCGATAGACTTTTGGAGAACCTGTTGTAAGCGCTCCAATGGCAGCTACGGCTAAAAGTACAGGACTTACAGTCAATATCACTACTAGTGACAACATAGTATCAACGTATATTGGTAATTGAGTTGTGTATCTGGATGCGCAGCGTTTAGCGCTGTTGCGATTGTATTTTTTTCGCAGGTAATATCGTGAGCCGGCTAGCCCGATACCATTTAAAACCAAAGCTGCTGCAACTCCCGTCATTGTGTTGGGTTCAGGAACAGTCAAGGCCTGATTTGCCTGATATCCTTTTCCGAGATTATTGAAAGCTGTTGATCCCAAATGATTTCGGAATCGGTCTGGATATATAGCGCTTTGGTGTTCGCTGATGTGGTAGCTTCCCTTGGTCAAGGTAGTTGCTATATTTGTTGATGTAGTCAGAATAAGTCCGATCAAAAACATATGTATTATATAGCTGAACATATTCACAACCATTCTCATTCGAAACATCAAGTAAACGTATATATCTGATATAACAACATAAAAATGACGACTATGTCTGCAAATTCGTAAACGCTGATCGTCTGTTTATATATACTCAATAATGATACCTATCAAACCCGCAACCCACCAAAAAATATCAATATATTCATATAGAATACAATAAGCAAGCATAATAATCACCATGTAAATGTTTAGTTAGCTGCATATATGGGGAAATATTGCACAATAGTATAGATATATTAAAGATTGCACGCTAGGTATTGCGAACGCTAGGGACTGGTAGAGTAATTTACAGTAATTAGTGGTGGAAATGATAATATAATGATGGGTGTGTTCGTGAATGGCACTACGTGTAAAAATGTAGGTATCGATGTATCAGTTTGCAAATAGGTATGTGACGCTACCGACATATTCTTGGCTTCGAACGCTTGCTACCAGGAGAATTGAATCTTATGATGAAACAAAGCAGCATTAAGGAACAGATGTCCAGTACAATAACATCATCCGGGCACGAACTTACTGACAGGGAGATTCACATTTTGCGCCGGCTATTCAGTGGTCAGCGTTCTGCTGAGGCTGCTAGCGACCTCGGTGTCAGCAAACGCACTATAGATTTCCACCTGGCACAGGCATATGCCAAAATGGGCGTGGCCAATAGATATGATGCATTCAGAAAAGCCATAGAACTTGGGATAATAAGCGAATAACATAACAGTTTGGTTTCGCAGGAAATCACCATACATTTACATTTGAATGGGTGGTCAGTGAAGCCGGGGTCGGAGTCTAAACGAGTAAGCTCATCTGGATTCACATCCTCGTTACGAATTGTCGTAGAGGTTCCGGGTGTCAGAGTCTTTGCTGCAGAAGGAGCGCTTCACTTCGATACTGCAACAATTGCGATCAGGAAAGCATGTTAGCACTATTTGCTTGCGATATTGCTTTGATAGCATCGTCTATATTCTGATGCAACGATATTATTGTGTCCAGGTGAGTAATATGCATCAGGCGACATATTGCAGAGGAAGAGCCGATCAGGTTTATTGTTCCAGCTTTGGGAATAAGTCGCTTAATTGCTGAGATCAATACGCCAAAACCGCTGCTATCCATGTACTTAACATTATGCATATCTATGATCAGATTATGCTCCACCTCATCCAGCATTTGAGCCATAGATTCCCGGAATAGCGGCAGTGAATAAGTATCGATATGCCCTGACAAATGCAATACTTTCATCCCCTTGACTTCAACAATTTGTGTCTCCAGTATCAGCTCATTATTTATTCTCATTTGCTTGATCGTATATTTGTCATCCAATAATGTGACGATATCGTTAGCCATGTTGTTTATCTCCTTGATAAAGGCATTTCTGGCGATCGAATACTGATTATGCCCCAATGAAATGTATCTAAATACGAAACTGCATTTTGAGTAAGCTACTTGCGGCTCACACTCATAATAGATAATTATATCTCAATATAAAAGACACAAAAAAACCTATAGTTATAAAATAACACATAAAATACAGTTTGTTGGGAAGAATATTAATATCCAATCCCACGTGGGCAGCCCTTTATATTATGGAGCAATTCATCGTTAGTCAAACCTAATTACCATTCAATTTATATCTATTTCCAATATGGCCTATGCCTGCATCTAAATATCAGTGGAAATAACTGGATGATGTAGTGTTCTTGCAATGGTTTGTATGTATGTTGATGCGATAACCTGCAGCGCTTAAAATTCCATATTGCGCGCAACCGACCCAGACTATATGGAATAAGCCAGGAGAACACCATTGGATGCATATGATATTGTTTTATCAACCTCTTTCCCTTCTGAAGCCTAAAGTCTGAAGTCTTTAACCCATTTTCCCGCAGGAAAATTCCGTGGGTCCGTTTAACACCATTAACATGAAAGCAATAATGGTGATGTTCGATTCATTGAACCGGCGGATGCTCCCTGCTTACGGCTGTGACTGGGTGAAAATGCCCAACTTTTCCAGGCTGGCTGAGAGGACTGTGACCTTCGATAACAGCTATGTAGGCAGCATGCCCTGTATGCCCGCGCGCCGGGAGATCCACACCGGGCGCTACAATTTTCTGCACCGCAGCTGGGGGCCTCTGGAACCGTTTGATGACTCTATGCCGGAGATACTCAAGAAGAATGGCATCCATTCCCACCTTGCAAGTGATCACTATCATTACTGGGAGGATGGTGGTTCCAACTACCACAACCGCTACCAAACCTGGCAGATGGCAAGAGGGCAGGAGGGTGACCCTTGGAAAGCGGTGCTTGGGCCTGTTGATATCCCCAAAGATAATCTGAACGACACCTACGGTAAAGGTCTGTGGGGCCGGCAGGACTGGGTCAACCGGTCATTTATGAAGAATGAAGTGGATATGCCCCAGGCAGTTACATTTTCAATGGGTGAAGAGTTCCTGCGCACAAACCATACCCAGGACAACTGGTTCCTGACCATCGAGACATTCGACCCGCACGAACCATACTTCTCCGCGCAGCGTTTCAAGGATCTCTACCCGCACGACTATGACGATCCGGTCTTCGATTGGCCACCATATGCAAACATTACCGAGACACCTGAGCAGGTGCAGCATATGCGCTATGAAAGTGCAGCCCTGCACAGCCAATGCGATCACTACCTGGGTAAAGTGTTGGACTTGATGGATGAGCTGGACCTGTGGGACGACACAATGTTGATCGTCAACACGGACCATGGATTCCTGTTGAGTGAGCACGACTGGTGGGGCAAGTGCTCGATGCCGTTCTACAACGAAATTGCACACACACCTCTCTTTATGTGGGATCCGCGATGTGGCAAACAGGGAAAACGCAGAAATGCCCTGGTTCAGACAATAGACATGGCCCCTACGCTGCTGGATTATTTCAGCGTAGCCATTCCTCCCGACATGCAGGGATTCACACTCGCTGATACCATGGCCCACGATACTCCGGTTCGTGAAGCCGCACTATTTGGCATGTTCGGTGCCCATGTTAATGTAACTGATGGTCGCTACGTCTACATGCGAGCGCCTTCCAACCCTGCCAACACTCCTCTCTACGAATACACCCTGATGCCTGCGCACATGAGAGAGCCCTTCGGTGTCGATGAACTTACTGATATCAAGCTCTCCGCGCCTTTCAACTTCACCAAGTCCTGCCAGACAATGCAAATCCCGGCCCGCCCGTGGCTGAACGCCCACCAATTTGGCAGCATGCTGTTCGACACCCAAAGTGATCCTAACCAGCAGCACCCGATCCATGATCCTGAAATAGAGTCCGGAATGTTGGAGCACATGATCAAGTTAATGCAGGAAAACGATGCACCAGCAGAGCAATATGAGAGGCTTGGGGTTGGGGGAATGGACAATTGATAATTGACAATAGACAATGCGGGAGGAGGTGTCATCCTTCGCTGCATTCTGAATGACGTTACTTCCCGCATCCCTGAATTAATGCAAGGTATTCATATGACTGAAGAACAAATGAAAATCTGGTATACAGAGCTCTCGCAAAAGTATATAAAGCGAAAGGTAAAACCTAATCGAATACGGGACTGGATGGAAGGCAGGCCGGTAGAACCGATACGGTTTCGTGATGTCTTTGAAGGCTATGAAATCATGCTGCCTCTTCTCTCAGTAATGCTGGCATTCTACTATTTTGCATTCTTCAGCACTATTGAATATGCTCCCTGGATATTTGGAACACTGGGTTTTATTGTTTCAACCGTCTTATTGATGTGCATATTTGATTTCATTAAACGTAAAGACGAAATAAGGCTTTATAAGCAGACGTTGGAGAAACTGACGGAAATGTATGGAGAAAGCAGTATTGCCAAAGGTCTGCCGGTGGAAATGGTTGTCTATGGTGATCACAGTGACTATCCGTGGCAAGGGGCAGTAATGGTTCCGGGTGATGGGGAAGTTTTCTTAATGAGCACAGAAGGTGTATTGACAATACCAGCTTCTGGGCAGGTTAGTGTTAAGAAACTGACTGAATGTTACTACATGAGCAGGGATGCTAAAATGGTGCAGCTGGATTTCCAGGACACTTCAATAATCCTGAGAATTCTAGGCTGGTCTCCACCCCCATACCCACACAATGATGTTGAACTGGAAAAATGCATCCTGGATGTATTGCAAAAATCCGGATTTGAAGATGTAATGCAGTGTGATGCATCCAGTCACCAGAGCCTACTGTATAGATTTTAGTCGACCTGCACCAGCTCTTCGTCAACCTGTCACCCTGCAAGAATAGCGTCATCCTGAACACAGTGAAGGATCTAGATTAAATGTGTAGGATATTCATCCGCGATATCGAGATCCTTCATTGCCTTCAGGATAACATCATTTCCGTAACTCACATGGTATACTGTGCAATATAAGTCTGCGCTGCACCTCGCAGTTTTGGGGGAATCATGAGTTCATCTAATAGTTGGTTTATTTTTGCTATCCTTTCTGCTGTCTTTGCGGCGTTCACTGCCATCTTTGCCAAGATCGGCATAAAAGGGGTCGATTCTGACCTGGCCACACTTATTCGGACCTCTATCATTTTGGTAGTCCTTTCCGGATTCATCTGGTTTACCGGTAAGTGGAGTAACCCGTTCACGCTGCCATCAAAGACATGGCTTTTCCTCAGCCTTTCCGGCCTGGCTACTGGTGCTTCCTGGGTCTGCTACTTCCGTGCCCTCCAGGCCGGCGATGCCTCCAAAGTGGCCCCGGTAGACAAACTGAGTCTGGTACTGGTAGCGATCTTCGCCTTCGCCTTCCTTGGCGAACGTCCACTGCCCAGAGAATGGCTAGGAATAGCAATGGTAGCTGGTGGAGTACTGGTGCTCGCTATCAAACGATAGGTTGCAGGCTGTCATCAAATGATTATACTAACCATTCCTGTGGAGCTTTAGCAGTTCACCTATTGCAGACATTATACGTCCGGACATTTCATTTATTGCTGCTTTACCTGCGTGTTGCTGCAAGTCTACATATTCGACAGGTTTACCAAATACCACTTTTATTCTGCTAAATTTGGGAAACCAGTGCCCCAAAGGCATAAGTTTCTCCGTGCCAACCAGAGCGCATGGAATAACTACAGCATTTGAACGAAGTGCTATCATTCCAACACCCGGATGCGGTTCGAGCAGGTTTCCGTCAACTGAACATGTGCCTTCAGGGAACATAGCTATTGCGTGGCCGGCATTGAGGCTATCTATGGCGGTTTTCAAGGATGTCCGATCTGCAGTGCCTCTGTGAATCGGGAATGCACCCAGGCTGCGGACTATCGCACCTACTATCGGTTTCTCAAACAACTCAGCCTTGCCCATAAACCGCAATTGTCTCGGGCACGCCCAACCGAGTGTCGGTGGGTCTATAAAACTTACATGGTTTGCGCAGATGATGACCCCGCCTGTTGCGGGAATGTTCTCACTCCCTATGACTTTTACCCGTCCAACGAACTTCATTACAGGCCATATTAAAGCTCTGGCAATCATATAGCTGAGTGATCCCATTACTCCCCCACTTCCAGTTTATTTATGTAGATGCGTGTCTAGGAAGTACGCAATTCACGTTTCAGAATCTTGCCCACCGAGTTCTTTGGTAATATAGTTGTCATTATGATTTGGCGGGGAATCTTGTAAGATGCCAAATGCTCCCGACACAGTGTCAAAAGTTCGGACTTATCAATTGTATGCCCATCCCTTGCAGTTACAAATGCTTTGACAAGTTCATCACCCTGTTCGTCAGGAATTCCAACCACAGCACACTCCTCAACATCGGGGTGCATCATCAGCACGTCCTCAACTTCTCGGGAGTAGACATTGAGACCTTTCACGATGATCATATCCTTCTTGCGATCTACAATCTCAAGGTATCCCCCCGGTTGAATACGACCGATATCCCCTGTGTGCAGCCAACCATTCTCGTCCAGGGCCTCCCGCGTTGCTTCCGGATCGTTATAATATCCAATCATAACATTTCCTCCGCGAACATAGATTTCGCCAACTTCAGAATCCGTTGCATCCGAACCATCTTCAAGTTTTATTTTTACTTCAACTCCTGGAATACTTACCCCGGCGCTCCCAGCACGGTTCTCTCCGCCGATTGGATTTAGAGGAACCACCGGGCTGGCTTCAGTGAAACCGTATCCTTCAACAAGCGGAATGCCGAACTTGTTCTCAAATGCATCTTTCACAGCCATTGGCAATGGTGATGCAGCTACCGCACATATCCGGAGAGTCAAGCGGGAAAGAGATTCCGGCTCCAATGGTACTCTTGCCATCACACTGAAAATAGGAGGGACCCCACAGAACAGACTTACTCTATACTTAATTATCTGGGTAAATATATCCTGGAATGCCTGAATGGACTCAATAATGACTGTAGGTATTCCCTCTGAAAGAGGCAGCAGGACACAGCAGGTCCAGGCAAATGAATGATACATCGGAAGCAGGCACATGAACACATCATCCGGCATTACAACGAATGTTTGCGAACAGGATGACACATTGCTCAGCAGGTTACCGTGTGATAACATAGCTCCCTTCGGTTTACCTGTAGTGCCGGAAGTGTAGAGTATGCAAGCCAGACTAGATTCCTCCACATCAACTGTTACCGGCTGGCTATGTTTCGCCATAATATCCTCAAAGAGCATCATGCGATCCGCAAATCCACTTGAAATGATGAAACGGATATCCGCCAAGTTTGCCAATGAAGCCTCGATCATCGGCACAAAGGAAGCTTGGACGATAGCACCTATTACTCCACTATTGGCAAGTATATACTCTACTTCCCGCTGCTTGAGTGTGGAGTTCAAGGGAACAACAACAGCCCCTAACCTGACCACAGCATAATAGGTTATCACGAATTCCGGGGAGTTGCGCATCATCAGCGCTACTTTGTCCCCCTTTGATACACCAAGGCGTGCGAGTCCAGTAGAAAAGCAGTCAATGGTTGAAAGCAGTTCTCCATAAGTCGTCTTCTTGTCTTTATATATCAATGCCGTAGCATCAGGAGATTTTTGTGCGACTTTTTCTAGAACAGCATACAGATTCATAATCCACCACCTACTATTTCCTGCTTTTGCTGACTATACGCTTGAATATAATTAGCCCGGTATCCACACCAGGGCCCTTCCTGGTGAAATCCTTACGGTGATCGGTGTATGTGCGACCACATCACCGTCTACAAGTGCCGGCTGCTCATCATCACTCATTATTGTTACTTCTCTCCCCCGCCATTGATGCACTTGAGGAAGGCGCACGTGAGTTCCTTTCAGGACCAATGGGAACGAACGGATAAACTGGAACCTGCTCAGACGTTCAATAAGCACCACATCTGCCATACCGTCATCTATCTTCGCATCAGGGGCGACTATCATTCCGCCTCCATAGCTGCGTGTATTAGCCACAGCCAGAAGAAGGGCCTCTCCTTCCCACTCAATATCATCAACACGCACCCGCATTCGTGCGCAGCGATGGTGTATCAGTTCCAGTGCTATTGCAAGCATGTAGGCCGTTCGCCCACCAATCCAACGGACCCGGCGATTGGTTCTTTCGGCAACCCTGGCATCGAAACCGACTCCCACCATATTAACTGACCACACGGCTCCGTTGTTTACCTCGAGCAGATCAACGGATTTGGGATGGCCGTTTACAAGTGCATTGGCTGCAGCACGAGGTTCCCGGGGCAGGTCGATCATTCGGGCAAAATCGTTTCCTGTTCCTGCAGGTATAAGACCCACTGGAACTCCTGTATCGCGACACCCCATAACTACCTGAGAGAATGTGCCATCTCCACCGCATGCAAGCACTACATCGAATCCTTTCAATGCTGCCTGATGTGCCAATTCAATCCCATCCCCGGCGCATCGGGTTGGCATAAGCTCCGTTCTCCAACCGGCCCGGTTCAACTCGTCACAAGCTTCAACCGCAACCTGCATTCCGGTCCCGCGTCCACCAATAGGATTCACCACTATCGCCGCCAGCATTTGATCATCTCCTGGTTATCAAGCCTGTTATCATAAGAACGTTAACAGAAAACGTCACACGATAGAAAACGTTGCATAAACGATGCCACAAGTTCATATTTGCCAAAAATGGCAAGTATACTATTCAGTAATTCTACACACTTTATCTGGATATCTATCAGATTGTCAAACAGAACAACCACACAAGTTAATTCGTCCTATTCAGCGCCCCTTTCCCTTCATATGACTTATGAGACAAAATAGACCTATAGCCTTATAATATTGAGAGATTTATGCGTATATATAACAGGACTTCCAATGGAGACTGGTTATGAAGACAATTCTGCTACTGCTTGCCATTTTCACAATCCTACCAGCTATTGCATCTGCTCAGGATGACAACACTGTCGCTCCCTGGCGGATCGAGGCTGAGGACTATTGTGTTGGGGCTGGTATTAAGAGTGATGTTACGGCTCTGGGTGGTAAAGCTGTCTTCAGTAATGCAATGACTGACATTGATGGAATCCCTTTCCCCCGCACAAGCCGTTCGGTTACCGTACATATAAAGGTAAAACCAGGTTCCACAAAAGAGACCTATAGAATCTGCTCAGCAGCTAGGCAGATTGCAGCCTCAGTAAAACCCGAGAAGTCCGGCATCTGGCAGTGGCTGCGGTTCTCGGGTCTGCATTCGAGTAAAATTGGAAGTTCTTTCGGGTTGGAATATATCCCGGACCCAGCAGCTGCAGATAAATCAGCTTTCATCGACTCAATAGTTGTCAGCACCAGGGGAGACCTTTCTGATTCGGAGTTGGATAAGGCTCCTCTGCTATTCCCTGGAAGACCATTCACCGTTGCAACCCGTTGTTCTCAGCCTCCGGTACTCGATGGAAAAGGTGATGATCTCTGTTGGAAAGATGCTATAGCCTGCACCGATTTCCTGCTAGACAACACCGAGACCAAAGCAGCGGGGCAGACCAGTGTCCGCTTCTGTCATGATGATACAAACCTCTATGCCTTGTTTATATGCAGTGAACCGATACTTGACCCGGTAATCCAGCGGCTGCATGAGTTTTCGGTTAAGGTTAAGGATAGAGATGGAGCCGTGATGCAGGATGACTGCGTGGCAATGATTATAAAACCCAATCCATCGAGCAAGGATGCATACGACTTCTTCGCAAACGCACTTGCTTCGATCAATGACGCGCATTGTCTGACCTCTGATTTGTGGGCAACCAGGGACAGCAGCTGGAACATGAACGCTCAGGCATCTGCATCAATAGGAAATGGGCAGTGGTCGCTGGAGATTGCGCTGCCATTTGCTGACCTTGCCAAAAGGCAGCCAGCTGTCGGGGAAGACTGGCAGATCTGCATAGGCCGCGCTGCATTGGCAAGGAACGAGATAACATCGTGGAACCCATCGTTCACCGGTCTTCACCGGCCGAAAGACATGGGGATCCTGCGGTTTATTGATAAGTCCTGCGGTGTTGAACTGCACATGCCGGATGCGCTGGAACCTGGGAAGAACACTGTTCCGGTAGTCATTTCCAGCTCAGAAAAGAGTCCCGGAGGCGCATATATTACCACAACAATCGCCGGACAGTCCGGTATAAAGCATTCATACTGCTTAACAACACCGGGTGCAGCTAAAGCATCTGACTCCGAGTTTCGGGTCCAGCAGACAGGTGATCTCACGGTTGCATATGGTGTTCTGGATGCCGCAACTTGCCAGCCTTTATATCTTACTCCGGCTATCAATTATACAGTCTCCGGCTCTTTGTCTACTGTGAGTATCAAATCCAATGGTCCCTATGAGCTCTTTTTAAATGGCGACCTGGTATCCAAAGGACAGACAGGCAGCGGTGACGCAGTGAGAGTATCACTTAGAAAGGGAGTCAATGCATTTGCGGTCAAACTGGATAAGGGAACCGCTGATATTAAGATATCGGCACCGGGAATCGATCCAACGAACCAAACCTGGAAGATTGCCCCGCCGGATGTTATTGACCCGGTAAATCCGGAGACTGATGACAGCGACTGGAAGATAGCGCCTGTCACAAATGGTTTATTGGCAGTGGAGAATGGAAAACAAGCCGTGCTGCGGCATACTGTGCTTATAGACAAGACCCTCGTATGGCCCGCGCCTCTACCTGCCCTGTACATCTGCAAAGGCGCAACCCAGCAGTTGACTATAAACATCGGACGGATAGAACACCGGAGACTCACTGACTGGAGTATATATGTAGCCGTACCCGCTGGATTCAAGATCATCGGATGCAATGGTTATGGCGATATACACAGCATGACGACTGTTGGAGAAAGTAAAATCGATGGTCAAAGCATGACTGTCTACAAGGTTGTACCTAAAAAGTTGACAGTACCTGCAACAGCCGACCAGGCCAGCGGAGTGTTGTTCTTTGTACGGTGTCAGCAGAACATAAAATCTGACAAGGCAACATTCTTCTACTGGGTAAGTGCAAATGGTGGGACAGTGAGTGAACTCCGCCACAGCATATCGGTGCGGATACTTTCGGCTCTAAACGGCAGGCAGCCAAAGAAACTGCAGATGGTGCTGTGCGGAATGTTCAGCGAACTGGGCGATCCTGCTCTGAGGGAAGTGATAGCCCGGACTGCTAAAGTTTCGGGATTCAACAATTGCCTGACAGAGTCGGTTGATATGCGGTTTGTGCTGGAAAAGTATGGTATCAGCAATACAACCTATCTATCGTTTGATGGCATATACAACCGGGGTATTCCCAAATTTACTGAATACCTTGTGGCCCATCCGGATGAACGTCTGATACGTGCCGATGGATCAGCCAGCGACAGGTGTCTGTGTACAACTCTGGCACTCGACAAATCGGCTGGCGCTCTGAAATACATGATTGAACTCCTTGTTGGTGACTGCCGGACAGGCAGTATTCTCTACGACTTCGAGTATCCTCCATTCAAAGGGCCGCATGTATGTTTTTGTGAAAGGTGTTTAGCAGCTTTCAGACAATATGCCGGACTGCCTGCTGATGTCCAGCTGAACGGGGATATCCTTAAAGATAAATACTCTGCAAAGTGGATAGATTTCGTTGCCTACAGAAATGCAGAGGTGTTTTTGAGGATCAAGGAGATCCTGCACTCCATTGCTCCCAGGATTAAGTTCTGGGTATACAGTGGGTATCAGAGTGATGATACGACTGCAAGTTATGGAGTCAGCTGGGCTTATATTGGTAAATTAAAAGCCTGCGATGTAGCCAGCATGGGTTATGGGCGTCCTGTATCTGAAATCGCAGCCACACAAGCAAGCTTAAAAGACATACCGACGGTATTTGGATGTCTGCTGATTCCATATACCGCCGACGACTATTCCCCTTCTACCCAGATATTCAAAGCAGAGATGCTGCGCAGAATACTGGACTCCAGGGGAGGTATTCTATTCTGGCAGCGCGATTCAATGGACGGCCGCACCTGGCTAGCTTCCGCCGAGACCAGCAGGCTGCTTGCTGCATATGAAGATACGTTCCTGAAAGGCAAACTGACCAGTATAGATAACCAGGAGCAGTCCGCAGTCCAACTGCTGACCAACGGTAAAACCAAACTGCTGTGCATAATGAACCCGGGCAATAATGCAGCAGAGTACAACATCAAAATCCCCGGAACCAAAGGCAAATGGAAAGAATTCTACACCGGCAGGACCATAGACTCAGGCAAAACATCAACAATAACCGTGCGAGCAAACGACACAGCGGTATATGTGAATTATGAAATAGTGGACTAATTGATAGTTGATAATTGACAATTGATAATGGGGGAAGGGATAGGTTGCCCCCCCTGGGAACGCCGATCCCCTGATCGGCCTGGTAGGCCCGAGACTCCTGTCGGGCTTCGGTGATATGCATCAGAGCGCAGGGGGAGCACAAGCCAATATTTCCCAGTAACACCCCGATCCCCCCGAAGCGCCGATGCCGATGCATTAGCTGCCTGCGAAGTGTATGGTTAGTGATATCATTGCAAAGGGCTCCGTCCCATTAAACTCCTAACTCCATTAAACTCATATCCCGGGAGACCCAAAGGGTAGCAGTCCCCCCTTTATTTGAATGTTATTTTAGATATGTTGACGTATTGTGACGTAGATTGCGGGTGTTGGATTCGTTTGGTGTCTTTGAATGCGATATTTTGGCATTTTTTGCAGAACGAATTGAGCTCAGAAATTCGTGATTTGAACGTGGAATAATTCGTTTATTCGTTTTTATTCGCTGCAGTTATCTCCTTGTCTGGTTGATGTGTTATGTGTGACTAAAGCGCGACAATCAGAAGGCAGACGTCTTCTGATTGTCTTACCCGCATTATTTGTTAGTAAATTTCCGTCCATCCTTCGATACGCGCTTCGCGCTACTCACAGGCGCACTTCTTGAGCATACGATCTGATTCTGAGAGTTTTTGCATTTTCGGACCTCCGGTTTGGGCTTTTGGATTTATCGGTAATTGGATTGGTGACGGGCAACAAAAAGCGCGCACTATATATAACCGTCCGGATAAACCTGGGCGGTTATATATAATGCGCGCTAAGCAACACGTCAAAAAATAAAATCTACATGATTATAAGAATAACTATTGTTATAATACGCTATATTTATGGCAAGTAATTCTGCCTCATATAGTCGTTTTGTAGCTATTGGATTGCAACACCGGGAGATAATTCCCTATCCAGCAAAATTCTTTCGTCGTCGTATCGTGGATCATAAAGTGGTGCCAGTATCCTTCGTGTTCCGTCCAGCAGTGGGATCTTAAGAGTAACCCATGCGGCTCGATGTGTTTTTGTCTTTCCTTTGCCAACCGGCACTTCTGCTGTGACAAGCGCTTCTATTCTCTCTACGAAAGCCAATACTAAGCGTCGCGCGTTTTCTGTGGTGAGTTCATTGCTAGCTGCATTAATTGCAACCTGACCTGCTGCAAGTCTTATTGCAGACTGCGAATCGGTTTCATTCATTTGCTCCCGGAGCTTGTCTCGCTCCTCTACAAGTACATTGTATCTTCGCTCAAAATCCTCACGTTTCATAATACCGCTCTCAAAGAGTTCAGATAACCTGGTTATACTCTCAGTAATCTTGGTCATCTGTCTATCCAATGTTGCACCTTTTGAAGAAAACACCGGTTTTGGCAGTAAATCCTGTTTTATTTGCTCTATATAGTCTTCAACTGCTAATCGCACAACTCTGAGCACAGCATCCTCTAGCATATCCGCAACTACAGACTTACCTACCGGATGTGGCACATTATTGGTATATACCCGTTTGCACGAGTAACTTCCTTTGAGGGGTTTACCCGCAGAGCGTGATCGAAACTGACTTCCACAATGTGCGCAAAAGATGAGTCCAGAGAGAATGTATGTTGTCGTAGCTGATTTTCTGGGATTGCCGTGGCTCCACATTCCTTTCTGCTGCCGATTAAAAGCATCGACAGTCTCGGCTTCCTCTTGAGTTATCACGGCAGGGAATGCGTTTTCCAACACAAGTCGTCCTGGATCACCCTCGTCTCTCTTTAACCCATACACGAAGTGCCCTTGTAAAAGTTTCAACTTATCAGGCACTAGATAAAGTCTTACCTGCTCATTCGTCCACAACTTACCTGTAGAGCTTTTTAGGCCTTCGGAATTCAGTGTCCGGGCGATTTTAACACTGGAGAGACCTGCAAGTCTCAGATCCACCAGACGGCGAATTACATCTACCCTTTCATTGACTATAAAAGTACCATCGTCATTTTTGGTGATCCAGAACGGAATCCTGCCGTGCACGAGACCACTTCTGACACGTTGCAGAAATGCTGCACTGACCCAGTCGGAAATGTTATCACTTTCCATCTCTGCAACGGCAAACAATACGGTCCTCAATAGTTTACCAACCGTTGTCGTTGTATCGATATTGTCCATCACAGAGATAACGCTGCAACCAGCCTGTTCGAATTCATCATATAGTTCCAGGCCTTCTTTAGCGTTTCGAGCAAATCGGGAGAGTTTGTAAAAGAGCAGCACATTGAACTCACCATTCCTTGCCGCCTCAAGATGAGCCACAAGCCCTTCTCTTTTCTGCCACTTTAGACGGGATGCCGAACGATCTATATCCATATTTGCCCTGGAAGCATCTTCGTCGAAAATATATTCTGGCAAATGTAGTTTCACATATTCTTTGGCCTTATTGTTTTGAAGATCGGGAGACATAAACTCACCCTTACCCTCCACTTTGCCTCGCTCACCCTGATATGAAACCCTAATATATGCCCGTGCTACCTTCGGGCCTGTGTTTTTTTTGACTTTTCTCATATTTTTTTCTTTGAACCCCGAATTCCCATATTTAATACTGTATAAAAAATCCAGGAGGCTTTGGATATGATTTCCAGAGATAAGTATATTAATGACCAAGAAGTCTGCTGGTCGCAGTCGGGCTCAGTTTATCGAAGAGCTCCAAGCAGCCAACAACTTAATAACAGATGCACAAGCGATTGATGTCTATAACGTCCTCGATGCTGTGCAGGTTCTAATCGCAATCCCAGTAGGGAAGCGAATCGTAGTACAAAAAGATAGTTAACGACGGAGCAAACTGACTAGTTACCGTCAAACGATATAAAACAACGATATGTGCCGGATATAATCCGACAAACGACCCGCATAATCTGCGGAGAAGAATGAATTGTCAATTATGTTGCTACAGCCAGGTAGAACCGATATCCAACTGCCCATCAGGTTCTGATGAGTGGAACCCTCGAACTCGTCTTCCATACGACTGCATCATGAGCTAACAATCCCATTAATATTATACTCTAGGCAGCCTGTAATAATAGTTGGTCAAATGGGCCACCAGTCCACAATGGGGCATGGACTGGTGGCGACGACCACAGCAACCTTCAGTTAACATAGAAGCTGGTGGAGTTGCATCTGATCCAGTATCGGCGTATCATTTTTCTGTTGAGAGGTGGATTTTTCCGCCGAAGATGCGGACAGTTCTTACCGGAGCCGTCCGCTCTTTATGTATGGTGTTCATTTAGCGGTTCTCCTTGTAACTCTCCGCTGTTCAGTTTCGGATAAGACAATCCCCAACTGCTCTTTGATGCGCTCTACAGCAATCCCCACTGGCGCTCGCTGACTATTCATTTTACCGTCGATAACGATGCTACCGCGCCATATCTCGGCATCCCTGGACCAGTCGATCTTCTTTGCGAGAGCATCGATGAGCCTTTCACGCTCGTATTGAGAGAGGTTACGAAAGCTGTAACCAATCCTGCCTAATACTATGAGCCCCGTTCCTGTAAAATGTACGTATCTCTGGCGCAGTTCACTGGTATCAACAACCCCTAGAGCTGGTTCCCCAGACTCCAGGATATGCGCCCATTCTCTATTGGCGCTAGTAAAACTGTTGAAGAACTCTGTGACCCATTTTTTATGCTCGGAGAAAGCCTGCTCACTACCGAGTCTTTGCGTCATCTCCTTCTTGAGGGAGATGTTTCCCTGAGATGAGTCGCCTGTCAAAAGTTCGGCCACACCTGTCCTCAGTTGGTTCAAGGTGAAAATGTTTATAGAGGACTTGCCAACTGTTTTTGAAACCTGTTCGATGCGCCCCTCAAAAATAGGCACCTCTTTGCAGATATCCCGAACGAGACGTGCCAGATGGTCCCTACCATTGTATACCGTCAGCAGGCTCTGGGGAATTGATCTGTTCTGAGCGCAGTCGTAAAATATTTGGTGGACTTTACTCAAATCGTGTTCCACCACTATGGTGACTCCTATTGCATCATCTCCCAAGTTCACTTTGGAAGTCAGCGCATCATGGATGGCCCTGCATCGGTGCTGGCCATCGGTGATATTGTAGAGAATGCTAGTCGGTAACACAGCCACGCCCATTTTCACCGCCGAAGAACTCTGCAATATATGACATCTAATCATTTTCTCCACGCAAAGCGATAATGGTGGCAGTACATAATCGTCCTGCGTCACCAAATACTCCGTTATTGCCCGACAATGTTCCGGAATTAGAGGACGGTTGTAGTGTTCGTCCGCATTCCCTCCCCGGGCAAGTGTATCTATTCTCACCCGTTCATCAATATACAACATAGGAAATGATGTTGTAATGAAACTGCGAGTGCCCTGTTGATACAGTATTACCGGGGCAATTGTTGCCATAGTGGTTGATGCTTCCTGCGCAGCAGCGCTGAAAGCCTGTTCGTACGTTGCGTGCTCGATTTGTACGAGTTCTGGTACATTTTCCGTCATTTTTCAATACCTCTTTATTTTTGGCTTTTGGGCGAATGTTGGTTTTGCTGCATCTAATAAAAATGCTCGATTAAGCTCACCTCCCACGAGCATGCATCGCCTGCAGTTCAAATTGATGCTGCGAACCCTTAAATCGCTCGTTGTCTCTAGCATAGATCAGGAACATCAATATGTCAATAGTAAACGACAAATAAATTCGATACGTGAAAAGGTAAATTTTAACATTGACAAATAATACCGAAATATATTGAAAAACATGCAGGTGTGAGACGTTGGGGCTCAGAAGATCAAGAATACAAGGAATACCACGTTGGCCTATATACTGTAGAGCAGGTCTTATAGGGACATTTCGAACTCAAAAGGAGGTGATTGTCTGTATATGTCATTCATGAGTCTTATAGACCTGTTATGTTTATTATTGACCGCAACGTGGAATTATACAAATGGAAGGACTAACTATTATGAGTAAACTGATTGCACATAACAACCCGACAGGGTTGTATGAAAAAACTAACGACCAATTGAACGTGGCGATATACCCAAGAAAATCCAATAAATCCGAAGGTCGCAGTAAGAGCATCGATGAACAGACTGCTTATAGCCAGCAGGTGTGCACCAATTATGGCTTTGATCCAGAGAATATCACCGTATATCAAGAGGAAGAGGGACAGAAGGGTGACTGGTGGTGGCAGAATATTGCCGGTCGAAATCCAAAACCCTGGCGACCTGCACTCACACGCTTGATGAGGGATGTGGAGGCAGGTAAAATTGATGTCGTTGTTGTTTGGCGTACGGACAGGCTTTATCGTGACGCGGGAGTTTGCGATGCTTTAATGAAGATATTCAAGGCTAAAAGCATCCGTTTTATTGCTGATAATGACGATATGGATATCGACTCAGCCAAGGGACTATATGAAGCGACTATAGGCGCAGCAGCCAATAGACAGTGGCGCGACAAAATCAGCGAAGATATTCGCAGAGACCATAAATTCAAAATGCAGTCTGGGCTCTTTACTCGTAACCCTTCGTGTTATGGCTTTCGTTCCAAGGGAAAAGGCAGTCAAGCCGTAGAACCAATATGGAACGAACTTGACCTTGTAAATCGCATATTTAGACTATTTGTTCATGGCGAAGGTGAAAGTGGCCCAATGGGCATCAATGCCATAGCCAATCTTCTGATGGATGAAAAGATCAGTATAGCAGTTGGGGCTAAGGGGCATAGGGCAGCGCATCCCGAACGAGTCAACACGTCCGGAATTCGGACAATTCTGACTAATTGCCAATACATAGGTAAATTCAGGCATAACAAACAGGAATACGATGTAAAGGCTTTGCTTGTATCTTCCCGTGAGGGAACTGGGAAGGTTGAGACCGCTGTGCCGGTCACAATATACGAAGCCGCACAAGAAAAGCTCAGGCTTACCGACAGACCAGGAAAGAAATCCGTTTATAGTGAACATCTACTCACTGGCCTGGTGGTCTGTGCATATTGTGGACGACCACTGCATGTTCATTATGAGGCAAGAAGAAATAGTGATAAAGCCTCTAAATGGTTTGTCTGCAACAACAGAAAACCACCGAGATATTGCAAACCTTATGGGATGAGGATGATCCAGGAGGATGTACTGGACAACTGGGTGCTCAGTGAACTTGCTCCGCTATTGATGCTGGAGATAAGGTCAATCCAGAATAGTACAGGCCGAGACGCCGACGAACAAGCACTTGCATCGACTGAAAGAAAGATTATTGATCTACAAAAGAAGGAAACTCAGAGTCTGCGAGATCTGATAGGAGTCTGTGACAAAGAGCAGATCACACGTATAGCTGCGGATTTCAGAAGCGAGCGGGAACAATTGGGAAGAAGAGCTGAAGAATTACGTAATCGATTGAAACCACATGACGATTTACCTGACTTGTCGGCGGAAACTCTAGCCCAAATGCCAACTTCAGTTATAAAGGATGCCTTGAGGCGTGCGGTCCAATGGATTGCGATTGGTAAGGACGGCGTAGTTATTCTAACCAACTTCGGGACGTATATCGGTGCCACTTTCAGAAACATTGAAAAAGGTACTTACTTTACATCCAAAACCAGAACGACTATATATACACCAACAATTGATGCAGCCATTCGGTGTCTTCATAGGCTTCTATCACCCGAAGATTTCGTCAAGGGTAGGCGTGCTTCCATTGGGCGCAGAACGGAAGCATTAACTGATGACGAAATTCTGCCAGGGATAGACGCCCTTGGCAGCAAGGATTTTATTGAAACTGAAGTAAAACTCGTGATTGAAGATATAAAACTGGCTAATTGAAGACACTCGAACGATTTGGCGTATGGGAAGGATATCAGAATGCGCAAACGAACAGTAAACAACGACTTGCCCGAGATCATAAGACCATCTGGGGAATTGAATAGAAATGAGATTGAGGAGATTAGCCAGGCATATCGTGACGGCTGCAAGGGCGAAATCCTTATAGGAATGCGTGGGGAGGAGAGAGTGATTGTTATGTTTCTCCCCACACAAGATAGTAAAACTACCAACACAGCACTAAAACAGGACATCGCCAAGTTGAGAGAGATGGGATGCAATAGATGCCTACGTGTTGCCAATGGACCGAAAATGGAAGTGCTATAGTCAGTTTGCTTTTTTCTCCCATTTGAATGCTATGAATAGAAAAACCGCGAGCATTATCAGTTTCCAATTAAGAGGAATAATGGTCCCTGGCTTGAACAGTCTGAGAGGTTTAGTTACTCCTGGAACACCCAGTTGGGCATCGCGCAGCTGGATGATGCCGTCTTTACCCCATTTACTAGAGTCAGTTGATACCTGAAGAGTGCCTGTAAACACCTGGTAAGGTTTCCAGAGTGGTGGGACTTGTTGAGTATCGGATGGGAAGACTGCTATGGCGTTGTAGACTGTTGGAGGGGTCCCGGATGCTACTCCATCCCACCAGGACTTGGCAAGGATGATCCTTGGAGGCTGCGATGAGCTCCGGCTGACACAGTAACCTGCTGCTACAATTTGTTTTCCATCCAGTGAACTGATATCCGGTGTAACTCCGGCTGATTTTGGCTGTTTGGACATAGACATCAGAGGAGCATAGTCGAAGAGTGGGAGTTTAGCTTGTTTGGAAGCTCTGACCGGGTCTATATCCGGAGTATCCTCCCCTACATCTGTAAGAGCGTCCCCTTCCATTCTGTATATGTAACCATCGTCCGGTTTTGGCTCAACGAAGAACTTACCGCTTATCATGACCGGGGTCATCCTCTGGAACTTCACAGCTTCCTTCATCTCAACCAATACATACTGGTTGAACTGCGGTCTGGGACCATAACAGCAGGTCTGGGTGCTCCTGAGGAGGCAGAAATCCTTGATCTTGTCTCCGGTCTGCAGGGGATACATGAACCCTACACAATCGTATTTCCTACCGCTCAATGCCTGGATAGGTTTCGGGCAGTCTGTTTTGGAATCTATGCTGTAGTTCCAGTCTCCCAGGGTGCTGAAGTGCAGGAAGTTGTTGGATGATCCGGAACTGAGTGCCTGCTCATCTATACCGATAGTGTTGTGCCCGGAAGCTCCTCTTTCACTTCTGACACTGAGCTGCAGTGCAGGTTTTCCAGCAGCGCTTCCTTGTTGTGTTATATATGCATAAACAAAATCTGCAGCAAATACAGCCAGAATAATCGGAAGCCCGACTTTCAGCAGCTTTGCATACCTGACTTTAATCATTGTTTTTCCTTTCGTAAGTATAACCAATTGGATGCTAGTCTGGGTCGTAACCTTTGGGGTATTCGATCCTTATCGGCATCTTTTTGCCTTTGAATGTTACCTTGCCATCTGCTGTGAACTCTTTTGCATTACTGAGTTCGGGCATTGAACCCTCAAAGTATGAGCAATCGCCGATTTTCTCTCCAGCCAATTCCAATGGTTTTGCAGCCAGGGTCAATGATTTGGTTGTGTTCCCCACTTTTATATTCAAAACTACTGATGGATCAGGCACACGCACGGATTTGGTTGTGTCCGTTCCACCACCTACGAACCACAGACATAGCTTAGCGCCTTCAAGCATTACTTCTGCGTGGCCGTTTTCGCATGTGACTATGGCATTCAGTGATCCACCGTGAGCGGTTTGGTGTTCATGTTTCTCAGCTTTGCAGGATTTGGCTGACTCGGTTATCTCTGCTGCTGGCTTTGAACAACCAGCACACCAACCGGTCATGATTATTCCTGTCATTAAGATGGCAATATGCTTGTTCATTGGGAAGTCCTCTTGTTCTATACTTTGGTGCTCTGCACAATTTCAACTTTGGCGTCTTTCATTATCTGAGTGTTTAATTTCTTCTTTTCCTGGTCGATAAGGTAAGACTCGCAGAACTTTACTACATCGGCATCAGTCATCGGTTCGTATTTGATAATATGGTATCCAAAGGAGCTGTGTATAGGTTTGCTGATGATTCCCGGTACCATACTGCATATAGCCTGCTGAACCTCCTGCCCATAGGTTGATCCATCTATGATTCCAAGGTATCCACCTTTGTGTTTGCTGGTCATATCCTCAGACATTGACTTAGCTACATTCTCAAAGGACTCCCCGCTCTGCAGCCGTTTCCAGGCCTTGTCTGCATTCTGTGCCGCCGTTTTCTCTATCTGCTGCTGGTCTCCGGTCTGCTGAAAAGTGTTGAAGAAGATCTGCCAGCCCTTTATATAGTTCTTGCGAATGAACTTGCTGTCTTCTCCGATAACTTTCATTACATCCTTAGTAGTAGGATGGGACTGTTTCCAGGATATTTTTGCATATTGATTAAGACCAATATTGCCTTCTATTTCACCGCGGAGATCATCAATTGTTATCCCATTTGCTTCCAGGAATGAGTTCAAGTCCGGATATGTGCAGCATGCACAGCCTTTGCTTGGTGGATTCTTCTCCAGGTTATCTATCTCCTTGTCCACCAACTTCTTGTTGACTTTGATGTTGTGTTTATCCAAGAACTGCTTAAGCGCCAGCTGGGACACTAACTGTTGTAGCTTATTCTGCTTCATGTCATCTGCAGTGGAGTCGAATGAATTGCTCACAATACCACGGTTAACCTCTGATTCATATATAGGCTGCCCATTAACCCGTGCAACGACGGTCGCCGCTTCTTTACGCGAAGTTTTAATGCTGCTGTAGGCGTAACATACAGTAGCGAGTGCAATGATTGTGACTGTGGCTATCACTTTCCAAGATGGTTTTTTCCTTGTAGTTGTCTTATTCTTTATCACTGGTCTACTCCGTAATATTGAGATTTCGTAGAATGCTCATTTTGTATGCTTGAATAGCTGGAATAAGCCCGGCTATTGTCCCCATCAATGCAATGCTTGGTAGAATCCACTTATCGGCAGAAGTGATAAAATCTGGGGTGAACTGCATTCCGGTCTCCACCGCAACATAATGGCTGCCGAATGAGACTAGAACATGCCCGAACACAACACCGATTATGGTCCCGGCTATGCTCAGGAAAATCGCTTCGGACATAATCAATCCGAATACTGTCCGTTTGTTTGCTCCGAGCATCCTCATCATTGCCAGCTCTCTGCGCTGCTCACGCAGGGCGGTTATCAGGACAACAAACAGGAACATAATGGCAAGCAGCGTGACCAGGATTCCGACAATGAACATCACCTTGTCGACCCAGCCTATGATGTCCAATATTCTCGGGACGACTTCACTTGGGACGACAAGCTGGCCTTCGGTCGACTGATCGATCTCGTATTTTAGATTCTGCACGCCGGGATGCATTGCTCCGCCTCGTATATGTTTCAGCTTGATATATGCTCCACTGATCTCCCGCTGGGACAGATCGGTTGCCATAGCTGACACACTTGCTCCATGCCCTTCCAATGTATAGAATGTCTTCAGTGGTATATAGATTGCACGGTCGTGGGGTGTGCTGGTTGGTGCGAGTATGCCGACAAAGGTTATCTTGTCCTGCATATGTACGGGGTCTCCCGAATGCACTCCGCAGACCGGGTTGAATGTATCCCCCAGATGAAGGTTCAAAGCTTTCGCAACAGCCCAGCCTGCGACCGCTTCATTCCGAGTCTGGAAGATTCTTCCCTGTCCTCCTTCATCGGAATTGAATGAGAATCGCTTGCCTGGTTTATACTCAAAGCTGGTCAGGAAGCGGTCATCAATGGCATTCACCCGGAATCCAGCATATGAGTGCCCAGTGACAAATGGAATTGCATCTACTACAAGCGGGTCTTTGCAGACTTTCTCATAATAAGACCATTTTAGTTTCCCCGGCATTTCCTCAAGGTGATATAGAGCATTCAATGCTATCTGCAGGGGAGAACCCTTGGGACCAAGTATCGCATCAACGCCGACCCCTTCAGTCATAAAGTGCTGGTGAGATTGTTCTCTGAAAGATACAACCGCCGTCAGCAGTCCGACGCCGAGGGTGATGCTGATAAGTGCCAAAACGGTGGAGAACTTATGTCTTCTTATATTGTGTAGAAGTATTCGCCAGAAACTCATCGGACTGCCTCCATCTCATAGGCTTTGTTGATATCGGCGAACCGGACTCTGTTTTCAAACTGCTCTATGACGTTCTCTTCATGGCTTACCAGGATTAATGTGCTGCCTTGTTCTGAACACATTGTGCGTAGTAGATCAACTACCTGAGCTTTGTTTTTGGGGTCGAGGGATCCGGTCGGTTCGTCTGCCAGAACTACTTCCGGTTTCTTTGCCAAAGCTCTGGCGATGGCGACCCTCTGCTGTTCTCCTAATGACATCTCTGATGGAGTGTGCCTGATTCTGGAGCCGATGCCGACTTGCTCCAGGAGTGATTTTGCCAGTTTGCGGTCAGGAGTCTTCGAACAGAATGTCATCCCCATCAGCACGTTGTCCAAGGCATTGTAACCGTGGAGCAGATTGAAGCTTTGGAATACATATCCTATTCTGCGTGCGCGGAACCTGTCCCGCTGAGCTTCGGAGAGCGCGGATATCTCTTCCCCACATACACAGACCTGCCCGCTGGTAGGAACAAGCACTCCTGCTATCAGATGTAGAAGAGTCGATTTACCCGATCCCGACGCCCCATATATAGCGATCTGTTCTCCTTTGCCGACTGACCAGCTTGGGATATCGACCACTTTAAGGACTTCATCTCTAATAGAATAATTGAGGCATAATTCTTGAATTTCTATCATTTTTACTACTCTCCAGTGCCACGCAGTCTAATGACTGCTTTAACAGGCGTCATTTCAGGCGCAAGTGTAAGAAAATCCGATTGGGATACTTAGCTGCAATTCAGACGTGGTTGAATGCAGTTCGTGTTCATAATCAGGATTAAATTGGAGAGTTAAACGGGTGGGGCGCGAGAAGGTTGTTCGTTATTGAGGAAAGATTTTATAGTGATCTGCGGTGATTTTGGTATCGATTCACATAAGGCGGTCGTTTCTATTTGGACAGTTGGGGTAATAGTCGAATTACCCAGTCCAAGGTGCAATATTTCACAGGCCGGGCATCCGGAGTCACGATTGATATTGTTAAGTTGCGAAATATGTGGAGTTTTATGGAGTGTAATGCAGTAAATACAATTACTATTTCCGCAGGTGACTGGAGAACCGTGCACATGGATATTGCTGACGAATACAAACATCATCATTGCGAGTAATGATATTACAGCTGTCAGCTTTATGTTTGAGCACTTATTTATCAACATTTTATAGATGCATCCGGTGTATGGCAGATTATGCGTAAGAGCTATCTTCAATTATATCCTATACGCCAGGGACTGCAACAGCGTTCCCGTTAAACATTACTTAGTAACTACCAATATATTATATACCAAAGGCAAGTCATTTGTGCATTGTCAGGGAACTCTCAGGACGAATGCATTGTCATATCGTGCTTGGAAATGCCCACCGGACTCTTTTTAAATCGTTTTCGTTCATACGGTGTAAATGCCTTGCACTTACACCGTACGACCTGCTCAGCACGAACGAAAGTGGTTGAACAGCACAATAAGATGCATCCATCCTGGATAGTTATGTTTTACTACAGAGTTTGGTTCCAGTAGGATATGCTGACAGTCGAATGTTTTCATATTTGGTGGAGAATAGCCGACTACCAACAGGCATAAGTCTTATCAGAAAAAAACAGAGAGCTAACTACCATTCACCATTTCAATTTTTGCGGCTTTAACTATCTGAGAAATAAGCTTATTACGTTCACGATCTATAAAATAGGATTCACAGAACTTAACTATGTTCCCATCAGTCATCGATTCGCATTTGATTATATGGTATCCAAAGGAACTGTGTATAGGCTTGCTGGTTTCTCCCGGTTTTAGGTTGGATATAGTTTGCTGGAACTCTCTGCCATATGTTGAACCATCAATAAAACCAAGATATCCCCCCTTATGCTTGCTTGTCATATCCTCGGACATTGACTTGGCCACTTTTTCAAAGGACTCACCATTCTGCAATCTCTTCCAGGCTTTCTGTGCATTTTGTGCTGCGGCTTCTTCTATTTGCTGTTGATTCCCGCTTTGCTGAAAGGTATTGAAGAATATTTGCCAACCCTTAACATAGTGTTTGCGGATGTAATTGCTATCTTCCCCAATCTCCTTCATTAAATCGCCGTTATTGGGATGTGACTTTTTCCATATGATTTTTGCATAGTTCGTAAGGCCAATGCTGTTCTGGATATTGTCGCGTAGATCATCCATTGTCATCGCATTTGCATTCAGGAATGAGTTAAGGTCAGGATATGTGCAGCAAGCACACCCCTTATTTGGTGGGTTCTTTTCCATATTGGCTACTTCTTGATCTACTAAACCCTTGCCGATTTTGATATTATGCTTATTTAGAAACTGTCTGATAATCATCTGAGATATCAATCTATTCAACTTATTCTGCTTCATATCATTTGCTGTTGAATCAAATGTATTGCTTGCAATCCCGCGATTTACTTGCGAGTCATATATTGCTTGTCCGTTCACTCGTGCAATAACAGTTGCTACCTCTTTATGCGAAGTTTTAACACTGCCATATGCATTGGGTTTGATTCCCAAAGCGATAATCGAGGTAATTACTATTATCTTCCATGGTAATTTCATGCGATTGGTGTTTCTATTGCTCATCACTGGTAACTCCCTGATGTGATACTATTTCGAATGCTTTGAATGCAATCACAAGGCTGGTACTTATCCAGCTATTGTTACAATCAGTATGATACTCACTTGACCATCTGACTCTAAATCACCTGTGCTACTGCAAACAGTAAAAAAAATGAGACAGCAGCAATTGAAGGACCGGATGTCTATCTTGATCAATGGTGTAGGTCCAAATATTGTTGCAACTGATGTGGCATTGGTAGCGACCATGAATATATCGGGTCAGCTATTTTCCGAAGTGTTTATTTAGTGGGAGGAGCTCGGGGAGAACCAGATGAGATAGCAGTGCTGTGGATAACACTGCGGATAGTTTCAAGTTTCAATAGCGAGCATGCGCAAAATACTAATAGGAAGGCTGTCACAATAAGAATATTGCTAGAGCCATATAGTAGCATCTCACAGGCTACGCAGTCATTTGCTTTCGGGTGTGCGATAAATCCTATTATGGGGAGATTAGAAGATTGATTGTGATTATTACAGACATGCGTATGGACAGTGCTGGTGACGAGTATTATTGCAAATGTTATCAAGCATAGTAAGGCAGCCGATCTTCGGTTTTTCTGTTGCTGTATCATACGTATCTCAATAGCACAAATAATTCTAAACTGAGGCTAATCTAGCATTCTCAAGACATATTGTCAAATGACTCATTAGGTATTTTTATATTCGCTGAGAAGCATCTGGTTATGTAGACTCATCGGCTTTATTGTCAAAACCGAACAGTGCGCTTGCATCCTGTACAAAACCATTCATCATTTGAGCAAGCTGCTCCATTACTACTATCCATTCTTTCAGGTGTTCTTCACCTTCACCGGTTAATTCATATACTCTTTTTGCGGGGCCAGCGGTATTTGTATCCCAGACAGAAATGACAAATCCATTATCTTCCAACCGCCGCAATGTTCTATATAACGCTCCAGGATCGACAATAGAGTCTGTTAGAGCATGTTCATTCAAGGCCTTTACTAGTTCATAACCATGTGTCTTTCCCTTTGCTTTGAGCTGAAAAAGAGCGATGGGTTCAACATATCTGTAAAGGTTTCCCATTGCACAGGAACAGGGCTGCCCGTCTCCGTGGCGTGTACATTGTCCTCTTGCCATTATTATTTCTCCTATGATTACATGACAGTATAGTAGAAATCACGTTCAATAGCCAGTGCTGCAGATAACCACATTTATAAATCAGTATGCAATAATCTCAGAGTTCACGGTGAAAGAAATCAGATCGTCGTAATCACCGGTTCTTCGCAACAGATCGGTGTAAAAAAAAACAGAAATATTTTTAGATACTTGGGAACTTTAAGCAAAAAATATCATATTGGAGTATTGATAAGTTGCATATATGGATTTAGCAATCATGCTTTTAGTGTTACTTGAAAACCGAATAACTGTAGTTCTGTATAACTGGAAGCACATTTGTACTGAGAAAGGTCCCAGGAAGTATTAGAGAGGATGAATGAAATGAAGACAAAAAAAGGTTTTACGCTTATCGAACTGCTAGTTGTAATAGCTATTATAGCTATACTGGCTGCGATTCTATTCCCTGTTTTTGCTCGCGCTAAAGAAAACGCCAGGCGGGTAGGATGTTGGAGCAATTTGAAACAGGTATGCCAGGGATGCCTTATGTATGCTCAAGACTACGATGAAATGCTTCCTGCAGGTACGAACCCGCTGTATTGGTCAAATTATCGAAACTCGAAACTTGAATTCATTCAAATGATCTATCCTTATGTGAAATCAAGACCCATGTTCTACTGTACCAGCGCTGATGCATTTGCACAGGTATCTCAGGGTTCAACTGCCCAAATCGTAGCCTGGGCAAACGGGATCTCAACGACTGATGCAAACTGGAATGCCGGAAATATTGGATACTTTTATTTTTCGTTCGGCGTAACCCAACCAGGACCGTCACCTGGCCTGACATTTCCCGCAAGATGGCTTTCATTAAGAGACGAAACTCCCAGTACCCGGTGGGTTCTGTCTGACCCCTATATGAACGGTTGCCCATATTTCCCGCATCTTTATGGACATGCAAGAGGGTTGCATGTGGCATACCTTGATGGTCACATAAAACCAGCTATAGGAAGGCCAATTGACTGTTATGATAAATGACAGTGTAATGTAGAGAGTGACTCTGCTTGTACCAGTCTCAGGCTTGTCAAGTATATGATCCATATAATTCGGGAGAGATGAATGCACAAATATATGGTAGTGGCGGTATTAGTATCAATAGTGTTGGTAGCTGTGATTTCGGGATGTAGTAAGACGAATACAGTTTCAACTACTGATAATTCTTGTCCACCTAACAGTAAGGTTTGTGAGGTGAAATCTGATAAAAGTTCAGTTGAAGCATCCGGCAACAGCCTGGAAAAGAAGAAGTTTTTCGAAGCTGTAATGGGAGATGATGTTCCTACCTTAAAAGCAATGCTTCAAAAGGATAAAAGTTTGCTTAGCATTCGCAATACCAAGAAAGGCACTCCTTTGCATGTAGCAACAAAACTGGGCAAACTGGATGTTGTAAAGTTGCTAATTACCAATGGAGCCGATGTCAATGCACTAAACTATAAGGACAGAACACCTCTGCATGTCGCAGCTACCCACAATCAACCATTAATTGCAGAGTATCTGGTGGGACACGGAGCAGACTTGAATGCCAGAAGTGACATATTGAGCGTTCCTCTGCACGATGCAGTAGTTAATAACGATCTGGAAACTGTTAAAATACTCGTGGATAAGGGTGCCAATCTGAATGCAGTGAGTAAGAAAGGCATGACACCTCTAACCGCTGCATTGATGAGGAACCACAAAGAGATAGCTGATTTCCTAATGAGCAAAGGCGCTCAATATGACAAACACGCGGCTGATCCAAGAACAAAATCTATGGTTAAGAACGAAACATTCTGCTGTGAGAACCTATAGTTATTTACTTTCTGATATTCTTGGGTGACATATACCCATCGGGAAATGAGAATACATACCAAAATGGGGATCGTAAATTGATCCCCATTTTGCTAATCAGATTTTTCAGAATTATTAAGCATCAGCCACTTTATTTACGAGGATCGCTAGTAGGATAGTTGTACTTCTCAAGAATGGCCTTGCCTGTTTTAGATGTCATAAACTTCAAGAATCTCCTGGCATCGACTTTGTCGGAGGAGGTTTTGATAATCCCTGCAGATACTGGAACAACAATGTTTTTGTTACTTGGAATAGTGATAAATTCTGCATCCTTAGGGTAAGACATGGCTGTAGGCTTCCATACAACAGCTACATCTATGGATTTTAGCTTAACAGCATTGGCCAGTTCGCAAACCATCGGCGCGTTGTAAACAGTATGTACATCGCTTAATCTGATATGATTCTTTTTGAGCAGTGCGACGAATAATCTACCTATCGCCCCTATACGTTCGTCAACCAAACCAACGCGGATATCTTTCCTTGTCAAATCGGCTAGACTTTGTATTTTGTGTGGATTGCCTTTATGGACCATTATTACCGGAATCAAATAAGCAAACAAGCTTGGCTCTTGTGCAATTCCAGCTTTTATTGCCCTGTCAGTATAATACCTATCAGCCGGGATGAATACATCACCGTACGGTCGCATTTCAAGCTGCTGCAAAAGTACATTTGCTGCGCCATATGATATTTGCATGTGGACACCAGTTTTATTCTGGAATGTTGCCAGCATCTCCTCTACAGGAGGACTCATTGCTCCTGCGCAAACCAAGTGCAGGGACTTTCTTGATTTATTAGCGGTTGCGGAAGATAAGCCCGACAACAAAATGCATACTAAAATAGTTAAAAGGGTCACTGTAAGCAAACGTTTCATTAAGGATACCTCTCCATATAGATCGATACAATGGACATTCATGACTATGTCTATCTGGCAATTAGGGGAACCTTACATCATTGGTCAATATGAGTCATTTGCAGGAAAAGTTCCTGTTGGCAACCTGCATTATTGGTGCTCTGATGAAATGCAATATTCACTGTATTTCACGGGTATTGACTCATAAGTGGTTCCCAGTAATCATAAGAAGATGTTAACTATGCTCCATCATTGTCCAAGTGACAGATAGCTATATTATATGCAATTGACATCTACTTGTAAATCACAGTAGTATAAAGCTGTAGTGTTAAATCAGTTGCCTTTATAAGGGAGATTTTGGACAATGCACAATAATAATCAAGAAGGTAATCCATCCATCATTGAACAGGTGCGAGATGCAGTAAGACATATGGCAGAAGCTGAACCCGGACTGTTGAATACTCCCTTACAGATCAAGATACGCAAATTGCCTCCAGAGGTTGCTATAGGCGTAAATACTGATAAAGATTACCCCATATACAAAGGCAAGGAAGGTATTCTTGAAGCCCAGTTTCTGACTGGCAAGGGACAGGCATTTTCTCCAGCACCTGTAGATTTTGATGGTGAACTCAGAGATGTGCTTGCCTTGGAACTAAACGGAAGTGATGAAGCTGCCGTAAGTAACCGGGGAGTGTTTCTTGCGGCTGTAAATGCATTGTGTGCACATCTCGGAATCGCTGAAAAGACTGTGCATTGTAAAGACGAAAATCTTCGAGAATGTGCAAAAGATTTAGTTGCCAAAATCCATGCGGAATACCCGACTGATACGCGTATTGCGTTGATCGGATGCCAGCCAAGGATGATTGAAATGCTGGCGCCATCATACAACCTGAGAGTTATAGATCTCGACCCGGAGAACATTGGTAAGCCATTTAGTGGAGTGGTTATCGAAGGGGAAGATAGAACTGATGAAGCACTCGAGTGGTGCGATTTGGCTCTGATTACCGGAAGTACGCTCGCAAATGGAACCATAGACAGGTTCATTGGCCTAAAGTGCAAGGCCGTGTTTTTTGGGATAACAATAGCGGGAGCTGCTGCATTGTTGAATCTACCCAGGTTCTGTGCACGAGGGCAGTAGACACTGAGATAAATACAAAAAATGAGAGGTTAATACATCCAATGAGAAGAAAAGGTTTTACACTAATCGAATTACTTGTTGTCATTGCCATAATAGCCATTTTGGCAGCGATACTTTTCCCTGTATTTGCTAAGGCACGTGAGAATGCAAGAAGAAGTGCATGTCTGAGCAATATCAAGCAGTTGGGACTTGGAGCGCTGATGTATGCTCAGGACTATGATGATATGTTCCCTGTAGCACCAACACAAGGCAACCCTATGCCGAATATCGTTTCAGCCTTCGATCCATACGTTAAAAACTGGCAGGTCTGGTATTGCCCATCTATATCCTACTATGCTACGGTGGATCCAACGCTCGCTTCAACAAGAGATAACTACAATGTGGGCAATGTGGGATATTATTTCTGGTCCATGGCAGGTATCCATCCACATACCGGTCCATTCATCGATGCACATCCACCAAGACAGCTTACTACAATGGCAGATGCTGATACGTGGATGTGGAGCGATGTATTTGGAGCATGGTTTTACCCTCAGGGTTTAGGCGGTCTTCATGGATATGCCAAGTGGTCATTTACCAATGTGGCATTTATGGACGGACACGTGAGATCTATAACCGGCAGACCGGTTACTATTTTTAAGTAGAAGCTCTTCCGATTAATTATGCCCCGGAGATACCTTGTCTTTCGGGGCATATTGCCTTTTGAAGTGTATTAAGAAATATATCCTTGTATTTGTTTGATTATTACATCTATGTGGTATATAATTGTAAATACCATACCCCCTACGGTATTATGGAGATACAGATGACAGATACTAAGAACGATGTAATAAGAAGACTCAAGAGGATTGAGGGCCAAATGAGGGGTCTTCAACGAATGATGGATGAGGATCAGGACTGCGGGGAGGTTATTCTCCAGTTGTGTGCGGCTCGCAAAGCTCTCGATAAAGTAGGATTTATGATGCTTTGCCGTAAGATGCAGGACTGTATGAAGAATAGCACCTATTCAACTAATCCCGAAATTGCTATGGAAGAGGCTATGAAACTTTTCCTTACTTTGGCTTGAAGTTATATATATTTATAACCACGATCTAACGATATTCTTGGAGCCTGATGAAATGTCTAAACTACTGCTTGCAACACTAATAGTAATTAGCATGTATATGAGTATTATACCTGCAGTTGCGGATGCTCAGCCTGTTCTGTTGGACTTGAGATCTGCATCACAGTTGGCCTTAACTTCCAACCCTCAACTTGGTAGCGCTGGAGCTTCGGTGGAGATTTCTAAAGCTGGAATCAACAAAGCTAAAAGCGCTCTGCACCCAACAGTTGGAGCGGAAAGCAGCTACAGTTATCTGAGTAAAGAGACAATGTTTGGGCCGACCTCAATCTGGGCTCACAACACAGTTATTAACCGTATTGGAGCTCAGAAGACAATCTATTCCGGCGGTCAGATAGAGGCGAATATAAACCGTGCTCAACAAGGTTATCTTGCTGCAACTCACACAGTAAGTGCAACTAAAGCTGATGTCCTGGCTGGTGTGGGAATTGCTTATTTCAGAGCAAGGCAAGCGAAGGAGAGTATCGATATCGCCCAGGCAAGCATCAAATCTCTTGAAGCAAGCCTTGATGCAGCTACAAAGATGCATGATTCCGGTGTTGTTACTAACTCTGATGTCTTGCGTGCTCAGGTTGCATTGACTACCGCCAAAGATAACCTCATCGTGTCTAATAATAATTACAATGTAGCAATAGCGGCTCTGCGGTCGGCGATAGGACTTCCGGAGGATACGCAAATTGATCTTGCTGCCGATGCAGTTGATACAATGCCGGATGCTGCTTCTGAAGCGATTGCTGCTCAGAGGCCTGAAATATCCGCAGGCAATGCGTATATAGAAGCATCCCAGCAGACCAAAAAAGCAGCAGAGGCAGGTAAGAAACCCATGGTTGCCGTCAGCGCCGATTTCTTTAATCAGCCAAGTGGAGCCCAGTTCCCCCGGCTCTCAAACACGCTAATGGTTGGAGTTGCCGTTAAGTTCAATGCATTCGATGGTGGACTGACTCAAGCGAGTATAGAAGAGGCCGATGCGTCTATCAAAAGAGCCCGTCAGGATTTAGAGAGCCAGAAGCGACGGATTGAGCTTGAGCAATCTGCAGCGAAACTGGATCTGGATTCTGCCAACTCTAGAGTCCAGACAACTGCCAGCCAGGTTCAACTCGCTGAGGAGATTGTCCGGGTACTGCAGGCTGGGTATAAAGAAGGTATAACTCCGCTGACTGATGTTTTATCGGCTGAAACAGCCTTAACTGGTGCCAGAGTAAACAGATTGGCAGCGCTATATGACGTGAAAATTGCCCAGGTGAATTTGCTTCGAGCCTATGGGCAGACTGATATCTTGGTTCGTTAATGGAGGAAAATGAAATGACAGTTGATAAAGCGTTACGCCTGATTGCAGGCCTCTTCATTATGATAAGTGTGGCGTTAGGCCACTATGTAAATTCTTACTGGTATCTGTTTACTGCGTTTGTCGGACTCAACCTGTTTCAGTCCGGTCTAACCAACTGGTGTCCTATGATGGCACTATTGCGGAAGTTCGGGCTTAAATGACAAGTCCGTATTATTCACCAATCTCTGCTTTTGACCGGCAGTAAGGGCAAAAGCTGGTTCAATCTTGAATAATACGGACTGGGAGGTCAGACATGGTAGAGGAAAAGAAAGAAAGAAAAGGATCATTGAAGAAACTGTTGTTAATCTCGAGCCTGGTTGTCGTGGCGATTATTGTAGTCGTTGCAATGACCAGACAGCATCCTGAACCTGAAGCAAAAGTTGAGAATGAACAGGTGATTGATGTTAAAACTGTCACGTTGTCTAGTGCCAGTGTAGCAAATACTGCATCCGCATCCGGAACTGTGCTCCCTATAGTGGAGGCCAAAATAGCTCCCAAAATTATGAGCACAGTTTCGGCGATAAATGTAGATGAGGGTGATCATGTAAGCAGAGGCCAGGTTTTGATCCGGCTGGAATCAAGAGACCTCCAGGCCCAGCTTGCACAAGCACAGGCTGCATTAAGCGCTGCTGCAGCCGGATCTGACCGCGCATATACTGCTATCGACCTGCAGAAAGTTCAGACCAGCACAGGCATTGCAAGCGCGGAAGCTGGACTCAGAGCTGCCAAAGAGCAGTTGTCGTTGGTGAGTGCCGGACCCCGTAAGCAGCAGAGAGCCCAGGCACACTTTGCAGTAGCACAGGCTGAAGCTCAGCTTAAGAATGCTGAGATGGAGCTGAACCGGATGAAGCGGCTGTACGAGCAGGATGTTATCACAAAACAGCGGCTCGATGGCGTGCAGACTGCTTATGATATTGCTTCAGCACAGTTTGATTCTGCTAAAGAACAGGCAAGCTTAACTGAAGAAGGTTCTCGTACACAGGAGATTGAAGCAGCCAAACAGCAAGTCCAGCAGGCAGAAGAAGCCCTGCGAATGGCTAAGGCTTCGCAAGTGCAGAACAAGATGAGCGTTAGCAACTCCAAGGTAGCTTCGTCCCAGGTCGCACAGGCACGGGCTGCAGTGGATTTTGCACGGACACAACTCGGTTATGCGACAATCATATCTCCGGTCTCTGGAATTGTATCTGCTCGAATGATCGATCCGGGCGATACGGTTTCACCAGGGATTCCTATGATTTCGATTCAAGCTGACTCACATTACAGGTTGGAAGCGACTGTTCCGGAGATTTATGCACGGGACATGTCTGTCGGTAAGAGCCTGGATGTAAGCATAGGAGCCGGAGAGAGGACAGCCAGGGGCACGATTGCTGTGATATCACCTGCAGGTGATCCTGCCAGTCACAAGTTTGTAGTGAAAGTCGACCTGCCTGCAAGCCTTAAAGCAAGATCGGGTGAATTTGGTCGAATCAGTTTCCCGGTCGGTTATAGCCGTGGAATAACTATTCCCAAGCTGGCATTGCACGATGAGGGAGGACTCCCTGCTGTATACACTGTTGACAAAGAAAACAAAGCCAGGATGCAGACAGTCAAGATCGGGAATGCAACAGAAGATGGTTTTGAAGTGTTATCAGGTCTCAAACCCGGTGACCGCGTCATAATAGAAAATACTGGCGTGCTCTCTGATGGAGTGTCGGTTAAGGCTGAGGGATTGTGATGGACAAGCATCTAGGTCTCGCCGGCAGAATTGCCAAAACATTTATAGACTCTAAACTGACTCCGCTTATTATCATCGCATCGGTGATCCTGGGACTGTTTGCGGTCATTATGACTCCTCGTGAAGAGGAGCCGCAGATCATCGTCCCGATGGTGGACGTGTTTGTCCAGATGCCTGGTGCAAGTGCGAAGGAAGTCGAAAACCGCGTCACTACTCCGATGGAGAAGCTGATATGGGAGATCCCGGGAGTTGAGTATGTCTATTCGACCAGTAGTCCCGGTGGCTCGATGGCGGTCGTGCGCTTCTATGTAGGTCAGGACATCGAAGCAAGTATAGTAAAGCTTTATAATAAGCTCTATTCGAACTTCGACAAGATACCACCGGGGGCAACTCAACCTCTGATAAAACCGCGTTCGATAGATGATGTGCCAATCCTGGCGCTGACGTTTTCGGGTGAGAACGACAATGGCTACCAACTCCGGGGTCTGGTTTCACAGATTGATGATCAGGTGAAGTCTGTGCAGGATGTATCGCAGACATCTGTCATCGGTGGATTGCGGCGTCAAGTGAAAGTGACCATTGATGCTACTAGACTTTCAGCATACGGACTCTCACCGGGCGCAGTGCAGCAGGCACTCAAAGGCGCAAATTCGCAGTATCCTGCTGGTCACTTTGCCAATGGCAACTATAACTTTGCCTTGCAGGCGGGTCAGTTCCTGCAGACACCGGATGATGTCGGCAGGGTGGTCGTCGGTCTTGGAAACGGTAGGCCGGTGTTCCTCAATGAGGTTGCCACTATTGATGATGGTCCCGAAGAAGCCAGCACGTACGTCAACATACAGTTCGGTCCGGGTGCCATAAAAACAGAGGGCCACGCGGTCCCGGCGGGGAAGCATCCTGCTGTAACTCTCTCTGTTTCAAAGCGGCAGGGCAAAAATGCCATTAAAGTGGCTGAGGCAGTCCTGGAGAAGGTTAAGACTCTCGAGGGAAAATTAATACCTCCGGGTGTTCACTATACGATCACACGCAACTACGGTGAGACAGCTACAGAGAAATCCAACGAGCTGCTGTTGCATATGCTGATCGCAATAATATCGGTTACGCTGCTCATTGCATTTGCTCTGGGGAAAAGAGAATCCATCGTTGTAGCCATAGCTGTGCCGGTGACACTTGCTCTGACTCTGCTGGTGTTCTATCTGTATGGATACACCCTTAATAGAATAACGCTGTTTGCCTTGATATTCTCTATCGGTATTCTGGTCGATGACGCCATAGTTGTGGTCGAAAACATCGTCCGCCACTTCAGGATGCCATCCAATCATGGACGCAACCTGATGGAAGTTGCAGCCGAGGCTGTCGATGAAGTCGGCAACCCGACGATCCTGGCAACCTTTGCAGTTGTCGCAGCCATACTTCCGCTGGCGTTTGTCGGTGGACTGATGGGTCCATATATGCGCCCTATACCAATCGGTGCTACTGCTGCGATGATCTTCTCGCTTCTGATCGCGTTTATAATCTCGCCATGGGCGTCGTATCGCATCTTGAAGTCAGAAGCTTCTAAAAACAGTGAAGATGAAGGCGGTGAGCACGAACACGAGAAAGAGGGCTGGACTACCCATTTCTACCGCAGACTAATGAACCCTCTAATCCTTAATCCTGTAAAAAGGGCGCGTTTCCTGGTTATGGTTGTAGTCTTGTTACTCGCAGCGATGGCATTGTTCCCATTGAAACTGGTGACAGTCAAGATGCTTCCGTTCGACAACAAGAGTGAGTTCCAGGTGATTGTAGATATGCCCGTAGGGACAACTCTTGAGCAGACCGCTGCTGCAACCAGCGCAATGGCTGACTACCTGGCTACTGTTCCCGAAGTCACCGATGTTGAGAGTTATGTAGGCACAGCAAGTCCTTATAACTTCAACGGACTTGTGCGGCACTACTTCCTGAGGCAGGGATGCAACGTTGCCGACCTGCAGGTCAACCTTGTCGGCAAAGGTGAACGTAAACGACAGAGCCATGCTATTGCCAAATCTGTTAGAGGCAAGATCCACGAGATCGCCAGGATGTATGGGGCTAATGCCAAAGTAGCAGAGGTGCCACCTGGTCCTCCCGTTCTGCAGACTCTGGTAGCGGAAATCTATGGACCGGATGACCAGACCCGTTGGGATGTAGCAAACAGAGTTAAAGACGTCTTCCAGAAAACCGAAGGTGTAACTGATGTCGACTGGTATGTCGAAGCCAATCAGGTCAAGTACGAACTGATTCCGGACACAGAAAAAGCAGCATTGAACGGTATCTCTAATGATATGATCGCACAGACTATATCCCTGGCTGTTGCAGGGAGCGGAACTGAGCTTGCACATATCCCTGAAGCATCAGAGGATGTGCCGATTCACCTGCAGCTTCCATTGTCACAGAGGAGCAGCTTGCAGGAGATCAAGAATATACAGGTCCAGGGAGCGTCAGGGAATCTGGTTCCACTCGGTGAGTTGGTAACAGTCAAGCAGACATTCCAGGACAAGAGTATATATCACAAGAACCTGAAACCGGTGGTTTATGTGACTGGTGATGTTGCAGGTTCACAGGAGAGCCCGGTTTATGCGATCCTGAAAATGAACAAAGCAATAAGTGAAATGAAAACGCCTCAGGGTTACGAGATAGAGCGATACACGACGGCATCTCCATTTGATACTACCAAATACGCGATGAAATGGGATGGCGAATGGCACATAACATACGAGGTCTTCCGGGACATGGGGACAGCATTTGCTGCCGTTCTGGTGCTGATCTATATCCTTGTTGTTGCCTGGTTCAAGTCGTTCAAGACACCATTGGTAATCATGGCACCGATCCCGTTGACACTTGTCGGTATTCTACCGGCACACGCTTTACTTGGTGCTTTCTTCACGGCGACCTCTATGATAGGTTTCATAGCAGGAGCCGGAATAATCGTCAGGAACTCGATTATCCTTGTGGACTTCATTGAACTGAGAAGAAAGCAGGGAATGTCCCTTGAAGAAGCAGTAGTAGACGCAGGCGCAGTCCGCTTCCGCCCGATGTTACTCACTGCAGCAGCAGTTCTGGTAGGAGCATCAGTCATACTGATGGATCCCATATTCCAGGGCTTGGCCATCTCCCTGATGGCGGGAGAGATTGCATCAACATTCCTGTCAAGAATGGCTGTTCCGGTGCTCTACTATATGAGTGAGAGCAGGCACAAATAATGTATGTTGGTCATGCACGCCTTTATGGTGTGCATGAGATTCAACTGGTTGATAAAAGGAGAGTAAGAATATGGTATGTGAGAGAATCAAGCACATACTCTGCCCTATTGATTTCAGCGCGGAGTCGGATGCTGCTTTGGAATATGCTGAGTACTTAGCAAGCAAATTTGGAGCGCGAGTGACTGTGATTCATGCAGAGCGTTTTGAGGTTCCGCTTGAGTTTACGTCTGCTCAGATAGATGGTCTTGTGGCGGAAATGAAGAAGCTCAAGAAAGACATGACCCACCATCTGCGCAGTTATGTTGAATCGAGACATCCATCGCTTGTTGCAAATTATAAAGTTGTTGAGAACTCGCCAGTGGAAGCAATACTAGCTGAGACCGAAGCTCAAGATATAGACTTTGTCGTAATGGGCACAGCTGGTAAGTCCGGTATGAAACGCTTTACAATGGGGAGTATTGCTGAAGGTGTCACGCGTGAGGCAAAGATTCCGGTGTTGACTATTAGAGATAAGTCACGGGGTCCTGTTGCAGAACCAAAACTGGAACGTATACTCGTGCCTGTTAACTACACCAAACCAACTGTGGATTCTTTGAAGACTGCTGCATGTTTGGCACAGATCATCGGCGCAGAACTCCTCATCACTCATATAGTGGAAACTGATGATTATGATGAGAAAATAGCCAAGGAGCAGCTGTGTAAGTGGGTGCCTGATCAGACACAGGAGAAGTGCCACTATGATACCGTTGTGCGTAAGGGAAATGCTGCTGAACAGATAGTGCAATTGGCAGTCGATGAAAAGGCGGATATGGTTGTGATAGCTGCAGTGCACAGACCTTTTCTTGAGACAACTATCATCGGCACAACGAGTGAACGGGTTATGCGCCACGCAACATGCCCAGTTCTGGTAGTTCCGGTAAGATCATAGAATGTATCAGTTATAGGACGGAATTAGTAGCTTCAGTATCAATCACACAAAGTGGAATTACTAACCCAAACATATGGATTACTTAGCGCAATTTGATCTGAGACAAAAGGCAAGATTATTGAGCAGGGACGGTATTTGAAGCCGTCCCTTTTTTTTCGTACAGACAGCATTCTAAAAGCTCAAAAATGCGATCTGGAATCCAGACAAGCTAGCATAGTTTCTTGCGGTGTCCTGAGACTTTGGGATAGCTGCAAGTTTATGTTGAGATGATCGCTAGTATTCATCTGCCCTCGCATGCGTAACATTTCCAGAGATTCATACGAATAAAATACGGATTACTCGCCCAGCAAAAAATGTATACACCAGATCCATTGACAAATACATTTCCACCAGCTATACTATGCCATGACATCTATTATAAATTGTATAGTAGCTGTATGTTATCACTAATGTTTCTGGAAATAATCGGTCTAATTAATAAGCATAATCAAGGAGACTCCACTAATAGCTGTAAAGACCACAGGAATGTATGAACATCACATTTTGAAAGGAACCGAGAATGCAGAAAATTACTAGTTTCCTGATAGTGAATTTGTTGATTTTGTTATTGTTGATGTTTGTGTCTCCGGCATTTAGCTCCGAACTTCCCAAGCCGACTGCAAGTAGTTCTGATTCTGAGTTAAGTGCAACCGCTCTTCTCGATTTACTAGTTACCAAGGGAATGATCACGACAGAAGATGCCACAGCTCTCAAGCAGAAAGCCCTTGAGGCAGCAAAGACGAAGGCAAAACCTCCGGTCCCGGTCTATCCCACAGTTGCATTCAAGGTTCGCCTTGAAGCCAGGTTCTCGTCAGTCGACCGGGATAATGGACAGCCCAATTGGGGTTCAAGAGATGACCAGATCGGCGGCGATGGCTTCGCGCTTCGCCGTGCACGTTTCCATATGGCAGGCAATCTTAGTCCTGATGTTAGTTACACCAACGTCTTCAGTTCCGATTGTGGTACAGCTAATCCGACTCTGCTCATTAGCTCAATGGAATGGAAAGGATGGAAAGATTTCAACCTGTCAGCAGGCATGTTGATTGTGCCTTTTGGCTGGGAAATTCAAAGCAATGATGCTATCTACCTCCAGACTGATCTAGCAACTGTCAGCCTTCTCATCCCAGCCGATAAAGATATGGGTATTCGATTTGATAGCAAACGGCCTCTTTTGAATAAATTGAACTACCAGATTATGATTGGCAATGGCAGCGGGAGGAACGCAGCAAATCCAAATCGGAGTTACTTGATGGCTGCACGCTTATATACTCAGGCTTCTCCTGATCTCTCAATTGCCTTAAGTGGTTCGTTGAATCCGAACACCGATACCAGCTCATATCAGAGCCGCTTTCTCAAGGGTAATCTTACCGGAAGCACTGATCCTTATGGGTTGCTTCCGGCTTACGCTGCCAAGCAGGTTGATGAGAATATGTGGGGAACTGATTTTCAGTGGAATCGCAGCCATGATACTCTGCGCGGTGAATATATGCGGATGAATGTAGATCGAGGAAATATGGGTTCGCCTGTAAATGCCAAAGGTTACTACCTGGTTTACAGCCGAGGTTTGGAATATGCGGGGATTCCCGACAAATTAGAAATGGTATCGGGTATACAAGGATTCGATCCGAACACAAGTATCAAAGACAAGTATGACCTCACCTCTTATGTGTTGGGGTTAAACTACCACGTAGGTGATAGTAGGCGTTATGGTTACACCACAGGTGCTATGTCGTGTCAAAACGTAGTTCGACTCAATTATATATGGAATGAAGAGGCGCGGGACTCTGTGGCGAACAACAAGTGGGTTATTCAATATCAGACATGGTTCTGATATTTCAATTGGATATGGAGACTTGGAAATGAAGATCAATATTAGAATATGTATCACTTTTTTTCTGGCAATAATCAGTATCAGTGCATGGGGTGATCCTATATCTGCAGTAGTCGGTACCTGGAAGACTCAGCAGACAATTCAACCGTTTTTCTACAAGAAGTTCCTGCCAAAGGGATCCAGTGTGGACGTCAGACCATTTACTAATCCCGGTGATCAAAAGACTGCACTACTAGCAGGCAGCCTGGATATGTGCGGAACAACAATGGTTCAGGCAGTTATATGTGCATCCAAAGGAGAACCGGTTGTAGTAGTTGCTCCGATGACCAATAAGTGTTCAGCTCTGGTTGTGAGAACGGATTCTAATATATGTAAACCCGCAGACCTTAAGGGGAAGCGGATTGGATATGTGCCGAATACTATGCACCATATTCTTTTACTAGAAGTTCTTGCTAAAGCTCATCTGGAAGCATCTGATGTTCAGTTGATGCGTATCGATTTCTTTGACATGAAGACTGCGTTAGCTGCCGACCAGATAGATGCATTCCTCAGCGGAGAGCCTTATCCTTCTGCTGCAGTCGCAGATGGAACTGGTAGGATTCTGGCATACCCTTATATGAAATCCATAGGAACGATCAACTCCGGTATGCTGGTAACCAGGGACATGATACGAAAGCAACCAAAGAAAGTGCAGGCGCTGGTTACAGCTCATTTGAAAGCAACTGATTATCTGAAACATCATCCCAAAGCCTGGATATCTGAATCGGCAAAATTTGGCACAAATAAGAGCGTTCTTGATAAAGCAGCAAAGAACATCCAGCTTCAATATGGCATCGACATCGGTTACATTCAGAATGTCAAAGCGCTCGCAGAAAGAATGCTGGCGTTAGGGATGATCGATAAGATGCCGGATATAGATAAGTTGTTCGACACAAGATTCATATTAGAGGCGCAAAAGGGACTGGACAAGAGGTAAACCGGGTGGTTGCACGACGAATAAAAATGTCTTTAGCTGCAGTTATATTACCTGCATTTGTGCTTGCATTATGGGCTTTGGGAAGCGCAAAAGGCTTTATTGCGTCTTATTTAATGCCTGCTCCATGGGATATTGCTGTATCATTATACAATTTTCTGATTTCGCGTGGTCAGGAAACGAGCGGGGGCGGGTTCATAGTCCACGCCTCTGCGACATTATACCGAGTTGGTCTGGGGTTTTCCCTGGCTGCAGTGTTAGGATTACCTCTGGGTCTTATATCAGGACGTTCACGCAGATTTGCATCGGTACTTGATCCTTCTGTTCAACTGCTTAGGTCAGTGCCGGGAATATCCTGGCTGCCGCTTGCTATTATATGGTTTGGAATAGGCACGACAACATCTGTATTTCTCATCTCATTGGCAGCATTCTTTCCCATATACCTAAATACAATGCAGGGTGTTCATGATGTGCCATTAGTATGGCTACAAACTGGAAGAATGCTTGGAGCTAAACGTTCCATTGCCTGGAAAGTATTAATTCCAGCAGCAATGCCTTCTATAGAGACCGGGTTAAGGCTGGCGATGGGAGTATCGTGGGCGTATGTTGTGTTGGGTGAACTTACTGGCGTCAATACTGGTTTGGGAGCAATCATCATGGACGCCAGAATAGCAGGAGATCCAAGTAAAGTTATTATCGGTATGATTTCCATTGCCTTACTCGGTAGATTGTCTGATCTGCTATTGATCTGGATACTCGGTCGAGTTCCAGGCCACAGGAAGGAGGCTAAAGTAATTGGATAAAGACCCCGTGAGCAAGATTTCAAATATCGGCCTGACGGTTATTAGTATCTCGGTCAAACTTAATACTGGAACCGCAACCAGCATATCGATAATTGACCAAATATCTTTTCATGCTGAACCAGGGGAATTTGTTTGCATAGTTGGTCCAAGTGGATGTGGCAAAACAACTCTTCTCAATGTCTGTGCAGGATTTACTAAATCGTCTTCAGGTATGGTGCTTGTTAACAAGAGAACGGTATGCTGCCCTCATCCAAGCCGGGCTATGGTATTTCAGCAGGATTCACTCTTTCCGTGGCTGACTGTAGAGCAGAATATAATGTTTGGTCCAAAATGTCAGGATAATCGTGAAGCGGACTCTGACACATATATTGATCTTGTAGGTCTGAAAGGCTTTGAAAAGTATTACCCCCACCAACTCTCCGGAGGTATGAAACAGAGAGCTGCACTAGCCAGGGTGCTTATCAACAAACCAGACATATTGTTTCTGGATGAACCGTTCGGAGCATTGGATGCGCAAAGCAGGGAAGAGATGCAGGATGTTCTACTGGAAGTCTGTTATCGCACACATACTATGGCTCTCCTGGTCACACACGATGTTGAAGAAGCAGTCTTTCTGGGAGATAGAGTGCTGGTCATGAGTTCTCGACCCACACGTATCCTGGCAGACATAGTAGTACCGCTCGATAGACCTAGAGCCTGGGATGTTCGCGAAGATCCTATAATGAGTAAACTCAAAACAAAAATACGCGCTCTTATAGCGCATCCGGATTATGTAAAGAATAGCCAGACAGAGGAAAACTCGATACTGGTATAAGATCAGATTCTACACAATCATTCATTGTATAAAATGGGGGCTTAATGATGACTAATTATTTATCAGGTTCAGAAATAGCTGCGAAAGCAGAAGCCGGAGAACTGTTGAATGAGCAGGAAGCCATTTACATGCTGGGCGATGAGATTGATGAGGAGAGTATTGCCCGGTTATATGCTGCTGCCAACTCGATTGCGAGGAAATGTGTAAACAACGAAGCTACGATATGGGGAGCCATAGGCGTCGATACTAAACCATGCACCAGAGGATGTAAGTTTTGTTCACTCGGTGCACCTTGGAATCAGGATTTCGAAGGTGTTGAACTCAGTGATGAAGAAGTCCTGGAATATGCTCAGGAGCTAGTAAATAGAAATGCAAGCTGGATTGTGCTTAGGACTACTGAGGATTATGGCATAAGCCGTCTGGTGGAACTTGGAACGAAAGTCAGAGCCATATTACCAAAGGAGACTGGACTCGTAGCTAACACCGGTGAACTTACCCCATCCAGAGCTCAAAGGCTTTATGATGCTGGTTTTACAACGATATATCACCTGGTAAGGCTCCGTGAGGGCATTGATACCGGATTGGATCCAGCGGATAGGATCAAGACTCTGGAAGCTGTAAAGGACTCCCCGCTTGAGCTGGCTTCTCTCGTGGAACCTATTGGAATTGAACACACTGCAGAGGAAATAGTCTGCGAAGCATTCAGGGCTAAACACTACGGAGCATCCGTGACCGGTGCCATGGCGAGAGTTCCAGTCCCTGGGACACCTTTGGCAGTGTATGGCCCACTCCCTGAAGGACGTTTAGTCAGAATAGTTGCGATGACCAGGTTGATTAATAGTCCGGAGACCAAATATATTTGTGTCCACCCACCTACTCTGGCTGCACTTAACGCTGGAGCAAACATAATGGTCGTTGAAGCAGGCGCAGTGCCTCGGGAAAAGATAGGTCCAGTCTGCTGCCATCCAACATTTGCATTTGAAACGGTATTGCCAATGTTTGAAGAAGCTGGATTTACAATACCTGGCGCTGTCAGAGCTTGATATCACTTAACCCGCATTATTCACCAAGCTTTGCTTTTGGCTGGCAGTAAAGACAAAAGCTGAGTCAATCATGAATAATGCAGGATAAGATGTGAGTAGTCTGTTGATGTCGAGCTGTAAGCACTATTCGGTATCAACAGACTATAATCAGACATTTACTCTTGAGAACTCGAGTATTCATTCTGCAATAGGTCTAGGACGTCAGAGACATAATTCGACATTGATTCGGACAAGTGCTTCAGGATTTTAGTCCATTCCAGCAGATGATCCTCACCATCGTCTGTCAGCTCATATATTCTTCTGGCAGGGCCGGTACTGCTGGCATCCCAGATAGATACAACGAATCCATTCTCTTCCAGTTTCCGCAATGTGCGGTAGAGGGCACCGGGTTCGACAATCGAATCCGTAAGAGCATGCTGCTGCACGGCACCCATAAGTTCATAACCATATGTTTTGCCCTGTTTTTTGAGTAGATACAGCACCAGCGGCTCTACGAATCGATATAGATTTCCCATAGAACACGAGCAGGGGTGTCCTTCCCCGTGTCGATGGCAGTATCCTCTTGGCATTTTATTGATTCCTAACTAACATTTATTGTTTTGCGCTGAACTTTCCAACAGGAGGCTTTGTCCTTGCGCCTTTCTCAAAAGTGATTGATTTAGTCGGGCATACACCCTGGCATGTCCCGCAGGAGAAGCAGTCGGGTATGACCTTGTCCTGCTTAAGGATGGCATTCATAACTGTGGATGGACAAGCCTTTGCACAAGCTTCACAGGCTATGCAGGTGTCATAGTTTACTTTTATCTTGTGAACACTCAGCTTTTCAAAAATCCAGCCAGTCAAACCAAACGGACAGAATAAGTGACACCATGGCCTGTAGATAAAAAGGCTGGCAATAAGTAGCAGTCCGGCAAACGTGGTACCTATAATTCCCAGCTTTGTAGGACTATATATGCGGAATGGATCAATCGGAGACACGATATCGGTGGCCCAGACTACAGCAAATACGCAGAGTGCTGCAAAAAAAACAATCCGGATTGTATTGGTCAAAGCGAAAGGCAGTTTCCACTGTCGGCTTAGTCCTGCAGTATCGGTCGAGTTTCTGTTTATCCTGAATATCAGGTCCTGCAATACCCCCAGTTGGCATCCCCACGAACAGATATACTTGTTGGCAAAGATTACAAGTAGCGTAAATACAGTGAAAGCCACTAGCCTTGGTGGAAATATCACATGTTCCTTTCCAAACAATACAATAGTGTCTTTCACAGTTCCCATAGGACTTGGATCAGAACCCAGGATGACGCCGAAGACTCCAACTGCCGTGACTAGCAGCACCTTGCGTAACTGTGGAGTAATCTGTCCACGGCGCATGAGACGAAAGACTACGATCAGAAAGGTTATCCACAAAGCAAACTTCAGAGGTATCTTGAACCAGTTCTTGGATGATTCTTCAGATGCAATGGCTTTGGCTCCCAGCAAACGCTGCTTCGCATCTTCTGCATTCAAACCGAGTTCAGTCAATGTCTTGTCCAAATCATATGGAGAAGAAAGAGCGAACAAATCCTTGAGTGTTTTCGGGCTGACGTGATTTGCAGCAGCTATATCACGCACGGTCATTTGCGCAGATATCTTAACTGCACTTGGTTTACTCTCTGATGACTCAGGCTTTCCCTGCCACAACAGGTTGGAAAGCATTGATAACCCAATAACTACCCCAACAATAAGTAGAAATATCAGGATTGTCTTTGATTTCATATAGTCTACCTCCGGATTGAGCTGGGTGAAAGCAAAATAGTAAGCATCAGTCACTGGGCGGGAGAAGTTTTCTGTAACTTACTCCCGCCTCATTAATTCCTGTTTAGTGGTCGCAGACATTGTCCCCTGTAGTTAATGTCCCGTTCAAATAGGAAATCACTACACTTTCGGGTTCTTCGGGTTGAACACCAACGAGGACTTTTACTCCTGATTGAGTAAACAGGCCCTGTGCTCGCTGCCCCATTCCTCCTGCAATAATCAGATCAACACCCTCACCGTGGAGCCACTTGGGCAATAGACCTGGCTCGTGCGGTGGGGGAATCAGGACGGTTTTAGCGATGATTTTCTTCTCATCGGCATCTACTTCAAAAATCGTGAACTTTTCGCAGTGCCCGAAATGCATGCAGAGCAGATCATCTGTTGTTGGTAATGCTATTAACATTTTGGTTGTCTCCTTTACGACTGGTGCGATGTGACTTTCTATCCTGGCTACAATAGCCTCAAAAGACTTCGCCGCGATGGTTTTGGAATATACATATACATATGGAGTTCCGTTGTCTCCAGCTTCCACAACATGTGCTTCCAGTGGAATACGTCCGAGGAACGGAACACTCATGTCATCGGCCATACTCTCCCCGCCACCGGACTTAAATATGTCTGCTGTTTCTCCGCAGTGCGGACAGACGAAACCGCTCATGTTTTCAATTACACCGATTACAGGCAGCTTGAGCTGGTGGCAGAACTGAATAGACTTTCGCACATCGGAGAGTGAAATATCCTGCGGAGTTGTAACAACTATTGCTCCATCGGCACTGCCAAGTGTTTGGACAACCGATAGAGGTTCATCTCCTGTTCCCGGAGGGCAGTCGACGATCAGGTAATCCAGCTCTCCCCACGCAACTTCCTCTACAAACTGCTTGATAACTCCGGCCTTCATTGGGCCTCTCCAGATTATTGCATCATCTGTGTTGTTGAGCAGGAAACCTATAGACATTACTTTTATGTTGCCGATGGTTGCTGGAGCAAGTTTCATTCCATTGGATTCAGGCCTGTAGTCTTCCAACTTAAGCATCTTTGGAACGCTTGGGCCGTGAATATCGACATCCAACAGGCCGACTTTCTTTCCGGAAAAACCGAGAGCCACTGCAAGATTTACTGCGACCGTGCTCTTTCCCACACCGCCTTTGCCTGATAAGACGATCAATTTGTGCTTGATTTTGGCCAAAGACTCTTCTCTGTCAACTTCAGCCATAAAATCATCCAGGTTATCGCTGGCGCAACTGCCACCAGTTCCACAACTGCAACTGCTTCCGCAGCCTTGTTCTTCTGACATTAATATACTCCTGTTTAGTCTTATTGCCCGGACAACTGCATCCAGGCTTTGCGAATCTCTTCAGTTGCCAGGCATTCTCTATATTCGACAACTGACATTTCAGCGATTTGTGCTTTAGTGAACATGGGATCGTAAGGTATTCTGGCTAATACGGGGATCCCGTGAGCTAGAACCAGATTATCGATCTCATTTGTCTTCTCTTCGTTGATATCGTATTTGTTGATGATTATACTTACCGGAACTTTAAAATGCCCTGCGAGTTCCATCACCCTCTCTAAATCGTGGATTCCGGATACGCTGGGTTCTGTTACAACCACAACCTGATCAGCCCCTGACAGCGATGATATAACAGGACAACCAATCCCAGGAGGTCCATCGACAATCACGAACTGTGCAGAGGTATCTTTTGCAATTTCTTTTGCCTTATTTTTTATCAGTGCAACCAGCTTGCCAGAGTTTTCCGCTGCGAGTCCGAGCTTTGCATGGACCATTGTCCCAGCGCGAGTTTCGGATACGAACCAGTGCCCGTTTATCGAGTCACTCATACAGATCGCATCTGCGGGACAGAAGTGTGCACATACTCCACAGCCTTCACATGCCAGTTCATCAACCCGGTATTTTTCGTTGTCCAGTAAAATGGAATCATATCTACACAGCTTTTGGCATATCGCACATGACAGGCACTTATCGGGATCGATTGTCGCTATTTGGCCACCAGTGAACTCATATTCCTCCATAACATTGGGCTTAAGCACCAGGTGGAGGTCTGCAGCATCGACGTCGCAATCGACGATAACGGCGCTTTCTGCCAGTACTGCGAATGATGCACATATGCTTGTCTTACCGGTTCCACCCTTGCCGGACAGGATTACAATCTCTTTCATGCATCCACCTCAGCAAGGATTCGGTCTGCTAACACAATAAACGATGCTGCGATGTCAGGTAGTGCATCCACTGCCATTACTCCGCTGGAATAGTGTTTTGCAATCCTGATGTCGTTTGGTATTCGTCCCCATATAGGAATTGACTGTTCAGTGCAGTATGTCTCCACACGCATATCGCCCATATCGCACCGGTTAATAATCACCCCGAACGGTATGCCCAGTTCCCGGACCATATCAACTGCCAGTTCCAGATCGTTGAGCCCAAATGGTGTCGGTTCGGCGACCATTACAACCAGGTCAGTGTCGCGTATTGAGGTTACAACAGGACAGGAAGTCCCAGGTGGTGCATCGATAATAACTATATGATCATCGAGTATCTGTTTTTTGAGTTCACGTATAAGCGGAGGACTCTGAGCCTGACCGACATTCAGCGTCCCATCAGCAAATTTCAATCCTCTCGAAGTGCCAATGCGGACAACACCGATATCCTTCCCAACTTCACTGATCGCATGTGAAGGGCAGACCAAAGTGCATCCACCGCAGCTGTGACATAGTCCCGGGAATACCAGAGTCGTCTTTCCAAGTGCAGCAATTGCATTGTATATGCAGAATGTGCTGCATTTCCCGCAGTGCGTGCAGATGCTCTCATCAATACACGGCGCAAGGGACTGGATTTCAAAGGTTTCAGATATCTGTGGGTTCAGAAACAGGTGTCCGTTTGGTTCTTCGACATCACAGTCAACATATTGGACAGGGTGGATCCGGGATAGCACGCGCGCCAGGTTTGTGCTCACGGTCGTTTTTCCGGTTCCACCCTTTCCGCTGGCTACAGCAATTCTCATCAGTCAGTCTTTGCCTGACCGTGAGATGCTCTGCCACGGCCTCGCCGTTGTGCAAGACCACGACCAATTCCGCCGCCTCTGCCCCAAGCCATTCCCATTCCGGAATTCGGTGAGTTTGTAGTATCAGGTTCCTGAGCAGTATCCTGCCCACAGTTACCCAATTTTCTGCCTGTCATTGCTCCCTGTCCCAAAGGACCGGTTCCATCTCTTCTTGGCATTTTGCGTTTCCTTTCCGCCATCTGTATATGAAGGCTGATGTTATTACCAGTGCCCCTCAACATCAGGACCGCTGGCTTTGTTAAGATTACCGGATATATAAGCCTTGATTGCGTCTGCCACTGTTCCCATTACATCGGCATATATGTCGATTCCAGCTGCTGCAAGGGTCTTGTATGCTTTCGGCCCACAGTGTCCTGTGAGAACCGCACTAACTCCTGCATTGGCCAGATTTTGCGCAGTTTGAATACCCGCACCTTGAACTGCATTCATTTGAACAGTGTTCTCCAGCGGTGTATACTCTCCCGAATCAGTTTCGTATATTACAAAAACCCGCGCCCGTCCAAATCGGGCATCGACATCTGAATCAAGACCGTGAGTAACTGCTGATATGGCTATCTTCATAATAATCTCCTGGATTTATACAGCTATATGTATGTTACACTTACATCATGTTCTTTATTTCTACGTATGTCAACATACCAATGGAGAAATCATTCCATTGGGTCTTGTATAATGCCCAAATAGTCAGCCATTGCATAACGCAAGGCATCTACACCGAGGTTTGAGCAGTGCATTTTGCTTTCCGGAAGACCGCCAAGGTATTCGGATACATCCTCCGGTGTCAGACACATCGCTTTTTCGAGCATCATACCGAGTGCAAGCTCCGCAGTCGCACTGCCGCTGGCGATTGCCGCCGGACAACCCCTGCAAAGAAAACCGATATCAACAATCTCCCAGTCCTGAACACAAATGCTAATTGACATGAAGTCTCCGCATTCAGGATCTCCAATAAGGCTCATGCCATTGGCGTTTTCTATCGCACCAACATGCTTGGGTGTTGCGAAGTGGTCAAGTACCTGGGAACTATATTGCATCTTTTCTTACCATGAACCTTCCCACAGCAGATGCCTTAATAATGGTATCCTGAAATACACTTGCTTCCAGTTCATACACCCGGTTGCGATGACTTACAATGGTTGCTTCAACAACTATTTCAGTACCCACTAAAACCGGTTCCCGGTAGCTGACATTCAACCTCACAGTAAAGGCCACTATTCCTTGTAGAAACAAGCAGTTAGTCATCGCTGAATCCAGGATTGTAGCAGTGATTCCTCCCTGCACATATCCTGGATAACCCTGATAATGCTCATTAAGAATGCATCTTCCAGTAACGCTGCCATTGGAATCATTTATGAACTCTAAGTGAAGACTACTTGAGTTTTCTTTTCCACAAGCAAAACAATGTGAATGAAATTCTTGCATACTTTGATCAGCGTTATTGCTGCCCATTAAAATATTCCTTATACTATATGTATGTTACACATACAG
>Ga0118677_10000298_pt1 | contig 109231 bp, 87 predicted proteins | sample AliMusrvi5mmetaG_FD_86154 | JGI IMG/M metagenome (GOLD analysis project Ga0118677, IMG submission 86154)
GCATTTCCATGGCGGGGGCTATCTGATCGGCTCGGCCAAGGGCTCGCTTGAATATGCGAGCCGGCTGGCGGCGGCGGTCAATGGCACCTGTTACACCGTGGACTATCGTCTCGCGCCCGAGCATCCGTATCCTGCTGCGATCGACGACGCGATCATGGCCTATCGCGCCCTGCTGGCGCGCGGCATCCCGGCGAGTTCGATCCTGCTCTCCGGCGAGTCGGCCGGCGGAGGCCTGGCGGTGGCGCTGGTGCTGGCGCTGCGCAATGCCGGCGAGCCCCTGCCGGCGGCGATATTCGCGGCCGCGCCTTTCGCCGACCTGACGCTGTCGGGACCAAGCGTGAAGCAATTCAACGGCGACGATCCCGCCGCCAACCGCGATCTGCTTACCTTCATGGGCGCGTCCTATTTCCAGGGACATGAGCCGACCGATCCGCTGGTGTCGCCGCTGTTCGGCGATCTCGCGGGCCTGCCGCCGCTGTTCGTCACGGCGAGCGAGGGCGAGGCGCTGCTGAGCGACACCACGCGGCTTGCCGAACGGGCGGAGAAGGCCGGCGTCGACGTCACGCTCCGGGTCGTTGAGGACTCCGTCCACGTCTACACGATTTTCCCGTTCCTCCCGGAGACAAAGAGCACGATGAAGGAAGTTGCCGCCTGGGCGCAGCGCAAGCTCCGCCGCAACGATACGAGAACGCAGGCCGCCGAATAATCCCCGCACAAGAACATAAACAACGCGCGCGCCAGTCGCGCGAACAAGGAGGATGCAATGCAGGTAGGAAATATATTTGCAGCGATTGTCGCAGGATCGCTCGCGATGGGCGCTGCAGCAGCGGTAGCGCAAGCGCCCGGTGTCTCGGACGGCACCGTGAAGATCGGCGTCCTCACCGATATGGCAGGCGTGTTCTCCGACCTTGCCGGAGCCGGTGCCGTCACGGCGGCGCAGATGGCGATCGACGATTTCGTCGAGAAGGAGAAACCGCCCTTCAAGGTCGAGCTTGTCTCCGCCGATCACCAGAACAAGCCCGATATCGCCACCGGCATTGCCCGGCAGTGGTACGACACGGGCGGCGTCGATCTCATCACCGATGTGATCAACTCGGGCGTGGCGCTCGCGGTATCCAGCGTCGCCGAATCCAAGAACCGCATGCTGATCGTCACAGGATCAGGCTCGACCCGGCTGACCAACGAGCAATGCTCGCCGAATACGATCAGCTACACCTGGGACACCTATTCATTCGCCAACCCTTAACGCGTTGTTACCGGCTGCCTCGTTCTCGACGAAGGCTTTTTCTCCTTGGCTGTTTTGGGCTTGGCTTTGAGGGCCGTGTTGGCGACCTTGAAGACGGAAACGTCATCGACATAATCGCCGGACACGTTCCATACCTTGGCGGCCATCAGGTCTTTGCCCATGATCTGCTTGAGGAAATCGTTGCTGCCGGCGCCGCGGGCATAGAGCGGCACCAACTGGTTACTGTGCCCGTTGGAAAAATGCTTCATGCCGGGAAGCTGCCCCGGTCCGTTGTCCACGAGGGGGTCGAAAGGCGCCGTATCGCCCTTGGTGCCCCAGAGCATTCCGCATTCGTGATCGGCCGTGATAATGACGAGGTTCTCTTTCCAGCCGCCGTGGGCCTCGACCCAGAGAACGACTTCGTCGATCGCGTTGAGGAAGTCGATTTGCTCCTCGATCAGACGGTGCGACTGATTGGCGTGATTGCACCAGTCCACGGCACCGCCTTCGATCATCAGATAAAAGCCGCTGGGGTTTTGCGAGAGAGAATTGAGCGCGCCTTCGGTCATGGTTGCCAAGGAGGGCACATTTTTGTTGAATGGTTCGCGATAGGGTTGCCGCACGAGCTTCACGCCCGGCGAAGGTGGCAGGCCCATCGACCGTTTCTGCTGCGTGGTAGAAGCCGTCTGTACCACGCCCACGATCTTGGTCGGCGGGCACCGATCTTTCGCCAATTGGTTGAAATCTTCCTTGCTTTCCAGCAGTTTCCAGCCGGCCGGATGCCTGCCCGTCTTGAGCAGTTCCCAAGTTTCCTTGCCGCCGACGTATTGGTAGTCGATCGGTGTGGGCTTTTGCCGCGTGCCGTCGTCGCTGAAATCGGGATGGCCGGCTCCCATGAGCACGTCGAGGTAGGGGGCGTTGAGCATCTCGCGGGCGATGCCCTCGTAGTCGTTGCGGCTGATGTTATGAGCACCGCCGAAGCCCGCGGGTGTCGCGTGGCTCCAGGGCACCGTGGTGATCTGGCCCACCGATCGGCCGCTGACCTTGGCGATTTCAGCAAGTGTCATGCCGGTGAGCGGCTTGCCCTGATTGCTGTAGTTGATCGAGTTGTTGTAAGTTTTGATACCGGTGGCCATGACGGTGGCGGCGGCCGCGGAATCGGTCCAGGTGTTTAACAAGAACTGGTAGCCGACCGTGCCTAGGGCATCGGAGCCTTCGCCCTCGGGCTGCGTGCTCCATGCCTTGGCCGGATCGTAGACGACATGGGGATCTTGCTTCTCGTCGTTGGTGGGCACAACGGAACGGTTCAGCGGATAGGTCGAACAGGAGACCCGGACCCAGTGTGTGCCGTCGTAAGTTTCCTTGCCGACCTTGCCGCGGTACATGCTTGTGGCGAGGAAAGTATTGTAGCCCGCTCCGTCGCTGATCATGATGATCACGTTCTTGGCGGCAGACGCGACCTGCGGCGCCGCAGTCAAGATCGCGATGATCACTGCGGCAAGGAATGGAGATTTGTGGCGGATGAAATTCAAAAGTTTCATGCAAAATGCTCTCGGGTTAGGGTGGAAACAAGAGAATGGTCCAATTAGTCTAACCCAAGATTGTGAGGATTGCGTGAGAACTCTGTTAATAGCGCGACAAGACCAGTCCGACCACTGCCCCAGCGAGCACCAGCCAGGCCGAATTCAAACGACAGCGAAACAGCAGCAATCCGCTGACGATTGCGATGACGAAAGTTAGCTTGTCAACCAGTGCCTCGTGGCCGAGGTTCCAGGCGGCCGCGGCAATGAGGGCCAGTGCGGCCACGTTCACTCCGTCCAGGAAGATACCCGCCAGCCGCGATTTCCGCAGCCGGGAAAAAAAGGCGCCGCCCAGCGCGATGAATACGAACGACGGCAGGAAGATGCCTATCGTGCCGGCCAAGGCGCCCATCCACCCGCCGACCAGCCCGCCGCTGCGATAACCAAGCAGAAAGCCGATGAACGTAGCCGTGGTGAAGAGCGGGCCAGGCGTGACCTGTCCGACCGAGGTGGCGTCGAGCAGTTCCTTCGTCCCCAACAAATGCGGGACCAAGTCGCCTTGCAGGAAGGCCAGCAGCACATAGCCGCTGCCGTAGAGCACGGAGCCGATCTCGAGGAAGTAGAGAAAGATCTCTCCCGTCCCGGCGCGGTCGGTCGCGGCCGACGAATCGTTTCCAAACGACGGCGTCGCGGTGAAGCAATGTGGAGCATGAATCAACATCAGGATGCCGCACACTGCCAGCAGGAGCAGGACAAGGGACCACCGCGAGATAGCCTGCAGGTCTTGTCGGGAGCTTGCCATGCCGTGGATTGCCCCGCAGAGGAGCACTACCGACAAGGGATCAAGTCCAGCCAGCGACGCCGCCAGGGCCGCGGCGGCGATCAGGCCGAGCCAAGGCGTCTTGACGGCCTTCGGGCCGAGTCCCACCAGGGCATGCACGATGATCGCAATGACCACCGGCTTGACGCCGCGGAGTACCCCGGTGATTTCCGGCAAGTCGCCACAGACCGCATAGCCCCAGGCCAGGCCGGCGACTAGGAACATTGCGGGCAGAATGAAACAGACGCCGCCCAGCAGGAGGCCCGGCCAGCCAGCTCGCAGGTAGCCGATGTAGATCGCCATTTCCGTGGAGTTCGGCCCGGGAATCAGGTTGACGGAGCCGAGCATGTCGAGGAATTGCTGGTGCGCCAGCCATTTGCGGCGGCGGACGAACTCCTGCTCCATCATGGCGATGTGCGCAGCAGGTCCACCGAAGGCCGTGACGCCTAATCGCAGGAAGACGAGGGCCACCTCGGCGAGCGATTGCCCGGAGGGAGGCTGCGACGGGGAGGTATCAAAATTTCCGGTAGACATCGAATGGTGCAGGCGCCGGGCCTTTGGCCCGACTCCGATTATCCTCGATCAGAAGGGCCGCTGCCAGAGACCGCTGCCCAGGTCTGCTGTCTCTTGCCGCGTAGCGATGCGATGATGATATTGGCCCTTCCGGTTCTAGGTGCGGAATATGAACAATCGTAGGGTGGTCCGCCGATCGACACGACGAGGCCTGGGAGGGAGTGGCATGAGCGGGCGATTCCTGCTACAATTCGGTCTTTTCCCCGCTCCAAAGTCCGTTTCCCGCGCTCCCATGCTCGACCGCAAATTCATCGTCGATAACGTCGAACTCGTCAAGCAGAATTGTAGGAACCGCAACGCCTCGGCCGATGTCGATCGGTTCGTCGCGCTCGAAGAACAGCGGCGGACGTTGCAATCGCAGTTAGACGAGGCGAATCGCAAGGCGAATGAGACGGCTCGCTCGATCGGCAAGGCCCCACCGGAAAATCGCGAGGCACTGAAGGAGGAGGGCCGCCGTATCCGCGACGAAGCCGCGCAAGTCCAACAGAAGCTCGACCAGATCCTGGCCGAATCGGACACGATCGTGCGGACAATTCCCAATCTCTCACACGCCGCGGCACCGGTGGGAGTTGACGACAAGGCAAACCTGGAGCTATTCCGCGGCAAGACGCCGATTCCGCAGTTCGATTTCAAGCCGCTGGATCACGTCGAGCTGGCGGAGAAACTTGATTTGATCGACTTTGAAGGCGGGGCGCGTGTCGCAGGGCACGGATTCTACTTCCTCAAAAACGATGTCGTTCTGCTCGATCTAGCCTTGCAACGCTATGTATTGGATCTGCTCCTCAAAGAAGGCTTCACGCCCTTGACCACGCCTGACCTGGCACGCAATGAAGTGCTCCAGGGGATCGGCTTCATTCCCCGCGGGCCAGAGACGCAGATTTATAGCATCGAGGGTAGCGATCTGAGTCTGGTGGCGACGGCCGAAATTACGCTCGGCGGGCTCTTTTCCGGTCAGACGGTCGATGCGGAAGTCCTGCCGCTAAAACTCTGCGGCATAAGCCACTGCTTCCGTACGGAAGCTGGAGCCGCTGGCCGGGCCTCACGAGGGCTGTACCGCGTCCACCAGTTCACCAAGGTCGAAATGTTCGCCTACACGCTTCCCAGTGAAAGCGACGACATGCTCGAATACCTGCGCGACATGGAATGCCGCATCTTCGACGGACTGGGCGTGCCGTTCCGAGTGGTCGATACGGCGACCGGTGACCTCGGCGGGCCGGCCTATCGCAAGTTCGACCTTGAGGCATGGATGCCCGGCCGAGGTGATTTTGGCGAGGTCACCAGCACGTCGAACTGCACCGACTACCAGTCGCGGCGGCTGAATATCCGCTATCGCGTCAAGGGCGAAAAAGGAACGCGGCTAGTCCACACGCTCAACGGCACCGCGATTGCCCTCAGTCGCGGCATCATCGCCGTGATGGAGAACTACCAACAGGCCGACGGATCGATCGTCGTGCCCGAGGTTCTGCGGACGTGGATGGGGAAGGATCGCATTGAGGGAAAGAAGTGAAAATTTCACAAGCCAGCAGCGGCTGAATTAGCAGAAAAGTCGATCAGGCGGGGATTCCGGCAAGCCGACCAAAATGCCCTGTTTTTCGTCGCAACCTAGCACCGGCACAGCACCGAAGTTTTTCCCACCGTTGGATAAAAAAAGCCTTGCGTATAACAATCGACAGAAGTCATTGATACGCAAGGCTTTAGCAGCGGAGGGCAAGGGATTCGAACCCTCAACCCCTTGCGGGGCATCTGATTTCGAGTCAGACCGCTAACCATTCGCTTACCCTCCGGGCAGACCTTCTAATCTATAAGACGTTCTCGCCTTTGACAAGGTCTCTCCCTCAGTCTCTCCCTTCTCTTGCCTACCAAAACGGCCGTACTACTTGACGCGACCCGGCAAAACCGGATTCTTTTGCAGTAATGCTCCCCTGCAATCCGCAAGAAACAGTCACTTAACCGACATCATTGGACCTTTTTCCACAATTGCGTCCTAAGCCGATGATGCCGGACAGTTCCGTTCTGGCTCTCGTGCATAATCTAGCGGTTCTTGCGATTGATTTCCCTATGTCGCGCAAACTACTTTGTTTTCGTACCGACTAGGGATGATGCCGATAGTTGCCATGGACGCTGTTTCAAGAGGCTGGTTTTGGGTGGGGCTTCGCAGACCAATGTTTCCAACATCGGAACGCTCGACACCACCCTTGCAGTTCTTGATACAGATTCTTATGTCGGATGATGCAAACCGCCATGGATGGGCACCTTACGAAGGACAAGTAGAATGAACCAAGGCACTTTTCGCGTTGTTACACGAGGCACCGACGGCGAAATCCGCACTCGCGATTACGATACGGCCGACGCCCTCCTCAAGCGTCATTCCCAGGTTGGTGTCGATGACTGTAGCACCGACCTCAACCTCCGCGGCCTACCCGTGTTCCGCGGGTTGATCGGCCCCATGCCCGAAGGAAAGAACATCATCCGCTACGAATCGCCCGAAGTTTTTGAGACCCTGACCAAGGAATGGTGCGCGCGTCGGCCAACACGGCGGCGCTCGCGCAGCAAAACGCTCGGCTAGCCAAAATAGTGCCGTACCACGCGGCGAAACTGAGAAAGATTTTTCACCTGCCGGACTGCGTCTCGAAACGCCGCCACGTCGGTCAGAATATGCGCGAAGTAGCCGCTCATGCGAGGCAAACGCCTGAGAGCCAGTGGCTGTCCGTAAAGATGGAACTCGCCTTCGATCAATTGCAGCATCACCCGTCCACGCTCCGCCAGGGTCGGTGGAGCGATGCGCCCACCGCCACTAAGCAACGCCCTGGCCTGACGGAAGATCCACGGGTTGCCTAGACAACCGCGGCCGATGGAGACGGCGTCAATGCCTGTTTCTGCAAGCATCCGCACGACATCGCCAGCCTCGCGAATGCCGCCACCACCGATGACGGGCAGGCAGGTTGCCTGCTTCACGCGAGCCAGCACGCTCCAGTCCGGCCCGCCAACGTAAGCCTGCTGGACACTCCGCGCATGCACACTCACGGCCGCGGCACCGACATCTTCGGCCCGCCGGGTTACTTCCACGGCCGTCTCCTGGCCGGCATCCGGGCCGCTGCGGATCTTGATGGTCACAGGAATTGCAACGGCGCGGACGACTGCATCGACAATTTGGCCGATCCGCTCGGGAGAACCCATCAATGCCCCTCCTTCACCACGGGCAAGCAGCCGCCGGACAGGACACTCGAAATTCAAGTCAAGAAGATTGAATCCCAATTCGGCTACAACCACTGCTGCCGCGGCCATGACATGTGGATCGGCACCGCTAATCTGCGCGGCGCGGGGCGATTCCGAGGGCTGCGTGTAAAGTAATCGCATCGCACGACGATCGCGTCGAGCCACGTCGGCTGCGTCAATCCGTTCGGTGACCACCAAGCCCGCTCCGGCCTGCTTCATAAGCAGCCGGAAGGGGAAATTGGTATGCTCCTCCATGGGGGCCAAGGTTAGGCGATTGGAGATGGTAAGCACCCCGATTTTCATGGCGTATAGTTAATCTGAGGGATTATTGACATTCGTACCCCCCTAGCATAGCAAAACTTGACGCCGCAAAAAGTCACTAACTATACTAGAGGTTGGAATTGCAGCTATTTTCGCATCTTAGAAGGTGAAGTTTCTTATGAATCACCCATTTCGCTTTGGGTTGGGGACGGCCATCCTCGCCTTGGCATGTGTCGTGGTCAATCGCGCGTCGGCCCAACCGGCCACTATGCCGGCAGTGACTCGCCCCCCTGCTGTAGCCGCTGGTCCCACGGCTGCTCGACCGGCGGCCGCTCCTCCAGCCGCCACGGGGAGCGGTGGCGGCTGGATTACTCCCGGCTCTCCATTCCGAAAGCTGGCTCCTGGCGTCATGCAGGAGGTGATTCCGAATCGCAGTGCCGATGAAACAGTCGAACACCACGACATAACCGAATTGCTCTACATCGATGATACTTTCGATTTTGCAAAAGACGTTCCGTTCCGCCACGAAGTCTGGATGTTGGAGATCAAGTACAAGCCCATTCGCATGATTTGGGCCGATGTCCCAGGTCCTGACGCCCGCATGCAACAGAAGCAAATTTGGTATATGGTCTACCAGGTGACCAACCCGGGCAAGGTCTTTCACTCCGTGGAGCAAGACGACAAGCTTTACAAGTTGGTGACCGAGGATAAACCCGTGCGTTTTGCCCCGGTTTTCACACTGGAAGTCCACGACGCATTGCGGAAGGAATTGGAAGGTTCCACGAAGGCCCATGTCGAGCAGTCTATTCCCATTGTTCTCCCTGCCATTCGTGCCCGCGAGGACAAAAACCGCGAGTTCCTTACTTCAGAGCAAATGCCGCTCAAGGAGCTTCGTGTTGGTGAGACGGTGTGGGGCGTTGCCACCTGGCAGGACGTTGATCCGAAGAATGTCTGGTTTTCCGTCTATGTCGAAGGTCTGACGAACGCCTACAAGTTTTCGGACGACCCGGCCAGGTACGCCGCCTTCAAGAAGTTGCCACCTAAAAGCAGGGCGAGTGCTCCGCCATTTCGTGAAATCCGCACGAAGGTTTTGAAGATCAACTTCTGGCGGCCGGGCGACGAATATAGGGTAATGGAAAACCAGGTTCGGACTGGGGTGCCCGAGCTGCCTGGTGGCCCGCCGTCGAAGCCATCCTACGAATGGGTTTGGTGGAAAACTTACCCACCCGTGGCGGATAAGGCCGTTCCTCCCAGCGATAAGTAGAACGGAATGGAATACCATTTTACGAGAGGCGGCTGCCCCTGTTGACTTTGGTTCCCTTTTTTACTACAAATAAGGGTTTCCGGTTCGTGGAGTGGGCTGCACAAGCTGGCAACCGGAAGTCATAAGCTAAAGCATAGTAACGATTTAGGTATTGATATGGCACATAAGAAAGGTCAAGGATCCAGCCGCAACGGTCGGGATTCCAATGCCCAGCGTCGCGGAGTGAAGCGGTTTGGCGGCGAGCAGGTCCGCTCCGGAAATATCCTCGTGCGGCAGGTAGGCACGGTTTTCCACGCTGGACAAGGCGTCGGTCAGGGTAGCGACTACACGCTTTTCGCCCTGGTCGATGGTTTCGTGAAGTTTGATCGCGGGGGCAGCCGGATTCACGTTGTGCAAATCCCTCAATTAGCAGCGGTTGCCCAATAAAAAGGTTCGCACAATCAATGCCTGCGACTCTTCTGGACGGCAAAACGCTGGCCGAAAAGATCCGTGCCGAGATAGCGGCCGATGTGAGCGAATTCACTTGCCGCACCGGCGTGAAGCCCTGCTTGGCCGCGGTTCTGGTAGGTGAGGATCCGGCTAGCCAAGTCTACGTTCGCAGCAAGCAGAGGGCATGTGAGCAGAATGGGCTGACCAGCCGTCTGGACAGGCTTGAGGCCGAAACAACGACCGACGAACTGTTGGCACTGATCGGTCGATTGAATAGCGACCCCGGCGTGCATGGTATTCTGGTCCAATTGCCGTTGCCCAAGGGAATTGATACGACCTGTGTTCTGGACGCGGTTCTTCCACTTAAGGACGTTGATGCGTTCCATCCCGAGAATGTCGGTCGCCTTGTTCAGGGCCGCCCGCTCTTCCTGCCGTGTACTCCGCACGCGATTCAACAGATACTTATACGGCATCAAATTCCCACGGCCGGGGCGGATGTTGTCGTGGTCGGCCGGAGCGAGATTGTCGGCAAGCCGATCGCCATGATGCTTATGCAGAAGGGGCCAGGCGGCGATGCCACGGTGGCCGTCTGCCATAGTCGCAGCCGCGATCTGCCCTCCATCACCCGCAGGGCCGATATTCTCATCGTGGCCATTGGCCGGGCGAACTTTGTCACCGCCGACATGGTAAAGCCGGGTGCTGCCGTGATCGACGTGGGAATTAATCGCACGGAAAAAGGGTTGGTGGGCGACGTCGATTTCGAGCCTGTCCGCCAAGTTGCGGGCTGCATCACGCCCGTGCCTGGCGGCGTTGGCCCGCTGACAATCACCATGCTCTTGCAAAACACGCTGCTGGCCGCACGGCTGCAAACGTGATGGCTTCTCGCTACGAACAGCCCATGCTATTGCCGCAGTTGTAGCAGAGGTAGCAGTTTCCGGCCCGGGCGGTGATGGCGCCGCAGCGATCGCAACTGGGGGCGTCGGCCTGAAAGCTGGCAAACTGCTCGTGCCGGGCAACCATCGCGGCCTGGGAATCGCTCCCCACCGCAATCCGCGGAACAGCCATTGCTGCGGGCTTCTTCGCCACCGCGACACCAAGAGCCTTGGCGCCGCTGGCGTTGGCCCCGTTGCCATTGGAACCATTGGTTCCATTCACCCCATGCGATACATGGCCGTTGCCGTTATGAGCGGCGCCGTTGGCCTGCCCTGAAACCTGTGTCTTGGCAGTTCCTTGCCCACTGCTTGGCCCGCCGGCCTTCGTGGCGACGGGCCGACTCTCGGCTTCGATTTCTCCCGCTGCGCCGGGCGACGAATTGCCGGCCTCGGCCGGCGAGACGGGCATGGCCTTGTTCATCTCGCCATAGCCGGGTAGGAAAGTGATTCCCAGCCAGCGGAAGATATAGTCCACCAGGCTCTTGGCGATCTTGATGTCCGGGTTCTTGGTATAGCCCCAAGGCTCGAATCGAGTGTGTGAAAACTTGTTTACATACACCTCCAGCGGAACACCGTATTGCAGGCTCATCGACACGGCCGTGCCGAAGCAGTCCATCAGGCCGCCGATCGTGCTGCCTTCTTTAGCCATGGTGATGAACAATTCGCCGGGCCGTCCATCCGGATAGAGGCCCACGGTGATGTAGCCCTCGTGACCCGAAATGTTGAATTTGTGCGTGATCGACTGCCGCGTGTCGGGCAGACGTTCGCGGCGCGGGCGGGCGACGCCCTTCTCGACGACCTTCTCGGCCTTCTTCGTCGAAAGCGGCTGCACTTCCTTTGAACCATCGCGATAAATAGCCAATGCCTTCAGTCCCAGCCGCCAGCCTTCCATGTAGGCTTGGCCGACGTCTTCGGGTGTGGCGTCCTTGGGCATGTTGACCGTCTTGGAAATCGCCCCGGAGATGAACGGCTGGGCGGCGGCCATCATGCGGATGTGGGCTTTCCACGGAATCGATCGCGTGCCGTGCGATGCCTGGAACGCACAATCAAAGACTGGCAAGTGGTCTGACGTCAACTCCGGGGCGCCTTCGATCGTGTCCTCCGCATTGATGAACTTGATAATCGCTTCAATCTGCGAAGCGGAGTAACCCAAGGCCCTCAGGGCCAGGGGCACCGTCTGATTGACTATCTTCAGCATTCCGCCGCCGGCAAGCTGCTTGTACTTGACTAGCGCGATGTCCGGCTCGATGCCCGTGGTGTCGCAATCCATCATGAAGCTGATGGTACCGGTGGGCGCGAGGACCGTCGCCTGGGAGTTGCGGAAGCCAAAGCGGCGGCCGCTGACGAGCACTTCGTCCCAGAGATGCCGGGCAGCGTTTTGCAAATACTTGGGGCAATTTTTGATCTGCTCGACCTTCTCCCAATGCATTTCCATGACATGCAGCATCGGCTCACGGTTCTCTTCGTAACCTTCAAACGGCCCAACTGCGGCGGCCAACTCGGCACTGGTGCGGCAAGCCGTCCCATGCAAGAGGGCCGTTACTGCTCCGCAAAGCCCGCGGGCTTCTTCGGAGTCATACGGGAGGCCGCTGGTCATGATCAGGCTGCCCAGGTTTGAGTAGCCCAACCCCAGCGGTCGAAAACGATGACTGTTGGCGGCAATCCGCGGCGTTGGGTAGCTGGCGTGGTCGACCAGGATCTCCTGGGCGATGAACACCAGCCGGCAGGTCGCCTTGAATCGCTCGAAATCAAACGTGCCATCCTCGCCGCGGAACTTCATCAGGTTGATGCTGGCCAAATTGCACGCCGTGTCGTCGAGGAACATGTACTCGGAGCAGGGGTTCGAGGCGTTGATCCGCCCCGACTTCGGGCAAGTGTGCCAGCGATTGATCGTCGTGTCGTACTGCACGCCCGGATCGCCACAGGCCCAGGCCGCCTGGCTTATGCGGTTAAGCATGTCGCGAGCGGGATAACTTGGGCCTGCCTTGTTGGGGTCGGTCACCCAGTGCGTCGCCCAGGGCTGGTCGGCGGCGACGGCTTCCATGAACTCGTCGCTCAGGCGGACCGACAGATTCGCGTTCTGGAAGAGAATCGAATCATAGGCCTCGGTCGGTTGGTAACCGCCTTCCTGAATCAGCGTGCGGGCCTTCTTCTCCTCGCGGTTCTTGCATTCGACGAACTCCATGACGTCCGGGTGCCAGTCCTTGATCGACTGCATCTTGGCAGCTCGGCGGGTCTTGCCGCCACTCTTGACAACTGCGGCGATCTGGTCGTAGACACGCATGAACGACAGCGGGCCTGACGGCTTGCCGCCGCCCGAAAGCTTCTCTTGATGCGAACGCAACGTGCTCAGATCGGTACCGGTGCCCGAACCAAACTTGAACAACATGGCCTCGCTGCGCGCGAGTTCCATGATGTCTTCCATATTGTCTTGGACGCTCTGAATAAAACAGGCTGCGGCCTGTGGGAACTCGTAAGGGTTGTCCGGCTGAACGATCTTGTTTTGCTTGGCATCCCAGTGCCAGTTGCACATGGCGCCCTTGACACCGTACTGGTGAAACAAGCCGACATTAAACCAGACCGGAGAATTGAAAGAGGCGTACTGATGAATGCACAGCCACGACAGGTCACGGTAGAAATTCTCGGCATCGGCCGGCGAGGCGAAATAACCGTCTTGCAGGCCCCAATCGGCGATCGTGCGGCTGACGCGGTGGACAAGCCGTCGCACGCTCCGCTCCCGTTCCGAGGTGCCGTTTTCTCCGTAAAAATACTTATTAACAACGACGTTCGTTGCCAATTGGCTCCAAAACACGGGAACTTCGCAGTCTTTTTGCTCGAAAAGAACCTCACCCCCCTCGCCCTTGATGGCGGCAGTCCGCGTTTCCCACTCAACCGTGTCATAAGGTTCGGCCACATCCACCGGACAGAAAGTCGGTTCAATCGTCAATCCTTGGGCGAGGCTCCGTGACGATCGAACCGAGGGGCGGTCCGTGGTGGTTGCGGGTGACTGGATGACTTCACTTTCCATGGAATCCATTATGGAACCTCATTCCTGGTGAATTGATGGCTATAAATCCTTGCCACTATAGATATACATCAGTATAGCAAAAAGACTGATCGTACAGGCATCCTACCCAACATATTGTATGCATCGTGCAAGAGAACCACAATATGCAGGGAAGATCGTCCAAGTTTAGCTGTTTCTTTACCGACGTCAATCGCAGACTAAAAAGATGGTTCTAAAGTAATGTGAGCGTTCGGTTTGCGAAAAGTGAGCTGCTAGCACTGCTAGCAACTGGCCACGGATTCTGCCACTCTAAGTGATTTACTGATAATGACTTGTGCAATTTACTTGAACGGAGGCCGTTCTTTAGGGCTTTAGGGAATATGGTAGCGGAAACAAAGACTGGGGTCTTTGGCAAGAGCCTCTTACCGCACGCTCGGTTGATCGGCGCTGGGAAAGTCTTTCGGCAGGGCCTGGGTTACTTTGCCGGTGGCGGCCCATTCCGTACCGCGCTGCAAGGTGACGATGAACGCCACCGACTTGCATTGCGGAGCATCGTGGCCGATCGCGGTGTGGAAGACCCGGCCTTTGCCGAAATCGATGGCCATGAGCATTGGCTCGTGGCGACCATTGCCGCCGAACTTCGGGTCGTTATATGCGGTGGCCAACAGGGTGACGTTCTTGGCCGGGCCGCGAAGCAAGGCATAAAGCTCATCGGGCGAGTGCATGAACTTCTCGGGCAAACCCTTCGTGATGGGATGATTCGCTTCGCGGACGATTAACTGGAAGGCATGTTGTGGTCCGTGCGTCCCGCCGGGGCCGGGTGAAGTGTCGCGTACGATTTGGCCGTCTTTCCAATAGAGATAGGGACCGCTCTTCTCATTTCGGCCGCCCCAACCGCCGACGGCGATCATCTCGTTGTAGGCTTTCCAGTTGGGAAAGGAGTTGTCGGCGGCATGAACGACGACCAGTCCGCCTCCCCCGGAGACGTATTTCTCGAAGGCATCCCGGGTCTCGGCAGGCCAGTCGGCGCCGTTATAGTTGAGGACAACGACGTTGTAAGCGGCAAAGTTCGGCTTGAACTGCGACATATCCTTGCCACCCGCCGGCGAAGTCAGCACATCGACAGTAAACAGGCCTGACTCTTCCAGGGTTTTTTTCATGGGCGGCGTCGTACCCCTGAAGTTGTGATTATTCTGCCCATCGATAAGCAGAACCTTCAGTTCGGGCGAGGCAATGGCGATCGTAGCCGTGAAGAGTGAAAGCAAAAAGAGAGCAAAATAACGAACGAGCTTCATGGTAGGACTCCTGGGGAAAGATTATTGAAAATACAGCCGTACACACCAGTCTAAATGACTTGGCGCGATTTTAGAAGGGTTGCGAGCAGGAGGCCCACTATGGTCGCGATTGCGATGGGCCTGCGCTCGTTCAGTTTCACTGGCCCTACCCCACGTAGTGGGCGTTCAGCCTTCAAACCGCTTGCAGATCAAGGCGATGTTTTGTCCGCCGAAGCCGAAACTGTTCGATAGCGCGACGTCGCAGCGTTTTTCTCGAGCCGTGTTGGGGATGTAGTCCAGATCGCAGTCGGGATCGGGCACTTCGTAGTTGATCGTGGGCGGTAAGATGTTGTCGCGAATGGCGAGGAGGCAGTAGATCAACTCCGTGGCCCCGGCCGCGGCAATCAGGTGACCCATCATGCTCTTCGTACTGGATACCGGAATCTTGTAGGCCCGATCGCCGAAGACTTGCTTGATGGCCAGCGATTCGACCTTGTCGTTCACCGAGGTGCTGGTGCCGTGGGCGTTGATGTAATCAATGTCGTTGACGCTCAATCCGGCGTCGGCCATGGCCATCCGTATGCAACTGATGGCGCCGCGCCCCTCAGGGTGCGCATCGGTGATGCGGAAGGCATCGGCCGTGGAACCGTAGCCGACAATTTCGCCGTGGATGCAAGCCCCGCGGGCCTTGGCGCTCTGGAGGTCTTCGAGCACGATCATGCCGGCCCCTTCGCCAAGCACGAAGCCGTCGCGATCGCGGTCGAAAGGACGCGAAGCCCGAGTAGGCGCATCGTTTCGCGTGCTCAGCGCCGTGAGGAGATTGAAACCCGTCACGCCGAAGGGATGGATCATCGTGTGCGTGCCGCCGGCGAGCATGATGTCGGCCTCGCCGCGACGGATGATCTCGACCGCCTCGCCAATCGCCTGACTGCTGGCAGCGCAGGCGGTAAGGCAGTTGACATTCGGTCCCTGGGCATTGAAGAGGCTGGCCAGATGCCCGGCCGACATGTTCGGTTCCTGCTCCAACTCCGAAATCGGGTTGAGTAGCTCCAGACCCTTGCGGATGAATCGGCCGACGTCCAGCGTCGGACCGCCGTTCAATCCGGCGATCATCATGTCGGTAAAGCGATTGAAGTCTTGCTGACCTTCCCCGCTGCCTGTGTAAACGCCGAAGCGAGTGGGATCGATGCGGGCGTCTCTGAGACCGGCATCGCTGACGGCTTTCTTGGCGGCTCCGATGGCAAAGTGGGTGTGACGGCCCTGATACTTCCAGTCTTCAGGGTTCTCGCCCACGTCGGAGAGATCCCAGTTACGGACCTCGGCGGAGATTTTCGTGGGGAAATTGGTAGCATCGAAAAGGGTCGTATAGCCTACGCCCGACTCGCCGGCGAGAAGTCGTTTCCAGACACCTTCGAGATCGGCGCCCAAGGGCGTAACCATGCCCATGCCGGTAATTACAACTCGTCGTCTCATGGTTCCGTTCCCTCGGGCGAGTTGGCTCCTGGCTGATAGTGGCCATTACAAGCAGCTTTACAAAGGCGCGCCGGCGGAGTGAGCGGACTTCCATCGGCTGCGCGACCCACGCGATAAGCCCCGAAGACGCGCATCATTGCGAGGAACGCCTCCGGTGAAAAGAAGGTGCCGAGCCATGGGGCATTCAAATGGGCGAAGACAATTTCGGCCTGGGCCTGCAAGCGATCGCCGATGTGGCTCGTGGCGCTGACTGCGGCCCCTTCCGCACTCTGGTACTCGATTGTCGCCGTGTAGGTGAGCGTGTCACCCGGCCGCGCGTGGCAGAAAAACTGCACCTTGGGAAGTTTCGCCAGAATCACCTTCTCGGTGAACTGGTTATGTTCGCAGACCAGCAGCCCACCGGTCTGCGCCAATCCTTCAATGATCAGCGAGCTGGGAAAAATGGGGTATTGCGGAAAGTGGTCGTGCAGGTAGTCCTCAGCCAACGAGACACACTTGATGGCCTTGGCATACCGCCCGCTTTCAAATTCCAGGAATCGATCAATCCAGAACCAGCGCATCAGATCAGCCTGTTACTTGCACTTTGCTTTCCACGAAACGGCACATATCGGCCACCGTGAGCACGTTGGCGAAATCCTGCACGACCGGATTCTTGGCAAAGTCGTCGAGGTTGGCAAACGACATCCGCTTCCGCAGTTCCGCCACACCGAGGTCAGTCACGCGACCGTCTTGCACGTACTTCTGGTCGGTGAGTACGTCTTCCGGGAAAAGTTCGTTGCGGGGAATCTTGATGTCAAAAGCCTTTTCCAGGCGGAAGACCATATCCAGGAAGTCGATTGACTCGGCCCCCAGATCACCCACCAGGGTGGCCTCCGGCTTGATGTCCTCCTCATCCACGCCCAAGGCGTCGGTCAGGGCAACTTTGATCTTTTCGTAGACTTCGTCCTTAGTTGGCATTTCGCTCATTCTCCAAAAACAAGTTGGTCACTTTTACCGTTGAATTTGATATTCTAGAGTCTTCTGTAGAGTGGGCCGAGCCTTGGCGAGTCCCACCAATAATGTTTAATAGCCCCCCAGGCTCAGGCCACCATCGACCCGCAGCACTTGGCCAGTCAGGTAGGAAGCGTCATCGCTGGCCAGGAAGGCCACCACGGCGGCGATTTCCTCGGGCTTTCCAATCCGCTTCATGGGAATCATATTCTTGATCTGATCGCCGGCGATGCCGCGAACGACCTGGCTCATATCGGTTTCGATCATGCCGGGCGCCACCGCATTGACGCGGACCTTGCGGGCAGCAAGCTCTTTGGCCAGGGCGCGGGTGAGGCCGTTGATGCCGCCCTTGCTGGCTGCGTAGTTGACTTGTCCACGGGAAGCGAATTCCGCCGCCGTGCTGGAAAGGTTCACGATGCTCCCGCTGCGCTGCATCATCATCGGCTGGCTCACCGCCCGGCAGTAGTTGAACGTGCCGGCAAGGTTTGTGTCGATCACGTCGCTCCACTGCTCGTCGGTCATGCTGCCCGTCAGGCCGTCCTTGGTGATGCCAGCGGAGTTGACGAGTATATCGATCCGCTTCCACTCGTTGCTGAGGCTGTCAATGATTTCCTGGGCGCGCTTGGCGTCGCGGACGTCGGCTTGCAGGGCACGGACCTGGCGGCCCTGGTCGCACAATTCGGCGGCCAGCGTGTCGGCAGCTTCTTTGGCGGAGTTGTAAAGAAAGGCCACGGTCGCCCCTTCGGCGGCCAGCCTTGCCACACAGGCACGGCCAATGCCGCGGCTGCCGCCCGTCACAATCGCTATCTTACCTTCAAGTCGCATAATCCACTCGCTTCAAACGGTCGATGGCACCACGGGCGGGCCAGGCTGATACAACACAGTCAACAGGTTTCGCATTTCCTGGAGGATCATCTCGTCGGCAGACGCTTCCTGAGGATCGCGATCCGCCAGGTTGTAGCGTTCCAGAACCAGGCGGCCGCTGACGGTCGTCCGACCGTCCACCGAGCCTTGAGCCTTAACCTTCGTCTCGGTCGCAGTCTGCGAGATAATCTCAACAGTCACCGTAAGCACTTGGCCCGGTTCGACAAACTGGCCATACTTCACATTACTCGCGTGTTTTAACAGGATCACGGAATGGGCAAAATCTTCACTCAGGCGGATCAGCCAGGCCGCTGCCTGAGTCATGGCCTCCAACATCAATACTCCCGGCATGACGGGGAAATTGGGAAAATGGTCAGCCAAGTATTCTTCGGCCATCGTCAAGCATTTCACCGCAGTGATTTGAGCACCGGGTTGAAAGTCGACGATTCGGTCGATCAACAGAAAACGCATGGAATTTGGAAAGGCCGCACCGCGACCCGGACTGGTTACAAATACCGACACTTCTCCAAAACCCGTCAATCATATGCCAGCCGCCGAAACGAGCTGCCGGATGATAATTGCGTCGCTGTTGGAGCCTAAACCGTGCAAGTATAGCCCGATGCTCACTGTTCTACAACTGTGAAACGGCCCGCGAGACCATTTTTCTGCTAATGGAGGGGGCTGCGGTAAACTCTGACGCTTATATTGGAGGGAATTTTCAATTACCCCACTCTACAGGGTGGGGTAATCAATGACCTGTAGTGGAGACCTGCGCCGAACAGAACACGGGCCTTGTTGTGGCCGGTCTCCTGACCGAGCCACATGGGAGACCTTCGGTCGGTCGTTTCGGTGGGGTCAGGAGACCCGCGCCGAACAGAACACGGGCCAGTAGCACTTTTTTCCTAAGGCAAGTACACTACAGGAAGACCAGAAAGGGAAAATCGTCATGCCATGTCGTGGAGTTCGAGGGGCGACTACCGCCGATGCCAACACCCGAGAAGAGATTCTGCGGGCCACTCGCGAGCTTCTGGCTATGATGATCCGCCAGAACGGGATCCATGCGGAAGATGTCGCCAGCGCAATTTTTTCCACGACATCGGACTTGAACGCCGAATTTCCCGCCCTGGCCGCCCGTCAATTGGGGTGGTACGACGTTGCGCTGCTCTGCAATCACGAATTGGACGTTCCCAGTTCCCTGCAAGGCTGCATTCGCATCCTTCTCCATTGGAATACGGACATTCTTTCCAGCGATATCGTCCACGTCTACATCAAGAAAGCCGCCCACTTGCGGCCCGACCGTACCGAGTTGCCCCCGGTCGATTGGGACGAACTGGAAGGTTGGATCCAGCAGCGTTTGGCGGACGTGAAATCCAGAAAATAGGGGGCCTCTCAGGGCCTACGACCTTGTCGCTGGCTGCTCCAGAACATTTCGGTTGCAGTAAAGCGGCTAGATCCACTCCACCCCCGACATCGCCGCCAAGGCCAGGATCAGCGACTGCGTGCCGTCACGACCGTGCCCTTGGGCCTGTACGCAGCGATAAAGCTGTTCGGCCAGGGCAACGCCGGGCATCATGAGGTTCATCCGCTTCGATTCGGCGAGGATGATTGCCATGTCCTTGAGGAAGTGCTCGACGAAGAAACCAGGCGCGAAATTACCTTGCAACATCCGCGGGGCATAGTTCACCAACGACCAGCTCGATGCCGCGCCGGTACTCACCGACTGTAGTACCTTCTCCAGGTCGAGGCCCGCCTTGTAGCCGTAGAGCAGCGATTCGCAGACGCCGACCATGCACGATGCGATCAACGCTTGATTGACCATCTTTGTATGTTGGCCGGTGCCAGGTCCGCCATGATGAACGATCGTTTTGCCCAACGCTTGCCAGCAAGGGTGCAGTGCAGCCACTGCGCGGGCGTCGCCGCCAATCATGATCGAGAGCCGCGCCTCGCGGGCACCGACATCGCCGCCGGAAACCGGGGCATCGAGGCCGATCACTCCGCATTGGAACGCCGCGTGGGCGATCTCCACGGCCAGCGACGGCTCGCTCGTGGTCATATCTACAAGGATTGCCCCGGGGCGACAGCCGGCCAGGGAACCCTCCTTGCCGAGAATCACTTCGCGGACGTCTGCCGGATAGCCGACGATGCTGAAGATCACGTCGGATTGTTCGGCCACGGCCTGGGGTGAAGTGGCCCAGCGTGCCCCCTTCGACAAGAGCCTCTCGGCCTTCGACTTGTTGCGGTTGTAGACGGTTACGGAAAAGCCGGCGAGCATGAGGTTTTCGCACATGCTCGCGCCCATCACGCCAGTACCGATCCAGCCGAGACGGTGCGTGGAAGGAGAAACCAGGGGAATTTCGGCCGCGAAGTCGGTCATGATGTCAGTCATTGTAAGTTGCGTCGGAAAGGAAAGCCCTCGCCCCGGCCCCTCTCCCAAAAAGGGAGAGGGGAGTTCACGTTAAATCGTCATTTTGAGGTTCCATTTTCAGCCTGTCAATCATCCCTATTATCCGTGGGAATGTGCCTACCACATACCACATACCACATATCTCAATTGACCTTATTCTCGCCTTGTGTTACGGTGACGGCGAAATCCTTCCAAAAGGCATCCGAAGCATCCTTATGTTCGGCCGGATCTTAAACTACATTTTGCGCGTCTTGCAGAAGACCTGGGAAGGCTGGCAGGAAGACGACGGCTTCCTGCTCAGCGCGGCGATGGCCTACTATGCGGCATTTTCGCTCTTCCCGCTCTGCTTGGTGCTGATCTCGATCTTGGGCTTCGTGTTGCATTTCTCGCAGCAGGCACACAGTGCCCAAGGGGTACTGCTCGATGAGGTCAATCAGCGGGTGAATCCCTGGCTGGCTGACCAGCTTCAGGCTCTGCTTGCGGGTGTGAAGTCGGACGCCGGACTGGGCGGGCCGCTAGGGGCCGCGGCATTGCTGGCTGCCGCAATAGTTGTTTTCCTCCAGCTCGACTACATGTTCGGCCGCATTTTCGGCGTGAAAACCTCCTCAACGGTCAGTTTGTGGGGCTACCTTCGCACCGTGCTCTACGATCGTCTCTCGGCCTTTCTGATGCTCATGGCCGTCGGCGCGCTGCTACTGGGCTTGTTTGTCGCCAACGTCTATGTGTTGGCGGTGGTCCGCATGAATATCGAAAATAAGCTCCCTGGCGGTGTGATGCTTTCGGGCTGGGCCCAGTTCCTCTTCACGGCCGTGACCAACGCCCTGCTTTTCGCCGTGATCTACAAGGTCTTGCCGAAAGTCCCCATCCAATGGCGCGACGCCCTTGCCGGCGGCCTGCTCGTTGCGCTGGTGTGGATCCTTGGGCAGCGACTACTGGTGACCTTCCTGATCGGGCCAAGCTACACGGCCTACGGTATCGTCGGCTCGTTTATTGCGGTGATGATCTGCCTTTATTATGTCAGCGCCATCCTCTTTCTCGGGGCCGAGTTTGTCGAGGCCCTTGCGATCGTAGCCGGCCGAAGCAAAAAGTCGGCAAAGTCGTAAACAAGTCTGCCCGATTCGGATACAGCCACCTTTGGGGGTGGCTTGAGTATGCGAGATAGCGATTTCTCCGCCGTACCGGCCCCTTCCATCTCAATAACCGCTCAAAATCACGCTCGCACACGCTCGCACACCGGTTGACAAGATCTGCCGCGGAGCTTACGATGCTCTGTTTCCCCCTGCTTGGTAAGCAGTCGCTTGGGCAGCCCTTGAGCGTGGGGACGCTCACCTCGACCAGCAACCGCCCTTAGGGAAGATGGAGCCTCAATTATGGCCGTTCCAAAACGCCGACATTCCAACGCCCGTACAAATAGTCGCCGTGCCAACCACGATAAGAAAGAACCGCGGCACCTGACCTATTGTGTGCAGTGCAGTTCTGCGGTGCCCCCGCACACCGTCTGCCCGAAATGTGGTCATTATATGGGTCGCAAGGTCGTCGACATCGACTCTTAAACCGAAACGGGCTTTTCACGGAGGGGCTTGCGTTGGGCAAGATTGCCTTTTTGTTTCCTGGACAAGGTGCCCAGACGGTGGGTATGGGCCAGCGGCTTGCCGAATCGCTTCCTGCTGCGCGGCGGTTGTATGACCGCGCGCAGGAACTTCTCGGTTACGACTTGGGCAAGCTTTGCTTCGAGGGACCGGCCGAGGTTCTCGATTCCACGATTTATAGCCAGCCCGCGTTATTTGTCACCAGTCTGGCCGCCTTGGAATCATTACGAACGCAGTCGCCGGACATCGTGCTTTCCTGTGAAGCGGCGGCCGGATTAAGCCTGGGCGAATATACCGCCATGGTCTTCGCCGGCATCATGGATTTTGACGAAGGCCTTATGATGGTGCAGAAGCGCGGTGCCGCGATGCAAGAGGCCGCCGATGCCACGCCCAGCGGCATGGTTACGATCTTAGGCTTGGAGCGCATTCAGGTCGAAGCCCTCTGCGAGCAGGCTCGGCAGGGTGAGATTTTGCAAATCGCCAATTTGCTCTGTTCCGACATGCTCGTCGTTTCCGGCACCAACGGCGCCTGTTTGCGAGCGGCCGAACTGGCCCCAAAAATGGGTGCGATGAAGGCCGTTCCTCTGGCCGTCGCGGGCGCATTTCATACCGAAATCATGTGTCCAGCCGATGATCGCTGCGCCGAGGCCCTGGCCGAAGTTCACATGCATGCCCCGAAAATCCCCGTGATTTTCAATGTCGATGCCCAGCCGCACGACGATCCGGAAGAAATTCGTCGCCTGATGGTCAAACAGATCATCAACCCAGTTCGCTGGGAGGAGTCGATGCGCTACCTGCTAGCCCAAGGCTTTGACCAGTTCTACGAGGTTGGCCCGGGGCGCGTTCTGCGGAGCCTGCTCCGCCGCATTGCTCGCAAGGTGGAATGTCAGAGTGTTGATGTGTGAAAATAGGATTTAGGAGTTAGGTACAGAGTACTGGGAGTCCATGAATGTCCGCAGTGAAGAAACGAATTGAAGTTGATTTAAGCGGCCGCATTGCCTTGGTCACCGGCGCCGCTCGTGGACTGGGCCGTTGTTTTGCCGTCGATTTGGCTGCGGCAGGCGCCAAGGTCGCGTGTGTCGATATCAATACGGAAACTCTCGCCGAGACGATTTCTGCGATCCAGTCTGCTGGTGGCAGTGCGCACCCGATCGCCGCCGACGTGACCAATTCTCAACGAGTCAACGAAGCGGTCGACGAGGTCGTCAAGCTCTGGGGTGGGCTGGACATTCTTGTCAACAATGCCGGCATTACCCGCGATAACCTGATCATGCGGATGAAAGACGATCAGTGGGATGCCGTTTTGAACATCAACCTCAAGGGGACTTTCCTCTTTACGCGGGCATCCGCGCGGCCGCTGTGCAAGTCAAAGTACGGCCGGATCATCAACATTGCCAGCGTCTCGGGCCTGATGGGCAATCCCGGCCAGGCCAACTATTCGGCCTCCAAGGCAGGTGTTATCGGCCTGACCAGGACCATTTCCCGTGAATTGGCCGGGCGGGGCGTGACAGTCAACGCCGTCGCCCCCGGCTTTATTGCCACCGAAATGACTGCCAAACTGGGCGAAGATTTGTTAGAAAAAATTAAAGAAGAAATTCCCTTGAAACGGCTTGGTCTGCCTCAGGACGTTTCCGATGCCCTGCTTTTCCTGGCCAGCGATGCGGCAGAATTTATTACCGGACAGGTGCTTACCGTTGATGGTGGGCTGACGGTATAATCTGTTTCCAGCAGAAACACCTCGAGAGATATAGACACAGGACGAAAAAGTCGTTATATCTGTCAGGGCGAGATGAAAAAAGTGCCGGGTGAGGTTTTCGGATCGGTTCTGGAAGTCCCTTTACCCGTTTAACTGCATTACTAGGAGGAGCCTCAGGTGGCCTCAGTTGAAGAACGTGTGATAGATATTGTTGCCGAGCAGCTTGGCGTGAGCAAGGACCAGATTACCCGAGATACGTCGTTCGTCAATGATCTGGGGGCGGATAGCCTCGATACGGTCGAACTGGTGATGGAACTCGAAGAAGAGTTTGATATTAATATTCCTGACGATGCGGCCGAGAAGATCCAGACGGTCGGGCAGGCCGTCGACCACATCAAGAACGCTGTCACCAGCGAAACCTCGCCGAGTTAAAGCCTTTCCCGCGAACCGTTGAGAACGATGCGAACCTCACCCGATTGCTACGTATCAAATCACTTCAAACCATGCAGAGTATAAGGCATTCATGAAGCGACGTGTCGTGGTAACTGGTTTGGGTGCGGTCACTCCGCTTGGCTGTCGGGTTGCGGAGGTTTGGACTCGCGTGTGCAACGGCGAAAGCGGAATTGCACCGCTGCGCTGTTTTGACACGACCAAATACCGGGTTCGCTTCGGCGGGGAAGTCGACAATTGGTCGGTAGCCGGCTATATCGAACCCCGCGATGAAAAGAAACTCGATCGTTTCACGCAGTTCGCCATCGTGGCCTCGGTCGATGCGGTCAAGGACTCGGGTATCGATTTCTCCAAGTACGACCCGTTCCGTAGTGGTGTGATGATCGGTTCGGGTATCGGGGGACTTTGGGAAATCGAGACTCAGACCGAGCGGCTCCTGACGAAGGGTCCGGATAAGGTCTCGGTCTTCACCATTCCCAAGTTGATCGCCAACTCGGCCAGCGGCCAAGTTTCGATCCAATGGGGACTGCGTGGCCCCAACGAGTGCATCGTTACGGCCTGCGCCAGTGCGGCCAATTCGATTGGGCAGGCATTTCGCACGATTCAGTACGGCGATGCCGACGTAATAATCAGCGGAGGTAGCGAGGCGGCGGTCACCCGCATGGGCTTGGCCGGCTTCGCTGCGATGCGTGCCTTGTCGGAGCGAAACGACGACCCGCAACGCGCCAGCCGTCCCTTTGACCGCGACCGCGACGGTTTCGTTTTGAGCGAAGGGGCCGGCATCCTCGTACTTGAGGAATTGGAACATGCCAAGGCACGTGGGGCAAACATCTACAGCGAGATTCTCGGCTATGGCATGAGCGCCGATGGCAGCCATATTACCGCACCCGACAAGGACGGTATCGGTGCCGCCCATGCCATGCGACTGGCGGTTCGCGATGCTGGCATCGACCCCACCGAGGTCGGGTATATTAACGCCCACGGCACGAGTACCCCGTTGGGTGACGCAGCCGAGACTTCGGCCATCAAGTCGGTCTTTGGGGAGCACGCCTACAAGCTGAGCGTTTCCAGCACGAAGAGCCAGTTGGGTCATCTCTTGGGTGCCAGCGGCGGCGTCGAGTTGATTTTCTCGATCCTGGCCATTCGTGACGGACTGATCCCGCCCACGATCAACTACACCACACCCGATCCAACCTGCGATTTGGACTACACGCCCAACCAGGCTCGGCAGCGGCAAGTTCAAGTCGCCATGTCCAACAGTTTCGGTTTTGGTGGGCACAACGGCTCGCTGGTCGTCGGCCGGCTGCGGAACAGAATTCCAGAAACTAGGTAGGTCAGGCTTTCCAGCCGGACAGAGCCGGACAGAGCCCCGACAAGGTCAGGCTGGAAAGCCTGACCTACAACAGCCCCCAGCCCATGACTCTCGAAGAACGCTGCCGATCGATTGCCCTGTTGCTGTCTGATGTTGACGGCGTACTGACCAACGGTCAGATTATGCTCGATAATCAGGGTATCGAATCGAAAGCTTTTCACGTTCGTGACGGGCTGGGCATAAAGCTTTGGCAGAAGGCCGGATTCCAGTTCGGCATGATCACCCTCCGCAGCACCCAGAGCTTGAAGGTCCGAGCTGCAGAGTTGGGTATCGAGATCCTCCGCCAAGGCGTGCCCGACAAGCTCACGTCGCTGAAGCAGATCCTGGCGGAATTAAAAATCACTCGCGACCGGGTCTGCTACCTGGGCGATGACCTGCCCGACCTGCCCGTAATCCGTGCCGTCGGACTCGGGATTGCCGTAGCTGATGCCTGCGGTGAAGTCCGCCAAGCAGCGCATTATACGACCCAGGAGCGTGGCGGGGGTGGAGCTGTCCGCGAGGTGATTGAACTGATCCTCAAGGCCCAGTGCCGATGGACTGACGTAATTCAAACGTATTTGTAGGACTATAGTTTTATGTACGACAAGAACTCCCTGATTACCCTCTTCCGTCAAAAAGCCCTCAAGTTCGGCCAGTTCACGCTCGCCTCCGGCAAGCAGGCTTCCTATTACCTCGACGGCAAGCAGGTGACGCTCGACGCCCAGGGAGCCTTGCTAGTGGCCGAAGGTATTTTGGATCTGCTCGTGGCAGCAGGGCCGATGCCGGCGGCACTGGGTGGGATGTCGATCGGCGCCGACCCAATCACGGCGGCCGTGGTCACGATGTCGGCCGTCCGCGGTACGCCGATCACCGGCTTCATGGTCCGCAAAGAATCGAAAGGTCACGGCACCAACCGCTATATTGAAGGGCCTGTGCAGCCGGGCTGCGATGCGGTCATCGTCGAGGACGTGGTCACTACCGGCGGATCGTCGCTTCAGGCCATCGAACGCTGCGAGGCATTTGGGATGAAAATCGTCCGCGTGATTGCGATCATCGACCGCATGGAAGGCGGTGCCGAGGCATTCGCCCAGAAAGGCTATCCGTTTGCCAGCCTGCTCACGATTCGCGATTTTGGAATCGAGCCGCCGGTGGAATAGAGTGGATCGCTATGCCCTACCGCACCGACAGCAGGGCATAAGCCGACATCGCAATGATATTGTCCGCAACCAGTCCCGACGTATCCTGCGTGATCAATAGTCCGAATGGCGCGTTGTATTTGGCTTGATTGCAAAACGATCGCAGCCCTTTCAATAATAAGAGCTGCGGAGAATATTGGCTTGTCGTTGTCGGATGCCTTCCGGATGAGCCGCTGGCGAAACTCCTAGTCGATCCAGGGGAAATCGCAACTAGAGAATCCCGTTGCGCAATGCCGCCCGCGACAAGCGAACTCATCAATCTCTTCGTAAAGCCGGGTGGGGAGTCTTGGTAATTTGGGAATGCCTATGCCGAGGAGCCTGCCGAGGCAGCCTTGCTCCGAATGCTATGGTAAGATTAAACTAGGTAGGTTGAATTTTCGGTTCTGCGGACGGAGTATTGGCATGAATATCTTGTTGGCCACGAGCGAAGCGGTTCCGTTTGCAAAAACGGGCGGACTGGCGGATGTGAGCGGTGCTTTGCCCATCGAGTTGGCGCGGCAGGGCCACCAAGCCGCCGTGATTATGCCCGCTTACCGGCAGACCCAGTTTTGCGGCCAGAAGATCGAGCACCTGGGCCTTGATTTCATCGTGCCTATCGGCAGCAAGATGGTCAGCGGGCACCTCTCGCGGAGTGTCATGCCCGGCAGCAAGGTTCCGGTCTATCTCGTTCATCAGGATCAGTACTTTGACCGCGATCAGCTTTACGGTTCCGACGGCAAGGATTATATCGATAATTGCGAACGGTTTGTATTTTTCTCTCGCGCCGTCCTTGAGGCCATTCGTCTGCTGGATCTGCCTGTCGACGTGTTGCATGCCAACGACTGGCAGACCGGACTGGTGCCGGCCTACCTGAAGATCGTCCATGCCGGTAATCCGCGGTATCAGAAGATTACCTCGGTGTTTGCCGTCCATAACATGGCCTTTCAGGGTCAGTTCTGGCACTGGGACATGTTGTTGACCGGTCTGGACTGGAAGTATTTCAACTGGCACCAGATGGAATTTCACGGGAAGCTCAATTTACTGAAAACGGGTCTGGTCTTCGCCGACGCGATCGTCACGGTTAGCCCGCGGTATGCGCAAGAGATTCAGACCAGTCCCTTGGGTTGCGGTCTGGAGGGCGTGTTGCAGTATCGCCGCGAGGTGTTGTCGGGGATTCTCAATGGCATCGACGAAACCGATTGGAATCCGGCCAGGGATCGGCATCTGCCGGCAAAGTTCGATGCGATGACCGTCAGCCTTGGCAAGGCGGCGTGTAAAGCGGCGTTACAAAAGGAACTCGGTTTGCCGCAAGTTGCCGGCCGGCCGCTGGTCTCGGCGGTGGGGCGGTTGGACGATCAAAAGGGTTTTGACTTGATTGCCGAGGTCATCCAGCGTTGGGTTCAAACCAGCGATGTGCAATGGGTTATTTTGGGTACCGGACAGGCGAAATACCACAAGTTATTCGAGGGGCTGGCCCAGCGATTTCCGGACAAGATCGCCGCACGGCTGGAGTTTTCCAATCCCTTGGCCCATCGTATCGAGGCCGGCAGCGATATCTTCCTCATGCCCAGCCGCTTTGAGCCGTGCGGATTGAACCAGATGTACAGCTTGAAGTATGGCACGCCGCCGATCGTCCGCGAGACGGGCGGTCTGGCCGACACGATTGTTGGTTATGGCAGCCCGCTGGCCGAAACCGTGCCGGCCAATGGTTTCTCTTTCCAGGAGTGCAGCCCGTTGGCGTTAAGTGAGACCCTGCGCCGCGCCTGCGACCTGTTCCGCTTGAATCCGGAACAGTGGAAGAAGCTAATCGATACCGGCATGCGACAGGATTGGTCGTGGGGACGTAGCGCGAAGAAGTATGTCGATCTGTATTTGAAGGCGTCAACGCGTGCAGGAATGTCGAAACCCGACACCGCTTTGCAAAGTAGCGCGATGAAAATCACCCCGCCGCTTGCGGTTTAACGATTCCATGCGTCTACACGCCCAGAATTTTTGCCGTCACCAGCCACTGAAGTTCTCCGCGGCCAAATTCGGGTGACTCAGGAAACCCCGTGGCAGCGATCGCCCCTTTCTTCAAATCCAGCCAGCCGTTCTCTAAACCGATCGAGGCGGCGACTAGGTAGCCGACGTCCGGGGCATGGCCGACCCAGGCGATCTGCTCCAGGCCGGAGGCATGTTCCGCGGTCCATGCCAGCAGATGCTTTGGATCGCCGCCGGGAAGTAGCTCTTTCCGTGGGACAACCTTCGTTTTTTCGCCGAGGGCCTCGGCAAGGATCTCGGCTGTCTGCACGCACCGCAACATGGGGCTGGTGACGATCAACTGCGGAGTCAGCCCGCGGGGAACCAGGGCCTCGACCATTCGCGCGAATCGCCTGCGGCCTTCATCGGTCAGAGGCCGGAGAGAATCGTCCGGAAAGGCCGGGTCACCGTGCTTGCCAGCCCAGGCATGGCGGATAATGAACAGATTCATAAGGGTGTCTCTTCCGATTCTGGGTGCGAACCCAAAATTCCGCCTAAAGGCGGGACTACGAGCAGGCTCGCCTCCTATTTGATCCTCCACAGTATTCTATCCGCGATGCCAAGTGATTGCTGCGCCCAGGCGATTTCCGCCTTGAACCGTTTTGCATCGAGCGGGTAACCCGCCGTGGGCTGGAGATCCGCGACCTGTTGACGCCAGAAGTCGTTAAAAGCCTGCATGGCCAGCTCGCGAAGATATTTTGAAGCCATCGAGGCCAGGGCGGTCGGTAGGTGGGATTCCCCTTTGGCCTGAAAAGCGATCTCCACCCGCCGTTCGGCTGGCCCAAAGCGGTAGACGCTCTTCAATCGCCCTTCGCTCACAACCTCGATGAACCGATCGGGAAAGCAGTTCATCAAGAGCGGCAGATAACGATCCCGCCCGCCGTGCTTGTCGCAGAGGATCGAGATCGGCTCATTGCCCAGCGGTTCGATCGTGCCGGCGACGAGTTGCAAGGTCCAATGCGAAAGGGCTGCACCCTTACCCTTTGAATCGCTGCGGTCAATCGCGTTGTTGAACTCGTGGGGAAAAATGGCGATGCTTTGCAGGTTGACGAATCGCACACCCGCCTGGGCCAGTGCCTCGCCCAACCGGGGACGAAGTAGATCGATTTCGGCCGCATTGAAGTCTCGGGGAGCCGGCAACGGGTCCATGCCGTGACAGAGGGCCTCACGGCGCGGTCCGACTTCGGGGCCTGTCAGTAGTTTCCAAACGTCACCGCAGGTGGCTGGCTGCCGATCGATCAGGCTCCAAACGGCCCAAAGTCCGCGTTCGAGCAGTTTCAGTCCCTTGCCCGATTGATAGAGCACCTTCGAGTCGGCGATAGTGACTCGTTGGCTTGTGGTCCTTGCCGCGCGTACGGTCGCCGGCTCGATAGCAGTTTGGAGCCGCTCATAGAGTGCATCGCCGTGGATATTTTCCGGCACTTCCCAGAGGCTGGCCGAGATGACCAGCGGTCCCAGGTTCGGACCGTAACCCGCTTCGTCGATACCGAGGAGGAAAGGCATGGGAAAGGAGTTAGGAGTTAGGAGTTAGGAATGAATATTCTTTTCCATAATTTATCCCATCTTTTGTTTCAACATTATCCATTCTAACTCCTAACTTCTAACTTCTAACTCCTTTCTCACAACCACCCTTGCTCTCGATACCAGTGGGCCGTCTGCCGCATCCTTTCGTTCAAAGGGGTAGTTACCGCAAACCCCAGATCGCGCACGGCGGCCGCGCCGGAACAGGTCCAGGAGCCAGCCCGGGCCTCACGGGCCTTGTCGAGATTAAAGTATGTCGACTGGCCGCGAAGGTGCGAAAAGATCGTGGCGACCAAGCCGAATGCCCAGACCGCAATAGGCCCCAGCCGCAGCACGCAGGTCCGGGGACGGCCCAGAGCTGTCCCCATCATACGTCCCATCTCGGCATAAGTCAGATCCCGTTCGGCCGGAGTAAAATAGCAGCCTTGCGCAGCGGCAACTTTGTCGGCCGGATCGCAGAGGATGCGTTTACCTCTTTGGGCGGCAAGAATCATTGCCTGTAGGAGGTCGTCGGCGTGGATCAATGAAACGCGATGCGTCTGCCAACTGGGCACGACATGGATCCCGCAGCGGGCGATCGGCCGAAAGATCTCGTAGGTGGCAGGATCCGCCTCTCCAAACACGACCGGCGGACGAAGGATTGTGATCGGCACCTCCTTTGCCCATTGGCGGGCCGCATGTTCGCCGGCCAACTTGCTGCGGCCGTAGTTAGAAACCGGCAGAGGCGGATCGCTCTCCAACCTCGGCCGTTGCGGACTCGATGGCCCCATCGCCGCCAATGACGAAACCACCAACAGGACCGGTGGCGTGGTTTGCGCAGCGCACGCACGGGCCATATTGGCGACACCTTCGCAATTGACTCGATATAGCTCCTGGACATGTATTGCCTTGACCAAGCCCGCTAGGTGATAGACCGCATCGTACTCTGACACGACCCGGCGCAGCGACTCGGCGTCGGTTACATCGCCGTCGGCCCGGCGAATTGGCAGTCCTGCCAAGCGGTCGAGTTTCGACGATTTGCGAACCAGACAGCTTATTTCATGTCCCTGGTCCAACAATGCCCGGGTAAGGTGAAATCCGATGAAGCCCGTTGCGCCCGTAATCAGTATTTTCGCCATAAATCAAATGGGGTAAGATAATGAAATCATTCACGACAGCGAGTTTTCCATGAACGATATCGTCATTCAGCGCGTTACAAGTTCCCGGCAACGAAAGCAATTCCTCCAGCTTCCCTGGACTATATATCGGAAAGACCCCTACTGGATTCCACCGCTCCGCACGAATCAGCAGGAAATGGTCGGTTATTCCCATAATCCGTTCTACGATCAGAATCAGATCCAAACATTCCTTGCCTATCGTGGGGGTGAAGTCGCAGGCCGGATTGGTGCCATTTTGAACCAGGGACACATTCACCGCTACGACGACCGCCGGGGATTCTTTGGCTTTTTCGAGTCGATCGACGATCAGGAAGTGGCCAACTCGCTGTTCAACGCGGCCCGCGATTGGTTTGCCGACCAGGGGATTTTCAAGCTTCGGGGGCCGATGAACCCCTCGCTGAATGCAGAGGTGGGCCTTTTGATCGACGGCTTCGATTCGTCGCCGACGTTCATGATGACCTACAACCCAGCCTACTACGAACGGCTCATTGAAAATTACGGATTCCGCAAGACCCAGGACTTGTACGCATTCTGGGGACATATCTCGATGCTGCCCAAGGTCGCCGAGAAGTTGGCTCCCATCGCAGAACAAATCATCGAGCGCTACAACGTCAAGGTCCGGCCGCTGGATACGTCTCGATTCCTCGAAGATGTCAAATCGTTCCTCTCGATCTACAACCGCTCAATGACCAGCACCTGGGGCTTTGTTCCCATGTCCGATGACGAAGTGGAGCACGTTGCCAAGAGCCTACAGCACCTCATCGTGCCCGAACTGGCCATCATTGTGGAGATCGATGGGCGGATCGTCGGGGTATCCTTCGGGCTATTGGACTACAATCCGCGAATCCGGGAAATCGATGGCCGACTTTTTCCTTTCGGCTTCATCCATCTCTTGCGCAATAAGAGCCAGATCAAGAAGATCCGCGTGATCTCGACCAACGTACTGCCCGAGTACCAGTTGCACGGGCTGGGCTTGGTGCTCCTGCACGGCATCGTGCCCAAGGCGATTGAGTGGGGTATCCAAGAGGCTGAGTTTTCCTTTGTGCTGGAGTCGAATAGCCTCTCTCGGGGTGCTCTGACCAAAGGGGGGGCCAAGATCACCAAGACCTATCGCATCTACGACATCGACTTTGATCCGGCCGAAGTCGTGGCCCAACGGCAAACGCAGCGACGTGCCGCCGTCCAAGGGCGGCTGGAAATTCGGCCGGTCATCTCTGGCCGCGATCTGAACGCCTTCCTTAATGTGCCCGAGCGGATTTATGTCGAAGATCCGCAGTCGGTGCCGCTGCTGCTGCTGGATCAGAAAGAGTTCCTCAATTCCCGCGTGCATCCATTCTATTTGCACGGGGCTGCCGAGAAATATGTCGCTTACCGCAATGGAATCCCCCAGGGACGGATCCTCGTGAGTGACGACCCCCGCTATAATGCGGAGCACAAGAGCAATACGGGCTGCTTCGGCATGTTTGAGTCGGCTGACGACCCGGAAATGGCCCAAGGGCTGGTGGAAGCCGCCTCGAAATGGTTGCACGACCGCGGCCGGACGGCGATCATGGGGCCGATCGACTATTCGACCAACTACTCCTGTGGCCTGCTGATTGAAGGCTTCCACACACCGCCGCGAATTTTGGACAACCACAATCCGCCCTATTACGGCGGGCTTTTGGAATCGTGCGGCCTGGCCAAGGCCAAGGATCTTTTTAGCTGGTGGTTCACGGATTCCAAGGACATGCGATCCCGGTGGCGCGAGCGTGCCGAACGGATCACGAACCGCGGTAAGATCACGATCCGATCCATCGATGTTCGCGACTTCGATGCCGAAGTGCAACGCTGCAACACCGTCTACAACGGTGCCATGGAACACAATTGGGCGTTTGTCAGCCTCACCGAGGCCGAGTTCCGCTACATGGCTGGCCGCTTGCGGCAACTGGCCGAACCTAAGATGGTGCTGCTGGCGGAGGTTGACGGTTACCCCGTCGGTTTCTCCATCACCCTGCCCGACATGAACGAGGCCGTGCAACCGCTCAATGGCCGATTATTCCCCTATGGGCTGCCGATCAACCTTGTGCGTTTCCTCTGGCGGAAGCGCCACATCAAGACGGCCCGCATGCTCGTGCTGAATGTGCTGGAAAAGTATCGTCGCCGCGGGATTGCCGAGATGCTGATCCTCAAAACCCTGGATTACGGCAAGAACGTGGCCCATTACACCGGTGCGGAGCTAGGCTGGACCCTGGAAGACAACTACCTTGTGAACCAGACCATCGAGGCTGTCGGGGCCAAGAAGTATAAGATCTACCGGATTTACGAAAAATCAATCGGTGGGTGAGATCAGAACAGCACTCCACGGACCGCTCCAAATGGTACTCCCCGATGAACCAGTCGGCGGAAACCGCAGCTTGCCTCGATCATAACCTTGCCAACTGCTGTCAGAGGCTACCCGGAAAGTCGGAATTCTGGTCCCTCTCCCTCCGGGCGAGGGTTAGGGCGAGGGCTGCTTGCGACAGAACGCAGGAAAAAAGAGCCGATTCTGTACCGAAAAGCCCTCGTCCCATGCCCCTCTCCCGAAGGGAGAGGGGGGGCGGATAGTCTCTGAGTTTTTCGACAGAACTTATCGTCCTCTTGCCCGCAGCATCTTGGCGGCGTTCTCGCCGCCGTTGAGCAGGTAGAGCAGCGGTTGCGGTCGGTCGGCACCTTCGAGCCACTGCGGCCGCTGGAACCAGGGAGTGGCGGAAAGCACGTTGGAAAGGTCCATCCAGTATTGTAAACGGCTTGGCTTCAGGCCCCATGTGGCGTGGAAGTGGTTGGCCGGAGCGTACTGCTTGTACTCGCTCATCGTGGCATACTTGGGCACGATGAAAGTGTGTGGCCACGACCAGTTTGACGTGTGCGATACGGCGTCGGCCAAGTTCTCGGGCAGATCGACCGTGGTGGCCTCGTCCCAGAACATGCTGAACATGCCGGACAAGGCACTGTAGGTCAAGCGGCCCGCGATGCAGTCGATGCCGCCGGGCGTGAAAAAGGTCACGCTGTTGCCGCCGCCGGGGAAGTAATACAACTCGGCTCCTGGCATCGAAATGCCCGACATGATCTTCTCGACCGAGTCGCCCGGTTTGCTGGCCCAATCAAAACTGGCCGAGCCGCTGTTGTTGCCGTCGACGATCCCCTTTTGGGCCCAAAGATCGTTGGCACCGAACAGAATGCCGAGTTTCTTGGCCAGCCCCTGGATTTCCCACGGCTCCCAGACTTTGCGGAAGTCCATGAACAAGGGTGGGTTGCCGCCAGACAGCCAGGTGGAAAAGAGCATTGTTAAAAGGCCCTGCGTATCGGCCTCGGTGGCGAACGGAAGCACGGTCTTCTTGCCGTTGTGGTCGAATGTCGAATTGAAGAGGCTTTCCATTACGTCGGCAATTGGCATGGGAATACCACGGCGGTCGCTACCCCATTCGAGCTGATTCATGAACCCGCCGCCAACGGCGTTTACCTCGGCCATCAGATCGCGAATGATCAGGTAGAGGGCCAGCGACTGGTTGAACTTCTCCTCACCGCCAGGCTGACTAAGGTCCAAACGTTTGCCAATATGCTGGTCGATCCAGCCGCGCAGACATGCAACTTCCTTTTTATCATAGGCACCCTTGTTGAGCATGTCGGCCAGGAGCTTCATGTCCAAACGGGTGACTTCCAGGCCGAATGTCTGCCGCGTGGGGATGACGTGCGTCAGCGCGGTCTCCATGCCCATTGACTCGTGGCCAAAGACTACCACGCGGCGACCTTTCAGTCCGGCGTAGGTAACGGCGGCATAAGCCCAGTCAATGAGGGCAGCGACCGTCGAATCGGTCGGCTTCGGATCGTCGCCCGTGTCGGGCCAGGTACCGACGTTCAAATGTGTCAACCGGGAGCTTTGCGCCAGGGCGCCATTGACGGCATGGGCATAAACCACGCCCGGCTTGGGGCCACTATTGCCGCAGGTGATGTTCACGGGCAGATCCGGCGGCAGATGGGCCAGGATGCTGAACAGCGTGAGCTGAGGGAACGCCCAAGTATCCGGGGCGCAGATCAATGCGTCGACGCCCGCTTCGCGGAACTGGCGGCCAACGGTGTCGGCCTGCGGCTCGCCGTCGACCAGAACGGGGGTCCAGACGACATCCACCGGCTTGCCGTCGGGTGTGCGGACCTGTGCAGCGACCAGGTCGGCGATGGTTTTAACGATATTACCCGCTCGTTGCCGCGAGGCCTCATCGACGCGTGGGTCGCACGTGCCGACAACACCGATGGTGATGGTTTTTGGCTTGGTTTCTCCGCTCGATAGCTTTCTGGCAGTTGTCATAGCTTCCTACTCGGATGGCAGTTTTTTTGTAATTCAGGAAACTGGTAATTTTAGCAGTTTTTGTCCGAGGCGCGAACAGGCTGGGTGTAGGGCGATGCCGAGATCCCATTAACCCGGATTATTCATCGCAGGGCGCCATCCACTCGTAATTTGCCAAACTGGTCTTTCCGCCGTCGCCCATTTTTGGTAGTTACCCGCGTCTCATCATGTAGTCACGATCCCTCTTCTGGGGGCATTCGCAATGAAACGCATTGTTTTTAGAACTTCCGTACTTGGAATGATTATCGCCCTGGGGCTGTTGGCGATCGCTCACGCCCAGCGGACTGGAGCCGTTGCGCCGCCGGACAATCGGTCATCCAATCCGCTCCGTCGCGGACAGTCCGATGCCGTTGGGCAAGAAGGACTTGCGAACCGTCGGACCGATGAGGTGGGGCCGGTCGATACGGACGTGCCGTCGCATGAGAATCCGCTCCGCAGCCGCCGTGCAACGAGCGACGGCAGCGTTCGGCCAGTGTCCAACGAAGAGCCACAAGGCCAAACCCCGCCCCGGAATCGTCTCGTGGCCGGTGGCGAACCAGGTGGAAATGCCGGAAACCCTGGCAGCACAATGCGTGTTCCAGCGAGCGAACCAAAACTCATGCCGACAACAGCCGGCCGCTATGCCGTGCCAACACGGCTCGCCGAAGGCCAAAATTCGATGCGATCGCCGCTCCAGCCGATACCTGCCGGAGAAATTTCGTTAGGTTCCCATCTGGCCCCGCCCGATCCCAGGAACACGTATCTTCCCGGCTCGATCCGTGAAGCCGTGCCGGACGATGCGGCAGCAGGAACTTCTTCGGTCGCTAGCGGCATGGGTCAACCGGGCAACAAGCAGCTTGAAGGCCCCCAAAGCCCGCAGATTATTCTCCAGAAGATTGCCCCGCCGGAGATCCAGGTTGGCCGACCGGCCGTGCTGCGAGTCGTCGTGCGGAATACTGGCACGGTGGCTGCGAGCGAGGTCGAGATCCACGACCAAGTTCCCCGCGGCACGCGTCTGCTGGGCACCGCACCGCCAGCATCACGGGGTGCGCGGGGAGAGCTTGTCTGGTCGCTGGGCACGCTCCAGCCGGGCGGTGGAACGTCGGTCGAAATGCAGATCATGCCGACCGAAGAGGGCGAAGTTGGCAGTGTGGCGGCCGTCCGCTTCCAGGCCGAGGCCACGGCCCGCTCAACCGTTACGCGGCCGAAGCTGGTCGTCGAGACGACCGGTGCCAACCGCGTACTGATGGGTGACGAAACGATGCTCACCTTCACCGTATCGAATCCCGGTAGCGGCGTGGCCACCGGCGTTGTATTGGCCGAGCACATTCCCGCTGGATTAAAGCATTCCGGCGGCGGTGAATTGGAATATACGGTTGGCGATCTGAAACCGAGCGAAAGTCGCCAACTGCAGCTTCGCCTAAAGGCTGTTCAGCCCGGCACGATCGCCAATCTGATAACCGCTCGGGCCGACGCCAACCTCCGCGCCGAACACCGCTTCAACCTGGAGGTCACCGCGCCGCAGTTGGAGATTGTCTTGGCCGGTCCGAAACACCGTTACCTCGAGCGCGAGGCAACCTACCAATTATCGGTTTCCAATCCCGGCACGGCGCCGGCCCAGCAAGTCGAGGTGGTAGCCCATCTGCCGCCCGGCCTGAAATTCGTTAATGCGAACAACGCGGGACGCTATGACGAAGTCACAAGGGCCGTCTATTGGCGTCTAGAAGAACTGCCGGTCAATCAGCGCGGCACCGTCGAGTTGGTTACCTTGCCGGTCGAGTCGGGGCAGTTCAGCATCAAAGTTCGCGGGTCGGCCCAGCGGGGACTGGTTACCGAGAAGGAACAGCCCGTGGTGGTCGAAGGCATGGCGGCGGTGATCTTCCAATTGTCGCACACCAAGGATCCAGTGGAGATCGGCGGCGAAACGACCTACGAGATCACGGTGGTCAACCAGGGATCGAAGGCATCCACCAACCTGCAAATGTCGATCTTTTTACCGGCCGAACTGAAACCCCTGGCGGCTGAAGGGCCAACGCGGTATACCATAGAAGATAATAAAGTTCTTTTCGCGAGTATTCCGCAGCTTGCGCCCAAGACGGTGGCCGCCTTCCGCGTGCGTGCCCAAGGAGTCCGGGCTGGCGACTTAAGGGTCCGATGTCAGTTGATGACCGACGAAATGCAACGGCCCGTCGTCAAAGAAGAAAGTACGCGGGTCTATGCCGACGAATAAATGATCCTTCGCCTCCTTTGCCCTTCTGGACACGTGCTCGACGTTAACTCGCAGCTTGCGGGCCGGAAGATTCGTTGCGGGGCATGTGGAAAGATCATGGTCGTGCCGACACTGACCAAGGGACTGGCGAGAAATCCGGCGGCGAAACCGGCAGCAAACCCAATTCTGAAATCGTCGGCTGCGTTTGCGGCAAGACTGCCGGTAAAGCCAATTACGAAGTCACCAGCAGAGGAATCCCGCTCCCCGCTCCCTGCTCCCTGCTCCCTGCCGCCAGCAAAGACACCGAACCTCCCGCGCGAGCCAGGAATGGTGGCCGTGCCGCTGCCACCGGTCGAGCAGCAGGAACGCGCGGCGGTGCCGAGCGGCCAGGCTGCAGTTGGTCGCCGTGGAATTGCGGGTTTCGCATTTGCCATCTGGCTCCGCAAGCTATGGCCCGCAGCCCAAAGGCAACTCCCGGCCGATGTGACGATACCAGGCAAGGCCGAGCGGCGGATTGCTCTTCAACTAGCCGCTGTGCTGGCCGCCGCCGCGCTCGTGAGCCTGCTGCCGGTGATCGTGGGTCATGCCAATCTTCTTACCGCACCTCCCTGGGCATTGGCAGCCGTGTTATTGGCGGTTCTCCAATTGGTCTATGGCGTCTGGATGATCAACGCGCCGGACTGGGCCGCGGCCTGGGTGCAGATGGTCGTGGGTGCCATCATCACGACCATCTACGGCATGCTGATGACTTTGACGATGATCACTTCGATCAATCGTCCGCTGATTCTTGGTCTTGGCGAAGTCCGCCGCGCCGCGCCGGCCTGGTGCGGACTGATGTTCGTCCTCATGGGCGCGGCCACATGGTTCTCTGGCCGAACTAGCGCGAGGTGGCGAAGGAGCTTGATGCCGCAGAGCGAGAAATGAGAGAGATCATCCTATCAATGAGGCTATTCTACCAGCGATCCCGAAGTCAAGTCATCGGGCGGTGGATTGTTCCGCGGGTGCGTCGTGTCCAGCGGAGTTTTGATGATTGGCCTGCCTCGCCTTCGCAAGCACAGCCCACGGACACCTCTCGTAACAAAAAGGGCAGCCACGAAAACGATGCCATCGAATGCCAAAATCCCGTAAACGCCGGGCTCACTGGGATGAAACTTCATGCCGCTAATCAGACATACCATGCATGGGCGAAGCGGCCAACCGCGGAAAAACATGGCTTCAGCCATGGGATCTAACTGGTCGGGCGTCAAAGAACCCCAATGTCTTTCCGTCCGCAAGTTGGCCCACAAGAGCATTCCGGCAACGAGCGTTAGAAGGATGCCGGTGAGCAGATGAACTCGACGCGGGTATTCCATGATGCCGACGAGAACCAAGATCGCGGCCAATGCCACCACCGCATCGACGTAGCCAAGCATGCGAGCCAGGGCGAAAAACGCCGCGGTACCGGTTGTGAGTCCGAACATTGCCTGCAGGCTGTATTGAAACCGGCGGCGTTCAGGCTTCGGCTCGGTGGGGTGAAGTTCGGTGATGCTCATGGACTTCTCGCGGATTATTGCCGGCAGCGGACAACGATATCACCGCGGCTTGGAAGTAGGTCAGGCTTTCCAGCCTGACAGAATGGACAAGTCAGGCTAGAAAGCCTGACCTACGTAATTTTCTTTAGCGCCGGGATAATATTGCTCACCAGCTTCAGATTGCAACCGGCCAGGGCGATCAAGGCGGCATCGGCGCTCTCAAAACGGAAAACAAGCATGGCCTTGTCGTTGAGCCTTTCCGAGAAGGCGTACATGTACTCGACATTAATTCCTGCCTGCTCGATCGCGCGCAGGACTTCAGCCAATCCGCCGGGATGATCAGGAACCTCGATGGCCAAAACCTCGGCCACATTGACGACAAAGCCGGCTCGCTCCAGGACTTCCTTGGCCTGCTGCCAATCGGGCACGATCATCCGCAGGATCCCGTACTGGTGCGTGTCGGCCAGGCTAAGCGTGATGATGTTGATTCCGGCCTTGGCCAAGGTCTCGCAGGGTGCTAGCAGCCGGCCAGGCTTATTCTCTACGAATACAGAAACTTGATGGATTTTCATCTTCAGGTTCCCTTACAGGTTGCGTTGGTCAATCACGCGGCGAAGCTTCCCTTCGCTCCGCGGCAATGTGCGAGGCTCGGCTAATGTCACCGCGACGTGCAGCCCGATGATGTGCTCGATTTGCTTGGCAAACCGGGCCTGGAGTTCCTCCATGGCGCCGATGCGGTCGCTAAGGATCTGCGCGTTGACCTCGATCTGCACCTCCATCCGATCGAGTCCCTTGGATCGCGTGAGGATGATCTGATAGTGCGGCAAGGCGCCCTCCACTTCGAGCAAGGCCGTCTCGATTTGCGAGGGAAAGACGTTGCAGCCGCGGATGATGATCATGTCGTCGGTGCGGTGTGAGATGCGGCGAATGCGGCGGATCGTCCGTCCGCAAGGGCACGGTTCTCTGACCAGCGACGTGACGTCGCGGGTACGGAACCGCAGGATGGGCATGGCCTGCTTGCTGAGCGTGCTGAGCACGAGTTCGCCTGTTTCGCCGTCAGGTAGCGGCTGGCCGGTATTCGGGTCAATAATTTCGGGATAGAAGTGGTCTTCAAAGATATGAATGCCGTTCTGGCAGTGACACTCGGCTCCCACGCCAGGCCCGATAATCTCGGTCAGTCCATAGATGTCGTAAGCCTTGATGTCGGCGGCTTGCTCGATGTGCTGCCGCATGGCATCGGTCCAAGGCTCGGCGCCAAAGATGCCAGCCCGCAAGGGAAGCGAGCGGAGGTCCACGCCAATTTCCGCGGCACGGTCGAGAATATGCAGAAAGTAACTCGGCGTGCAACAGATGGCGGAGACGCCGAAATCTTTTATGATCATGATCTGCCGGTCGGTGTTGCCGCCGGAGGTTGGGATCACGGTCGCCCCCAACCGTTCACCGCCATAATGAAGCCCTAGGCCGCCAGTAAACAGTCCGTACCCATAGGAGTTCTGAAGGATGTCGCCTTCGTGCAATCCAAAGGAAACCAAGGCGCGCTCAATGACTTCAGCCCAGATGCTGACATCGTGGCGATTGTAGGCAACGACGATCGGCTTGCCGGTCGTGCCGCTGGATGCATGCAGCCGAACAATCTCGTCCATGGGGCTGGCAAAGAGACCGAACGGATACGTATCGCGCAAGTCAGACTTCACCGTGAACGGCAGTTGGACGATGTCGTCGATATTCTCGATGCTCTCCGGCCGCAGCCCCGCCTCGTCGATGCGATTCCGATAAAGCTTCGTCTGATCGTATACCCGGCGAACCACTGCGCGGAGCCTTTGCGACTGCAATTCGCGAAGTTGCGGCGCGGGCACGAAGTCGGGGCTGCTGGCTGGGTGAAAACGTGTGGTCATCGTCTTGTTCTCGGGAAAGGGCAGAACCATTATGCCATCTCGCGGCCGATTTCAAATGCATGGAGATTGTCTACATGCAGGTTTTCGCGGAAGTTGTTGCGAATGGCCGCCTGCCAGAATTCTGGCGCAATGGCCAATCCACGGCTCAGCACGCCAAGCAACGCCACATTGATGCTGCGGCGATTCGGAAGCCGATCGGCGGCAATCCGGTCGGGCATCAGCAAAGTTCCTCCAGGCCGCAGCACATCGCGATGCGGCTCAACTTGGTCTTCGGCCAGTACAACGAGGAAATCGGCCTCGCCCGCTGTCACCATGGGGCTGAAGACGCGAGGGCCAAAGCGGACGTCGCTGCGGACCGATCCGCCCCGCTGGCTCATGCCATGCACGTCGGCCTTTTTCACGTCCCAACCTGCGGCAAAGGCAGCTTCCGTGAGGATGTCGGAAGCCTTGAGCACTCCCTGTCCTCCCAGCCCGGCGACGACGATATTGATGACACGGTCAGACATGGGCTGCTTTAGCTTCCCCTGGGAAAGGCGAGGGACTATCAACTCCCCTCTCCCCTTGGGAGGAGGGCAGGGGGTGAGGGGCCGTAGGTAAGGAGGAACAGTGCTGCTCATATTGCCGGATCTTGCCTGCGGCGAGCAGGCAGGTTCGCCGCGTGATGATCACACTCAGTGCGTCGCGATTAAGGCTGTCGACCAGGGCCTGCTCGAACTTCTCCGGTGCCGCCACGGGGTCGACCACGGTGACATTTTGGATGCCCAACGATCGGATCAGATCCTCAAACACGATCTTACCCGTTGGGGCGTGGTCGAGCGCTCGCCCGGTGCCGGGATGTTCTTGCAGGCCGGTCATGGCCGTCGTGCTGTTGTCGAGGATCAGTACGACGTGGCCACCGCGCGGCGGATTGTAGACCATCTCCACGAGACCCGGGATGCCGCTGTGAATGAACGTGCTGTCGCCAAGGACGCTGACAACCCGTCGTGCCTCGTTGGCGGGCAGGGCATGGCGAAGCCCCAGCCCCATGCCGATGCTAGCACCCATGCAAACCAGCGAGTCCATTGCCTCCCACGGCGGCAGCGTACCGAGCGAATAGCAGCCGATGTCGCCTGCCACGATGCAATCGAGTTTCTTTAGTACGCCGAACACGATCCTGTGCGGGCAGCCCTGGCACAAGGTCGGCGGCTTGCTGGGTATCGGAGCAGGTTCGGGTGAAGTATCGCCGGCAATGATTCGCCGTACCCGGGTGACATTCAGTTCGCCGAAGCGATACATCTCCGGTTTGCCTTCCACCGCAATGCCGGCAGTGCGGAGTTGTTCGATGAGATAGGGGTCGCCCTCCTCGATGACCAGGCAGCGATCGAGGCTCGTGGCGAAACGTCGGATTTTTTCCAACGGCAAGGGATAGCTGAGGCCCAATTTCAGCACGGAGGCGTCCGGCGCAGCTTCACGAACGTGCATGAAACTGACCCCCGAGGTAACGATTCCCAGCCGACTTTGGCCGGCTACCGATTCGTTTGGACCATGCTCTTCGTTCCACTTGGCCAACTCGGCCAACTTCTGCCGCAAGCGGCGGTGGGCAGGCCGGGCATTGCTGGGAATCATGACTCGCGCGCGGATGTCGTGTTCAAAATGCGGCTCCATGACATTCCGTTCCCGCGGCTGAAGACCGACCACGGTCTTTGAATGACAGACGCGCGTGGTGGTTCGCAGGATGAATGGCAAATGCCAGCGGGCAGACAATTCCAATGCCAGCAGGGTAAAATCGTACGACTCTTGGGCGTCAGCCGGTTCGAGCATCGGCACGGCCGCGGCCACGGCAAAGCGGCGGTTATCCTGCTCATTTTGGCTGGATGCCATGCCCGGATCGTCGGCCGAGACAATCACCAGCGATCCGCTCGTACCCGTATAGGCCGCGGTAAAAAGGGGATCGGCAGCCACGTTCAGGCCGACGTGCTTCATCGTGACCAACACTGCCGCGCTGGCCATGGCCACGCCGAGACCGACCTCCAGGGCCACCTTTTCGTTGGGAGCCCACTGGGCACGACCGCCATGGGCCGAGAGGTATTCGAGGATCTCGGTCGAAGGTGTGCCAGGATACCCGGTGCCTAGCGCAACGCCATAATCCAAGGCGGCCAGGGCGACCGCCTCGTTCCCGCTCAATAATAATCGCTTGGTAGGCGTAGACAAAATTTGCGCACTTTATGAGGTTACGGTTCGGCGAGGGTCTCCCGACCCCGCCGTTCGGCGGTTTGGGATCGTGGTCGGGTGACCACGCCCCAACAGCGGTAAGTCGCTTTAGCCTAACATACTTTGCGGCGAAATTCTAGAACTTGTATTTTGTGGCAAATTCCAGTCGCACGGCCCGGCCAGCCTGCATGTTGAGGTAGCCCGTCTGCCACACGTCAACCTCGAAGCCAAACTGAAGAGCGGACGTGGCGTCATAGAGTACGTTGGAAAAGATGGCTTGATTGCGGGTGCGGCTTCCGGCTGCCACAAGGTCTGCGTCGCAAGGGTCATCGATCGCAAAACCGGAGTGCGTGTGCAGATCGGGCCGCCAATTGCAATAGATATCAAACCAGCCACCGGTCGCATGGATGCCGCGATGGGTGACGCGATCGACGCCCTGCATGATGCCACCCATATAGTTACTGAGGTTACTGCCGGTGAAGAACTCGCCCTGAAAGCCCCAGTTCTGCGAGAAGGGGATCAGGATATCACCATCGAGCGACCAGGTTTTAATCCGCAGCCCCAGGTCGGGTGTGGGAAGCGAGCGGAAATCGAAATCCTGCTCGCCGATGTGGCCAGCCACACCAACCACAATGGGGTGCGCCTCCGGTCCAGTTCGCTCACCCACCGTCCAGCCAGCGCGGCACTGTACGTCGGGGTAGGGACCAGGATCGGCGGAAATCGTCGTGTCGGTGACGAAGTCGGTGACTGCATTGGCGGCTAGCGCAGACTGTAGGGTAACGAGACTGGTGTCCGAGACGGCCAAATACCGTTCGACGCGGAACTGCGCCCGCCGATAGCCTACGTTTCCCACGGCGGCGCCGGCAGTGTAATTCAGCGTGGGTAGGTAAAGTGGCGAGATGACATCCCATGTCTGACCAACGAGAATCCGCCACTCGTCATTCTTGGCCTCAACGTACGCGTGCCGCAGGAGCAGGGCGGGCTTGTTTCTGGTGGCAAACTGGCCTTGAAAGTCGATCTCGACCTTGCCATCGACCTTCAACCCATCGAAGTACTGCAGCGTCGGACCGAAGAAGTCCGTCCCCAAGCGGGTTGACTTGACGTCCACATTGTAATCGGGTTCATGATAGTGGGTGTTGGGTGATTCGATCCACAGACAGTAATCCCCAATGCGGCTCCGCTGTGAGTCGTACGACATACTACCCCAGAGGATGCCATAAGGAACGATTTTGAAGTCACCTTTGCTCCACGACCACTTCTTGAGTTGTGCCTGCAATTCTTCCCGGGTTACATACGCAGGATCGCTGCTTCCAGCCGCCTCGGCGGCTGTGGTCTGAAACTGGGGGCTTACCTCGAAGCTATCCTGCGGCCCGGGAATCACGGCCGGGACAACAGGCTGCGCATGGACTATCGGTTGGTACTGCGCAACTGCCGTCATACCGACCGGCGGAACGTAATACCGGGCCGGATCGTCCACTTGCGATACGAGCAACACAGCCACCGTCCATACGGGGAGCATAGGTCTCTCACATTCTATCCACTCGATTACCCGAGTTATGAATCCAGATCGCATCACCGCTGAAAACCGACAAATCGGAGTCTACGGATCAAGCGTTAATAAACGCATCGGCAACACTTTAGGAAGACTTCAACCAATGCCATCGGGGCAGTAAGGCTCTCCCAAGATCACGGAAGGGGCCAAGCAGGTTGCTGTATGGATGCGATTTGCTGAGAATTCTCATGGAATGGGTAATCCATTCCTAATGTGACGACTGTTCCGCCTTTGGCGGAAAGACGCGCCTCGCGCTGACACCTGCCTTTCGGCCCGCGCTACTTCCGAATTCATCTTTCTGTCCCCCATTTACTGTCAGACAGATCCGCCTCGCAATTTTTCTGTCCGATTTTCCAGCCCCATTCTTTTACCCTCGCGTTTCACTCGGCAAATCCGGACAAGAATTCCGCGATTCTACCCAGCGGGAAGCCTCCAGAGCTATCGACAGCCCTCAGCATATTTCAGAAAATGAAGGGCATGGTCGACACTTCAATTGCTCGTCATTGGTTCATGCACACGCCTCATGCGTCTGTCGGTCTGGCCGCTACGGCAAAAGTCCGCCCCAGCTTGCCTCCGCGGCTGGCAACCACTCCGCGGCAACCCCTCCCAGCGGCGGAAACTCGTGTACTTAATGTTAACCTCATGGCGGGGCCGGAAGCAATCTGGGATCTGGCCGCTGCCCGAGTGGCTGAGTACCTTCGCAGGGACCAAAGCCTGGAGGTCCATCAGGCATGGGACTGCGTCGAATTAGGGAAGGATGAACCAGCCGACTACGACTGCCTCGTGTTACTTGGCTGGCCGGACGCATCAAGCCGCGCGCGGATCAAGCGGATCGAACTTTACTGCCGCGGCGGCGGATCGCTGGTCGCACTGCGGGCAATGCACGCGGAAGTTCCCGGCTGGTCGAACTTCGCCGAAGAAGTGCTAGGCGGGCGGCAACCCGCCGGCCAGCGATGTCGTTTGCTGGAAGTCCAGCGGTCCAACACTGCCTGGCATCATCCCGTGGTTGAGGGCGTCGAACCGATGATCGCCGAGGGCGAGGTCTATAGCGGGCCCCGTTTCTCGCCTGACACAACCGTGTTGCTCACTGCCGATAGTGGCCAACGCGTGCATCCCGTGGCCTGGACCACGCGACACGAAGGTGGCCGTGTCTTTAGTACTTCGCTTGGCCTGGACGACGATTTCCGCGAGCCAGGTTTCCTGCGTCTGATTTCCAACGCGGTCCACTGGACAGGGCTGGTCCACGGGGGGTGAAGCTTCCAGGATGACGGCCCCCCCAGGAGAGCTGCTTTCTGCGCGAGCCGTGCTTTCTTGAATATTTAACTCCGATTTTCTCTTTTTGCCGCAAACGTGTTATACTGAAGGCTGGTTGTAAGGCGTCGGGAAGTGTTGCCGACCTCTCTCTGGCCGAGCTTTCCTTCCCCGCGCGTTGCTCCCTCCCGCCTTCCTGCCATGATTCCGTAAATCAACGTGTGTTGCGGCTTGGTGTTGCCGCAACTCAACGTGTCGATTGCATGATCCTACGTCCCCGCCAGTATTGGGCAGATGTAAGCTGTTAGTTAGCAAGCGTTTAGAATGAGCCACTGGGCTGCGCCGAAGTTTCGGCACCAGACGTGCTTTCTGAAGATGTCACCGATTTAGCACCCTGGAACGTCCTGTTTCTCGAAGGAGTGTCTCGTGACGAAAACCGCAACCAAGTTCGCCCGCACCAAGAAGTCGCAACCGAAGATGTCGCGTGCTGCCCGTCCCAACAAGCGCCCTTTTGAAGACGAGATTCTTAGTGACGACGTGTTTGAGATCGAAGATTCCCACCTGGACGACGAATCGGACCACGAGACCGACGAAGATATCGAGGCCGACCTGGAGTTGGAACTTGATTCCGACCCGGAAGCCGCCAACGAGAGGCCCACCGGCGACGACGACCAGATCGACGATCCCATTCGCATCTACCTGATGCAGATGGGCGAGATTCCCCTGCTCACTCGCGCGGAAGAAATTGTGGCCGCCAAGCAGATCAAGAGTGCCCGCCACCGCTTCCGCCACATCGTGCTGGCCACGGATTATGTGCTGCACGCAGCGATTGAGATGCTCAAGAGTATTCGCGACGGGCGGTCGCGGCTGGATCGCACGATGGAAGTCTCGGTGATCAACATTCGCGAGAAGAAGCGGCTGACGAAGGTTCTCAAGCCCAACCTTGAAACGCTGGCCCACATCGTGGAGCAGAATCGCAAGGATTTTGCCGTGGCGATCCACAAGCACCGGCCTCTGAAGCAGCGTCGCGCGGCCTGGAAGCGACTGATTGCCCGCCGTAGCCGAGCCGTGCGTCTGATCGAGGAACTCAGTCTGCGAACCCAGCGATTGCAGCCGATCCTGGAGAAACTCAAGCAGGTCTCGCAACAGATAGAAGAAGTGCGTGCGCAGATCCATCAGCTCAAGAACCAGCCGAATGTCGCTCCCCAGCGAACCGCGCTGAAAAAAGAACTCTGTCACCTCATGAAGATCACGCTGGAGAGTCCCAACACGCTCCGCCGCCGCATTGCTCGCATCAATGGATTGGCTTCCGAATATGAGTCGGCCAAGCGGCGTCTCTCGGCCGGCAACCTGCGACTGGTCGTCTCCATCGCCAAACGCTATCGCAACCGCGGCCTGAGCTTCCTCGATCTCATCCAGGAGGGGAACACCGGCCTGATGCGGGCGGTCGATAAGTTCGAGTCGGCCCGAGGATACAAGTTCTCAACCTATGCCACGTGGTGGATCCGCCAGGCCATTACCCGGGCAATCGCCGACCAGAGCCGCACAATCCGCGTGCCGGTACACATGATCGAGTCGATGGGCCGCGTGCGGGGCGTTCATCGCCAGTTGCTCCAGGAAAACGGCGCCGAACCGAACCTCGAGGACACCGCCTCGGCCGCCGGCATCTCGGTCGACGAAACAACTTGCATCCTGCGAATGACCCGTCAGCCGCTCTCGCTCGATCAGCCGGTAGGCGAACACGACGACACCTACTTCGGCGAGTTTCTGGAAGACTATCGCGAAGACGATCCCTTGCTGGAAATGAACCAGGACATGCTCAAGTCGAGAATTGCCTACGTGCTCCAGAGCCTCGACTATCGCGAGCGGGAGATCATCCGTCTCCGTTACGGCCTGGTCGACGGTTATTCGTACACGCTGGAAGAGGTCGGCAAGATCTTCTCGGTCACGCGGGAACGGGTTCGCCAGATCGAAACCAAGGCCGTGAAGGCATTGCAGCATCCCGTCCGCGCCCGGCAGCTTTCCGGCTTTCTCGACGAGACGCGCTATCCCGCGCCGCTGACCGAAGTGAGCAGCGACACCGCGGTCGCTTCGCTGGAGAGCGTGTGAGGGTTGCCGCAATCGTAGGGTGCGTGAAGCGAACCAACACCCGGGAAATGGTGCGTTGCGCACGGACTTAATTCTTCGAGAACATCTTCCCCAAAATAGACCGGTTCGCATAACGCACCATTTCGCGGGCCTCCGTGCTCCACGCACCCTACGTTTGCATCCCCGTCCGGCCCTCCGGCTGGATATGTGGGTGAAGGAGAATTCTTCGGAGCGATGCCGGTCTTATTCGGCACCGATTTCATCAATAAGTTTTAGGAAATGCCCGTGAACGGGTGTGCCGCATTAAAAGATGTGCAAACAACGTGTTACAAGAGGCCCCGATGAGCAATCCATCGCACATGGTGCCGTACAGTCAGCGTCCAAACGTCGCATTTACCCCGGGACATTAGGTTTCCAAGCATACTCCAATTCCGTTCTGCGATAAAAATCAGACACGGACCCAGTCCTTATTCCTCACAAGCCCGACAACTCGGAGAACTTGTACCGAGAAGAGCCGCCGCCTAACCCTATCGCCTTGAAGTTCCATCTACCACCTGGTTCCAGTCCGTTGATGTTGGCCATCGCAGTGCCGACTTGTGCGCCACTATTGTCGTAAAGGTTGAAAGTAATCTGAGCGTAGGTGAGTTTGCGATCACGGCGATTGACGACCGTACCAATAATTGTCGTGCCAAATTCGCCTTGCTCCCCCTTGACGGTTCTTTTCAGCAGAACTAGACCGTCAGCGTCGTACTCCTCTTCGGCCTTACGTGCCGCTTCGGCTTCAGCTTTCGCAAGTTGCTGTCGCTCTGTTTCTGCGCGCTCGCGAGCAACTTTATCCTCATCCTCTTTCGCCTTTTCCGCAAGCCGCTCTCGCTCCGCAGCTTGGCGGCGGTTTCGTTCCTGGGGAATGGATTTAACGAGTGCCGCTTTCACGGCTTCGGTGAGTACTGTGTTAGCCGTCGCCAAATTGTCGGGCAGTTTTCCGCCCTCCGACAACGACTTGAGTTGGGCGTCACTCATGGCCTTCAAGGATGCCTGAACCTTATCATCATCCTGAAGGATTTCAACCAACTTGAGCACTTGCGTTGCTATCGGCTTCTGGTCGCTGCGCGGATTGGCCAGGAAGGCTTTAAGACGTTTGACCGCAATGGAATACCGCTGTTGCTGAATTGCTTGCATCGCGTCGCGGGCAAGCAAATCAGGCCGAGCGTCTCCCATCTTGTCAAGCAACTGTTCCGCCTCGCTGGTGTTCGTGGCATCTTTGACCGCAATCGCTTCATTGACAATTTGCATCGCTTTTTTGAAATCCCCGGCCTCGAAGGATTCCGTGGCGTCTGCCGTCAGCTTCGTAACCTTTTCGTTCACCAACTCCTGGCGTCTGGCTGGAATCTTGGCGAGAAGCTCCTTCGCGTTGGCCGTTTCTGTCGCACTATGGACCGCCAAAGCCGTGGTCAACTTCTCTTCGGCGGCTTCCAGTCTGCCGCCTGAGAGGTCCATTTCGGCGCGCCTTACGAACTCCCGAACCTCCCGGTTTGCCTTGTTGACTGCCGCATCGTGCCGCAAGGTCTGAATCTTGCCTTGGAGAGCGACTGCCGCTTGTGTATCGGTCGCCTTTGAAACAAGCGAAACTTGCTGCAACTCATGTTCCGCTTTGTCTAAATCGTTATTATCAAAGTTGTCCTGAGCAGTTTTTACGAGCGATGCGACCTGCTCGTTCGCTTGTCGGATTTCCTTCTCTTGACGTTGGTTTCCCATTGAAAATGAAATATACAACAGCGTGAGTGGAAGGCCCAACAACAACATTACAAGACCAACCCCTGCAATTCTCCCGCCCGCCGCACGGCTTTGCTCGACGGTTTTGCCGCCAACCAAGAGTAACCCTATCCCCAAGAGAACGGCGAACCCCGGAACGGAGCACCAGATCCAAGATGCCAGCCATAGCAGCGCGAGTACGCCAAAAAATGCTCCAGCCAAAACCACGACCACCACAACCTGAAAGAAGCGGTAGATCACAGTATTCCCTTCGCCGGCAGTCGATTTCAGCAAGGGATCTATTTTCCCCGGGGCCATACGAAGGCGCGCCCAACCCCGTTTTGCGGTGGCAAAGGTCCAAGGGCCAGCCTCCGTCCCGAACTGCGCCACCCCCTTGGCAACCGCGAGCAGACTATCGCCAAGTCCTTGATCAACGACGCTGGCGGTTACGGGCTGCGCCGTTGGTATCGCATTCTGTTGCATTCGGGAAGTGGGGACAGAGTTTTCCTTGGGTCCGGCCCCAACGGAGATCCTGTTTGGGTTGTTTGTCGTAACCGCAACAAAATCTTCCACCGATTGTTGGGCAGGCCGACCACCACGGGACTGGGCGACAAAAGCCTGGGCACTGGCTGCCTTTGCCGCAGCGGCGATTTCTTTGGAGACGATGATTTTCCCAATGGGAGCCAACGCAAGACTGGCGAGTTTCAGGTGCTGTATAGCGAAAGGAATCCCAATGACAGTGACTGCACAGATGAATGCCGCGAAGCAATGGGAGAGTGCCAACCACAACCCACCAATAAAGAACCACGCGACATTGCCTAACATCCCTAGACAGCCGGTTCCGATGTCATCGCCGCCCTTTAAGTCCTTCCGACTGATGGCTTCTTTACCAAAAGGAAAGAGAGCCAACTGGCCAATCACAAAACATGCTTTCGCCCATGGAATTCCAATTATCGAACAGAACATGAGAAGCCCCGTCAGCCACCATTGCAAGGCAAGAATTAGGCCGAACGAAAAGAACCACAACAGATTTCCGATTGCGCTCATGGGTACTGCTCCTTGCCTGGAATGTTGAGTGCCAATGAGAAAGGGCGTCGAACCGGTGCCGCTCCCACGACCCCGACCAAGGGGCAGATTAGAACAGCATGGCCGACGCCCCTTTCGGGGCGCGGTTCCATGCTGCTTCTAATCTCAAGAGTCCGAAGACTCAGGTTGGTCGTTTCGTGGGAAGCAGTTGGACGCTTGCGCGTCGATCAAATTATTGTTGCAACCGTGTTTCGGCCGTCGTTTTCTCGGGCCTCCTGATGACATCAGAAAATACACACACAGCCGTTCACTATACCCAGCCCTAGCTTGCTAGTCAATCAGGGGGAAATTGGAGATTTGTCCGAGTGGCCAGGAATACTCACCACCGCGCACGGCAGCGGCGGTAAAAAAAACATTGTGCAGGATTCTGGCGGCTGGCCGATTCGCCCTCTCATCTGCCCATGTACGGCGTTCTTCTCGGTCACGCGGGAACGGGTTCGCCAGATCAAAACCAAGGCCGTGAAGGCATTGCAGCATCCCGTCCGCGCCCGGCAACTTTCCGGCTTCCTCGACGAGACGCGCCATCCCGCCCCGCTGACCGAAGTGAGCAGCGACACCGCGGTCGCTTCGCTGGTGGGCGCGTGAGGGTTGCCGCAATCGTAGGGTGCGTGAAGCGAACCAACACCCGGGAAATGGTGCGTTGCGCACGGACTCAATACTTCGAGAACGTCTACCCCGGAATAGACTGGTTCGCGTAACGCACCATTTCGCGAGCCTCCGTGCTCCACGCACCCTACGTTTGCCTCGGAGTGCGAGAGCTTGCCCTCGCTCTCCAAAAACCGAGGTGAGCAGCGACACCGCGGTCGCTTCACTGGTGGGCGCGTGACGCGATGTGGAATAAATCAGCCACTTTCAAACGAATCCACGGGTGACTCATCAACTTGCTGAGACACTGAATCAATCCAGGCCGGAACATGAAAATCACAGGATTAAGAGGTTGTGCAGGGCTGGCATTGGTCAGCCTTGCGATGGGACTTGTCGCGGCGGCCGCAGCCGAACCCAACGCAAAGCAGCCGCCGTCGCCATGGGCCGCACTGGTCGAAGAGATCGTGCCCGACGATGCTCCTGCCCGGCCGCCATTCCAATTGGGTCGCTACGATTTGGGTATTCGCTGGCGAGAGAAGTCCGAACCGAGTGCGGCGGCAATGTCTCTTCACGCCGCCGCCCGTCAAGAACGATTGCAGCGGCTCTGGAACCAGATTCGCAATGAGAACCCAGCCGCAGGCAGCCCCAAACAACGGGCCGAGGAGCGGCTGCTTTCCTACGCCTTGGGCGAATCCGCGTTGGACGAAGCCCTTCAAGCTGCCCAAAAGGCAGGCCCGGAGGCCCAGTTCCGCTTGGCCCGACTGCTGCTGGCGGAATGCCGATTTGACGAAGCCATGAAACTGCTCGCAACAATCGTTGATCATGACCGCAAAGTAGCAGGCACAGTCCCTGTGCCTGCTACTTTGGCGGCACTCACGCTGCTTGCGCGACACGACGCCGAGCGTTCGTCCCTGGCGGCCAACCAGCCCCTAGTTCCGTTGGCGTTTGACTTGCCGGGATTCCTCAAGCGGCAAGGCAACGATCCCGCGAGGCAATCGCTGATCGCGGCTGCAAGGCAGACGGTCGTCATCCGTTTGCCCGCGGGACTGAATACCCAACGAATCGAGATTGGTGAAATCGAAGATCAGCCGCCGGCGGAACTGGACGTTGACCGCACGCTTTCACTCTCACTCGAGGTGCCTTGCCGGTTCGCCCCAGAGGCCAATAATCCTTGGGACCAGGCAATTCTCCACGACGCCCAGCGGCTCTACCTGGCGACCGGCGGGCCGGAGTTCGCTCTTTTTCACGAGTCGAATCAGCCGCTGGAGAACCGACACACACGACTTACGCTCCGCTCGGAATTCAATGGTCCGATCCATTTCCGGCTCTATCGTTTCACCGCCCGCACGGACTGGGAGCAAGCCGGCGCCGCGCTGCTGACCACCATGAAGCCGGAACGGTTCTGGACGCACGAGTACCAGCCGCTGGAACAAAACAACCACGGGGCGAAGTCGTCTCCGGTCGAGTTGGAGAATCTCGGCGAAGGCTATTATCTCCTCACGGCCGAGGCCCGATATTCCCCGCTGCTGGCCGGTTGCAAGTTCATTTTGAGCAACGTGGCCTTGTACCTCCGCGCGGGACCGAATCAAGCCATTGCAGTGGCCGTTGACCGCAACAGCGGCCGGCCCGTTGCCGGACTGAATCTGCGATTGCAAGTCCACACCATGCCGGATGAAAGCGCCATTGTCGCACAAGCTCGGCCAACCGACGAAAAGGCATTTCTCCTAGGCTTCCATGGAGAACGCGGTGCCGAGCTTTACCAAAGCGGCGCGGCAGTTGACGAAAAGAAGGCGAAGCCAAGTGCGCTCGATCGAGCTGAACACGACAATCCGTTTGGCGATGAGCCTGCCGCAAAGGTCGCGGAAACATCAGGGCCAGATCCATTCGGCGAAGAGCCTGGAACGGGTCAATTGAAACCGATTGATGAAGTCCTGATGCCGCCCGCCCGGGCCGTGGTTGCCGCCAAATCATACGCACTGGGGGTCGAAGCCCGCCGCCGTTGGCCCGATGAGCGGAAGGAATATTCCTTGCGAACCGGCGATGATGGCCGAGCTGTGGTAGATCTCGATCTTAGCCGGCAAGACTATCACTATGAACTCGATGTCCAAAGGACCGACCAAAAGGATGTCGGTCTGCCCTCGCACGTCTCGCTCTCCTACAAGCCGACGAAAACTGAGCGGAATCAGCCGCGCACGATCCTCTGGCTGGCACAGCCGGTACATCGTCCCGGCGAAATGGTCGAATTCGCCGGACTCTTGCGGCAATTCGCCGGTAATCGCCTGGCCGACTACGGAACAAACCTCGCATCGCCCCCGCAAGAGGTCAAAGTGGCTGTCAACAGTCGTGAGGGGAAAATCTGGCAGGGCTTATGCGAGGTCTCTCCGGCAGGTACGTTTCACGGACGGTTTCGCATCCCGTCCCAGGCAGGCAACAGCCCCTGCCGCTTCTCGGTCGACGGCAATTCGACGCTGCCGCAAATACCGCTGGTGATCGATGAATTCCGCCTGAATACGTTCAACGTCCGGCTTACGCTCCCCCAGCACAAGTGCGCGGCAGGCGAGTGGGCAAAAGGGGAAGCCAGTGTAACCTATTTTACTGGCAAGGTGGCCGCCGGCGCAGAGGTCGAGGTGGTGGCCGAGATGAATGATCCCCAACTGCCCCGCGTTGTCGGCACGACGGACTCGGACGGCGTATTCCACTTCCGTCTGCCGATCCCGAAATCGGAGTTGTCGCGCCACGTTACCCTGCGTGCCACGGTGACCGATGTCTCGGGACAATCCTACACGGCCAGCGATTGGTTTATTGTTGAAGCCGCGGCGTTTCACGTTGAAACCATCGCATCCCAGCAATCGGCAGTCGCCGGTACGATTGTGCCGCTGGAAGTTCGCGCGACGCGCTGGGACGATCGGCCGGTCGTGGGCGCAACGGTCACGGTCGTCGGCTCACCCCAGGTGGCCGTGACCGATCGGAACGGCCGCGCTCATGTGAATTGGAAAGTTGTCAAGGATCGCGAGTTGGTCTCCGTCACTGTGGTGGCCGGCGGCAAGGCCGTTCACGACACTTGCCGGGTTTCGCTTTGCGAAAATCCTGCCGATCGCGATGCACCGCCGCTGGAAATCATAGCCTGGAACGTGCCCGCGCGAATTGCCGCCGGTGAACCGCTGCCATGCACGCTAAAATTCAAAGGCGGAAAACATGGCTCAGCCACCGTGATCCTGTTCCTGGAAAGCGATCGGATCCTGGCCAGCCGGGTGTTCGCGCTGCCGCCGGGCGAGCACAAAATTACGATTCCTACGGAGAAGGATTGGGCGCCAAGCGTCAAAGTCGTCGTTGTCGTCGTGGATGGCGACAACATGCAAAACATGATTGCATCCAGTTACCTGCACCCCACCGAGAAATTGCTCGCGATTCAGGTCGAGACCGACAAGGCCGAGTACCGGCCGGGCGAGCGTTGCACGGCGGTCCTTACGGCCCGCGACTATCGCGGTCGTCCCGTGCCGCGGGCTGCTATCAGCCTGGGAGTCGTCGATCAGGCCGTCTACCAGATGCGCGAGGATCCACTGCCCGATTTGTTTCAGACGCTCTACGAGTATGCGATCGACGATCCATGCTCGGGAATCTTCGAGACAATAGAACCGCATACGGAATCGGTGCAGTTTCTTCGCGGACCGCGCTACGCCTGGGGATATTATCCTAGTCTGTTGGGCCATGGTGGGCGTCATTCTTATATCGCTTGCGGCGGCGGCACTAAACATAGCGAGCGATCTCGCGAGCTTACCGTCCGTCGCCGTTTTGAAACCGCGGCCCACTGGGTCGCCGACGTCTTCACCACGGCCGATGGCACGGCCCGCATCACTTTTCGACTGCCCGACAACATCACGCAATGGCGCTTTACGGCCCGCGGCGTGACGGCGGACACGCTCGTCGGTAGTATCTGCGTTACGCGGCGGACGTTCCTGCCGCTGAACGTGGAATTGGCCGTGCCGCGCGCATTCCGCGAGGGCGATCGCTTCGATCTGCCCGTCGTGGTCCACAATAACACCGCAGTCGCGCGCAAAGTTCAGTGCATGACCCGAATCGCAAGGCAAAGTGAAAAGCTCCCCTCTCCTTCCGGGAGAGGGCCATGGTCCGAACGCTTCTTGCCCCCAGGCAGAGATATTGCCTTTACCGTACCGGTCGCTGTGGTTGGCTGCCAGCCATTGGAACTATTTGCCTCGGTTCGAGAAATCAACGGTCCTGCCGACGCCATCCGCCGGCAGCTTGTTCCCTTGCCGCGGAATCCGCTCATGACGCGGCGTTGGTCGGGCCTGATTGATGCGGAAAGGCCAACGCGGCAGATGTGCAACCTTCGCGCTGAACGAGCAGCGGAACTATCGCTCTCGGTTCGTCGCGAATCGGGACTGGCTGGTCCCGTGCAATCAGCCCTCGATGAGTTGGTTCAATATCCCTACGGCTGTGTCGAGCAAACGATGAGCCGCTTCATGCCGGCCGTGGTCGCCGGGGCGGTAATGCATGAGGTAGGATTGGAGAACCCAGCGGCCAATCGCCTGGCCGATGTGATCGCCAGTGGGCTGGCAAGACTAGCCGACTTCCAGCACGCCAACGGTGGTTGGGGCTGGTGGAAAGAAGACGTGACCAACGACTTCATGACAGCCTATGTGGTGGAAGGTCTCGCCCGCTGCCAGCGATTGAAACAACCGATCCCGGAGGCCATGTTCCGACGAGCGTACCAATACCTGCTTTCACAAGTGCAGGAGCAGTTGTTGCGGGGGCAGCGGCCGGAAAGCATCGGCGACGTTGACCTGGAAATCTACTCGGTACACGCCCTGGCAGAAACCATTGGGACCGACGATCTCCACTCCACGCGATCATCCGTAACCAGGGCCTTGCCGCTGCTCGCCGAACTGCCCGGAAATATCGAAGTGATCCACGCCGCGGCAGCTCATATTGCCGCAAAGCCGCTGCCGCCACGAATTCTAGACCGTCTACTCCTGGCCGATACCTGGCGATTGATGGGTGATCGGAGCAAAGCCTTGGCGGGTCTGAACCAGATTATGAGAACCGTGACGCCGCGAGCGCATGACCGGCAATCGATTATCGCGGCCGCCGCACTGTTGGAACTAGGTGCCGTCCTAGAGCCGAAAGATCCGCGCTGGGAATTGCTTGCCCGACAAATTGTTGCTCTGCGGCAAGGCACCGGTTGGGGCGACACGCTGACCACGTCGGCCGCAGTCCGTGGACTGTCCGCCGTGCTGGCAACCCCGCCTGCTCACGAAACGCCGATTACGGTTTTCGTCGATGACCGGAAGATTGGCGAATTGACGGCCGCTCACGGCAATCGCATTCAACTTCAAATTGCCCGCGTCGGCACGGTGGTGCTGCAACCGGTCGCAGGATCTTGCCGCGACTTCTATACGATCGAAGTCCAAGGCCGTTGCGAGACGCCGCCGGTCTCGCCCGCCGTCCCGCTGGTGACACTCCATGCACGGTTCTTCCAAAGTGAACCATTGCTAAAGGAACTGGAACCCGACGCCGGTGGTCGGTTGACGATCGTCCACGGCAAAACCTATGAATTGCAGTTGGAGATCGAATTGAAGCAAGCTGTTTCGCATGCCCGGCTCACTTATCCGCGGCCGTGTGGGGTGGAACTGGTTCGCTTGCCTCCGCAAGAAGACGGCCTGGTGAGCATCGAATCCCGCGACGACGCGGTGCATTTCTTCATCGAGCGTTGGTTAGCAGGACGGCACACCATCGTCTTTCCCATCCGTGCGGAGGTAAGCGGCATCGTTAGTTCTCCTCCGCCCGAGCTTGTACCCATGTACGGCGACAGCCCGCCCACGGTCGCGATCGGGCCAAGGCAATTCGTCGTCGGCACAGAAACAAAATGAGCAGCGACATCGGGGTCGCTTAGTAATCGTCCAATAACAACTTGTGGTGCGGGCGTCTCGCCTGCACATGCAGCCGGGACGGCCGCACCACAAAAACACGGAGTTCATGGTGGGCAGGTACTTAGCTGGAGAGCGTGTGAAGCCTGAATTAGGTAATTTCGTCAACCACAACTTTACTCGCCAAATCTACTACTTTCTCCCACTTCAGCCGGCACGGCAGAAGTTTTCCAAGATTATCGCACGCGGCGCCGATTCCGAGACGTACCGCGTCGATGATCGAGTCACCCCGGCGAGTTGCCCAGGCGATGCCGGCGGCCAGGGAGTCGCCGCAGCCGATGGAATTGACAATGTCGGCAATTCTCGGCGGCATGAGACGATAGGCATCGTCCGATGAACTGACCCAAACGGCTTGCGCCCCTTGCGTTACGACCACCCATTGCGCCCCGAGCCGATTCAACCGGCGCATCGCGGCCATCAGATCGGCATCGCTCTCCAGCGAGCGGCCCAACGTCTGCCCCAGTTCCTGGCGATTGGGTTTTACGACGTAAGGTTTCAGGTCGAGGACCGAAAGCAGACCTTCTCCGCGGAAATCGAGGACCATTGGGCAGTGGGTGCATACGACCAGATCGCGATAGAGTGAAACTGGTGTGCCGCTGGGCAATGATCCGGTCAGGACCACGACCTCGGCTCGTGCAGCCTCTTCGGCATACACAGTGCGGAAGGCGTTCAACTCGCGCTCGTCCAAGATGCGGCCGTTTTCCACCAGTTCTGTTATCTGGCCGGTGTCGCGCTCGATAAAGGTCGTGCAAACCCGCGTTGCCGCGCGCGTTTCGATCCACCGCCGCGGCGCACCGAGATCGGCAAACTCGCGATCGATTTCCTTATGCGGTGAACCGCCCAGCGGTGCCAGCGTGAGGCTCGGGCCGCCGAGCCGATGGACCGCCATGCCCACGTTGAGCACCTTGCCAGAACCGCACCAGACAGCCTCGAGTGCCCGGTTCACTTCGCCCCAACGGACCCGATCGAAGACCAGGATCTGCTGCCAGGCGGGAGTCAGTCCGGCGGAGAGAATCAAAGCATCTCCGATAAAAGGTGTGTCAATTCCGCGTCCGACACATCGCGCGGATTGCCGCTCATGCTCTGTCCCCGCGAGCTTTTAACGATGGCGGGAATCTGATCGTGGCGGACGCCCAGATCGGCCAGCCGCGGCGGCACGCCAATACGGCGGCAGAGGGCCTCGATCTTCTCGATCAGGGCCTCGACCGCTTCGCCGTCGGGAGCCGCGTGCGAGATGCCAAATACATGCCGGGCCAGCGTAGCTAACTCGGCCTGTCGCACCTCGCGATTGATCCGCAAGGCGGACGGTAGCATCATGGCACAGGCCATACCATGCGGCACGCGGCAATGAATTCCCAAGGCTGGAGCAATGCCGTGGGCCAATCCCAGCCCCGAGTTGGCCAGCGCCATGCCGGAGAGCAACGCTGCGTGCGACATCTGCTCCCGTGCCGTTCGCGATCGACCGTTTTCCACCGCTTCGGCAATTGCCGGCACCGCCAGCCGCAATCCTTGCACCGCCAGGGCCTGGGGAATCGGCTGGGCCTTCCGCGAAATGTAACTTTCGATAAGTTGCGCGATCGCGTCCATGCCGCTGGCGGCGGTCACTTCCGGCGGCATGCTGACCGTAAGCTCCGGATCGACCAGCACGATCCGCGGCAGGATGCGGTCGTCGCGAAGACTTTTCTTGAAAGGCGGATCGTACGATGAAATGACGGCATTGCGGGTCGCTTCGGCCCCAGTTCCGGCCGTGGTGGGCATGGCCAGCACGGGCAGCGGCGGGTCGATGATCTTCAGTCCGCGGCCGACGTTTTCCAAGTAGTCGGCCACCGTGTGGCTTTGCCGATTCGTGGCAACGACGGCGGCTGCCTTGGCCAAATCAATCGCCGACCCGCCACCAATAGCCAGAAGAAAACATCCCCGATTGGCGGCGTTGCCGCGAAGTTCCCTGGCAACGCGATCGACGTCCTGCACCTCGGGTTCGTGAAGGATCGTTTCGACGAGTGTGGGTTCGATGTCTTGCGTGGAAAGCAACTCGCGAAGTTCGCCCAACACGTCGGCCGCCACGGCAGCCGGTAGACCCGAAAGGATCATCGCCCGGCGGCCGAGCGAGCGGGCAAGCTTGCCCACTTCAAGGCGACGGCCCCATCCGAAGACGATCTTTGGCGGTGCGACAAAATCATAAGAAATGGCGTCTTTCATGGTGTTATTGTAGAGATTTGTCTATAATAGGGCAATGATCGATTCCACGGAGATCCAGCCGAGCGGGCCGCTGCGGGCCAAGATTCGCCCGCCGGGTTCAAAAAGCATCACCAATCGCGCATTGGTTTGCGCTGCGCTGGCCAGAGGTGAATCACTGCTCAGTGGTGCCCTGGAAAGCGATGACACCGGGGTGATGATCGAAGGCCTCCGGCAACTGGGCCTGGAGGTCGATCACGATCGCGGCGCACGGACCATCCGCGTGACAGGCTGCGATGGTCGTCCCCCCGCTGCATCCGCGGATCTGATGCTGGGCAACAGCGGTACCACGGTCCGATTTCTCACGGCGCTGGTCGCGCTCGGCCGTGGCGTCTATCGGCTCGATGGCACGCCGCGGATGCGCGAGCGACCCGTTCAGGACTTGCTTGATGCCTTGCGACAATTGGGCGTCGACGCGGTGAGCGAGGCTGGCACCGCCTGTCCGCCGGTCATCGTTCACGCTGCTGGCCTTCCCGGCGGCCGGGCGGAAGTGGCCGGCAATATATCGAGCCAGTTCCTGAGTGCCTTGCTGCTGGCATCCCCGTGTGCAGCCAGCGATGTGGTGCTTGCCGTCCGCGGCGAACTGGTCTCGAAGCCCTATGTCACGATGACGCTGGCCGTGATGCGGGCCTTCGGCGCTAAGATTTCTTCCGACGATTTTCCCCTTCGCGTGCCGGCGATGCAGTCGTATCATGGTCGCACCTATGCGATCGAACCCGATGCCTCGGCGGCCAGTTATTTCTTCGCCGCCGCAGCCATTGCAGGAGGTAATGTCACCGTGGAAGGTCTGTCGCGCAATAGTCTTCAGGGCGATGTGGCTTTCTGCAATTGCTTGCGACAGATGGGCTGCGAGGTGTTGGATGGCGACAACCAAATCACCGTGAAAGGAAAACCCATGCGCGGTATCGATGTCGACATGAACGCCATCAGCGATACAATGCAAACCCTCAGTGCGATAGCCTTGTTTGCCGAGGGGCCTACGACGATTCGGAACGTAGGACACGTCCGCCACAAAGAAACCGATCGTATCGCGGCCCTGGCCACTGAACTTCGTAAGTTCGGAGCCGAGATTGACGAGCGAGCCGACGGATTACGAATCACACCCAAGCCGTTGCATGGTGCCACCATCGACACCTACGACGATCATCGCATGGCGATGAGCATGGCCCTGGTGGGGCTAGCCGTGCCCGGAGTGGTAATCCGCGATCCTCGCTGTACGTCGAAAACCTACCCCGATTTCTTTAACGACCTGGCGAACCTGGGCCGAGAGACGTAGGGGTGCGAGAAAGTGAGGACGGCCGGAAGCCCGCCTACCGAAAAACTTATTCAGTCCCATGCCACTGAAGCTTTACTTGGCCGCCGGAGGTCAGCCGGAAAGTTTCCGCTGTGCAACCGAATCGAGCAACTCATTTGCCCGCCGTAAGAGAGAACTGCCCTGATCGACCGGTTCGCCCCGCGCGCTCGAAGACTCAGCAGCCACAAAAGTTCCCTGACAATGTTGGCATGCAACCCGCTTGCCGAGGTAATCAACTCGAATTTGAAGTCGTCGCCCACAGGTCGGACATTCTTGAACGAAGTACGTGGCACCTGACATGTATGGCTTGCTCCTTTTCTTGCAGACCCCTCCACTAGCATGGGGTATTGTCGCAGGAAACGGGTGCATTTGTCAATCAGTCTAAACGATTTCTGTTAAAAATTAACGTGCAAGCGATTCCATTTCACTATTTGACTTGCCGAATCGACTTGATCGCGACCGCCTCCACGGGCAGGCCCACAAATTTATCGGTGTCGTGAAGCGGGGTCTTTGCAATCCGATCGACGACTTCCATGCCTTCGGTCACTTCTCCAAAGACACAATAGCCGTAGCCATTGGGGGATCGAGATATGAAATTGAGGGCGTCGTTGTCGGCAATATTAACGAAGAACTGACAAGTTGCGCTGTCTTCGTCATTGGCGCGACGGGCCATGGCAATCGTGCCGCGACGGTTTTTCAAACCGTTATGGGCCTCGTTTCGAATAGGCGTTAGCGTGGCCTTCTCCTTGAGATCGGCCGTGTAACCGCCACCTAACACGATTTGGAGCGAACCCTTGAGCACCTGGTGGAAAATGGTCAAGTCATAATGACCGCGGGCCACATAATTACGGAAGTTATAGACAGTCATTGGGGCTTTCTCAGCGTCCAGCCGCACGATGAACTTGCCCTGACTCGTTTCCAACTCGTAAATGGGGTGCTGCGGATCCTGGTCGGACTTCACTTGTGCGGCTGCTGTCGCGGCCGCAGTATGAGGTTCGGCCTTCTCACTGCCAGGCCCGGTAACCGCTGCCGTGGGCTGAGTCGAATCACCACTCTTTTGGCAACCGGCCAAAGCCAAGACGGGGATCAATAAGAACAACGCGAGAATCGGCTTCCGTAAAGGTTGCATTGCTTTGCCTCCATGCTGACCAAAACTTTCTGGACCTGCGCATCATCCTCACAATGGGCGTTTGCTGCAAGGGCGGTTGCAACGATTTCTTTACCTGCCAAGGTAGGTTACAATGCTCGAGTGAAGCCTCGCGACGTTCAGAAACAACCACCCCACCGTAGATGGGTTTTTTCGCCTCGGCCATAACGATGACGATTCGTTGGTATCGATTTGCCGTCCTCGCTTTGTGGTTAGCAGCCATGAGCTGGCTGGCGATCCGTAAAATTCTGCCGCCCTTTTTCACTGGTGAGCCTCCTGTCTATGAAGCTGCGGATGTCGCCAAGGCTACCCCACCTGTGGCGTGGTGTCTTTATTTGAATGAGCACCGCTTGGGCTGGGCTTTGAGTGAAATCTGTCAGCAGTCGACTGATACTACCGAAATTCACAGCCTCGTCCATTTTGACCATCTTCCCCTGAACGAGCTTTTACCGGTTTATCTGCGTGCCATAGCTCGGGCTAGTACCGACGCCGCTGGAAGCATGGAAATGGAAGTCGAGAGCAATCTAATCACGAATTCAGTGCTCGATCAACTGGTCTCGTTCTCCTCTAAGTTTCGTCCCAAGAGCGGACAAAGCCTCGTGAAGATCGAGGGTAACGTGGAGGGGGACAAGCTGAAGCTGAATGTCCGCGTCGGCAATTACGACAATCCGAACATCGAATTGCCAATGCCCGACAGCAAGATTCGCGATAGCTTCGCACCCGAAATGGAACTGCACGGTCTGCACCTAGGCCAGTCTTGGACGATCGTTTCCTACAGTCCGTTGGCCCTGCCGAGCCATCCGATGGACATGATTCAAGGGCGACCGCCAACCGAAGTTCTTTTCGCCAGGGTGGAAGAACAGGTTCGGATGATGTGGAATGGACAGTTGGAACCAATGTGGGTGGTGGTCTATCGCACCGATACCAGCGAAGATTTCGGCAGCGAAAAGAATATCCGCAATCGACTCTGGGTCCGCCGCACGGGTATCGTCCTCCGGCAGGAAGTTCTCCTGGGCGACCACAGCCTGCTGTTCACCCGGATGCCCGAGAAGGACGCAGTCAGATTGCGAGACGAACATCATGAATTCCAGAGGCAGCAATCCGCAGCGCAACCATGATCGAGTTTGACCTGGTAGTTCGACGATACGGCCGGACAGTAGCGGTGAACGGTCTGACTCTGACCATTCCACGGGGTGAACTTTTTGCCCTACTAGGCCCGAATGGCGCTGGCAAGACCACGGCGATCCGCATGTTAGTCGGATTGTTGCAGCCCGAATCGGGTCAGGTGCGAGTATGCGGCGTTGACTGTTCGCGCAAGCCGCGCGAGGCCAGCAGTTTTTTGGGTTATGTGCCCGACGAACAGTACCTTTACGAGAAGCTTTCCGGCCGCGAAATGCTGGAATTCGCCGGAGAGATGCACGGTCTGGAGAGGGCCACGATTCGCGATCGCATCGCTCGCGAGGCAGAACGCTTCGACTTGGCCAGCTTCATGGACAACCTCACGGAAACCTACTCGCACGGCATGCGGCAGCGGCTGGTGTTCGCGATTGCCTTGCTGCACGACCCGCAGGTGTTGGTGGTTGACGAGCCGATGGTGGGGCTTGATCCCCGCAGTGCTCGCGTGGTCAAGGATCTGTTGCGGGCGGAGGCTGCGGCCGGCAAGACCGTGCTCATGTCGACACACACCCTGGCTTTGGCCGAGGAGATCTCCGACCGCATCGGCATCCTGAACCGGGGACAGTTGAACTTCCTCGGTACGCTGGCCGAGTTGCGGCAGGAACTTTCCTCGCCGCACCAGGCATTGGAGCATCTGTTCCTTGAGCTAACCAACGGGCATCCATCGCCAGATGCGAAGGAACGCCCCTCATGACAACCGCCGCCGGCCCCCCTACTGGCTTGCCTTCGCCGGAAGCCGAATCGCGAGGATTCCTCCGTCTGGAGTGGCGGATTTTGCGGACACAGCTCGCCCAGGGATTTTCTACTTCCCGCCTCCGCTACGCGCTGATCATCATTCTGAGCATCCTCTTGTGGTTTGGCCTGTTCCACTTGGTGCGGGAGGGATTCCATTTCATGAAGGGAACGCTTCCGCAGCCGATTCACGCGGATGTCGTGCAGGCCATTTTCAACATGTTCTTCTTCGCCCTCTTTCTGATGCTGATCTTCTCATCGGGTGTGATCCTCTATGGCTTGCTATTCCGCGACGGCGAGGTCGCCTATCTGCTCACCATACCGATCCACGAAGAGCGGATTTTTCAGCATAAATTCCAGTATGCCGTGATGCTCAGCAGTTGGGGTTTCGTGCTCCTTGGCAGCCCGATGCTGGTGGCCTACGGCGTGGTGGCCGATGCCCCTTGGTACTACTATGCCATGGTACTGCCGATGTTGGTCGCCTTTGTCTTCATTCCAGCGGGGATCGGCGCGATTCTGCTCTTGGCGATCATGCACCTTTTTCCCCGCAAGCGGGTCCATCTGCTGGTGTTGTCCATCGGTTTGCTGGTCGGGGTGACGGTCTGGTGTTTTTGGTCGCTTTTTTCGCGGCCGGAAACTGATCTGCTCACTCCGCGCTGGTTCCAGGAAATGCTTCGCCGCCTGCAATTGGCACAGGAGAAGCCCCTGCCTAACTGGTGGCTTAGCTCGGGCTTGCTGAAAGCGGCTGGCAACGCCTGGTCGGAGGGTGTGATGTTTCTCTCGCTCTTGATCGCCAACGCGCTCTTCTTCCGCGAGCTAGCCGGAATGTTTGCCGCGAGAATCTACCGCAAAGCCTACTGGGAGGCCGCCAGCCTCGGCACACCGCCGACCCGGGTGCGGATGGGCTGGTTCGACCGCACCCTGAACCATTGCCTTGGGTTTCTCTCGCCCCCCGTGCGGTTGATCCTACTGAAAGACCTGCGTTTGTTTCGCCGCGATCCGCTGCAATGGTCCCAATTTTTGATCCTGATCTGCCTGCTGTTGATGTACTTCACGAACGTACACCCAGTGAGCTACCCGATCCGCGTTTCCCAGTGGGTGAATATCGTCAGCTTCATGAATCTTTCGGTCGTGGGCTTGTTGATGTCGACCTTTACGACGCGGTTCGTCTTCCCCCTGGTCAGCCTCGAAGGTCGCCACTTTTGGCTTCTTGGCCTGCTGCCGCTAAAGCGAGAGTCCATCCTGTGGGCCAAGTTTCTCTTCTCGGTCGGCTGCCTCTTGATCCCCTGTGGCCTTCTGATCCTGCTCAGCGACTGGCGGCTCGGCGTTCCGCCGATGTTGATCGTGCAGCACCAAGGGACTTCATTACTTCTGTGTCTGGGCCTCTCGGGCATCGGCGTCGGACTGGGAGCCAGGCTGCCCGTGATTACCGAACAATCGCCTTCACGGATTGCAGCCGGCTTCGGCGGGACGCTAAACCTGGTGATCAGCACGCTTTTTATCGTGCTGATCTTGGCGCTGGCGACGTTGCCGTATCACGTCTACCTTGCGCGGCAGGCGGAACTCACCTTCGCCTTCGGCATTGAGAGCGCGCCTCTGCAAATCACCACGCACTCCTGGCTCATCCTTGGCTCACTTGCCAGTCTCATCGTGAGCACGCTGGCCGCGTTGCTACCCATGTGGATTGGCGCGCGCACGTTTCGCCGGCAAGAGTTTCATTAACCAAGAAAAAAATAACCGTCGCGGTGGTCTAAACCGCGACGGGTTAATCTTAATCGGCGAGATATTCGTTTAATAACGCAGGCATTCGTCTCCCCGGCAAGACGTTCTGTGGATCGAAGTCGAGGACTCCGAACCATCCGAGATCCTGTCGGGCAATTCCAAAAACTTGCGTAGCCGGACGAAAGACTATACGAGCTCTTTCTTCGCACCAATCAGCGTCCGAAGACGCTCGGCCAAGAGAGCCGCGTCAAACGGCTTCTTGAACGTCTCGTTGATGCTCGAACGATCGAAGCTCGTCGAGCTGCCGTCATCGGGCAGCAAGGCGATCAAAATCACATCGGCAAACTCCGAGTTACGGCGCAGATTTTGACAAATCTGCAACGCTTCGGTGCGGCCGATCGAGAAATCGACAATGATGCAGTCCGGATGGAAGCTCTCGGCCTGGATGCCAGCGTCAAAACCGCTGGCAGCCACGGCAACCTTAAACGAGCGTTCCAGCGGAAGCTCCCGCTTGACGTTCTCGACGAGTACCTGGTCTTGTGCCACAATCAGCACCTTGGCCTTGGCCTCGTCTTCGAGATCCCCCAAGGGCATGCCATGCTCCTTGAGGAACTTGATCAAGTATTCCCGAGGAATTCGCCGGTCTTGCGATCCTGGAATACGGTAACCCCGAAGCCGTCCCGAGTCGAACCACTTGCTGACGGTGCGCGGGGCCACCTTACAAATCTTAGCGACCTGTCCTGTTGTGAAGACCTTCATTGCAGGCTCTCCGAAATCTCTCACGTTGGTTTGAGTTGTGTCTCACCTTCGACCCCTCTGTCTCGGCAAGACGCTAACGCCCCTGGTTTGCGGTATTTCTCTCGCACTTCGCTCCGTCGAACCGACCGGCAAATCCGGTCAGTGGAGCCGCAATCCTCTGGGTCGGGGCCATCCGTAATTCGCTACTCGTGGCTGTGGTTCAGCTCCCTCTGATCCGCGCCGCACTTATTACATCGGCAACCTTGTATCCGGAAGCCAGAGAAAATCCGTAAAATAGGGAATGCATGGTTTGCTCAACCCATTACGAATTACTCTGCTGCCATCTACAATCGTCTGGCGAACTACAACAGGCAGGAGAGATACGAGCGAACGAAGCGCCATGGAGAGTCTATCACGACGAATCGTCAAGGCGTGGCCTCAAAGGCAGGTTCCCCCCCTGCAACGGCCCATTCCACCTTTCGTGAGCATCTGGAGGATGCTTCGTCAGTAGAACAAGCCATCTGATGAATAGATTCGCCCTGAACCGGGGTTGGACTTTAGACTCTTTCTCCGGATGTAGCGAGGGAAGCAGTTCTGCCGTGGAAAACGGCCGTAGCGAAGGTAGCAGTTAGAGGGCAAGGCCGATCGACGCTTTCACCCATCCACGGGTATTCCCGCTGGGATCAATTCGCGCAACTGGAAGTGGTGAAAAGGAGACCCTCGAGCGGCGACGTGGGTCGGTTTGAGACCGGCCACAACACCGGGTCAGGACACCGGGGTATGCAGATCAATGATCTATAAACCACCCATCGGATGGATGCAAGGCTGCCCATCTCGCATATTTTCGTCATTCGTCATTCAAAATTTGCCCATTCCTTCGCCTTACCTCCCTTCGTTGGAAAAAATCCTTCCTACCACCCCTTTGGAGTAATATGCGCCAAGCTCGCAATAGATTACACTTAGGCATTCGGTTCTTAGTTTTTGACAGAAGACCATGTGTATGCTGACAATTCTTTATCGAGTCGCGAAAAACACTCCCATTCTCCTTGCAGCGAATCGTGAAGAGAGTTTGGCTCGTCCTACCCAATTTCCCAAGATTCAATCTGGCACGCCCCGAATCGTCTGCGGAATAGATAAGCAGGCCGGAGGAACGTGGCTGGGCGTGAATCAGTTCGGCCTATTGGTGGCGGTTACCAATCGGGCTCGAGTCCGCGCCCCCTTGGAACCGCGATCGCGTGGGTTGCTCTGTCGCGATCTGCTCGATGTGCGCAACGCCCGAGAGGCTGCGGAGTTGGCTCGCAAGGAGTTATCGACGGGCCGTTACTCCGGCGCGAATTACCTTTGTGCTGACGGCAAGTTTGCTGCCGTGGTCTACGGTGGGCATCGCGTTGAGGTCGTCGAGTTGGTGGCGGGCCTGCATACGCTCAGTTCCGGCAATCTTAATGACGTGAAAGATGAGCGACACGAGTTTATCCGACGGATGTTAACTTTACACACCTTGGACTCGGCCGTGACGTTCCTGGCCGTGGCCAGCCGCGCTTTCTCCCGCAAGCTGGATGGCGAGGGGCGACGGGGTGTGGTGTTGACTGGCGGCGAATATGGCACGGTGTCGTCCACCTTGCTTTCGCTACCGCGGAAGATTCAGCAGTCGATCTATCAGTATAGTGATGGTCCTCCCTCTGATCGTCCTTACGAGGATCTTTCCGCGCTGCTGCGGCAGGTCTTGTCGGCTGGTCGCAATCGCAAGGTGGCCGTCGCAGGCGAAAAGAAGGATGGCGAAAAGAAGGATGGCGAAAAGAAGGACGGCGAAAAGAAGGACGGCGAAAAGAAGGACGGCGAAAAGAAGGACGGCGAGGGAGCCAAGAGTAAGAGCACCAAGCAGGCGTCCGGCAGCGACTGATCGCAGGTGCAATTGCGGCTACGATCATTCCTGTCGGCTCGGCAGTTATAGCCGAATAATTTTTTAGAGATTGGTATTACATGACGTCACAGCGGCGGATCGGCATCTGGCTGATCGGAAGTAAGGGTGGAGTTGCCATCGCGACGATTGTTGGATTGGTAGCGCTGAAGAAGGGCCTTGTCGCCTCGACGGGGTTAGTGAGTCTGCTTCCCGAATTCGCCGATCTGGACTTGGTCTCGTGGGACGATTTGGTAATTGGCGGCCACGAGATTCGCGGTTTGTCTTTGTGTCGCGAGGCATATCGCGTTACCACGGAAATGCGCGCGGCCAGCCGTGAAGTGATCGACCAATGCCAGGACGAGCTGGAGCGAATCGAGGCGCGCATTCGCCCCGGCACGGCATGGAACGTGGGGACAACGATCGCCGCCCTGACCGACCTCGACATTCCCCAGGGTGAGACACCGCGGCAGATCGTCGATCGTCTTCAGGGCGATCTGCGGCGCTTCCAGCAGTGCGAGAAGCTCGATCATCTGATCGTCGTGAATGTGGCTTCCACCGAACCTCCGCTTGCGCTCGCAGTCCCGCTCGGGCAGCATTTACCCATGGTCGGTGAAATGCCGCCTAAAGGCGGGACTTCGAGCGCGTCTTTGCCGGCGACGTGGGCCGAACTCGAGCCCTGTTTGCAAAGCCCGGATTGCCCCTTACCGGCTAGTTCGCTGTATGCAATTGCCGCGCTGGATCTGGGCAGTTCCTACATCAACTTTACACCGTCGCTGGGCGCCGCTCCGGCAGCCATCGACGAGCTGGTCCGACTCCGCGGCGGGCGACATGCCGGCTGCGACGGAAAGACGGGCGAAACCCTTTTGAAGAGCGTTTTGGCCCCCATGTTCGCCGCTCGGAATCTCCAGGTGATGAGCTGGGTGAGCCACAACATCTTCGGCAATATGGACGGCCGAGTCCTCGACGATCCGGCCAACAAGCGGGCCAAGCTTGAAAGCAAGGATCGCCTCCTGGGTGAGATCCTCGGCTACAAGCCGCAGACTCACATTTCGATCGAGTTCATTGAAAGCCTCGGCGATTGGAAGACCGCCTGGGATCACATTCATTTTGCCGGATTCCTCGGAACGCCAATGACGTTTCAGTTCATCTGGCAAGGGTGCGATTCGGTGCTGGCGGCTCCCTTGGTGATCGACTTGATTCGCTTCACCGAGCTGGCTCGGCACCGCGGGGAGACTGGTTTGCTTAAGTTCCTGGCCAGTTTCTTCAAGAGTCCACTGGGCGTTGTGGAGCACAGTTTTGTTCACCAGTTCCAGATGCTTCAGCAGTGGAGCGAAGGCGATACTGCAAAGGGTTAAGAATGATACAGACGTCTCCCTATTGCCGCGCTTCGGATCACTTCAAATCGTGCAGCGTCTAAAACGCCTACGCATCACAACATACAACCTAGTTCAAAGAAAAATTCACGAATGACCACGCAATCCGCAGAAGAGAGACCCGAAAGTCCGCGAGCCGCCCCGGTTCCGGCCGAAGGATCGGCCCTCCGCCAACCAAATCGCCGCCGCACGGTAAGAAAGCAATCGAGACCGGCCCCGGTTCCGGCGGTTGAGTTCCACGGCGATTTTGACCTGGATGACGATGATGACGATCTGGAGCTTCCGTCGTATGGGAAGCGATTCGATCGCGGGATGAAGGAAGCAGCGCCAGACGGTCCGCGGAAGTCGGCGAAGCCGGCCACTGCAAAACCGCCAGCAGCTCATGCGGCAACCAAGCCTGCGGTTCCGAAACCGGCGGCGGAACGCAATGCGAAACAGGCCTCGCCGCCGGCAGCAGGTTTTGCGGTAAAAAAGCCGGCGGCTGCCAAGCCGCTAACGGTCATTCAGGCAAAGCCGCCAGCGACACTCAGGAGACCGGTTGCAGAAAGACCACCGGTTGCAGAGAGACCACCGGTTGCAGAGAGACCACCGGTCAGGGAGAGACCACCGGTCAGGGAGAAACCGCCGGTCGCGCAGAAATCATCGGCCGCGGAGAAGCCGCCGGCGACTGCTCACACGAAGCTCTCAGCGACACACAGAAAACCGGTTGCGGAAGAGTTGCCGGTTCCTGAAAAGCTGCCGCTTGCCGAGAGGCCGCCGCGAGAGAGAGCTCCGCGGGAGAGGACTCCCGGGGAAAGGCCGATTGCCGAGCGTCCCCGCCCAGCGGCAGCGCGCGACAAAGCGGTCCATAGCGAGAAGTTTGCCGCCTTGGGACTGAGCGAAATCATGCTCGGCGCCCTGGCCGCGGCCACTTACCAAGAGCCGACGCCGGTCCAGGCGGGCTTCATTCCCCGCGCGCTGGCTGGCGTCGATGTGATGGGCCAGGCCCAGACGGGCACGGGCAAGACGGCGGCCTTCGCGATTCCGATCCTCGAGATGCTTCAGCCGCAACGTCGTGGCGGGCTGCCGCAAGCCTTGGTTATGGTGCCAACGCGAGAGTTGGCCGTGCAGGTTCGCGACGAATGTGAAAAACTTTCCTTGGGTCGCAACGTGTCGATCGTGGCCGTTTACGGCGGCAAGCCAATCCGCCAGCAGATCGAACAAGTCAATCAGGGTGCTTCATTCATCGTCGGCACGCCGGGCCGCGTGCTGGATCTGATGAGCCGCGGGGCATTGAGTTGGAGCGAACTACGGGTAGTCGTACTGGACGAGGCCGATCGGATGCTCGATATCGGTTTCCGGCCCGATATTGAAAAGATCCTTCGCCGCTGCCCTCAATCGCGGCAGACACTGCTGCTCAGCGCCACGCTGGCCCCGCCGGTAAAGCGGCTGGCCGAACGCTACATGCGCGAGCCGGAGGTCTTGGACTTCTCGCCGAAGAATCTCGCGGTGGAGACGATCGAGCAATTCTACTTCACGGTCGATCCGGAAAGAAAGTTCGATCTGCTCGTCAAGCTCCTGGAGAGGGAGGATCCCAAGCAGGCAATCATCTTCTGCCGCACGAAGCGTGGGACCGACAAAATCTGTACGCGGTTGTCGCGGCGTTTTCAGGGCGTCGATACAATCCACGGCGACTTGCAGCAATCATCCCGCGACCGCGTGATGAAGGCATTCCGCGACGGCCGGGTCCGCTGGCTGGTGGCCACGGACGTCGTGGGCCGCGGCATCGACGTCACTAGCATCTCGCACATCATCAACTTCGACGTCCCGGCGTTCTGCGACGACTACGTGCATCGCGTTGGCCGCACCGGCCGCATGGGCCGCGAGGGCGTGGCCTACACGTTTGTCTCGCCCGAGGAAGGCGGAGAGTTAACGCGGATCGAGATTCGCATCAATCGCTTGTTGATCCGCGACGAGATCCCCGGCTTCCAGGCGTTTGACGATCCGCGGGCAGCCGACAGTGTCGTGCTGGGCGATGGTCCAGGCGGCATGGATGACGATCTCGTCGAACCGCCGAAGCCGCTGCCGGTATTTGGCAGGAAGGTGCAAAGGGTGCGCCGGGCGTTGTAAATTTGGAGTGTTTGAGCACTGCTCAACCCTTCTGCGATGTGCCGTCGCGGACCAATTCCGGATGTTCGCGACGGAACTGCTCAACGAGGCACGCCTCGTCCTCAAAAGCCCGGTCAATCTCCTCGCGATGGTCCTCGTAGTAGGCTAGGGCGGCATAAACTTGCGCCAGCGAGAGAGTCGGATAGACCGTGGCGGCGATTTCTTCGGGCGTCATTCCTCCCCGATCCCGAGCAGCCATCACATCGCGAACTCGAATTCGGTGCCCATCAATGCGGGCTTCGCCGCTCAGCAGTCCCGGCGTATGCACGATATGGGCATATTCAGTTTGCATTGTGGATGTCTCGGAAGCCATGCGAGCCTCCTTATTGGTAAAAATTGGCTCTCCGCCAAGTTTGTGGTGCGGGCGTCTCGCCTGCCTGGTTCAACCACAACATCTTGGGCAGGCGGGACGCCCGCACCACAATTATCCGCAAACCCGGCGGAGAGCCTAAAAGTCTCAATGGGAATAATCGTATTTTCCACCCGGCGAGGCAAGATACCAAGGATATGTGTTACTCACCGCCTCCTCGCAACCTCGCCCGGATCGTCTTCAACCGCTCGATCAGTTCCTTCTCAAAACCGCGATCGACGGGGCGATAGTATTCTCTTTCAACGCCGAGATAATCTTGCGCGGCGATGCCGCCTTCGGCATCGTGGGCATACTGGTAGTCTTGCCCTTGGCCCAAACGCTTCGCACCAGCGTAGTGCGAGTCGCGCAAGTGAATCGGTACGGGCAGCAAACGGCCCTCGCTCACATCTTTGCGGGCTTCGCCGATGCCCACCGTTGCGGCGTTCGACTTCGGCGCACAGGCCAGATAGGTCACGGCTTGGGCCAGCGTCAACTGACATTCCGGCAGCCCGACCAGTTCGCAACCATGTGCGGCGGCCACGGCCAGCGTCAGCGCGGCGGGATCGGCATTGCCGACATCTTCGCTGGCGAGGATCACGAGTCGCCGGGCGAGAAAGCGGATATCTTCTCCCCCTTCAAGCATCCGCGCCAGCCAATAGAGGGCCGCGTCGGGATCGCTCCCGCGGATGCTCTTGATCAGCGCGCTAATGGAATCGTAGTGCGAATCGCCGTCCCGATCGTACTGCACCGCTTTTCGCTGCACCGATTCCGCGGCAAGCGCGCGAGTGAACTCCACGGGCCGGTCAGGACAGGAGAGCACGCCAACCTCCAAGGCCGAGAGTGCCCGGCGGGCGTCGCCGTCGCTGCTCTCCGCGAGGAATTCCAGGGCATCCTCGTGCAACCGCACCTGGTATTGCCCCAGGCCGCAGTGGGTGTCGGCCGCGGCGCGACGCAGCAGCAGCTTAATGTCGTCGTTGGAAAGCGGCTGAAACTGAAAGATGCGGCTGCGGCTGACCAGGGCGCTATTGACCGTGAAGAAAGGGTTCTCGGTTGTTGCCCCCACGAGGATCACTTCGCCTTCCTCCACCCCCGGCAGGAGCACGTCTTGCTGGGCCTTGTTGAAGCGATGGATCTCATCGACGAACAGCAGCGTCCGTTGGCCGGTGGCCGACAAGCGGTCGTGGCCTTCCGTGAGGAACTCGCGAAGCTCCTTCACTCCGCTGACCACGGCGCTGATTTGCCGGAAGTGGCTGCGGCTTTCCCTCGCCAGTAGTCGGGCGAGCGTCGTCTTGCCGCTGCCCGGCGGTCCGTAGAAGATCACCGAGCCAAGCCGATCGGCCGCCAAGAGCCGTCGCAACAGTTTACCCTCGCCGAGAAAGTGCTGCTGGCCGACAATCTCATCGAGCTTCGTCGGCCGCATTCGCGCAGCCAAAGGTTGGGCGGCACGGCGGTTTTCGTCTTCAGAAGCAGCAAATAAGGACATGGATGTGTTTCGTTATTCGTCCTTTCCAATCGGTCCACTCCGCGGCAAAAGTTCTCTCAGCGGGCATGCCTTGCAGAGCGGCTTGCTCTTCTTGCAGTAGTGTTTTCCCAGGTTGACCAACAGGGCATGAAACTCGTTGAACATGGGGGCGTCGGCTGGCAGGTGGTCGTGGACATATTCCTGGATCTGATAATAATCCGACTCCAGATCGATCCATCCATGGCGGCTGAAAATGCGGTACGTGTAGGCATCGACCACGAAGGTCGGCAGCGAGCCGGCGTAGAGGAGGATCGAATCGGCCGTTTCTGGACCCACGCCGTGGATGCCCAGCAACTCCTGGCGAAGTGTACTCAGCGGCGCACGAAACATGTCCTCGATCGAGCCGTCGTAACGCTCAACCAAAAATTCCAGCAGGCTCCGTAGCCGCTTGGCCTTGATGCGGTAGTAGCCGGCCGGCCGAATCAGTTCCTCTAACTCCTCCGCGCGCACGTCGTACAAGGCATGGAGATCCAGCAAGTCGGCTTCGCGAAGGTTGGCGATCGCCCGCTGGACGTTCTGCCAGTTCGTGTTTTGCACCAGGATGGCGCCGACCATCATTTCAAAAGGGGTATCGCCGGGCCACCACTTTTGCGGGCCTAAGGCGTCAAGCAATCGCTGGTAGATTTCTCGCAGGACGACACGCATGTGGTAGACTCTTGGGGTAATGCAGCATCCATTGTACCATTAAATGGCTCGCCGCAGGGTTTGCGAACGATTGCGGTACGGGCGTCCCGCCTGCCAAAAATGCGAGATTATTTTGGGTTTTCGCGCGGCTGCAAGCGAGAGAAGATCGCTCCTACTCGTCCCCAGAACCATTTGGCATTCTGCTGGTCGAGCCAACGGGCGCGCAGGGTCAGGCTCGCCACGAGACATCCCACGGCCGCCCCACAGAGCACGTCGCTAAGAAAATGCGCTCCGCTGTCCATCCGCTGATAAGCAACCAGCAGCGGCAGGATGCAGAACAGGCCGCGTGCGGCTGGATAGATGCAGCTTAGGGAAATCGCCAAGCCAACGGCGGTGGCCGCGTGGCCCGATGGAAAGCTCTGGCCCGCACTGCCGATCGAACCCAAGGGCAGCCACGGCCCAAAAGTGCTCCATACACTGCCCAGGAAATCGAAGTGATGCGGCCTCGCTCGGGTGATCAGCATTTTCACTCCGTCGGCCGCCAGGCCCGATAGCAGGGCTGTTGCCGCCACACCTGGAACGGCCCAACGTCGCGATCGGTCGAGCCGCCACATCAAGATGGCAACCACCAGCACGCACTCGCCTCGTCCGAAAATTTCGGAAATTGACGCCAGATCATGCAGATATCTCAGCCCATGGCCCTGGTGAAACCAGAGCGCCAAGGAGCAGTCAACACTGAAAGCGGCAATTGCACAACCGCTCAGAATCGTTGCCAACAGAAGCAGCCAAAAACAAGCCCAGCCCGGCCCAACCGTTGGCGATGGTCTGTCGGGCTGACGGTATCTGGATTTTGTCAATGGAAATTGCGTGGACACGGAGGCTAAGGATGCATTTTGCGTAGTTTGCATATTCTATCCACAATAACAAATCCGGCAGATACCCACGGTAACTGCCGGTTGGGCGGCTCTTTCCGTTCGATCAGCCTTGCTGGATGAGAAGTGATGTTGTCCCAATTGGCTAAGTTCCGTAGACTCACACGCTACGGCTTTCCGCCAAACGGGTTGCATACCTTGGTCTGGTATCGGTTGTAGGAAGAAACACGGTTAAGTCAATTGCGGTTAGATAACCGGTAAACTCAATCTTGTCCATATCTTTTATCAAAAGTTGTTGTAAATTGCAGAGCATCCGGCATCAGCTCATCATCGTGCTGGCTGCCGGGGTGATCTGTTTCGTCAATCTTGGGGTAACTGGGCTGTGGGATCTCGACGAGGCCCTCTACACCTCGATTGCCCGGGAAATGAGTCTCCGCGGCGATTGGGTTGTGACAACCTTCAACGCGCACGTCTTTTGCGAGAAACCGCCGCTGATGTTCTGGCTGATGATGGGCAGCTTCAAATTTCTAGGCATCAGCGAATTCTCCGCACGCCTGCCCGCGGCGATTCTTGCGATAGGCACCGCGTTGACAACATATCACTTGGCACGGCGGCTGTTTTCGGATGAAGTCGGTTTTTGGGCCGGATTGGTGACGACATCCAACGTCATCTTCACGGTTTCGGCCAGGGCGGCAACGGTCGACTCGGCCTTGGTTTTTATCACCACGCTGACCATGGCGCTGTTTGCCAAGGGAGCACGGATCGGTGAACCGGCGGAAACGCAATCCGCGGACAGTTCCAGACGGCTAGCATTTCTGCCAACTTCATGGTTAGTTTACGCGTTGCTTGGGGCCTTGCTCGGTCTGGCGGTACTGGCCAAAGGACCGGTCGGCTTCCTGCTCCCGGCCGCTTCCCTGGGGCTTTTCCTGCTGGTGATGAACGAAGCCGTTTTCCACTCATCCCCGACCCCTCTCCCGGAAGGCGAGGGGAGGTCTCGCTGGAAAGAGGCGCCCCGCAAAATTGTACAAGTTATTTCCCTCTTTTCGCCGCGCAAATTGTTTCGAGTGACCTGGGCAATGCGGCTGCTGACGGTGTTGGCGTTTGCGGCCCTGGTGGCCTTGCCATGGTATGTGGCAATCACGTGGAGAACCGATGGCGTGTGGCTGGAGCAGTTCGTCAACAAGTACAACTTGGGACCTTTCAACAAGCCGTTTCTTGGCCATCGCGGTCCGTTCTATTATCACTTTGTCGTTGTGCTTGTCGGCCTCTTTCCCTGGTCGGTCTTCCTGGGGCCGACGGTTATTAACGCCTATCGCGCGCTTCGCGCCAGAGGTAAAGATCTGCCGTCCTACGTCTTCGTCGTCTGCTGGATCGGCGTGTTTTTCGGCTTCTGGTCGATGTGCAGCACCAAGCTGCCGCATTACGTTCTGCCAGCCTACCCGGCGCTGGCGATCCTGACGGGCTGCTTTCTGGATGTCTGGATTCAGCGGGCCGAGGTGGCCGCGCGCCATATCATGCCGGTCGCGACCAGCGTCTTTCTGGGGGTGGGAGTGGCCATGCTGGCAGTCTTACCGTGGGTGACCGCGCGGTATGCTCCCGGCGAACAGATCGTGGCGCTTCTCGGATTGGTATTGGCCGGGGGAGGCGGTTTGTGTTGGTACTTCCTGGCCCATGACCGGCGGCGGTCGTACATGGCCCTGTTCGCCACGGCCTCGGTGCTCTTCGTCGCGATGCTCTTTGGCTGGGCGGCGGTTCGTATCGACCGGCATCAGCACTCCCGGCCGCTGATGGAAGAAGTCCGTCGCGACAGCCCGGCCGAGCCGCAGATCGCCGGCTACAAGTATTGCGAAGCCAGCACCGTCTATTATGCAGGCGGCCCGGTGGCAGAATGCGACGATGCAAGCAAACTGCGCGATTTCCTCGCTCGCTCGGCTCACCCCTACGTGGTTACGACCGGTGACGAGCTGACGAACCTTGAAGCACAAATGCCCGGCCGGTGGCGCGTTGTCGCGCAGCGTCCGCGGTTTCCCGCCAAGGGGCAAATTGTGGTTCTCGCTCCGCAAGTGCCGAAAGACGCCAGCGTGAGTCGGCGTGGGGATGGGCGGGAGACGTTTTGAAGCCGCAAACCGGCCCAACCATGAAATTCGCGATTTGCAACGAGATGTTCCAGGATTGGCCGCTGGATCGTGCCTGCGCCTTCGCGGCGGAGTGCGGCTACACAGGCATCGAGATCGCTCCTTTCACGCTCGCTGCTCGGGCGGGCGACGTGTCGCACCCTCAGCGTGAAGCAATCCGCCGCCAAGCGGAAACGGCCGGATTGGAAGTCGTGGGGCTGCACTGGCTGCTGGCGAAGACGGAAGGTTTTCATCTCACGAGCCATGACGCGACGGTGCGACAACGCACGGCCGATTACCTCGTCGATCTCACGCTGCTTTGCCGCGACCTGGGCGGCAAGGTGATGGTTTTAGGTTCGCCCTTACAGCGGAACTTGGCCGAAGGCGCGACAAAGGCCCGGGGCATGGCCTACGCGGCCGAGGTTTTCCGCAAGATTCTTCCCGTGCTGGAATCGAACCGCGTGGCACTGGCCCTGGAGCCGTTGGGGCCCCAGGAAACGAACTTCCTGCTCACCGCCGCCGAGGCCGTGGAACTCATCGAGCGTGTCGGCTCGCCACAGATTCAGTTACACCTCGATTGCAAGGCGATGGCCACCGAAGCGACGCCGATCGCCGAACTGATTCACCAGAACCGCGGCGTGCTGGCCCATTTTCATGCTAACGATCCCAATCGGCAAGGTCCCGGCTTCGGGTCGTTGGACTTTGTACCGATCTTCAATGCATTGAAAGAAGTTCGCTACGAGGGTTGGGTTTCGGTCGAGGTTTTCGATTACTCGCCGGGAATCGAAAGGTTGGCACGCGAGAGCATCGAGTATATGCGGCGATGTTGCGAAACGTGAGCGTCGGGTCGCGAGTATTACACCCGCCCTCGCAACCGCTCCAAATCACCTAGGAGCAACTCCAGATCCCGCCGGAATTCGACGGCCCGGCGGCAATCGTCTTCCAACTGCGCGAAGACGCCGGAGGCGGCCGTGGCCTCGGTCCAACTCTCGGCCAAGCGGTCGACGGCCTGCTTGAGACCGCCGCGCAATCGCCGCGTGAACAGCCACAGCAACACGAAACACCAGAGCACGAACCAGAATGCCGAGGTGATATATGACTCCGCGCCCCAGATAGGCATGGGCTTGTCCAACCACCAGGAATCGTAGAAGAAATTTTTTCCCAGCCGAAAAAGCAGAAAGCCCAGCATGGCCAGAAGCAAGATCTCGTAACGCCACCGGGTAAACCAGCCCGTGTGCCGCTCGGCCTGCCGTGCGATCAGGGTGTCGAGATCCTGCGACAAGTGAACGGCAAAGTTCAAGCTGGCCGCGTCCGCCTCGGCTTCCAGGGTCGCAACGGAGGTCAATGCCTTGGGCAAGCCAGCCTCGGCCGCGTATCCTTCCAGCACGACGGAAGCACGGCGAAGTTGCGTCGGGTCGAAGCCACTGGCCGCCATCTGGCCGGGCCGCTGCTGCAATTGGCGGTTGCGGCGAAGTTTTTGCAAAGAGCGAGCGCCTTCGACCGCGCCCCAGAGCGCAAGCTGGGCCGGCGTCCGTGCGCGATAGAGCAGTGCCCCGGAAGCTAGTCCACCAATCCCCTGGTAAAGTCGCAGCACGAGCGCGAAGGGACTGAATCCCCACCTCGACGTGACCTGGCCCAGCAAGCGATTCTCCCACGGTCGCCGTGCGGAAAGCAGTTCGCCGCGGATTTGCCCAGCCAGCGCCGACGATAGTTCGCCACGCTGCTGGTCGATGGCCGTGCGCAGGTTCTCAATGGCCGGCATGGCCTCATCCAGACGACGACGGCAGCTTTCCAGCGCCTGGGCGGCGAGATCGAGAAAGTTGGCGCGGCGAATCCTGGCGGCCGCAGTGCCGGCGAACTGTCGCGTGAGCAGATCGACCAGGGCGGCAAACTCCCCCTGTGGCGCTAAGCCTTGTTGGGCATCAGCCAAGGCGGCAACCAAATCGACAAAGAAAATGTGACCGGCCTGATACCGCGGCTCCAAGGTCTGTCGCCAGTCATCGCGAACATCGGCGTCTTGGTCGGCATGGGTTTGCACGAATACCAACCGTGCTCCCGGCGCGGCGGCGCCAAGCTCCTCGGCCACCCTTGCGCTGCGGTACTTCTGCTGCGTGGTGGTCACGATCAAAACGTCGCAGTGGGGCAGGATTCGCCGTAGCCGGGCTAGTGTCGTATCGGACGGCAGTGGTCCGGGTGCATCGGTTGTGTCGGGGTCGGGGCAATCGACAAGAACCAAGTTTGCCAGCGAGGGAAGATCCTCTTGGATCAGGTCGATCTCTTGATGGGCACCCATACCCAAGATTTCGGGAGTCAGTCCCGGGCGGCAAAGCAGGGCCGGGCGAGTCGTCGTCGGCCGGCTGCGACCGGAGCGGACCAATTCGGCCCCCGCCAGGGCGTTGACCAGAGAACTCTTGCCAGTTCCAGTGCCCCCTAATGTGGCTACAATGAGTGGCGATTCCAGGCGGATACGGAGGGAATTCAGCCGACTCGCAAGCCGGCCCATAATTGCTTGGCATGTCTCGGCTGTCCGCCATGTAGGGGCACAGCGCGACCACTCCTCAAAACGCTTTGCCAAGGCGTCGATTTCCGCCAAAAGCTCAAGATGGGCTAGGTCGCAGATAGACATTCAAATAAGACACCGTGTCGGACAGCGTGAGATGCGTGACGCGGTGGGAAAAATGGATGACGTGGGAAGGCAGGTGATGGTTTGTCGATTCTACGGCAGAGGTGCGGCGGCTTGTCGGAAGCAACGCTAAAAGAGCTTACCGAAACCGATGCCATCTCGATAAAATGTTCGGACGAAAGGCTAGAGTTCTCGGAGGTCGGGCTGAAGGATTGAGGATCTCTACTTGGATGCCGCGGCGGCCACATTTTCCGCCGGTTTTTTGGGCGAGTTGTCTTTGAATAGCGTCGCAAAGACCAACGTGCCGGCCAGTGTAATGACCAGCGGGAAGGCCCAGATCTTCGGCCACTGGAACTTGCCGTTGACCGAGTACTTGTCCATGGCAAATCCAGCCAATTGCGTTCCGAGGAATAGGCCCACGCCCGTGGTGGCAGCAAAGATCAGCCCTTGCATGGAACCACCGAGACCCTCGGGTGCAAGCTTTCCAGCATAGATCTGGGTCGTAATCATGAACATGACGTAGGCTAGGCCATGAAGGGCCTGGGAAACAACCAGGATCGGCCGAGGCGCGGTCGCCGCATAGATCATATAGAGCAGCATCCAGGATCCCGACCCGATCGCTAGCGTCCATTGAAAGCCCAGATTTTTGACCGCCCAATCCAAGGCATACCACGTGGCGATTGCCTGCGTGGCCTGGGCCATCGCCATGGCGCCGGGAATGGCCTTGCCCGAGATTCCGCGGTTCATCATGTACTGCCCGGAGCCGAGAAAATAAAACTGCATCGTACCTGCCACGCAGAGCGATGTGACAATAAACAGCAGGAAGTCCGGCTGCTTGAGCATGCCGAATGCCTGTTGGATTGCATCAACGCCGGTGTTAGCCGGGGGCGTTGATGGCAGGAAGAGGCAGCATCCAGCCGCGAATAGTCCGATGACGGCAGCGAGCATCATGGCATCGGCGCCATCGCTTTCGGCCTTGCGGAGCATGCGCCAGCCGCTGAGGCTGTAGCCAACGAGTGCCCATGCGACTGGAGCCCAAATGAAGACCTTGCCGCTAGCTGCCGGAGCGTGCGTGAACAAAGCTAGATTCACCAACGGCATCGTTGCGGCATAGCAAAACGACCAGCCCAACATCGCCAGGAATAAAGTGCCAAAGGTCTTCTGCCGCACCGCCACGAACATCAAGATCGCCGCGATCAGATGGGCTCCGGCGAGGATCCATTCGAGATTCAGGTAGCGGTCGGCCAACTGTCCCGCCAGCAATGGCGAGACGATGCAGGCCAGCGGCAAGGTTGTGTAGATCCAACCGGTCTGCTTGCCGCTCATTTTCAGCGGCCCCAGCAAGCGAGCGGCCAAGACCGGTGCCCAGGCACCCCAAACCGCATACTCGAAGAACATCACCAAACTAAGGCGGATGTAAACATCCCAAGGAACACTCATCGTACGATCCTTGCCAGAAGAAAGCCGGCGCCTACGCCGACAGAAAGTTCCGATCGCTCCGAAAGAAGCAATACATGGCCGAGTATACTTTCCACCCGAACGCTCGCCAAGGCCCCCGGACGAATCTCGGCATCTCGCTCTCTTTCGCCACTGTGGGGGTTGTTGGAATCGTTAAATCCAGTAAACTCGTTATGTGGGATTTGGACCCAATTTATTGAATTGTATTTAGCTACTTGTGGGAAACTAACCCAAAGCGTATATTAAAAGGATTCCGCGTGAGTCGCGCACCCTTACCGCCACCGCTTTCCGCTCCGCCATGTAGGGCCGAAGATGCCAGATCCCAGGCAACTTATCCTTGGCGAGTTTCCCTGCACGTTGGACGAGCGGTTCCGGCTCTCAATCCCACAAAACCTGGTCGAACTCCTGACCAACGAGAAACCCCGTTGCATCCTGGCCAAAGAGCGGTCCGGATGCCTGAGCCTCTGGAGCGCGGAAGCCTGGGAAGTAAAACTCAACGCGCGAATCAAGCTTGTCGAACAGAAACTGCAGGCCGACAGCTTCGGCGACGACCGCATTGCTCAAGTGCAATTGCTGGGGCGGCTCCTTTCCACGCGACATCGGCCGGTGGAATTGGGGGGGCGCGGCCGATTGCTGATCCCCGAGGGATTCCGCGCGTTCTTGGGTGTCGAGCGCGACCCGCCGGAAAACGAAGTGCTCGTGGTGGGAGCGGCCGTGTGTGTGGAAATTTGGAAGCCGGCCGCTTGGCTGGCTTACCTCGAACAGCGGATGCCGAAGTTCCGCCGCGTGTTCCATCGGCTCTCGAGCTAGTCCCCAGCCAAAATCGTCATTATTTAGCAGCGCAGCCGCCATGTTGGGACGGAAACCAACCCACTACGGCGGCAAATCGGAATTTGCTGCGCAAACGCAACCATGTCCGGTCCGGTAGAGGTTCCCTTAATCCCGGCGCGTCACTCGGTAGGGATTGCAAGTCAACAGGGATGGGTTTTTTCGGCGCATGAAACGCCACCCATTATATTCTCCGGGCCGGACATGGACGTTTTTTGAAAATGGCGAAGCTCGAATGACGAAAAGCCGTGAATGCTTCGTCATTTGGATTTCAGGCTCTCCGCCAAGTTTGTGGTGCGGGCGTCTCGCCTGCCTGGTTCAACCACAACATCCTGGGCAGGCGGGACGCCCGCACCACAATTTTCCGCAAACTAGGCGGAGAGCCGGATTTCATCATTTGCAGATTTGCACGTAGAGCATCCGTAACTGGTGCAGCATGGCCTCGATGTCCTCGGTCTCCTCGGGCGTGCGATTGCCTTCGGTCTTCTGCTGGAGAACCTCCAGGAGGTCGATGAGGTGTTTGGCCAGAGGAAGATTCTTCTCGGACTTTCCGCTGGAGGGATCCGGCATAAGCCCCAGGCAGATGGAAGCCTGAACGGAGAGCGAACTTGCCAAGTAGGTCAAGTTGGCCGGAGGCGGCTGGACATTGGGCGAAGACTCGGCCGGTTGCGCTGGTTCGGCGGCGGAACCTCTCTGGGCTGCCTCGCGCTCGCGCTGGACCTGGCTCTTCCAGTCTTCGTCAACGATAATTTTCTTTTCGGAATCTTGCGTCATGATGGAACCTGCTGCACAGCCATCCGATGCTGCACCGCAGCGCCGATAAAACCGGCAAACAGCGGGTGCGGCCGCGTGGGCTGCGATTTGAACTCGGGATGGTATTGAACGGCGACAAACCAGGGATGCGAGGCAACTTCAACGACCTCGACCAGCGAACCATCGGGACTGAGCCCCACGGGGCACATCCCCCGGGCCTCAAATTGCTCGCGATAGGCATTGTTGAATTCGTAGCGGTGGCGGTGCCGCTCGGAGATTTCCTCGGATTCGTAGCACTTGGCAGCCTTGCTTCCCGGCCGTAAACGAGCTGGCTGGGCACCTAACCGCATCGTGCCGCCCTTCTCGGTAACGCCCTGTTGCTCTTCCATCAGGCAAATCACCGGATGGGGGTTGTTCTTATCGAATTCGGTCGAGTGGGCCTTCTCAAGCCCCAACACATTGCGGGCAAATTCCACCACCGCACATTGCATTCCCAAGCAGATGCCGAAAAAAGGAATGCCGCGCTGGCGGACAAAGCTGATGGCATCGACCTTGCCCTCGATGCCGCGTTCGCCGAACCCGCCCGGCACGAGCACGCCGTCGACGCCCGCCAGTAGCCGTTCGGCGCCCTCGCGCTCGATCAGCTCGCTATGCAACCGCTGAATGCGGATCTGGGCGCGATGGGCCACGCCGGCATGGTCGAGGGCCTCGTAGATCGACTTGTAGGCATCGCGATGTTCCGTGTATTTGCCCACCACGGCAATCGTCACTTCGTGCTGCGGATTCCGCAAGCGATTGAGTAGATCGTGCCACTTGTCGAGATTCAAATCGCCGGCTGCGAGCCCCAATTTTCGCACAATCAGGGCATCCAGCCCATGCTCGACAAGGCTGATCGGGACTTCGTAGATGGAAAAATCCTTGTCTTTCTCCTCGATCACGGCCTCGATCGGAACATTGCAGAACAAAGCGATCTTCTTGCGATCGTCGTGGGCCAAGGTCCGCGTGGTCCGGCAAATGAGCACGTCTGGCTGGATGCCGATCTGCCGCAGCAGGCCGACGGAATGCTGCGTCGGCTTGGTCTTCTGCTCGTCTGCCGCCTTGAGGTAGGGCACGAGTGTGAGGTGGATGTAAAGGCAATTCTCCTTACCCACGTCGAGGGCGAACTGGCGGATGGCCTCCAGAAACGGTTGGCTTTCAATATCGCCTACCGTGCCGCCGATTTCGGTGATGACGACATCGACGTCGGGGCCATCCGGTTTGGCAAGCGCGACCTTGATTTCGTTGGTGATGTGCGGAATGACCTGCACGGTTTGGCCCAGGAATTCACCTCGCCGCTCTTTGTTGATCACGGAAAGATAGATCTGGCCCGTGGTGTAGTTCGAGTGGCGGTTCAGCGGCGAATTGGTGAATCGCTCGTAATGGCCCAGGTCGAGGTCGGTTTCGCTACCGTCGTCCAGCACGTAAACTTCACCGTGCTGATAAGGGCTCATGGTGCCCGGATCGACGTTAATATACGGATCGAGTTTCTGCATGCGGACGCGGAGCCCGCGTTGTTCCAACAGCATGCCGATCGAGGCGCTAGTCAATCCCTTGCCCAGCGAACTGACCACGCCGCCGGTAACGAATATATGCTTGCTCATTGGAATTCCATTCTGGGGAGGGAAAGCGTCGTGCAGTAACAAACCCTATATTCTAAATGACTTTGCACAATTCTGGTAGGACTGGTTCGCACAACAACTCTTCGCATAACAACTGGTTCGCGCAACGCTCCACTGCGATTGTGTTTCCGTGCTTCACCCATCCCACGATGAATAGCCCGGGATAGGGAAAATGACCCCACTATGCGGGGGTCAATTCCTCCGGTTTCTCTCCACAAATGCCCGATAATCCTCGGGCGTGTCGATCCCAAAGGTCGGTTCATCGACCACGCCCACGAGAATCGAGTAGCCCGCTTGCAGAACGCGGAGTTGCTCGAGTTTTTCCACCTTCTCCAAGCTGGAAGGTGGCATCCAGGCTAGTTCCAGGAGAAATTCACGGCGATAGGCGTATAGCCCCACATGCTGATAGAAATGCGGCGGGTCGGCCGTCAGCAGGGCGTCGTCCCACTCGCGTGCCCGTGGTACGGGGCTGCGGCTGAAGTACAATGCCTTGCCGCTGTGGTTGAAGACGACCTTCACGCAGGCCGGGTCTTCCAATTGCCGCCGACTGCGGATTGGTGTGGCAAGGGTCGATATCACGGCCTCGGGGTGCGCATCGAGAAGTTCGACGGCCAAATCGATCGAACTGCCGGCTATCTCAGGTTCATCGCCTTGAACATTGACGATGATCTCGGCATCCGTCATGCGACGCGCAACCTCGGCTACGCGGTCGGTACCGCTGGCGGCATTGGGATCGGTCATTTCCGCCCGGCCGCCAAATGCCTGCACGACTTTATAAATGTCTTGATGATCGGTTGCCACGCAAATTCCCGCCGGCCGCCTGGCTCGCCGTGCCGATTCGTAAGTATGCTGAATCAGCGGCTTGCCAGTCTCGGCCAAGAGCAGCTTCCGTGGCAACCGCGTCGAGGCTAATCGGGCGGGAATGATGATTTGACTACTCATAAAGGTTATGGATTAAGTGTTGAAATTCGGAAACCGCGCGGTACAATGATACCATCAGCCACTTTTCCCGGAACGCCATGAGTCCAACTGTTTTTCGTCACGACGGATACCGGTTTTTCTTTTTCTCGCGTGAGGAAACGCGGATTCATGTCCATGTTGCCTGTGGGGACGGGGAAGCGAAGTTTTGGCTCTTGCCAACGATTGAATTAGCCGAAAACTTGGGGTTGTCTCCAAAACAGCTCACCCGGATTACTCGTATTATCGAGGAGCAACGCGATGACATCGCTAGGGCTTGGAAAAGACATTTCGCCACTTGAGATAACAAACATTTCTCGGCATGGGATCTGGCTTATCCTCCACGACAAGGAGTATTATCTGCCTTATGAGAAGTATCCGTGGTTTCGAAATGCTCGCATAAGTGAAATTATTGATGTCGAACTCCTCCACGGATTCCACTTGTATTGGCCGGAACTGGATATCGACCTCGAAATCGCCTCGCTGGAAGATCCGTCTCAGTTCCCGCTGATCGACACGCAAACCCGCAGCGATTAAGAGTCCATCGGAAACTCCCCTCTCCCTTTTGGAGAGGGGAGCTGGATTTCGACTTTCCGGATAACCTTTCACTCCGTTGCCTTGATCACGTCTGAATCAAAACTTGCCGCAATCCGCTTCCTCGGCGGTACGACGAGATAGCGATCGTCGTCCCAGGGGCCGTCCAGAAGTCCTTGCAACAGGCGCATGTCGCCAGAGAGCTTCTCATATTGCCAGCCGCGCTCCTCGGCCTCGGCCTCGCTCTGTCGCTGGAAACGATCGTCAGGCCCGATCCCCATGTCGATGTAAGTCAGCCCGGCGTAGTGACGCATGTTGCACAATTCCTCGTAAAGGAAATGGGCGTTGTCTTCGCCATAGCGTGCCACGAGGTCTTCATAGGACTGGGGCAATGCCGATTGCGATTGAGTCGTTTCCTGTCCCCCCTGGAGCAGGCCAACCCCGCGCTCGATCCATCCGCTGGTGTTGAAGTACACACCCGGATGGCCTTGGAAGTATTCCAGATACCGCTCCTTGCTCCCCAAAAATAGCGTGATGCAGTCATGGGCTCGCGGCACGACCAGAGGGATTGATCGCGCCGCCAAGCCGACAAGGCCGTTACTGCACAGGCCATAGCCCAGCAAGATTGCTTCGTATCGGGTCTCGTCGACGTTCGCGAGCACGTCCGACAATCGGCTCGACATGCCGGCCTGGCCAATGTCGTGCAGGCCCTTGGGCAGAAACTCGACATCCACCAGGTTTACGCTTTGAGCAACGGCCGCGCACAACTCGCGGTAGATGATTTCACAGGCGATGAGTTTCAAACGCATGGGTATAATTATACAGCCTCCCGCCAAATCAAGTAGGGCTGGCTTTCTAGCCTGACGGTGCCTGACAAAGCCTGACAGTGGCGAACAAAGTCAGGCTGGAAAGCCTGACCTACGTTCCAACATTCTGGCGGGTGGTTGGTAATTGTAGCGTACTGCCTCAGCATCCAACAGGCCGAGCAATCCAAGAAAGAACAAACGCCGCGGAGAACTTTTGCCCGCGGCTGTGCTCGTCGGTGAGGTTTTGCCTGACGATTAGTTGCGGGCGTCCGAGGTCTGTAGATAACCCGCTGGAACGATTTCCGAACTGCTGGAATTGCTGCCCAGTGACGACGACGACAAACCGCCGGTGTTCCGCGGCGAGAAATCGCCCGAAGTTCGCGTGCTGCCAGGCCGGTAGGCCGGCTCGCCGGAGTCAGAGCTAGCGGGCGCCGCGCCACTGGACGGATAGGGGCTTGTGGCCCTCGGCGCAGGAGTGGAGGTGGCTGGCTGGCTATAAACCGAACCGGCGGCAGGTGTATAAGGATTATTGCTCGGGGGCAAACTGCTTGCAGCGCCAGCGCCAACCGCACCGCGAGTGTCTGCAACCGAGTTGGCTGGCGTGCCCGACGACGGTGATCCAGCGGCAGCCGAACCGTAGCGGTCGTCGCGATAACGCTCATCGCTTCCGACAGCCGAAACCGGCCGGACTGGATTGCTATACGAACCGGTCGCGCCCGAAACCGGCGCTACGGTGCCGCTACCCGCTGCCGGGGTGTTGAAGTTGGGTGCAGCACCCGTATTGTAGTTTGGAGCGCCGCCACTGCCATAATTAGGAACGGCGCCTGTGCCTGCGCCGTAGCTGGGCGTCGTGCCCGCACCGTAATTCGGCGTCGCACTGGTATTGTAATTCGGAACCGTGCCGCCATACGGGGCACTCGTGGCTGATGTCCGAGCAGGTATTCCATATCCGCCTTGCGGAGTTGTATAGCTATTCGAGACGCCGCCCGGCACCGGGCAACTGTCGCCCGTACATGGCGGAGTGACACCGGCGGGAGCCGCAGCGCCAGGTGTCGTGCTATAAGGAGTCCCGGTCTGCGGATAAGTGGCGGTTGCCGATGATGTTGGCCCATAAGGATTGGACGCAACGACGGGATACTGGCCACTGGCCGGTCCGGCTGGCGACGACGTCCGGGTATTTCCGTAACTGGCATAAGGATTCGCCGACGTGTTGCTCGGCGTGGTCGGGTACGCATTGGGCGTCCCGGAAGGATAGGTGCCTGGGTAGCCGGTGGGCGCACTCGTTGCAACCGGACTGGCATACGGACCCGCGGGAGCTGTACCATAGCTGCCGCCTCCGTAGGGATTCGGCGAGGTGGCCACACCGGATGGGGCACTGCTGCCATATGGTGAGTAGGGGCTGGCGGTCGTGCCACTGCCGTAACCGCTGGGCGAGGAACTAGCGAGTGATGAAGGTCGGGCCGGTGCCGCCGTCACGGAAGAATTCGGAGCGGTTGTGCTACTGGTGGTCCGAAACGGATTCCACCACGTGGGCGACCAGCTACTACCGCTTTGGCAGCCGGTGATCGCTACCACCGACAACAGAACCAATGCACCCCGGGCGATCGAGCTACGCATTTTCATGTCCTTTGAAATGGACAAGAAGCCGGTCCCGCCCGCGCGGCGACTTCCTTGTCTTTGGTCCGCATCTAAATCCTCATCCTTGAGGATTGACAATAGCTCGAATGAGATATTGTCTAGCTCTTACATCGAACTTGAGCGATTGTCCGGTTCATTCCTTTTTTGCGGAATTTGGGATTTGTATCGCTTAGTCAGGTAGAAGCGGCGAATTCGGGCGGATTATATACTCCACTCCGGGTGGGTCAATGGCAATTTCTGGAGATTGCGGAAAAATCGGTTGGAGGCACAGGACGGACGGCACACGGAGTGTGCCTGCTACTTTTAACCGCCCTTCCCCTTGCTATTCGCCCCGGCTCGGTTCAAAATGGGGGTTTTCCCGGTCATTTCCATTAACCGCGGAACAAATTCCGCTGGTACGAACAACGAAGAGATTCTCATGCCTACTTGTGTTTTGGCCTATTCGGGTGGATTGGATACCTCGGTCATTCTCGGCTGGCTCATGGAGGAGGGCTATGATGTTCACGCCGTCTACGTCGATCTGGGGCAGCCCTGCGAAGATCGCGAGGCCATCCTGCAAAAGGCACGGAACATCGGGGCACGCTCGGCCCTGATCGTTGACGCCCAGGAAGAACTTTGCCGCGATTTCGCCTTTCCGGTCTTGCAGTGGCAGGCAAAATATGAAGGTCTGTACCTCCTGGGCACGTCGATCGCCCGGCCGCTGATCTCGAAGGTCTGCTTGCAGGTCGCCCGCAAGGTCGGGGCTGATGCCTATGCCCACGGCGCCACGGGCAAGGGAAACGACCAATGTCGCTTCCAGTTGGCCGCCGAGGCTCTTTCTCCAGCTATCCGCATGATTGCTCCGTGGCGGATCGAGAAGTTCCGCCAGCTCTTCCCCGGCCGCAGCCAGATGATCGCCTATTGCAACGAGCGGAACATACCCGTCAAGGCGACCTCGACCAAGCCCTATAGCTCGGACGAAAATTGCCTGCATATCAGCTACGAGGCTGGCAAGCTGGAAGACCTGAATGTCAACGGCGTTGAACTGGTCGATTTCGGCATGACCGTCTCGCCGCAAAAGGCGCCCGACAAGAGCGAGCAGGTTACTATTGGCTTCGAGTCGGGCGTTCCGATGAGCGTCAATGGCCAGCGGCTGAGCGCCTTCCAGATCGTCTCGCAATTGAATCAGATCGGCGGCCGCAACGGCATCGGCCGGATCGACATGGTCGAGAACCGTTTCGTGGGCATGAAGAGCCGCGGCGTTTACGAGGCGCCCGGCATGACGATTCTGTACACGGCCCATCGGCTGGTCGAGCAACTGACGATGGACCGCGACCTGATGCACCTCCGCGACCGGTTGGCTCCGGAAGTGGCCGAGATGGTTTACTACGGGTTCTGGTATCATGCCAAGCTGGACGCCTTGATGGCCTTCATCCGCCAGGCCCAGGAACCGGTCAGCGGCGAAGTGATGCTCAATCTCTACAAGGGGAACATCGACGTTGCCGGCCGCAGCAGCCCCAACAACCTCTACGATGAAGGCATCGCCACGATGGAAGGCGGTGGTTCCTACAACCAGACCGACGCCGAGGGGTTCCTGCGGATTCAAGGGCTACCGGGGCGCGTGCAAGGGCGGATGCGGGCGAGGGAGTACTAAACAATATCGTGGAAACGAACCGGTGGTCGTGCTGGGCAGAATCAGATCCTTTGTTATGGTGAACATGGCAACGGTCTTCCAGGGTAAGTATAATATCAGCGAACGCTGTCATTATAAACAGAACCCCGCGTCGAGGCAATCACCCTGCGACGTGCGTCTTGCTGTCGAACATCGAGAGACTTGCCGCACGTGTCGGGGCGCTTATAATGAATGTGCCTTGACATCTTGCCCCAAAATCCTGGAGCCCTCCCTTGGCCACAGTTCAAGAAACGTCGCGCGGACTCACGGCCTCGCGGATTGAATGCTTCGATCGCGAAGGATATCTCGTCCTGCCCGACCTGTTCGACAACGAAGACCTGCAACCGGCCATTGACGACATCAATCGCGCGATGGACGCCAAGGTTGCCGAGTTGTTGGCTGCGGGAGCACTGTCGCGGACCTATGCGGAATTCGATTTTGAACATCGCCTGGCCCAGATCAGCCGTGAGACCGACCAGGTCGCGCGGGCCCTTTGGAACGGCGTGCTCCACGGACCGGGCTTTTTTGCCCTGATCACCAACCCCAAACTGCTCGACGTGGCCGAATCGCTCTGCGGCGAGGAACTGATCGCCTCCAGCACGTACCGCTTGCGGCCCAAGATTCCCAACTACAACTACGGCGCCGTGCCCTGGCACCAGGACTCGGGATACTTCGAGCCCTACTGCGACAAGTCGCTCGTGCTCACGGTGTGGATCCCGCTGGTGGATAGCAACGCCGAGAACGGTTGCCTGTGGGTGATTCCCCGCGTGCATAGGGGCGAGATCGCGCCGCATCGTCCGGCCGATGGCAAGGCATATCTTGAGATCGTCGAAAAGGATCTGCCGCCGGGTGATTGGATTTGCTGTCCGGTGCCCAAGGGTGGCGTACTCTTGTTGACCAACCGCACGCCGCACTGCAGCTACGCGAACGAGACCGACATCGTTCGCTGGTCGATGGACCTTCGGTATCAGAACGCCGCCCTGCCGACCAATGCCAAGATCCGCCGCCTGCCCGGCGAATCGACACCGCAAGGGCGTTCGATCCGCGAGCCGGGCTTCGTGCCGCTGGCCTGCCATCCGCCCGAGGCCGATTTTCTCGTTCGCAGCCGCGCTCGCGGCAACGAAGTCCTGCGAACCGCCGAGCAGTTCGCCGAGCTGCGCACGCGGCACACCCCCACGCCCATCAGCGATCGGTGGGGTAAGTGGTGGGGCGGTGAGGCCAACAATCCGGGCCGCGAGTAGCGATCGAGGGCAACCACGTACGCTTTGACCAATGCCGAAGCTGTTCAGGCTCCGGCAACGGTTCACCCGCCGTTATACGCATGCGTCTCTTATTTAAAAATTAGGAGTGCTAGGAATCGCTGTAAATGGTTGCCTTTTGAGACAAGCTGTTTCGGGACTAACCTCCCCCTAGCTCGCTGTACCGTGATTCATAGCAATTTGAGCAGAGCCTCAATCCATCCAGAACCAGCGCTTCCAAGACAGGAACCCCACAGGACTCACAAGTTTGCTCCTGGTGCTTGCGAGGTTGGAAACTGAGGACCAGCAGATCGCGGGCGACTCCGTTCGCGTCCAGCGCATGATCCCGCAAGACCGCTTCCTCGGCAAAGCCAAGCCGTTGGAACAGCTTCAGTGCGGCGGTTTGTTCGGGTGTCATGCGGGCGATAACTTTCGTGACCCCCAAATCCAAAACCATCTCGAACGCCAACTCCAGCAAGAACCGGCCGATTCCAATTCCCCGGACTGATTGCGCTACCACCACGCGAAGCTCAGCGACATGACGCATCCAGCGAGCGCTCGCGCGGCTAAACGTCGCGTAGCCGACCACGCTTTCATCTTCCCAAGCGACAAGAGTGACGAGACGCCCCTCCAAGGTATCTTTGATCCACGCCTCCACCTCGGCTGGCTGGGTGATATCTCGTTCAAGGAAAAGCAGGTCATCTTCGGGGAGAGCCCCGGCGAACGCGATCATTTGCCCCAGATCATCAGCCGCCAGGGTGCGCAAGAACAATGTCCGGCCTTTGAGGCCCAATCGCATCGGAAACTCGTGTTTTGATACCGTTGGCGATTTCATGAATGATTCCTCGTGACTGTTGTTTCTGGGGATCCTTGGTTTCAAGTGCGAGCCCCGCTCTTTGCGACCATTCAAAGTATACAAGGAAAGGCAAGCGACCGGTACTCATGGCCGTAAAGCGGGTGTTCCGAGAAGGCATCTTCGGACCCGGTTTGTTCCGGAAAAGCAGCCTTTGACCGGAACCCCCAAAGACGCATGAATTCCGTGCTTCAAACTCCTATTTCCTCCTCCTCCACGCCCCCAACCCAACCGCCAGCCCCGCAATCAGCAGAACCAGGGTGCTCGGTTCGGGAACAGGCGAGACGGCAGACGAAGCCGCGGAGGCCACGATCGGCGAGAAACCATACGAAGGATCAAAGATCAACGTCCCGCCGGCGCCGACGGTCAGGCTGTAGCCATCGGGGAGGGCGGTGCTGGTGGTCACGGCCAGCGTGCCAGCATTCACGATCGTGCCGCCGGTGTAGGTGTTCTGGCCGGAGAGGGTGAGGATGCCCGTGCCGAGTTTGGTCAGCCCGAGGGGGGCCTCGCCGTAGTAGGGGTTCGCGATGGCGTTCGAGTACGTGAAGTTCCCGCCGGAGTTGGTTGTGTCCATGCCCAGAAACGAGTGGCTTGTGAAGCCGGTGTCGGCGGTGAAGATGCCCGCGAGGCTTGCAATCTTTGCAATATCCGATTCGTTGAAAAGCCCTTCGCTCTCACCAACGCTCAGCGCCAAGGTGGCGCCGCCGGCGATCGTGATGTTCGATGCGGTCCAGTTCGCGGGAGTGTTATTGTAGAGGGCCGACTTTCTGGCGAAATGGAGCGTACCGGAGTCAATCAGCGTTCTGCCTGTGTACGTGTTCGTGCCAGAAAGGGTAAGGGATCCCGTGCCGACCTTGGTCAACCCGAGGGTGTTGTTGCCGCCGTTCGGGTTGGCGATGGCGGCCGAGCAATTAAAGCTCCCGCCCGCGTTGGTCGTGTCGAGCGCGAGCGTTGAGCCGTTGGCAAAACCGCCTGTGGCGGTACCCATGCCTGCGATGATTCCGATATCCGATGAGGTGAAGAGGCCGCCGCTGTCGCCGACGCTCAGCTTCAAGGTGGTGCCGCCGGCGATCGTGATCTTCGATGCGGTCCAGCTTGCGGGAGTGTTGTTGTAGAGGGCCGATTCGTTGGCGAAATGGAGCGTGCCGTTGTGAATCAGGGTTTTGCCGGTGTACGTGTTCGTGCCGGAGAGGGTGAGGCTGCCTGGACCGAGCTTGGTCAGCCCGAGGGTGTTCGGGTTGGCGATGGCGGCCGAGCAAATGAAGCTCCCGCCGGTGTCGGTCGTGTCGAGGGCGAGCGTTGAGCCGTTGGCAAAGCCGCCTGTGGCGGTACCAATGCCTGCGATGATTCCGATATCCGATGCGGTGAAGAGGCCGCCGCTCTCGCCGACGTTCAGTGCCAAAGCGGCGTTGTTGGCGACCACGATGCTCGATGCGGTCCAACGTGCCGGATTGCTGTTGTAGAGGGCCGATTCGTTGGCGAACCGGAGCGTGCCGGCGTTGACCGTCGTGACGCCGCTGTAGGTGTTTGAGCCGGAGAGCGTCTGTGTGCCGTTGCCGGCCTTCGTCAGGGCCAATGTGCCGGCCGTGTTTTTGAGACCGCCGCTGAACGCACCGTCTTGGTTGTTGTTCCCAACGGTCAATGTTGGCGTGCTGCCTGCCAGCGTATCGACCGTGCCTGTCCCGAAAAGACCATTGATCGTTTCGCTGTGCGTGTTCAAATCAAGCGCGCCCAGCACGTTCACGTTGCCCTTCGCGGGACCGTCCGGTATGACGTTCGCCGCGCCGAGCATCAGTGTGCCGGCATCGATCGCCGTGACGCCGCTGTAGGTGTTTGAGCCGGAGAGCGTGAGGCTGCCCGTGCCCATTTTGGTCAGCCCGATGGCGTTGCCGCCGCCGTTGGGGTTGGCAATGACGTCCGAGTAGGTGAAGTTCCCTCCAGCGTTGGTCGTATCCAGGCCCAAGAGCGAGCCGCTGGCAAAGCCGCCCGTGGCGGTGCCGAGGCCCGCAAGGGTCTTGATATTCGACGCGGTGAAGAGTCCTCCGCTGGCGCCAACGCTCAGCGCCAAGGTGGCGTTGCTGGCGACCTTGATGTTCGATGCGGTCCAGCTTGCCGACGAACTATTATAAAGGGCCGCGGTCTTGCGGAACTGGAGTGTGCCTGCATTGACGCTGGTGACGCCAGTGTAGGTGCTCGTGCCACCGAGAGTCAGCGTGTCGTCGCCGGTCTTGGTCAGCGCGAGGTTGTTCTCGTTGCTGCCACCGCCTAACAAGCCGCCGTAACTATCCGAACTCGCAATGTTGAGGGTCAACGTCGAGATGGTGGTGCCTCCGCCGACCACCGCATTGGCGGTGCCGTTGCCGGCAGTGAGCAGCCCGGCAAGCGTCTGGTTGCGGGCGGTCGTTCCGTTGGAGAGCATCAGCTTGCCGCTGCTGGTCCCGTCGCCGAGCGTAAGGACCGTCGTGACGGGCAAACGGTCGTCGCCAACACCCAAGGCGAGCGTGCCTCCGCTGACGGTCGTGCCGCCGGTGTAGGTGTTCTGGCCGGAGAGCGTCAGCGTGCCGCTGTTGAGTTTCGTCAGCGCGCCACCGACGCCGGTTAGAGGGCTGGCGAACGTCACGCTTCGCCCATTGGTGTCGATGCTATAGTTCTGGCCGTCCGCCGTGCTGAAGCGGCTTGAGTAATCGTAGATCGCGATTGAGGTGCTGGGACTGTATTGCAGCGTGCCGCCGCCAAAGTAGATGTCGCCGCTTTGACCCAACGGCCCACTGGTGCCGGCCGTTTCGGCGCGGTTGGCCCGCGTGACGCCGCCGTTGAGGTAGGTGCCACCGGTGTAGGTATTGGCACCCGAGAGAACCAGAGGGCCAGGGCCGGCCTTGGTGAGAGCGGTAGTGCCGCCGTTGTCGCCGATCACCGCGGAAATCGTCAGACCGCCGGTGTTGTATTGGTGGATGAGCAGATCGCCGCTATCGCTGCCCATAAGCCTAGTGGCGCCCGTGTTGCCGGAGATCGTAAAGGCATTGGTGCCGGTGAGGAGCAGGCCGCCGCTCGTCAGCGTGAGACTGTAGTCTACCAATCTCAGAGACCTGCCTGAGGTGGGGTTCTCGACCTTCAGCGAGTTGGTTGTGCGGCTGCCGCCCAAGGTGGTGTTGCTGGTGGGGGTGATCCTCGAGTTCCCTGTATCCGTGCCGCTTGTAGTGGTAAGAGCGGTGTAACCTGCGTAGGCCGAGAGCGTATAGGGTGAGATCCCGCTGGTAGTCGTTGCCCAGTTGTAATTCGTGCCGTCGAAGTAGACGACTCGGCCGCCGTAGATGCCCGTGCTGTCCTTGGTGCTGGTCGTAGTGATGGTCAGGGTGCCGGTGCCCGCGCCCGATGCCTTGCCAACCAACAGAGTGACGCCGACGGTGCTGGCATTCAGCGCGCCGAGGTTCAGCGTCGTGCTCCCGCCGCCGTTGGGATCGAGCAGGATCTGGCCGCTGCCCGCGTTTTGGGTTACGTCGCCCAGCGTCTGGCTGGTGTTGCCGGAGGATTTGCCCTTGATCTTGAGCGTGCTGGAGCCGAGATTCAGTGCCACCAGGGGCACGTCAGGCACGGCGTTGTGGATCAGGTCGGTGGGCGTGGCGAGGTTGGCGAAATCCAACAACAACGTGCCGCTGTTGACCGTAATCGTGCCGATGCCGGAGTACCCATTTGCCGCCGAGCCATTGAGTGTCAGCGTACCGGGGCCGGTTTTCAGAAAAGTGGCCGTGCCCGTGCCGCCGTAATCCGAATCGGTATTGATGCTGCCGCTGATGGTTAAATTGTGGCCGGCCGTGTCGAAGGTGGCCGTGCCGTCATCGCCGAGCATGACCGTCCGGGTGGCCGGCAAGACCACGTCGAAGTCGATGCGCAGGGAAGCGGTGCTCGGGATTCGCAGTCTCCCGTTCGGACCACCGAGGGCCGCGTTGCTGTTGATGCTCAGCACGCCCGAATCGATAAACGTGTCTCCCTGGTATGAGTTGGACCCGGTGAGCGTCATGGTGCTTTCACCCACGCTGTCCGTCTTGTGCAGCGAGCCAGGCCCGTCGATCGTGGCGGCAATGGCGAGATGGTTTCCATAGCTGTCGAACGATACCTCGGGGACTCCCAGCGTGATCGTTCGGTTTGCGGCGACCAGCACATCGGCGGTCCCCGCCTGGAGGACATTACCGGTGTTTCCGAAGACGATGGCGTTGGAATGGCCGAGCGAGGCGTCGCTTGCGATTTCCAGGCCGCCCCCATCAATGAAGGTGGTGCCCCAATAGGTGTTGGCGGCGCTGAGATACAGGCAGCCGCTGTTCTGCTTTGAGAATCCCACCATTCCGGAGATAACTGCGCTGATCTCGGGGCAACCGGAGCCGACATCTATGATTGGTGTCGCGGCACCGGCCAGAGTCAAGGCATTATTGACATTGCCGCCGTTGTCGATTGTCCCAGCAAAACTCGGGAAGACCAGATTCCCGATCGTCCGCGGGCCGTCAAGGGTGACCGCGATTCCAGGTGTGCCGTCAAACTGGAAGGTTGCCGTACTGTCCGCGCCGTCGGCGACAATGGAGTCCAACCAGTTGGTCGAAACACTCCAACTGCCGCTTAAGCTCGAGGTCCATATGCCATCGGCGGCCCACGTGCTGCTCGTGCTTGCCAGGCTCCAGGCTGCGGCAACCATCAAACATTGCGAAAACAGGCTCGCCAGGCGTATTCTCCGCCCGTGTCGTTGAAATGAAGCAGCACCTTCCATCTTTTCAACTCCCGATTGGTAGTCGTTCAGGGCATCCTCGCTCGTGTCTTGCCGAGCGGAATCCCACGGTAACGTGCCGACGGTCCTGATCTTGATCGTTGGAATACTGTCTGTCAATCACCCCAAAGGAGGAATCTGGATTTCGCAGTTTTGGATCGCCTCTTTCAGTTTCAGCTCGATTTCTGACGCCCAGCCGATCTGTCCACCCAACTGCTGATTTTCCCGACAAGCTCTTTCTGATATCGCCGTCGCGGAAATCAAAGCGACGGGAACTCGTGAAAATGGGACGCGACCAAGGCGCTCTCGGCAGCAAGTCTATTCCATCTTCAGTGGGGCTTTGGGTCTGTGAGTGGAACGATCGCTTGGCTGCGGAGGCGGGGCACACCTCTGCAGCCAAGAAAATTCACCGCTTTCCCCCATGATAGACAATCAAGGATAGATCTTGCGTGGCAAATATGTGTAGCATGGAACCAAGATTCCACTAACGGCGCGAAAGAAAAGCCTTCCCTAACTCGTTGTCAGGCAAGGCTTTCTGAGGGTGTGTGACGGGACTCGAACCCGCGACCACCAGATCCACAAATTGCTCTTGGAATCCCAACTATTTGCTTTGAAGTCCTTCCAGTGAAAGCATCTTACGCCGAAAAATGCTGATCGGCAAGTAGTCTCAATCCGTCTCAAAAAGTTGCATACTGTCGTAGTACCGGCCTGCGAAAATAGTACCCAAAGTAGTACCCACTCGAACCTGTAACTGCATCGCAGGGGCGGGCGAAAGTCGGTTATTTCAGTCCCGATGTCCATCGCCAGCCCTTGCCGACAGGTTACAATATGGAGCGGCCGCGAAGTGCGGGATGCCGCAGTCCCGAAGGCATTCGTGCTTATCTTCGCGGCCATTTCGTTTGGCGGCGAATATTCTCTACGGCTACCCGTCAGTGTGCGTGCGGCTCAATTACTCCGCAGCGCGAAGTACGCCATAACGGCGGCCATCACGACGAGAAACCCGATCAATACGCCCCAACCCGTCTTCGCGGGAAGAGCATCCGCCGCAGCCGACTGCGACCGCTTCTGGCTGATCGCCACCGGCAAGAGGGCGAGTCCACCCAACGCGATGACGCCGGCGATGATTCCCGCGGTGCTCTTGGGGTAGCCCATGCCCGGGGACGTAAGGGCGAAAAATACGTCGGCAGGGACCGCCAACAGGAAGACGATTAGGACACTCAGGTTGACCCAACGGCTCGACATCACGAACCTCCGCTTCGCAGCTCCACCATGATTTCCACTCCTGGCAGCATAAGCAGGCGTGGGCTGCAACTCAAGCCTTTTCTTTTGGCCCCTCCGTCGTGGGTCTTGGCCGGGCCGTCGATCATCGGCGTCACTTGTTGAGATAGGTGTTGTACCACTCGACACACTCGCCAATTTCCTTTTCCAACGTCGGCGACAAGCGTTCGTATTCGCAGGTGATCGTACCGTCGAAATTCTGGCGTTTGAGTTCGTCGAGGATTTTCCCAAGTTGGTTTGCGCCCTGGCCGAACGGAACGATCTTCCCGCCGTGACCGATCTTGTTCATATCCACTATGTGCATCGTAAAGAACCGGCCCTCAAGCTTCTTCACACCGTCCAGCGGAACAACCCCTGCCGCCGCCCAGTGCCCAATATCGGCACCGGAGCCGATAAACGGATGGCCGTTCAATTGCTTGGCGACATCATCGGGGAAGCCGCCGGGCTGCGTGTGGTTATGCATCGCAACCTTGATGCCGTACTCCTGTGCGAGTTTATTGACGAGGTCCAAAGTCTTCACGTCTTTGCCAGCCTCGATCTGAATGATCTCGATACCCATGTCCTTGGCAAAATCGAAAAGCTGCCGCCAACTCTTCTCGTCATTTGCCCCTGTGACACCGTAACTGACGAGTTTCACGCCCTCTTCTGCCAGAAACGCCTTCACTTTCGCGCGATTGTCAGCCGACATCGGAAAGGCCGTGGTCCCCGCCAGTCCCCCGCCGAGCTTTTGTCCCGGATAGGATTCCACGTACTTGAATCCAAGTTTTTTTGCCGTCTTCACAGCATCGGTGAAGGAACGATCACGGAAGGAATATAATTGCAGTGCGAGTCGTGGCTTCCACTGCTCCGCCGCGAAACACGTCGCACTCATCAACACGATACCTGCCGCCAGCATTGCTCTTTTCATCATTTCTTCCTCTGAAGTTGGGCGAGGAGTCTTTGCTCCTGCACCGTTAACGATCGAATTGCCACACCCGATTCGGGTCAGACGGTCATCGCGCTGCCCGGGTTAGTGCATACCACAGTCACGAGTATAGCACCCCTGCTGCTGGAAGTGCTAGCGGGGCTTTGGCCCGTCGAGACGCCGCCCCGCTACCGGTCGTGGTACCGGCCCCGGTCTCGGCCGTGCCATCGCGATCATCTTCCGCGTCGGGATCTGGGGTTTGCCGCGCTAAAGGCCGGGGCTTAACGTCAGCGTGGCCAGTCGCCACTCCTACATGCGGGGGGGATAGCAAGCTGTTAGAGCTTCTGCTACCATGATCCGTCCCTAACCGGCAACCGCCGGCCATCCCAGCGGAATCCATTGTGAGAGGAGAAACTCATGCTGAAAATGACTCTTTCGTGCTTGATCATATTCGAAACATCGTTTGCTCTGGCGGTTGAACTGCAGCCCACCTCGGCCTCAACTGTCAAAATCCCAGGGATCGAAATGCGCCTGATTGAGACCGACGAGGGCGCTATGGTGGAAGTCCTGTCGGACGGGAATCTCACGAATCCCAGGATCGAATATCTCTGCGGAGAATGGACCTGCTGTTATGAGCCCATCGCCGAGAATGGCAAATTCCTCTATCGGGCAAAGCGCTATTACACTCCGACTCCAAACACGCTCTTCACGGTTGCCAGTGAAGCTCCCGACAAAGCCCTGGAGTTCAAGGCAAGTTATGCGTTTCGCCACGGCGGCAAGGATCGGAAAGAACCGCTTTTGTTGGAGACCGTCAAGCCGAACGCGTTGGTCGCCGTCGAGAGCGATCCGGCGGGGCCCGATCGGGTCCTACGGGTCATCAACCGATGGCGGGCTCGGTGCAACCTGTCGCCAGTTGCTTATGATCCCAACATGGCAGCCATTTCCCAGACCAACAACGCGATGGGCGGGGTCCATGCCTACACGGGCAATTGTCGCCAGACCTGGGCTGGCACCGCGGATCCCGAATCCGCCGTGTCGATGTGGATAAACAGCAGTGGCCACCGAAACATCATCATGGCCTCGAATCTCGTCCGCGGTGGAAGCCATTGCGCCGGCAATGGGGCCACCTTTACAGGAAATCCATAATAGGCACGAGCGAGGAGACGAACGGCTCATTTGCCGGCCATCGGCGGATTGTCCGTGGACATCCTACTCCGCATGACCGCGCCGAAATGTTTCTCGATAGCCCGGTTGATTTTGGGTGGGAGGCCTGTCGATTGAGTTCCAGAGAAAGCTTGAAGCGACGGTAGAATCCGCTGCCACGTCGGAAGCGACGAATACGAGCCGATTCCTCAAAACGCCGGCTCATGTTGCCACCTTAACCACCACCGGAGTTCGCCGTTACGTTACTCACTGGCGCCGGCGTTTCATTGGGCGTCGAATCGACGACCAAATAACCGCCGTTCCGGCCGATCGGGGGGGCCGCCCGCTTCAGGCTCGAGGCGCGTGGGCTGCTGCCCGCCAAAGCTAAAATTACTCTTGCCCTTCTCGTTGATCACGAAGCTGAAGTTGCCGCCGCACGCGGGCCACTTGTGGTAGCTGATTCCTGGCGGAGCATACGCTGGAGTGCCGCCTTCGTAAACCGCATCATTGCCATAATGGTAAAGAACACCGAGGCTGGCCTGCGCGCCGCAGCCTTGGGTCAGACCGCCCGTCGTCTTAAAGTGGTCTTTTTCGCCGAAGCTGCAGAGCGCGCCGACGGAACAATCCCATCCCATGCCGGCCCCCATGATCGTGCCTTCATAAAGGCTGTTGCCGCCATCGTCGAACAGGAAACCGACCGAATAATGGCATCCCCAGCCGCAGCCAAAGCGTTGAAAGAGCGGCTCGGTACGCGGGCTTCCGTCCCAGGCCGTTCGTGAGATAAGCCGTTGGCTGTTGCCGCCAAAGTCGCGGGCGAAGCCCATGCCGCACCAATAACCTCCGCCGTGGGAGAGATAATCAAATTCATAAACATTATGGCCGCCCCCGTTGAGAAGGATGCCGATGCCGCCATCGCCCACCTGACGGATACCCGCGCCCACGCCTTGTCCAAAACCTTCGTAACCTGGCGTCTTCGGCATGCGGGAATTCGTGGACTTCTTGTAGGAGGTGATGTAGAGGCCGCCGCAATAGTAGTGATCGTGGCCCACGGTGTCCTCGAGCAATCCAAAACCCAGCGGGGCCCCAAAGCCCTGGGCCCACATGGCCGCGTGATAATCGTTCTCGCCGCCGCGACCAATAAGGATGCCCACGCCGCCTAAAGCTTGTCCCTGCACGCGACGCACACCCCGATATGTATTCTTTCCGCCATGTTCGACGATAATTCCCACACCGGCGATTGCCGAGGCCTGGGCGAGGTCGTCTGCCTGGTAGGTGTTGTTTCCCTCGCGGTTGACCACCAGGGAAACGCCCAGCAAGGCGCCGCCTTGAATGCCGGGCTTCCTGCCGCGGAAAATATTGCCGCCGCCTAGATTCAGAACGATGAGGACCGGCCGGTCCAGCGAAGTCGTTCCCTCTTCATACGTGTTGCCGTGGCCCAGGTCGATCACCACCGCGACATCTTTCATTTCATCCAGCTTGTAGGTCTTCGGTTCCTTTCCACCGATGACGATGGCACCCGCCGGAGTATCGATCTGGGTCACAACGTGGCCGCTGACCCCCGCGACGGAAACATTGCCATCAGCGGGAAGCTGCTTGAGCTGGTCCAGCAATTTGGGATCGGTCAAGGGGACGAGCGCTTCGGCGGCCTCGATCAGGGCCTGGCGGTCCATCTTATCTATCAGGTCGACCAGCGCTCGGCCGCGCGCGCGGTCGTTGAGCGTATGGCCTTCTTGGTTCTGCGACACCAGGACCGGATAGAGTTCACTCACCATCGTGTTCATTTCGGTCTTATTCAGCGGCACCAGCGCCCTCGCGTGAGCCATGCGCGCTTCTTCGAGGGCCTTTTTCACCACATCCAGGGCCTGCTCGGGCGATGAAACCTTCGCAAAGGCCCTGGCCGGGCGCTTGCCGAGATCGAGGCCCTGCGAGGCGGTAGCCAGCGCCGGCCCCAAGCCCGACGGGTCGTCCACGATCGCCTTGTGCAATTGCCGGGTGAACTGCTCGGCTTCGGCGGGGGCTTGCAACGGATCGCGGAGCATGTGTTCGTAGGCACTCAATCGACCGTTGCCGGTCAGTTCCGAGCCCGTATTGCTCCCGGCTGACTGTTGCAGCCTTTCTGCAAGATATCCTTGAAAACGGGTGAAGTGGTCGGCCGCCCGCTGACTTTGCAGCATATTTTGCATTTGTTCCCGCAAGTACTTCATTTTGATTGGCGCCTGGATGTCGCCGTAAATCGGGTTGGGAACGTCGACGGGATGGGGCTGCGATGACGTCGCAGCATCATCGGCCGCCCAAGCTGATAACGTAACCGAACTGAGTAATCCGGCAGTGATTGTAAAAACACGAAACGAGTTAAAGGGCAAGATTTCACGATTCCCCATGGTATGTCTTTCCTTCGAGCAAAGCCAAATAGAACCCGTTACCCTACACCAAAGGTTGGCATGGTGCAATGGTCACTAGCCCTGCGGCGGTCGGTCCTGACTGGGCACGAAGATCATATCACGAGCATATCGACCACTTCTTCGCGGATTTCGGCAAGACACGTACCATATCGTCGTCTACTTGACTGGCCCTGACGGAAACTCCTGCTCGCACGAAACGAGCAGGGCCATCGTGGCGCCCAAGTGACCGACGTTCAGGATATGGACGGGGCAGCCACGCCATGCTAGAACAGGAGTTGGCCACGAAGTGCGGGGCTCAGCCGGTCCCTGAAGGCATTCGTGCTTACCTTCGCGGCCTTTCTATTCTGCGCGTTTGGACGGCGGGCAAGGTTAATTCTATTTCCGGAAATAGAATCCTATTCGCCAGCCTGGCAGGGTGTCCAAGAATGCCACCGTGGCCCTCTGGGGCCTGGCGATAGCCCGCCGTCCGGGCCGCATGCCCACGGCTGGGCCTGCCCTCGCCGGTGCAGGGCAGGTATGAGCTTTTCAGCGGTGAAGTCGAAGGGCTGTCCCGAAGGCTGGGCCTAGGGTCGCGGCCCCTTTCTTTGGGCCCTCCGCCTGTCGTATCCAGCTCTCTTTGTCTTAGCAACTCTTGCTTGTACGTCGCCACTCTTTGCGGACCCACCGCTCATGGGCTCGGGTGGGAATTAGATCGACTTCGCGGCCTTGCGGGTATTCCTTGTCAAACGTCGTTTGATAGTGCAAGTCGCGGTAGATCAAGTTCCCGCCCGCGATCTTCGCGAATCGAAGGTCGGCAAATTCCTTCTCCGTGAATTGCGTGTTGTAGTCGGCATTGTTCCACATGACAACAAGCGCATCGTCCGTCGTGACTGCCCGTATTGCCGCATTGAGAATCGCAATGCGATCCCCTGATTGAAGGTCGGGATGAAGGACGATGCGATACACAAACAGCACGTCGGATACCGGCAACTCGATTTCCAGGTCATCCCGCAGTTCTTGCGGGTCGTTGCCGTTCGTCAATACCCCGTGTACTTCGCACAAGCCTTGAGAGTCGGCGTCGCATATCTCAAAGAGAGAAAGGCCATCGGCAACCGCATCGGCCCAAAGGATCTAGTCAATCAAGATGCGGCCAACAGCGAATTCCTCGACGCACGACTCGGCGTATTCCTTAACCCCGATCTGGACTTCTTGCACGTAGTGGTAATAATCGTCTCGGCAGACAAGTGCCCGATAGCGACAATCAAGATGCATGGCGATTCCCTCCTGTCGAAAGCGGCTGCGCTAAACTCTGGCCGCGACCGCCCTCTATTTCTGCTCGGCCATGCCCTTCAGCTTGGCGATCAGGAACTCGCCGATGCTGTGGTACTTCACGTCCGTCGCCCCCGGATAGACCAAGTGGCACTCCACGCCCACGCTCCGGCATTTCTCCTGGAGCTTCACGCCAAAATTGGCCGTGTGCGTTGGATCCTTCTGCTCCTGGCCCAGGGCAGGTGGGGTGCCGTAGATGAGAAAGATTGGCGGATCGTCGGCCGTGACCAGCTCGTAGGGCGAGTATTCCTTGATCCACGGCATGATTTTCTCCCGCCCTTCCAGGAACTCCTGGAACTGGGACTTGCCGGCCTTCTTGTCACCTGTGAACCCGAAGGCATGGCCGCCGTAACGGCTGTTGGGCGTCCACTCCTTCATCTGCTTGGGGTCGAGCGAGGTCTGGGCGACGTTCACGGCGGCGCAGGTCAGGCGGGTGGACTCGTGGGCGATCGGGTCGCTGCTCTTGGGATCGGCCATGTCGTCATGGAACGCCAGCCACAGGCTGGAGCAGGCCCCGGCCGACCCACCCGTGGCGCCGATGCGGATCTTGTCGATGTTCCATTCCTTGGCTTTGCTGCGCACGAATTGCAGGGCACGAGCCGCGTCAGTGAGCGGCCCCTTGACCGGCGGTACGACCTTGTCGGCGGTCGCTTCCGGGATGAAGCGATACTCAATCGAAACGACTGAGATGCCGGCCTTGAGGAACTCGCTCGGGTTGAATACTTTGTTGCCGCCCATCCAGCCGCCGCCGTGGATATAAAACACCAGCGCGGTGGACGTTGAGGATTCGGCCTTGTAGAAGTCCAGCACCTGCTTGGGGTGCGGGCCATAGGGCACGTCGGCCAGGGTTGGTTTCGGGCCGGCCTGCCGCTTGCCGGGCTTCTTGGCATCTGCGGCGGAGACGGCCGAGACGCCGCTCCACGCCAGTATCGCTGCGCCGACCACAAGCCAGCGGATGATCATGCTCGTCTTCATCACTTCTTTCTCCGGGTTGGTTTTGTGCAAGCTGTTTTCCCGGATGATAATGCGTGACGCGAGCAAATACCAGTGCCCGCGTCGAGCTGTTGCCAAAGAAGCTTCCACGGCCTGTCCGACCGGGCCTTCAACCGCGTGAGATGAATCACTCGAGGCTTGCGGGTCTTGTCCACGGTCTTGTGCTTCGAAAGTACCCAGCGGTCTTCATGCACCCGGTCCCAGGTGAGTTCGCGAACTTCCGAGGGACGAGCGCCAGTCTGCCGGAGGAGGAAGAGAAACAGCCTGAAGGCAGATGCCGCGGCCCGGAGAAGGGCCCGGAATTCCTCGTCGCTGACATAACTGTCGCGGGACTGCTGGCGCGGCCGTGCCATGCCCTTGATGGGGTTCTGAGAAAGCAGCTTCTCCTTTACCGCCCAATTGAAGACGCGTTGGGCTGTGCGGACCGCGTTGAACTGCGAGGTTGCGAGGCAGGCCAGGGGGAATTCTGCCCCCATCGTCAAGCGATTCAAGGGGCAGACGGTCAGTGCCCTGACCTCTTGGGCTCGGAGCAATTTCGGTGGACCGATCGTCATAGAAACCCTGGACAACAAAAGTGGATGCTGGAAAGCACAGCCCATGTGGAGCCCGAAGCCTGTCGGAAAGTCTACGGAACTCGGGCAGAAGGTGTGGATCTTCCTTAGGACGATTCAGCATCTAAAGGGCACCAAAGGCGTCCAACTCGCGAAAGACTTTGCTCGCAAGTATCTCACGTTGGATCAGGCACATGTGATTTTTCCAAACATCGATTTTTCAGATGTAGATTTTGCCGTGCGTTGATTGCCACAACAATCAGGTTAATTGCAAGAGGAGCAAACAGCATGATCTGTCCTGCCACCATAGAAATCGGGCTGCCGTATGGCACGAAGGCCCTTGATCCGCGTGCCATATGCGACATCGCCCTTGTATCCTGCTCGCAATAGGCCAACAGGTTACTTCCGATCCTCCGGACTGTTCGCCTTCTGGATTTGCTGTCGAATCTCGACGACCGCCTTCACGGCCGCTCGGCATGCCTGGATTCGCTGCTCGATATCGGGCATTTCTGCCCTGACTTCGGGATGTTCGACAAGAAGCTGCTCCAAGAGCTTCAGTGCTCGCCCGTCGGCGGCATTAGCCTTGGTCGCTATGATGAGATTTTCGGCCGCATGGGCATAATCTCCCTGGCTGGCCAGGGACACGCCGAGGTTCTTGTATGCATTGTGCCGGGAAGGGTCGATCTTGATGGCACTCCGACAGTACCTCTCCGCCTCCGAGTGCCTTCCGAAATGATTGAGGCAGAATCCCAGGTTGTTGTGGATCAGGTACCACGTGCCCGTATTCTCCGGCTCAAGGACGAACGCCCGTGAATAGAAGAACATCGCAGACTCATAATCGCGCATCTGTTCCATCGACTGCCCGAACGCCAGGAAGCATCCTGCCCGTTTTTCGGGGTCGTCCGTGCTTGCGATATACCGCTCCAGGTATGTTTGCGACTGTTCTTGCCGGCCAGCCTTACTGTAGAAATACGCCAGGTCCCAGAGTGCATCTAGGAAGTCGCTTTCACGGCTTTTCAACCGTTCCAGGAGCAGGCGTTCTGCTTCCTGCGCAGAGATCCTCTTTCCCTGCGGTTGGCTGGGAACCGAGAAACTGAAACATTCTTCGTTGCTCACAACTTGGCCTCGCTGTTCTGTGTGAAATCGAATGCCCTTGGGATCGTCCTCGTTCAAAATAGGTACTGTACATCACAGCGATTGTTATCGTAAGCGAGCGGATGATACTCTGGCAACACCCGGCTGTCCGGTAGGTGTTGTTGGTCGGCCAGCCAAACGGCGAGCGAGTCCAAAGTCGATCGTTTTGCTACGCGGTTGGCAGAGTTCCTCACGTCGCCGAGCCGCCAAATGGTCCGGTCTTCCTCCTCTTCACGCAACAATTCCACCGTGCAACGCTCAAGGCCGAACTTCGCGTCTACCCGATAGAAGTATTTCTCGCCGGCCACTATGCCCTCGAACCTGGACATCGCGCAATTTCGCTGAACGCCGCTCTCGTGGATCAATTCTTCACCGCTCGTGATTGGATGGATGCACGTATCTCCTTGGATCGGAGCGGGCGGGAACATCATGGTCCGCAGCCTTTTGAGGAGCTCCATATCAAGCCACGGGGAGCAGCGATCGCAAAGCCGTTTCCACTGCTCCATCGATGTAATACAGAGCGGCGTGCCCGGGAAATACCGGTTCCGGGCAGAGATGAGCGCGAACAGACGCGATGCAATTGTTGCGGTTCTGGCGGCAGCAGATTCCTGCTCAGCCACCTCGCAAAGAAAACGATTGTCAATTCGCACAAGCCCGCCATTTGCCGCCGGCCGAAGGGCGAGAATCTCGATGACACTCGGGCCGAAACGAGGCAAATGCCGCATGATCCGTACCTTAGCGGGTTGCCAGACGCATTGCCGAAACCTTTCCAGGCGGCTGCATGTGAGTGCTCCGGGCGAGACTCGCTTGAGAAGCCTCCAAGAGCCTGGTGGAAAGCCAACCTCCTCGGCAATGTCGGCCTCTCGTTTCCTGAGAAGGTTCCGCACGAGGTCAAGTCCCTGCTGCGGCTCACTACGCAGGCGAACGGCGGCCGCGACCAATGCGAACGCCAAACCACAGTTTGTTTCCAGGAGTCGGCCCAAGAGCGGCAGCCGAGTAGCGTAGAAAAGCAGCGTAAAGTGCATCTGCCCAAGGGCTGCAATTCTCCGGCAGAGCGGCAGGTTTGCCGACCTCAGAAACTCCAGGCACGCCTCCGCCGTTGCCCATGTGTCCGGCGAAGCCCAATGACGCTGAACGCATCCTGTGGAGCACGTCCCAGAATCCCAGTTATCCAGCAAGCCCAACACGTCAATCACGCGGAACAGCCGGTCAAGCTTCAGACGGGGAAAGCACTCCTGCCACACCGGTCCCTGGCGGGATTTCAAATCGATCTTGCTGGCCCGTACCATCGGCACCGAATCGATGCGCAGAATGCCACGTTTGCAGCCGAGATAGAGACTGCCATCGCGAAAGTTTGCATGAAACGTCAGTTCTTGCGCCATATCCATTCGACTCGTATTTTGCTCATCCCCTGCTCAGACGATCAAGCTCGCTCTGAGTTCTATCGCTTTACAGGATCGCAGAGGATCGCAGGCCCATATAGCATGCCCCTGGAGGACCGCCCATTGAGGTGCGCCGCCTATCCAACCGCCGCAACTATGTGCGGCCCATCTCGGTGCGGCGATCCTCCCGCAGCCTTGATACGACGACACCGACACGCCTCCAATCTGCTAGCTGCTTTTCCAACGGTCGATGCGTGTTGAGGACAGGGGGGCTGCAATGGTACACAGCCATCATCTTGATACCGCCGAATAGCTCGTAGGGTTCGGGGAGTTCGACAGCATCGGGGAACCTTTCTTCGCGCCGGAGGCCGTAGAGATTAGTGATCGCCCGGTAAGAGACCTCGCCAAAACAGATCACCAGCCCCGGCCGGACGATTTCGATTTGTCGTCGGAGAAAATGCTTGCCGCAGTTGTTTTTCCACGTGGACTTCAACGGGACCTGATCGCCCCCTGGTTTTAGGCACAGTACGGCATTGGTGCAAAACAACTCTCCTCGTTGCGTGACCCCATTGACCCCACGAGGCAAATCTGCCTTCAATCCTGCCTCCGGCAGCAACTTGTCGCACAAAACCTCGATCGTCTTACTCTTGATGTCTCTGCCTTCTTGACGTACGAAGCTGACCGTCCCTCCCCAGTCCTGGCCGACGTAACCGTTTACCCCCCGGCGAGTAGCGAAGCGGTAGTATGACCGGCGAAGTGAGCGCGGACGGCGTCGGCCACGAACGTGAAGGTGTTGCGACCTTGCTGACGGCAGGTTTCGATTACCG
>Ga0118677_10000299_pt1 | contig 109075 bp, 76 predicted proteins | sample AliMusrvi5mmetaG_FD_86154 | JGI IMG/M metagenome (GOLD analysis project Ga0118677, IMG submission 86154)
CGGTAACCGCCGACGGAGGCAATGCCGTGAGTGCCAGGGGGGTGTGCTGGGCCGCCACGATCAACCCCGTTGCAACAGGAAGTCATACCACCGACGGAACCGGGACCGGGAGCTATACCAGCACGATCACCGGGCTGACATCCAACACGGCTTACCATGTAAGGGCCTATGCAACCAATTCCATCGGTACCAATTACGGGAGCGATATCCCGTTCACCACCCAGTGCGATAAGTATATCCTGCCCTTCTCCGAGAATTTCAACAATACGACCCTCCCTGCGTGCTGGTCGCAGGTTGACCACGTAGGAAACAGCCAGGTCTGGCAATTCGGAACATTTACCGGGAATGTCGCACCCATCCTTACAGGCAACTATGCTTACCTGAACAGCGATGCCTACGGCAACGGCGGCTCGCAAAACGCCGATCTTGTAACCCCTGTCATGGATCTTTCGTCCTTTTCATCCGTGACACTCCAGTTCAGCCATTATTTCCAGTCCTATAGCGGCTCATCCGGCACTTTATCTTACAGTATCAACGGGGGCACCACATGGACACAAATCCAGCAGTGGACCGCCACTACGGCCAACCCTGCGGCCTTCAGCCAGGTGATTGGAGCTGTAGCGGGGCAGTCGAATGTGAAATTCAGGTGGAACTTTATAGGATCGTATGCATGGTGGTGGGCCATCGACAATGTGGCGGTCACCTGTACCAGTGTCCCGGTAAGTGTTTCGGTTTCACCGACGGCCACCACGGTGTGTGCCGGCGCAACGGTAACTTACACTGCCAACCCTGTCAACGGGGGCTCCGGACCCGCCTATCAGTGGAAAGTCAACGGGTCGGTCGTCACTGGAGCCACCAATGCAACCTATGCCTATATCCCGGCCAACAGCGATCTCATAACCTGTACCCTTGCCTCCAATGCTGCCGGCTGCCTGACCGGCAACCCGTCAACCTCTGCTGCCGTAACCATGACAGTGAACCCGGTCCTGGCAGCCAATTTCGTTGCCGACAAACTGACCCCTCAGAAAAATGAGACGGTCCAGTTAACCGACCTTACCACCGGGGGACCGACATCATGGAGCTGGAGTTTCGACCGGCCGACCTTTGTTTTTGTGAATGGTACCACGGCCGCCACCCAGAATCCCCGGGTACAATTTACCGATGGCGGACCCTATTCAGTGACATTGCAGGCTGGCAGCCCGGGTTGTTCGAACATCAACACCAAAACCGCCTACCTGAGGGCCGGTATTTCAGGATTGTGGACCGGGAACACCTCCTCCGACTGGAACACCCTTACCAACTGGGATAACTGGCTTTCCCCCGGGGGAGGCTCCGATGTGGTGATCCCTGCCGCAGCCGCTAATTGGCCGGTATATAATGGCGACCTGGTTATCGGTACCACCATCCACAACCTGACCCTCACCGGAACAACCAGCCGGATCACCGTTACAGGGAACCTGGTGCTGCCTTAAATGCAACCGGGAAAAAGAGCCATTTCGCATAATTCAGGAGTTTTGCTAATTTTGTAAGGTAAAAGTAAGATAAGCCATGAGCTATAAGAGGCAGCTAAACTATTGGGAAACAATCTGGATGCTGGCCAAAACGGACCTGAAGATGCGTTACCAGGGTTCCTGGCTGGGGGCTGTCTGGGTCTTCCTGAAACCATTTTGCCTGTTCCTGGTCATGAACTTTGTTTTTTCCCACCTCTTTTTCAGGAATTCCCCGAACTATTCCATCCGGCTGCTGGTGGGTGTCATCCTCTGGTCGTTTTTTGCGGAGGCGACCACGGTGGGTCTCAACAGCCTGCTGTCGAAGGCGCACATCCTGAAAAAAATATTCATCCCCAAATGGATCATCATTGTGGCGGCCACCGTTCACAGTGCCATGGCCTTTTTCTTCAACCTCATCATCCTGTTTTTGTTTCTCTATTTTTATTACCACATCTATCCGACCTTCACACACCTCCTGCTCTTCGGTGTTTATATCATCCTGATCTACGGGATTTCGCTCACCTTTTCATTCATCACGGCCCCGCTTCTGGTGAGGGTCCGCGATATCAACCAGTTATGGGAGGTTGGCCTCCAGGTCTTGTTTTATGCCTCCCCGATCATCTACCCGATGAAACTTGTTCCGCCCAATATCCAGTCGGTGCTTTACCTGAACCCGATGACCTTGCTGATCGAACATTCGCGCGTGGTGCTGATCGACAACGGGGTCGCCCGTTTTGACCACCTGCTTATCTTTATTGCCATTTTCATCCCGGCGTTTCTTGCAAGCACCTGGTTCCTTAAAAAATCGTCGGTGAACCTTATCGAGAACATGTAACATGACGGACAACAGCATTGCCATACGGGTCGAAAATGTTTCAAAACAGTTCAGGATTCCCCATGAAAACCGCGATACCCTGCGCGAACGGTTGTTCAATTTCTCACGCAAGCGAACCTACGAGGTTTTTCATGCCCTGGATGATATATCCTTTGAGATCAGGAAAGGGGAGTTTTTCGGCATCATCGGCCGGAACGGCAGCGGGAAGTCAACCTTGCTGAAGATCCTTGCCGGCATCTACACTCCCGACAGCGGGAAGGTGACCGTAAACGGGGAGATCTCCCCCTTCCTGGAACTTGGCGTGGGATTCAACCCTGAATTATCGGGACGGGATAATATTTTTTTGAACGGGACCATCCTCGGGCTAAGAAAGAAGGAAATTCAAAGGAAGTTCGATGAGATTGTGGCATTTTCAGAGTTGGAAAGGTTTATCGACCAGAAAATGAAGAATTATTCAAGCGGGATGCAGGTGAGGCTTGCTTTTTCGGTATCGGTTTACGCCAACAAAGAAATTCTGCTGATGGATGAGGTGTTGGCAGTGGGAGATGCAAATTTCCAGCACAAGTGTTTTGATGCGTTTAACCGGATAATACAGGAGGGAAAAACGATTATTTTCGTTTCCCATGACCTGGCATCCATAGAAAAATTTTCAAACAGAGTTCTTTATCTTGAATCAGGGAAATTTGCCTTTATCGGCAATCCCACCGAAGCGCTTTCAAAATATCTGCACAGTTAACAAAAATTGGAGGATTCAGGCAACACCAATCACCACATAAATTTTAAATGAATTTAAAGAAGACATACACAGTTGAAATTTCCAAAGAAGGCTTGGTTGCTGACCCGCCTGCTTTAATTAACGATTGCTGAATCAAAGAAATTTTTTATGCCATGTAATCCCGAAGAATCTATAGAAACACACTGGATTGGGGGCCCTCCCTGTAATTATATAAGGATGATATGCACAAGAGCTCGATAAAAAACATGACAAAATTTGTCCAGAAATACCTCTCAGGATATATTGACCGGGAATTATCAATCCTTGATATTGGCAGTCAGGATGTGAATGGGACCTTTAAATTTTTATTTGACAATGCCAAATGGAAATATTATGGATTGGATATTGTCCCAGGGGATAATGTTGATATTGTAGTTGAGGACATTTATCGTTGGAAGGAACTTAAAACAAGGTCATTTGATGTTGTCATTTCAGGACAGGCATTGGAGCATGTTGAATATTTCTGGATAACCATGCTTGAAATGGCGAGGGTGCTCAAAGATAAAGGGATTTTGTGCATTATTGTTCCTTCATCAGGCCCGGAACACAAATATCCAAAGGACTGTTGGCGGTTTTTTCCTGATGGGTTGACAGCATTGGCTAATTATGTTCAGCTTGAAACCATCGAGGCATATACATGTTGGGAGAATTTAGATACTGATGATGAAAAAAATGAATGGAAAGACAGTGTTTTGGTTGCCACAAAATCAAAACATCCATTTACCTCCCGGGCAAAATTTCTCCTCCGGAATTTTTTATCCAGAACAATATGAGTTGGAACTATTTTAATCCCGTGTTCGAATCGGATCGGGATCTAGATTATTTTGACTCTGCCTGGGCAGGTCACCGATACTTTGCTTACGACCTCATGGCAGGCTTAAAACCAAAAACCGTCGTCGAACTTGGCGCACACCGGGGATTCTCATTTTTTGCTTTTTGCCAGGTAGCTAAAGACCAGGATTTTGAATGTTCTCTATACGCAGTTGATACATGGAAAGGAGATCTGCATACTTCGTATTACGAGGAAGATATCTTTAAGAAAGTTGTTGAAGTTAAAGACAAATATTATTCAGCCCTGCAAATTAGTCTTTTACGAATGACATTTGATGAAGCAGTTGGCTGTTTTGAAGATAATTCTATTGATCTCCTTCACATTGATGGATATCACACCTACGAAGCGGTCAGTCACGATTTTAAAAAATGGCTCTCTAAAGTCACTGATGATGGAGTAATCCTGTTTCATGATATTACTGAAACAAAAGGTGACTTTGGCGTTTATAAACTTTGGGAGGAACTTAAAATTAAGTATGTCACGTTTGAATTTTCCCATTCCCATGGTTTGGGCATACTTCTTCTGAAATCTTCCAAAATACCGAATCATCAAGTTTTTCATGGAATATGGAATAACTATTACTCACTGCTTCATTCCTTTCACGAACAAAGAATTGTGAATGAACGCCGGATGAATCCCTTAATGGACAGAATCGGGGCCCTGGAGCATGAAATTAATGAAAAGAACCGGGTAATTCGCGAGAAAAATGCCGAGGTCCAAAAGATTTACAATTCGATTTCATGGAGATTAACGCAACCCGTAAGGATTATCATTGACATTCTCAGGCCGGCCAGGACGAAACTCTAACCTTATTCCCGGAGTCTCCCGAAGGGAATTGGGTAAAGTAAACTGACTTTCCTGATTTTATAACAATAGCACATGCTCACATACTTAAACAGATGGATTCAATGATAACTTTGAAAAACAAAATATTGAATCTGATGTACAAATATTTTAAAAAAAGCAAAACCGAAACATGGTATTTGAGGTTTAATGAACTACGAAAAAAAAGTGAAATAGAAGATTCTCTCGCAATTCGTTTAAAGCAAACCGCCAGAAATAACGCAGAAGTTAAATTGAAAATCGCCGTTCTTTGTCATTTGTTCTATATTGATTTATGGCCGGAAATCAGACAGTACCTGAAGAATATTGAAATGCCGTTTGATCTTTATATCAACCTTGTTAAAGAAAGCGCTTCCATTGCAGAATTAGAAGCGGTTAAGTATGAAATCGAAGGATTTCATCCCGGGGCTGTGATCATTATTTCTGAGAACCGTGGGTTGGATATTGGAGGAACACTGAAATTAATTCAGGTTGTTAGTGACAATAAACGCGAGTATGATTTATTCCTGAAAATACATACAAAAAAAAGCAAGAAAAGTACCACCAAGGAAGTTGGCAGGAGGTGGAGACTTGAATTGCTCAATTCGCTGCTAGGGTCTCCGTATATTGTCAATGGAATTGTTACCCTTTTCCGTGAAAATGAAAACATTGGGATGATAGGACCTAAAACATGGCTTATTAAGGCAAAAGATGACTTTCATTTTGCGGTCGGGATCAATGAACCTGGTATTCATGAAATATGCCGGAAGTTTAATATCAAGAAGGATATTCATGATCTTGAATTTATTGGTGGCACAATGTTCTGGATTGATGCCCGGGTGATCGCTGACAAATTAAAATCTTTGGATATAAACAGCATCGTAAACAATATGGAGCCTGGTTATTTTATTGATAATAGAATGTCAACCATAACACATTCACTCGAACGGGTTTTTGGTTTGATGATTCTTGAATCAGGGAAAGAAATTGTAACGATTTAGTGAGAACCATCCTCCCATTAATGGAATTTAAAATATTTCATCCTTATTTTAAAATAAGAAGAATGGAATTTGAAAGGAAAGGAAGAAAACAGTCAAAAAGACTTGACCAATTTATTGACAGGAGTTACATCGTATTCGTGAGGATTCTTAAACGCATCTTGCCTGTCAAATTCGTTGACGGCACGATTTATCCATTGTGGTTGAAAATCAAATTTATTCTCGGTCTGAAAAAAAATAAATCAAATCGTGATTTTGACAGGACCGATTACCTTCACTGGATTGCCAGGTATGACACCCTGTCTGAAGACCAGATTAATAAAATGAGAACCTGGTCACTTGAATTGCCGGCGAAACCGATTATATCTGTCATCATGCCGGTTTACAATGGGGACCCTCTTTGGCTCAGACAAGCAATAGAGTCAGTGATCACTCAGGTATATCCGTACTGGGAACTTTGCATTGCTGACGATGCCTCAGATGATCCCCTGGTTAGAAAAACATTGACAGAGTTTTGTAAAATTGACCCAAGGATAAAAGTGGTTTACCGTAAGCAAAACGGACATATTTCAGCCAGTTCAAACAGTGCACTTGAAATTGCCAATGGAAGTTGGGTTGCTTTGTTGGATCATGATGATCTTCTGCCAATACATGCTCTTTACTGGGTTGCCGTTGCAATTACAAATTATCCTAAGGCCAGGTTAATCTATTCCGATGAGGATAAAATTGATAATGGCGGGGTCAGGTCTCAACCCTATTTCAAGTGCGATTGGAACAGAGAATTATTTTATTCCCAGAATATGATAAGTCATTTGGGAGTATATGACCTGGAGGTCGTCAGACAAGTTGGAGGATTCAGGGTTGGCCTGGAAGGCTCTCAGGATTATGACCTGGCTTTACGGGTGATTGAAAATATTAACAATGATGAAATCATACACATTCCGAAGATATTGTATCATTGGAGAATACATATGAACAGCACCTCACTTTCGGGGGGGGCCAAACCATATGCCATGAGTGCCGGAGTTAAGGCGCTCAATGACCATTTCGACCGATGCGGCATAATAGCCCGTGCAGAATTGAATCAATGGTCATGGTACCGGGTCAGGTACGGGACCCCCCATCCTGATCCGCTTGTCAGTATCGTCATTCTTACAAAGGACAGATTACAACTATTAAAGCCATGTATCGAAAGTATTCTGAAGAAAACGACCTACCGGAATTATGAAATTATTATCATAGACAATGAGTCAGAAGATGCAGAAACTCTGGAATATCTTCAATCGCTAAACATGGATGCAAGAATCAGATGCATCAGGGATGAGAGCCCTTTTAATTTTTCCTTGCTGAATAATAAAGCGGTTCAACATGCAAATGGTGAATATTTGATTTTACTCAATAATGACATGGAAGTGATAACCCATACATGGATTGAGGAAATGCTTGGCATTGCTTCATTACCAGGTACAGGAGCTGTGGGTGCAATGTTGTATTATCCCGATGACACGATTCAACATGCCGGGGTAATACTTGGTATGGGAGGGGTGGCCGGTCATGCATTTAAAAATGTTGCCAGGGGACATCCCGGATATTTTGGCCGTGCCGGACTGGTCCAGGAGTATTCGGCTGTGACAGCAGCCTGTTTAATGGTGAAAAAGGATATTTATGAACAGGTTGGCGGACTGGATGAAAAGAATCTTACGATAGCTTTTAATGATGTGGATTTTTGTTTGAAAATAAAGAAGTGCGGCTTTCGCAATATCTGGACTCCCTATGCCGAACTTTATCACCATGAGTCAGCTTCCAGAGGGATTGAAGATACCCCGGAAAAAATGCAGCGCTTTTCCATGGAAGTTGAATTTATGAAAAATAAATGGACTGGGATCATTTCATATGATCCCGCATATAGTCCCAATCTCACTTTGGAATTTGAAGATTTTAGTCTGGCATGGCCTCCTGGGGCTAACTTAATATCAACGGATATTTACCAACCTGATTAGTCCTGTGAAAGTTGTTAAAATCCGGTTTTCTATGTTAAGTTAATCTGTTATCGTCATACCGTAATTCATTTTTTTCAAGAAAACATTATTACTGGAAATAAGGCTTATCATAGATTTACAAACACAATCAATGGATATTGAGCTATAAGGTTGAAACATTTCAAATTCACTAAACTGATTTTCACATTAATGGTGATGGTTTCTGTAAAAAGGAAGAGGGGGTACTTATGAAATGGATGCTTTCTAAAACAATCAATCGAAAAAACAGGAGTATACCGGACAAGATTGGCAATAAAATGTCCCGCAAAGAAAAAATATTTTTCCTTATTCACAAAACGGGGAAAGGGTTGGAAATCGGTCCCAGCCATAATCCACTGGCTCCGAAAAGAGATGGTTTCAACGTTGAAATCCTTGATCACGCTGACGCAAACCAACTTCGGATCAAGTACAAAGGACAGGAAGATTATGGGGTAAATATTGAGAACATCGAGGAGGTGGACTTCGTTTGGCAAGGAGAGCCGATCACAGAGTTAATTGGAAAAACCGGATGTTACGACTGGATCATTTCCAGTCATGTTATAGAACATATTCCTGATATTATCTCACACTTGCAGCAATGTGAAGCGATACTAAAGCCTGATGGTATTTTATCCATGGCCATCCCGGATAAGCGGTATTGTTTTGATTATTTTTCTGACGTCAGTTCAACGGGAAATCTGATTGATTCATACATGGAAAAAAGAATCAGGCCCAGCCACGGACAGGTATTTGATCATTTTGCGAATGCCGTGAAACGGCGTGGAGAAATCACATGGAGTGATGATGGAAAAGGGGGTGGCGACGAGTTTATCTATACCTTTTCACAGGCAAAAGAACTATTGGATCGATCTTTTTCTTCTGCGGAATATATTGATGCACACTGTTGGAGATTTACTCCAGCATCTTTCCGGCTTATCATAACAGATTTGTTGCAGCTTGGAATGATTGGACTGGAAATCAGGAAGGAGTTTGTTACAACAGGTTGCGAATTCTATGTTTCACTTGGGAAGGTGAGTGATGGACAATTGAAAAAGGACCGGAAAGAGTTACTGCAAGAGATAAAAGAGGAACAGCAAAAAATGGTAAAGCAATAAGTCAACTGATATTTGCAGGACAGGAATACTGTAAGATTATACAGGGCCGAGGCTGGCAGGTTGTCCACAACATGTTAACATAAATAAACAAAACGAATATGGAAATACTAGATGCATATGTTCTGAAAGACCCGTGCAGTCAGAATGTCCTGGATGTTTTCAGTGGAGAATGGTCATCAAAACTTCCTGATATTTTCGGGTTAGTCACCAAGCCAGGCACAGCCGCTTTATTTGAAGATGCCCGGGTTTCCTGGGCTGAGGAAATCTTTGGAAGCTTCAAAAGCTGGAATATTCTTGAACTGGGGCCCCTTGAGGGAGGTCATTCCTATATGTTCCAAAACAGGGGTGCTAATAAAGTAATCTCCATTGAGGCCAATTCAAGGGCATTTTTAAAGTGTCTTTGTATTAAGGAGATTCTGAAACTTGATAAAGTCGAATTTCTCCTGGGTGATTTTATGTCATTCCTTAGAAGGGAAAGTGCTCAATATGACATGGTTTTTGCGAGCGGAGTCTTGTATCACATGGAAGATCCAATCGAGTTGATAAAATTGATTTCAAAAGTTTCTGATAAAACACTGCTTTGGACACATTACTTTGATGATGACATTTTATCCAAAAGGAATGAACTTTCTCACAAGTTCAGTAATGTCAGAACAATTCATTATGAAGGGGTTTCATATGAATACTCAGTTCAATCGTACAAAGCTGCTTTAAACTGGGCGGGTTTTTGCGGGGGACCCAAACCAGAAAGCAAATGGTTGACAAGAGGGAGTATCATAAAAGCATTGCAGCATTATGGATTTAATGATTTGACAATCAACTTTGATGATCCTAATCACCAAAACGGTCCTGCATTCGCTATTTGCGCGAGAAAATGTGGTACTGGAACATTGCAGGATGAAATTGTTTGATTGTCCGGTATCCGGATCAAACAAACAACTTGCATTTCAGATATTTAACTGATAAAATTTGAATGAAACACGGCACTAAAATATTTATTTTAATATTCGTCCTTGTAATATCTGGTTCTGTTTTTACAGCCAGACTTTACAGATCGTGTTACAACCCAACAACTATTTCAATTTACATTACGAATGGGCAGGCAGATATTTACCAGATATACTATGACGCCGGGTTCGGTTATAATGAGAAAGAATCTGTAAGAAGGTATTTTTCTGGACCCGGGAGTTACAAGGTTGATTTCTTGGTTCCTTGCTCAAGATTTAACAAATTTCGAATTGACCCAGGTACGAAAAAGGGAACAATGAAAATTGATCAAATCTGCGTATTACATGGCAATTCAAGGAAATGCTGGATAGGACATGCATTAATTAGTAATTTCCTATTTCAGCATGACATCATCAATCATCATACTGATGCCACCGGACTGATAATTACTTCGACCGGGTCAGACCCGTTTTTTGAATACAAAGGGAATTTGGTGAAAGACATTGAATTTCTTCCTGACTACAATAAAGTTTGGGCAGAAGTTGCAGGACTCCTTTTATTGAACATCCTGGTGTGGTGCTTGTTGGTTTTATCTGATAAAATATACAGGAAAATCCAAACCCTTCCGAATCCCCTAATCAATATTAAGATACTGAAACCCCAGGAAGTTTTTGTTTCTTTTGCAATTGTCTTTGGAATTTTAACCGTTTTAATTACCCCTCCGTTTCAGGGGCCTGACGAACCCGCACATTTCTTCAGAGTCTACCAATTAGCCAGTGGAACCTTCTTCCCCGTAACCAATTCTAACCGGGTTGGAGGCTACATACCCATCAGTTTGGTTAAAACGCATGAGATATTTAAAGGAATTCAGTTTCATCCCGAAAAAAAAATCGAATATAAAATGATTACAGAGTCATTCAATATTCGATTACAACCGAATAAATTAATGTTTATTCCATTTCCGAATACCGCACTTTATATGCCTGTACCCTACATCCCCCAGTGCCTGGCCATCATTGCCGGTAAGGCATTTGAATTACCTCCTTTGATTTTGCTATACATGGGGCGGCTTTTCAATCTTGGCTGCTGGATTATCCTGGTTGCATTTGCTATCAGAATTACTCCCATAAACAAATGGTTGTTTCTTATCCTGGCCCTAATCCCAATGTCACTTTTTCAGGGGTCATCCTTGAGCGCTGATGGATTGACAAATGGGCTTGCATTTTTATATATTGCCTTGGTTTTTAAAATGGCGTTTGATGAGAATCAATATATTAATAAGTTCGAGATGTTTTTTTTAATTATTTTATTGATGCTTCTGTCACTGTCAAAATATGCATATGCCCTTTTAGGATTTCTTTATTTTTTAATTCCTTGCAGGAAATCAGAATCCAATGCCAAATCATTGTTATATGTGTCATTGTTGTTCCTATTTGTAGGCTTAACCCTGGCGTTTGGGTTCTATTACGTTAAATATATTTATGGATCAGTTGACCCCGGTGTTAATTTTTACGGAACGGCTCCGGGAGTCCCGCAAAATGTAAATCCTGATATACAGGTCAGGTTTATTTTAACACATGCTTTTTTATTTTTAAAGATTGTCTTTTTTAGTTTCTGGACATATAGAGGATTAATATTGGGATCATTCATTGGAAGATTGGGCTGGCTGGATACCCCGCTTCCCGGGCTGTTTATCATATCAGCATATATTGTCCTTTTCTTTGTTGCATGCTCGGGGAATGCGCTGAGAATCAGAATGAGCCTGAAAAGCAGGATGATATTATTCATATGTTTTTGCGCAATATGCTTTTGCTTGTCAACATTAATGTATCTTAGTTGGTCCCCTGCAGGTGCCGAAATTAATTCCGGAATCCAGGGCCGGTACCTGATTCCAGCTGCACCTGTTTTTTTTGCTCTTTTTTTCAATTCAAGGTGGATTGTGCCTGAAAAAGCCATCCAGGTTATTTCCGTTCTTTTCATGGCGATATCATCCTTGGTTTTGACTGCAGAATTAATCAGCAGGTATTATGTTGGGTAGATATTTTAAATTGGTTTTTTTATTTTGAATCTTGAAGATTTATCAACAACAATTAACAATTTTGTGAAAATAATATTTATAGATCGATCTGGATTTGTAATACTAAATTTAGCATTAAGCATCAATGGTTAGAACGCTCGCTTTTTATTTACCCCAGTATCACCCCATCCCTGAAAACGATGCATGGTGGGGCAAGGGATTTACTGAGTGGACCAATACCGCCAAGGCAAAACAACTTTTCCCGGGTCATAAGCAGCCTCATATTCCCGCAGATCTTGGTTTCTATGACCTGCGAGTTCCTGAAACAAGAATTGCCCAGGCTGAACTTGCCCGTGAATATGGGATTGATGGTTTTATTTACTGGCATTATTGGTTTGGAAACGGGAAAAAGTTGCTCGAACTCCCTTTTAATGAAATGATGAAAACCGGGAAACCTGATTTTCCATTTTGCCTCGCCTGGGCCAACCATTCATGGATTGGTAAATGGCATGGACTAAAGGATAACATGCTTTTTGAACAGCAATATCCAGGAAAAGAGGACTATACAGCACATTTTTATCATCTTCTCAATGCATTCAGGGATGACCGATATATTAAAATTAACGGTAACCCGCTCTTTTTAATTTATTCTCCGGGTGATATCCCGGAAACCAAGAGATTTCTTGATTTGTGGAGAGAACTGGCAGTAACAGAAGGGTTTAAGGGGATGTATTTCGTTGGCATTCATTACAATGATTGGGATTATGGAAATGATGGATTTGATGGGCAAACAGTGCATCAGCCAGCGCATTACCTTTCGGTGTTTGAGAAAGGACTTGCACTGCGGATTTCTGGTTTCCTGAAAAGGCATACACTGGGAACTTTCCCGTTTGTTATTAATTACGGGAAATTAATTTCAAAATACCATTTCAACGAATTTCCAAATGACACCTTTATCCCTACAATCATTCCAAACTGGGATACAACACCAAGATTAAATACACGGGGATGGGTATTCCACAAATCAACGCCAGATCTTTTCAAACAACATTTTGATAAAGTGTATGGTATTGTAAATGAGAATGATAATGAAAATAAAATGATCTTTATAAAATCATGGAATGAGTGGGCTGAGGGTAATTATCTGGAACCAGATCTCGAATGGGGCAGAGGGTACCTGGATGCGGTGAAAGAAATTACCAGCAAATATGCCGGTGAAAAGAATACTTTATAATCTTGTGATGTTTTTTAATGGCCCAGAGACTAAATACTGATACTTTTTCATGCGCCGAAATCCGAAAATCTCCGTCATCACCGTTGTCCTGAATGCTGCCCGGGATCTTGAAAAAACCCTGGAAAGCACCATCGGCCAGGATTATCCGGGGCTGGAGATCATCATAATAGATGGCGGGTCGGTGGACGGGACTCTTGCCGTTATCAAAAGGTTCGCCAACCGGATCAACTATTGGATCAGCGAACCCGACGGGGGAATCTACGATGCCATGAACAAGGGACTCGCCAGGGCCACGGGGGACTGGGTGAATTTCATGAACGCGGGGGATGTGTTTTACAACAAACGGGTTCTTTCATCTGTTTTTAGCCGCGATCATGGCGATGCCGGGGTTATCTACGGCGACAGCATTGCATCCTATCCCGGTTTCAGGGCTTTCAGGAAAGCCGGCACGCCCGCCGATCTCTGGAAGGGGATGATCTGCTGCCACCAGTCGGTGTTTGTCAGGACAAAGCTGGTTCGCCACGATGGTTTCAGGCACAACCAATATTTCAGCGCCGATTACGAGATGATGGTCAGGCTGCAATCGGCCGGGGTCATGTTTTCCTATATCCCCGCAACCGTTTCTGTTTTCGATACGCGGGGAATTTCGAACCGGTATATGGCAAGGTCGGCCCGGTCGAACCTTGAGATCATAGGCGTTTACCGGGTTTTAACGGAGGGAGAGAAAAGCTGCCACCGGCGTATCATCCGCATTGCACAAATCACTGAGATGCTGTACAAGTGCCTGCCGGCTGCAGTTACCCGCTTACTGCTCAGGCAGTTGTACAGGAACCAGGTTATTAACAAAGAGATCCGCAGATGAACAACCTGTTGCGAAAGTCAATATCGGTACTGGGCTATCCTGTCTCCCTCATAAAAAAAGCGGTTCAGGACAAAATGGATTTTCTCCGCACCTACAAACTGAAGCTGATCATCGCAAGGGTCCTTCGCCTCATCCGGATGCTCAGGGGAAACACAGCCTCCGTGCAGTTCCCCGATTCATTTTACCCGTCGCTGAATGCATCAGGAAATAAAAATACAGGCTTCATTGACCATTCGTACCATTATAAAACCGTCTCCTCCTCCTTTTTCATGCAGATGATGCGCCAGTTTGGACCGGTGACGGTACTCTGGGACAGCCAGTGGAACGGCGGGAAATTCCCATCCGTCGAAAAAATCAACGAAGCCGGCTTCGACACGCTGATCCTATGGCAGATCATGATCTATCACGACCCGGAAAAACTGAAAAACCTCGATTGCAAAAACATCATCATCATCCCGATGTACGATGACATCCATGCCGATCCCGACGCGTTGTTTCTGCGTTACCGCGATTTCAGGTTCGTATCATTCTGCCGCGACCTGCAGCAGCGTTTCGACCGGCTTGGCCTGCAGTCGAGGTATGTTCAGTATTTCATGGACCCGGCAGCCCTTCCTTACCGCGAAGATCCCTTCACCGAACTGCACGGTTTTTTCTGGCAGCGCACCAACGACATCACCTGGGACCATATCCGGAAACTGGTGGATGGTTCCGGTTTTACCTCTTTCCATCTGCACCTGGCACTCGACCCCATCTGGTACCGGGAGGTGCTTCCCTCGGAGGAGGAGATGGAACGTTATCACATCACTATTTCAAGGTGGTTTGAGAAAAAGGAGGATTACATGGAGGTCCTCTCGCGGGCCAATGTGTTTTTCACCCCGCGTCTGTATGAAGGGATCGGCATGCCGGTCATCGAAGCGATGACCATGGGCAAACTGGTGGTGGCCCCTGATCATCCGACGGTCAACGAATATATCACGCATGGTGTGAACGGTTTGTTGTATGACACCGGCAATCCGGAACCGCTCGATTTCAGCGATGCCCGCGCCATAGCGGTAAAGGCCCGCACCTGTTGCATCGAGGGGGCTGAAAAGTGGGAGGCGTCAAAAACAGGGCTCATGGAATTCATCAGCTAACCTCTCCCTGCGCTTCCGGGCAGGGGAAAAACGATTGCAAAAAACCAGCATGAACAGAACCCGTTAATAATGAAACCAGTAAAAATATCCATCGTCACCCCCTCTTTTAACCAGGGTAAATTCATCGAAAGAACGATCAGGAGCGTGCAGGAACAGGTGACCGGTTTCCCGTTCGAACACATCGTGGTGGACGGCGGTTCAACCGACGGCACGCTTGCAGTCCTTGAGCATTATACCGACCGGTTGCGTTATACCTCGGGACCCGACCGGGGGATGCAGGATGCACTGAACAAAGGGTTCACCATGGCCTCGGGAGAAATCATCGGGTGGCTGAACTCCGACGACACCTACCTCCCGGGAGCATTGCAAAAGGCCGGGAAGTTTTTCGAAGAGCACCCCGATTGCATGTGGCTCTATGGCAACTGCAGGATCGTGGACGAAAACGACCAGGAAATCCGCAGGTTGATCACGGCCTATAAAAACAGGTCGTCGCGGAAATACAGCTACAAACGGCTGCTGGTTGAAAATTTCATTTCCCAGCCTGCCGTATTCATGAGGCGGGAGGCCCTGGAAGCCGCGGGTCCGCTCGACCTTTCCCTCCCCACCGCCATGGATTACGACCTGTGGCTGCGCCTGGGCCGGCTTGGTAAACCAGGGTATATCGACGACGATCTCGCCGCCTTCAGGGTGCATGGCGGGTCGATCAGTTCCATGAATTATAAAAAGCAGTTTGAAGAGCAGTACAGGATCCACGAACGGTACGACCGCGACCCGGGGCTGCTGGCAAAACACCGGATGAGGATCCGGCTCATCGTTTTCATCTATTCGCTGCTTGAAAAAAGGAAATATTTTACATCGCGGGGGAAAGTTGCCGTTTAACGCTGGTTTCTTCTGATCTGCGACAGTTGTTCAGCAATCAGCCCGAGCAGGAAGAGCAGGATGCCCATGATCACCCCCAGCAGGCTGCCGATGCTGAGCCCCCTTCCCGCGATCAGCAGCGGGGTTCCCCACAACCCGGTAATGATAAAACAGATGAGCGAGAGCGGCAGGAAGATCTTCATGGGGTTGAACAGGATGACAATGTTAACAATCTCCATGATGGTCTGGAAGGCTGTTTGAAGGCTAATCGTGCTGTTCCCGAATTTTCGTGCCCTGATGCGGATGGACTCCTCTAAAACAAGATGCCGGTTGTTGATGAAAACGAGGGTGATGATATCGCTGAATGCCATGGTATCGGGGGCGAGGTGCAGGTATTTTTTCACCAGGACGGTGTTGTAAACCTTCATCCCCGAGTTGAGATCGTGGATCGGCACCGTCATCAGCACCTTTGCAAGGGTGCGGATGATGCTTTTGCCGATTCCCCGGTACGACACCGACTCAGATCCCCTGCGTGAGCCTACCACCAGGTCGGCATCCCTTGTTATCATGCAATCAAGCAGTTTATCGATATCGTCAAGGTAATGCTGGCCGTCGGCGTCGATGGTGACGGCATATTCGGTATCACAGGCGAGCAGCCCGGTTTTCAGGGCGGCGCCATAGCCTTTGTTCAGTTTGTGATGGATTGTCCTGAAATTACCCGACGCGGAATAACGCCCAAGAATTTCCCTGGTATCATCCCGGGAACCATCGTTGACGATGATGATTTTCCATTGCCTTTCGGAACAGTATGCGACAAGGCCGGGCAGCAGCAACGGCAAACTGCTGCCTTCATTATATGCAGGAATAATAACGGTAAGGAGGTTTTCTTCGTTCATCCGGGTTTTTCTACCATTGGTAATATCTCAGCAAAACCGCGGCAATCCCCCTGACCAGCACCACGGTGGCGAAGAGGAGGATGACCACCTGCAGGTATTTTGTGAACAACTGCTCTCCTTCGATTTCGGCAAGGATCTGCGGTTTCATTTTGGGTTTTGCCTTTTCGTAAGATTTTCGACGGGGACTGAAGATGAAGTTCAGTTTCCGCGGGATCGCCGTGTTGTAAAACACCAGCAGGAAAAGGGGTGCAAGGGGGATAAAATACCTTCCCTGGATGCCGTACAACCGTCCGAACCCAACCACGGTGCTGTATATGTACATGGCGGTTTCAATGGCCAGGACGCCGATGAGGAAGAGGCCGGACAGCAGCACTTTCTTTTTCCAGCCGATGTGCGCATCCTCCTCGGCAATGCACAGGGCCGCGATCAACAGGAGGGCAAGGTATAGGTCAACCAGGATGTTGGGCAGGAAGACATCCAGCCATCCCATGGTCCCGACAAAATTATTGAGCATGTCGGCCCGCAGCCTGACGAAATTGGTTGTATAAAGCAATCCGATGAACTCCGGTACATGGGTTTTCAAATAGTTCACCTGTTTCCCGGGATTGATTTCAAACGCCTGCTTTTGGGGTTTCGCTTCGGCCGCCTTTGTTTTGGCGACGCCGGCGGTGTCGGCGGCTGGCGGTTTCGCAGCATCCGCCCTGCCGGTAACGGCCGGTTGAGCTGCGGGGATGGCAGTGGTGGATTTTTCGTGTGTGGCCTGCTCGGTTTTCACGGCATCGGCCGACTTCACAAGCCCCCCTAGCAGCGACCACATTCCCTGGGCCAGCAGCATCGAGATTACGAATACCGAAAAGACAACGAGGTATTTGATCCAAGAACCGATCTTGCCAACCGGGATCAGCAGGAACAGGAACCCGATCAGGAAGTAGGGAGGCTTGCATAAGGCAACCAGGATGGAGATGACAAATAACAGCCCGAGATCCTTCCAGCCGAGCAGTTCCTTCGATTTATAGGCATAAAAGAGGTATAGTGCGATTAGCAGGAACGAACAGCTGATCACCGTTGCGTCGTATGACATCGACCCCAGCATGAAAAGCGTTTTGGGCATCAGGGCCAGCAGCAGGATGACCCATTTTGCCATCGGGGTGATCCTGATGGCGAAGAAAATGACCACCACGGCGATAAGCAGGTTGAAGAGCCGGCCGAAATACATCAGGAACAGGGGTGTGGAGGTGAAAATCCTGCCGATAAAAATTCCCAGCACCTGCGGGATATAGGGGACGGTATAATCGGGCCCGGAACTCTCATGGCGTTTTTCGGGGTTCAGCCTGATCTTTGCCATGGAAAGGATCTCCTCCTGGCTGGTCCTTTCATCGGGCGAAAAGTGTATCCTGACAAATGTTGAATCGAGCGTCAGGAAAGAGGCCGGGATTGTTTTTCCATGGTTGGAAAACTGAAATTCCGACAGCTCTGCCGACCTGGAAAGGTGGCTTCCCTCGTCGGGCACCTGGCCGGGAGGGGTCAGGAAGACAAAGAGGAGCCCGAAGATGAGGGCAAGCGTCAGATATGCATATTCCGGCAGTATCCGTATAACCGCCAGGAACCGGCTGATGGCCGGGAAAAAGCAGATGACGAGCGTTACCAGCACAATAGCCAGGAACAGGAGGTTTTTCATGGAGGAGCCGGCGGGTGTGTCCGATTCGAAGGTCCGCATCATCAGCGAACCGGGATAAATCCTCGCCTTGTTCCTGACAGACAGGACCAGGTCGTCATTGACCATGACGGAGGCATAAAGCTTTCCCAGTTTCGAAGTTGAGTTGAACAGCCCGTGCACCGAGTTTGCACTGTCACCATCCTTCGAAATGAGACAAACATAGAGTTTGTTGCCTTTCCCCACTTTTTTGCTTTCACCCAAAGGAAAATCGTGATACTTGGTATCTTCAATCTCCTTCGAGGTGAACTGCTGCTGGTAAACCAGGGTAAAGGTGCTGTCGAAGATAACCAGTGCATTTGTGTTCAGGCTTTCGTGCCCAAGGGTGGCAAACCTGATCGAAAGCCCGTTCAGGTAGTCCCTGGTGGTTGTAATCTCCTGGACAGCCATGACCCCTTTGACGATTCCTTCATAAAGATAGGGTGTTTTCCCTCCCGAGGTCTGGGTGATGCTGATCAGTGCCGGCTTTGGTTCATAGAACCGGGTAAGAACAAATGCAATGATAAAAAAACAAACTCCTGCAATGATATATTTTTTCTTTGTCATCCGATCGAATAAAATCCTGATTTAACCTGCATTCATCATAATAAAAAAATGAAAAAAATTGTTATACCCCTGATAAACACCATCTTTCGTTACCTTTACCCGGAAAACAAACTTTTTCAAGAGTAAAAGTACAAATTCAATTGGAAATTGTTGAAAAAAATATCCGTTTTGCGTATTACCTTTTACCCTCCAACCCGATTAAGCATAAAAATGAGTACTTTTGTTCACGGAGTGTTTAACATTAAATTCATGCATTATGGCAACTGGAGTCAACAAGGTAATTCTGATCGGTAACCTGGGGAGAGATCCTGAGATTCAGAATTTTGAGAACGGAGTCAAGAAGGCAGCCTTCACACTGGCCACCACCGAAGCTTACAAGGGAAAAGACGGGGAGAAGACCACGCATACCGAGTGGCATAACATCGTCATGTGGCGCGGCCTGGCCGACGTGGCTGAACGTTTCCTGAAAAAGGGCAACACCATTTACGTGGAAGGGCGCATCCGCAAGCGCGAATACGAGGACAAGGAGGGGCAGAAGAAGTTTATCTACGAAATCCTTGGCGATACCATGCAGATGCTGGGATCGGGTCCGCGCCGTGACGAGAATAACGGCGGGGGATCATCCCAGGAAACCACCCGGGAAGAGGCTCCCGTGATCACTACGCAGGAGGATGACCTTCCATTCTGACAAATCATGAAAAAGGCAAAGTGGCGGGATCCCGCCATTTTGCCTTTTACCATTTTACCATTTGAAATGAAAGTATTCCCCTCCCTTTTTATTCTGCTGATCCTTGCAGGCGCATGCAGCAACGGTTATACACCAAAGCCCAGGGGATTCATGCGCATCGACCTTCCCGCACGGAAATACCAGTCCTTCGACACGCTCTTTCCCTTTACCTTTGAATACCCGGTTTACGCGGATATCAGGCCCGACAGCAGCCGCATGGCTGAGCCCTACTGGATCAATTTACGGTACCTCCCGTTTCACGCAACCCTGCACTTAAGTTACAAGGTGATTGACGGGAACCTCGCGCAATACCTGAACGATTCCCATACCCTTGTGAACAAGCACATCCCCAAGGCCAACGCCATTACCCAGCGTGAATTTGTCGACCGGGAACATCATGTATTCGGACTGGTCTATGATATCCGTGGCGCCGATGCCGCCTCCTGCTACCAGTTTTACCTGACCGACAGCGTTGCCAATTTCGTGAGAGGCGCCCTTTATTTTAACATGGTTCCCAACAATGATTCGCTTGCTCCCGTGATCGATTTCTTAAAAGGGGACCTGGAACATATGATCAATACCTTCAGATGGAAGAAATTATCAAAACACTGATATGAAAAAACTGTTTTTTCTCCTGGTCCTTGTGTTAGTATCTCTCGAACTTTCCGCCCAGGTCCCGCCATGGTCAGAGGTGAGGATTCATGCCGGACAGCAGGAGATGCTGAAACTGGCAAAATCGGGGCTCGCCGTTGAGGAGGGCTTTCACGCCAAAGACGGCACCTGGACCACCATCCTTTCGCAGGATGAACTGGAGAAGGTCAGGAATGCCGGCCTGGCATACGAGGTGATTCAACCAGATTATTCAAAGTTCATTGCTGGCCGCAACAAGGCTATGATGAGCCAGTTGGATTATATCAACCACCATAAAAATGAGTTTAAAAGCAAGCAGTTCAGCAACTATGCCATTCCCCAGCATTTTCACATGGGATCGATGGGTGGATTTTTCAACCTGCAGGAGGTATATGACCAGCTCGACAGCATGAGGCTGTTCTACCCGACCCTCATTTCGGTCAGGGTGGCGGCCGGGAACAACCCGACCATCGAGGGACGTTCCATTTATTATGTCAGGATAACCAGCAATCCCGACCAGGCCTCGGCCAAACCCAAAGTTTTTTACAATTCCCTTATCCATGCCCGGGAGCCGATGGGTATGCAGCAGCTGATCTTTTTCATGTGGTACCTGCTTGAAAACTATAACACAAGCGATGAGGTCAAATACCTGGTCGACAATCTCCAGCTCTGTTTCATCCCGGTGGTGAACCCCGACGGGTATGAGTTCAACCATACCAGTTACCCCGCCGGTGGCGGCATGTGGCGGAAAAACCGCCGCGACAACGGGGGTGGGGCGTACGGTGTTGACCTCAACCGCAACTTCGGATACAAATGGGGCTGTGATAACACCGGGTCTTCCCCCGACCCGTCGAATGAAACCTACAGGGGTACCGGCCCCTTTTCGGAACCTGAAACCCAGGTCATCCGCGACTTCTGTACCACCAATGTATCTAACTTGTCCCAGAACTACCATACCTACAGTGATTATACGATGTACCCCTGGTGCTGGCAGACCGCCCTCACCCCCGACAGCCTGCTCTGCATCACCTATGCGGGGTTCCTTGCGCGCCAGAATGGGTACATGACCGGCACTCCGGGCCAGATACTGTATAATACCAACGGGGATGCGCTCGACTGGCAGTACGGCGAACAGACGGCCAAGCCAAAAGAACTGTGTTTCACCACCGAAACCGGGACACAGACCGATGGATTCTGGCCCTTCGCGAACCGCATCATTCCCCTCTCGCAGGAAAACATGTTCGGCAACCTCATGATCGCCCATTTTGCCCTTCGCTATGCAGAGGCTCACGACTTTTCACCGGTGATCCTTTCCAGCCGCCAGGGATATTTCAATTATGAATTCATGCGTTACGGCATTGACGCCCCGGCCAACTACCATGTTGCCCTGAGGCCGCTCGACTCAACGCAGTTCATCTCCTGGGGAGGACCAAAGTCCTACACCAACCCGGTTCAGCTGCAACCCTATCCCGATTCGGTTTCATACCTGCTGAAACCCGGCATCACTTCGGGCGATGCCATCAGGTTTGTCTACGAGGTGAGCAACGGATTGTATACCTTCAAAGATACGGTCGTAAAATATTTCGGCCCGCCGCTGGTCATTTTCAGCGACAGTTGCAGTACCATGGACAACTGGACCTCTGCCAAATGGAATATCACCCATGCCCAGTATCACTCCCCGTCAGCCTGCATCACCGATTCCCCGTCGGGGAATTACGGTAACAATGCCAATTCCACCGTTACAACCGCCAGTTCACTGAACCTGAAGGGCTCTCCCGTTGCGGTTATTAACTACTGGGCGAAATGGAGAACCGAACAGGGAGCCGATTTTGTACAGTTCAGGCTCCAGGGAAATATGGGCCCCTGGACCGCGCAAACAGGCCGGTATACGAAAACCGGTTTTTATACAGAAGCCGCCGGGCAACCATTGTACGATGGCATACAGTCAACCTGGGTCCAGGAACAGATTGTCACCACCGACTTTGTCAACATGAGCCTTCAGATGCAGTTCCTGCTCAAAAGCGACCAGAGTATGAATTATGACGGTTTTTATTTTGATGATTTTACGGTAACGGTCGTGGACATGTCGAAAGTGAGTACAGGCGCAGTCCTCACGGCAGGCCCGGAGATCTCCGACCCGGTTCCGAACCCGGCGTCAGGGAGCGTCACGGTAAAATTCAGCCTTCATGAAGCAGGGAGCAGCCTGCCAGCCATATTCTCCCTGGCTGACAGCAGGGGGATCACCATGGAGCAGTTTGTGGTTTCACCAGGGCTGGAGCGGGTATCGTTCCAGGTAGGAAACCTCCCGCCCGGGGTATATGTTTACCGCATCACCGGTAGCTTCGGATCGACGGAGGTGAAGAAGCTGGTGGTAGTGCATTAAAATGACGAATGACGAATGACGAGTGATAAGTAATCTTATAATTTTCAACAAGCCGTGATTGAAACCATTAAATTCGGGACACTGCGCTGGTCGCATATCGTTCGTCCTACGGAAGAGGATCTCCAGGCCCTGAAGGACCATTATCATTTCCATGAACTCGATATCGAGGATTGCCGAACGGAGGTGAACCTGCGTCCCAAGATCGACATTTACGATGATTATCATTTCATCATCCTCCATTTTCCCGCATTCGGGGTAACAGGCCAGTTCATCGAGATCAGGGAAATTAAATTTTTCTGGGGAAAGGATTACCTGATCAGCCTCGGCAAATCACAGTGGCTGCTAAAAGACCTGTTCAGCAGGGAAAAAGCCAAGTCACAACCTTCCGGGCGCATGGAGGTCGGCAGCAGCGACCAGCTCTTTTACCAGTTGCTCGACCACCTGATGCTCGATACCCGGAACCTGGTTGAGCGTGTTGACAAGGATGTGGACGATTGCGGCAGGGCCCTTTTTGCGAAGCGGGCGGAATCGACGATCGAGAAGCTGTCAAAGACCCGGAAAAACCTGATCCTGCTGAACACCATGTTCAAACCGCAAATGATCCTGTTCAATAAGCTTCAAAGCGGGACCATCAGCGGTTTTGCCGAGAACATGGAAGATTACTGGGGCAACATCATGGACTATTACCAGAAAATCTGGGACATGGTGGAGGATGACGGCGAACTGATCAAGGGCTATTCGCTCACCTTCGATTCCCTGCAGGTAAACAAGACCAACGAGCTCATCAGGATGCTGACCCTGACCTCGGCCATCATGCTGCCATTGATCTTTATCGCGAGTCTTTACGGGATGAACATCAAACTCCCGATCCAGGACCACCCGTTTGCCTTTATCCTCGTGACCATGGGGATGATGGGAATCGCAATCCTGGTTTTTCTCTATTTTAAGATGCGCAAGTGGATGTGATCCAGGTCAGGGTTCGTCGGTGTTCATCACGTCGATCTGTCGCTGGATACCCTCTTCATGAACCGATTCGAGTAATTTCAGGATAAATTCGCGGCTCAGCCCCATTTTAATACCGGCTTCTATCCGGTCCCGGGTGAGCTGGTTCCACCGCTTCAACTGCAGGATGGTGATTTTATTGGCTTTCTTGTATGCCCCGATCTCCTGCACCACGTTCATCCGCCTTGCAAGAATGTCGATGAGTTCTTCATCCAGCTTGTCGATTTCTGAACGGAGGGCTTCGAGTTTGTTCTCAAAATCCACACCACCCGATTCGCGGCGTACCACAAGTTTTGACAGGATGTCGGCAAGCTGCGACGGCGTAACCTGCTGGTTTTTGTCGGTCAGGGCCTTTGACGGGTTGATGTGCGATTCAACCATCAGCCCGTTCATTTCAAGGTCTAGTGCCTTCTGGATCGTTGCGGGAATCAGTTCGCGGTTCCCGCAGATATGGCTGGGGTCGACCAGGATGGGCAGGTTCGGTGCAAGACGTTTCAACTCAATGGGGATCTCCCACATAGGGGCATTGCGGTATGGCGTGCGGTTGAAAAAGGAGAATCCGCGGTGTACTGCAACCAGCCGGGTGAGCCCTGCCTGGTTTAACCGTTCAATGGCACCCATCCATGTTTTTAGATCGGGGTTCAGGGGGTTTTTAATCATCACAGGGATGTCGTGACCGGCAAGGGCCTCCGCAATCTCCTGGACCGCAAAGGGGTTGACCGTGGTACGGGCCCCGATCCAGAGAATGTCGATGCCGTGGTCAAGCGCCTCCTCTACATGTTTCGGGTTGGCCACTTCAACGGTAACCATCAGCCCTGTCTCCTGTTTTACACGCCGGAGCCATTTAAGCCCAGCGATGCCCACACCTTCAAAAGCTCCCGGACGGGTCCGGGGTTTCCAGATACCCGCCCTGAAGACCCTGACCTGGGGGAAAGCTGCAAGGGCCACCGCGGTTTCCATCACCTGCTGTTCGCTTTCGGCACTGCACGGTCCGGCAATGACGAGCGGAGATCCGCCGGCGGGAAGCCATTCTTCCAAGGGGGTGATGTTTAACGTGGAGGTCATTCGGGGCAAAGATAAGGATTATCGAATGACGAGTGACGAGTGACGAGTGTTTCAGTCGCGCCAGAATATCAGTTTCCAGAGGTTTGAAAGGACCTTGAGGGCGGAGACGACCATGCTGATGATGAATATAAGCGGCAGCAGCCAGTCCATCCAGAAGAATCCATGAAAATTATGGAAATCAAAAGGATAAATAAAGTACAAAACCATGGTGGTTACAAATCCCGAACTCTCGGCGAGGATCCGGGCAAGCCGCCTGACAACCGGGTAATCGAATACGAGCATCGCCCCGTTGGCGCCGATCTGGACGAGGATGTTCATGTTGAGCACCCAGATAACCACCAGGTAGCTGTCCTTGATAAAGGGGATATTCCATGAAGGAACTTTGTTGACGATCCACATGAAAACAAGGTTGGAGATGATGGCCCCGATATATTCACCTGTTCTTGACCTCATTTTTTTTTCATCGTGCCAGTGGCGGCGGCCGTAGGAATCGATCCCGCGGGCCCACCCGGGGATGTTCTCGTTGTGCTGATGGTTCATGACGCAATAAATTAGCCCGTTTGACGCAATGGGACAAACAAAGTTACACAAACATGCTTCACGAATAACATGCAGGAACCGGGCTGCAGGCTGACGGAAATCTATAATTGCGGATAATTCCCGACATTTCAGTAAATTTGCCACCTAAAACACCAGGCAATGGAACATACCAGGAGAAACAGGATCGTTGATCTGCTGAAATCAAAGAGTTATGGGAGTGAAGTTCTCGTAAAGGGATGGGTACGGACGAAGCGCGGGAACAAGAACATCAATTTTATTGCCCTGAATGATGGTTCGGTGGTTCACCATATCCAGGTGGTGGTTGAAGTTGCTGCTTACCCGGAGGATCTTTTAAAACTGATTACCACGGGCAGCTGCATCGCGGTGAAGGGAATCCTGGTGGAATCGGTCGGGCAGGAGCAGCATGTGGAAATCCAGGCGCGGGAGATCGAAGTTTACGGTACGGCCGACGCGGAAAGCTACCCGCTTCAAAAAAAGGGGCATTCACTTGAATTTCTCCGTGAGATCGCCCACCTGCGCCCGCGCACCAATACCTTTGGCGCCGTTCTCCGGATCCGCCACGCCATGGCATTCGCCATTCATCAATATTTCAACGACCAGGGATTTTATTATCTCCATGCCCCCATTATCACCGGGTCCGATGCGGAAGGAGCCGGCGCGATGTTCCGGGTGAGCACGCTGGATGACAAAAATCCGCCGCTTCTGCCCGGCGGCCATGTGGATTATTCCCAGGATTTTTTCGGGAAGGAGACCAAACTCACCGTCAGCGGGCAGCTGGAGGCCGAACTGGGTGCCATGGCCCTGTCGCTGGTTTATACCTTCGGACCGACTTTCCGTGCCGAAAACTCAAATACCCCCCGCCACCTGGCCGAATTCTGGATGATCGAACCCGAAATGGCCTTTTATGACATCCACGACGATATGGACCTCGCGGAGGATTTCCTGAAATACCTCATCCGGTACGCGCTCGGGCATTGCCTGGACGACCTGGAATTCCTCAATAAAATGTACGACAACGAGCTGATCTCAAGGCTGAAGCAGGTCGTTGACGAAAAATTCGAACGGCTCACCTATACAGAGGCTGTTGAAATCCTGAAGGCATCGGGCCAGACGTGGGAATACCCGGTTGACTGGGGTACGGATCTCCAGGCTGAACACGAACGTTACCTCGTGGAAAAACATTTTGGCAGGCCCGTCATCCTCACGGGCTACCCGAAAGATATCAAGGCGTTTTACATGAAGATGAACGAAGACGGAAAAACAGTGCGCGCCATGGATGTGCTCTTCCCGAAAATCGGTGAGATCATCGGCGGCAGCCAGCGGGAGGAAAACCTGGAGGCGCTCATGAAGCGGATTCATGAAATGAACATCCCGGAAAAAGATGTGTGGTGGTACCTGGATACGCGGAAGTTCGGAACCGCTCCCCACGCAGGCTTCGGACTTGGTTTCGAACGTCTTATCCTCTTTGTCACAGGGATGGCGAACATCAGGGATGTGATACCCTTTCCGCGGACGCCCAAAAATGCTGAATTTTAATGAAAAAAGGAGCGGGAAACCGCTCCTTTTTTTTCAATATCCTGAACAATTTCTTGGAGAATATGGGGCCGGACAAGTAAAATTTCTTAATTTAGCACTAAGAAAATTAAGATGGATAAGTGTTGGGTGCTCAAACCGCAGGGAGATCCTGAAATCACCAGGGAATTGTCGAAAGCGCTGGGTATTGACCAGACGCTCGCGAACCTTTTGGTTCAGCGGGGCGTGACCACTTTTGACGAGGCGAAGATATTCTTCCGGCCCATGCTGTCGGAACTCCATGATCCGTTCCTGATGAAGGACATGGACAAGGCCATCGACAGGATTTTCAAGGCGGTCGAAAGAAACGAACGGATCCTGGTTTACGGCGATTACGATGTCGACGGAACCTCGGCCGTTGCACTTGTTTTCACCTTCCTGAACACCTTCCACGAAGAAATTGACTATTACATCCCCGACCGGGACAACGAAGGCTATGGCATCTCCTTCAAAGGGATTGACTTCGCCGCTGAAACCAACGTCAAATTGATCATTGCGCTCGACTGCGGGATCAAATCGGTTGAGAAGGTAGCCTACGCCACCGGCAAGGGGATCGACTTTATCATCTGCGACCACCACCGGCCGGGAGCCGAAATCCCGGCAGCCACCGCCATCCTCGATCCGAAACGCAGCGACTGCCCCTATCCTTATAAGGAACTGTCGGGCTGCGGTATCGGGTTCAAGCTGATCCAGGCCTACGCGCAGCGGAAAAAAATCCCCTTTGAACAGCTGATACAGTACCTCGACCTGGTGGTGATCAGCATTGCCTCCGACATCGTGGATATCACCGGTGAAAACCGCATCCTGGCCCATTACGGGCTCAAACTCATCAATTCGAAACCGAGGCCCGGACTGGAGGCGCTGCTGCGCTATTCGGCCATGATGAAGAATGACGACGGGATGGGCGGTTGTGTTTTCACCCGCGAACTGACCATCACCGACCTGGTATTTATGATCGGGCCGCGCATCAATGCAGCCGGTCGCATAGAAAGCGGCAAGAACTCGGTCCGCCTGCTGATCACACGGAACCTGGAGGATGCCAAAAAGGTTGCCGAGCAGATCAATGCTTACAATACCGAGCGGAAAACCCTCGACTCATCCGCCACCCTGCAGGCCATCGGGATGATCGGCGAAAATGCGAAACTGAAGTCCGCAAGGTCGACCGTGATTTTTCACCCCAGCTGGCATAAGGGGGTGATCGGGATCGTAGCCTCACGGCTCACCGAAACCTATTACCGCCCCACCGTCGTGCTGACCCTTTCGAACGGGCTCATCACCGGCTCGGCGCGCAGCGTGAGGGATTTCGACATTTACGAGGCGGTGGATGCATGCAGCGACCTGCTTGAACATTTCGGGGGACATAAATTTGCAGCCGGGCTTTCCCTGAAGCCCGAAAACCTTGAACGGTTCCGTGACCGGTTTGAAGCCTTTGTGAGTGAACGCCTGGAGGGAATTGAACTTGTTCCAATCATGGAGATCGATACCAAACTTCAGCTGAATGTCATCAGCTCCCGTTTTTTCGGAGTTCTCAGGCAATTCGCACCCTTCGGGCCCGGGAACATGGCTCCGCTGTTTCTTACCAGCGGGGTGATGGACGCCGGCGGTTCGAGAATCGTGGGCAAGAACCACCTGAAACTAAACGTGGTTCATCCCGAGATTGCCGGGGGACCCTTTTCTGCGATCGCCTTTCAGCAGGGTGAACAGTTCGGGATGATCGAAAAACAGATCCCTTTCAACATCTGCTATCACCTGGAGGAAAATGAATGGAACGGGCTGGTGAATCTCCAGCTCAACATCAAGGACATTAAATTTTCGGATTAGCAGTTTTCCGTGCCAAAGCAGACTCCCATGCGTCTCGCCTTTTCAATGAGCGGGTGGTCGATGGGGACGAGCCGCAGTTTACCCCCTACATCGGCCAGGGATACCGAGGTAATCGTATCTCCGTCGAGGCAAACCATCTCCCCGAATTTCTTTTTGGCGATCAGTTCAACGGCATAGGCCCCATAGCGGGTTGCAAGCACGCGGTCCATGGGCGAGGGACTGCCCCCGCGCTGGATGTAACCCAGGATGGTCTCCCTTGTTTCGAGGCCGGTGAGCTCCTTGATGCAGTTGGCAACATACCTGGCGGCCGGTTCCCCTTTCGGGGTGGGAATACCTTCGGCCACCACCACGATGGAATATGGTTTTTTATTGATGGCCCTCTTTTTGAGGTACTTCGCCACATGGTTGATGTCGAATTTGATCTCGGGGAGCAGGATCACGTCGCCCCCGCTTGCCATCCCAGAATAGAGTGCCAGCCACCCGGCATGATGACCCATCACCTCGATCACCATGATGCGCTTGTGGCTGTTCGCCGTCGTGTGAAGACGGTCGATCGCCTCGGTGGCTATCCACAGGGCTGAATCGAATCCGAAGGTCACGTCGGTGCCGTATACATCGTTGTCGATGGTTTTGGGGATCCCGATTACATTGAGGCCAACCTCGGCCAGCAGGGCGGCGGTGCGCTGGGTCCCGTTGCCGCCGATGCATACCAGCGCATCGAGCCCGAGTTCCTGGTAATGCTTTTTGATGAGTTTAGGCTTGTCAATGGCGTTGAAGGTGCTGCCCTTCTTGAACGGGTTCTCGCGTGAGGTTCCAAGGATGGTCCCCCCAAGGGTGAGAATCCCGGAGAGAACGTTCTCATCAAGTTGCACGTACTCTTCATTGATCAGCCCCAGGAAACCCGAAGAGATGCCGATGACCTCCATTCCGTATTCCAGGATGGCAGTTTTGCCAACACCCCTGATGGCCGCATTGATGCCGGGGCAATCGCCTCCGGCCGTTAAAATGCCGATTTTCATAAGAATGATTTATTTCAAGTCGAATGAACCTGTTCCGATTTCTTTGTCATCGGCAAAAACGGTAACAATGTACTTTCCCTTCATTGCCGGTTTATCGTCATCTTTCTTGGTCCAGGGAACGCAAACATTCATGGCTTTGCCCTGGTAATCGATGTCTTCGCGGAGAGAGAAGGGGAGGGTCTGCCCGTTGAATGCAAAGGTGTCGTATTTGCTCTTGATCACGATCACATTGTCGGGACGCTGGATACGGATGTAAATGATCTTTTTCCCGGTGGCAACCAGCGGGTTCTCGCCGATGGTAAAGCAAACGCGGATACGCTGTGCACGGCTGGCCTTGTCGGTCGCCTCTTCCTTGGTTTTTCCCGATTTCAGCTTATAGGTGGTGGCTGTTACATCGTAAGCCTTGATGAAGGCCGCCTGGCTCATTTTTTCCTTCAGCTCCTCCTTGTCCTTGATGAGGTTCTGGTTGCGGTGCTGTTCGGTTTTAACCTCCTGGCGGATGTGGTCGTTCTCGGCGGTGAGTTCACGGTTCACCGTGTAGAGGGAGTCCATCTGGCGCACGTAGCCCTGGGCTACCTTCTGGAGCATCGCCAGTTTCTTGCTGATCTTGTTGTATTCCCACTCGGTGTCAAGCAATTTTTTAATTTCGACCGCATTTTTCTGGATGATGCTGTCTTTCGACCTGAGTGAATCGGAGAGCGCCCCATAGGATTTCTTGATTTTGTTATGCTCGGTCATCAGGGAATCGAGATTATGCTGCAACTCCGTCTTCTCGGTCTCTTTTTCCTTCACCAGCTTCAGGAGCTGGGAGCGCTGGATGAACAGCCAGAAAAGAAGGATCAGCACAAGAATGGCAATAACTGCAAGAATAATCTTATAATTCCGGGTTGAGGGGCTTTGTTCTTCCATAATTAATCTGAATTTTCCACCGTATCAGGTGCAAAGATAAAATAAAAACAGGATTTCATATCGGCCAAATCCGGCCACAGCGGCAATTATGAATTTTATAGCAAGGGACCCCCTTTAAAAGGCGCGGACACCCCGGAACCACAGGATTGCATTTTTCTGGCTGGTGTTCACCGTACCGTCTGCAAAATTTATGGAATATGCCTGGTTGGCATCATATTGCGAGGAACTCCAGTAATTCTCATTGCCAAGGTCACCGACAAAATCCTTTTTGAGATACAGCATCCTCAATTCCTCCTTCGAGGGCAGGAACCAGTCGCTCTTTCCATTAATGACAAGGTTGGTGCACATTTTGGCAGCAATGGTCTTCTCATTGCACCCGGCCAGGATGCCGGCTGTATTCAATCCTCCCTTGCCAAGTGAAACGGAGGTCGGAATTGAAAAACCGATGCAGCCCCAGGGAGCGCTGTATTCGGTTGTCGGTGCAATCAACCCGTGATGGCCGGTACCATCCAGGTAAAAGATAACGCCGCCGCCATAATCCTCTCCGCAATAAAAGGGCGGGGGCGTGGCATTCGAATAAAAACTCACCTTTTCGCCGTAGGAAGTGCCGGCGCCGCTTGTAGCATAGGCCCTGACGAAATACACGGTATCGCCGGTAAGTTGATCCAGGTTGCTTACAAAAGTGCCGGCACCCGAACCATCAGATGTATGGCGGTCCGCAAGGGTCGGCATTTTTGGTGCAATGCAGTAACAAACACCTCTTGAGGTGACGGAGCCTGAGCCCTCCGAAATGACAGTTCCGCCGCCCTGGGCGATGACCTGGGACAGGAAAGCCGCCGGGTTTGTGGTAACAACCGGCGGGATGGGCCCCGGGGTGTTCGCGGATTTCTTGGCACAACCTCCTGACAGGACCATTACCATACCTGCAACAAGGGATGCGGTGACAAACAGTGCTTTCATCATTGCTGAATTTTAGAGATCAAAGGTAGTTAAAATGCCGTTATATATTTAACAAGTTCCCCGGCAGGATAGATGAATGCCGGGAAATATCCTGGAACCTGTCAATGAAAAATGGGCAACCCGTTCCATAACACTCAATTAAAGAACCGGTTGCCCACCATAAAACATTCATATAACAAAAGAACGGCGAAAAACCCCTGAAACGGGATTTAAGGTTTAATGTCCCGCAGGCCCGGTCTGCTTAACGACTTCGCCGTGCTGGGTAGCAATCACCTTGAGCCACCACTGCGGGTAACCGGGTTGCGACGGCATCACAGGCATGTTGTAGGCGTTCCTTTCAAACTTGCCATCCTTCTCCTTCTTCACGTTGCCGTCCATATACTTCACGAAGAGGTACTGGAACATCTCCTGCCAGCGCTTGATGGTCGCCTGGCCTGTTTTTACCGAATAACCGGTGAGGAGGTCGAGGGCGGCTTTCTTGTCTTTCTTGTACAGAGCGGCGGCTTTTTTGTCGATGCCGGCGGTTTCGGTCACATATCCCTGTTCCAGTCCCTGCTGTACCGGCCTGATGTCCTTGATCATGTAATCGTACTTGGTATAGGCCCAGTTTGCCACCATGTTGAAGGCCCAGAATGCCGAGGTGGAGGAGAAGGTGAGCAGGTCTCCGTTGCCGACTTTATAGGCTTCGGGCACCTTGGTCATCCCGCAATACATCGGGGAGAAGACCGTGGTGTAAGTGTCGTCGAGACCGAACCAGAAAATGCCGCCAACGGGATCGGGCAGCCAGTTGCGCGACTGCGCGACAAAGACGAAGCCGGTTTGCTGGGTTGAAACCGCGCGTTCGTGCACATAGGGCACGCTGTCCGATTTCCAGGTCATCGGGCGCCAGCGGTAAGGGCACTGGAAGGGGCCTGCACCGATGTCGTAGGTCATGTCCATCTTGGTGCCTTCATAGTGGTCGCGCATGAGGTTCATCACCTCATTCACGCTGACTTTCTTGTCGGGTTTCACCCACAACGGCATGCGGTTGGTGGTGTAACCCCATTTTCCCGTGGTGAGGTGGCCCATGGCATAATCCTGGTACTGGCCCATCCCGGCATTGATGTGGTTGAACATCGCCCAGACGCGCGCTTCACAGGCGCGGGCACCGCTGAAGGTGACCGGTGCGTAGGTGTCGGAAAAGCTGAACTCTTCGTCTTTCCCGTCAAAATATTTTTTTGAACGCGCAAAGGTGATTACATCCTTCGAATAGATGCAATTCAGCGGATCGTTCAGCGGGAAGGTGGTGATCCTGGCCTGGTTTGCGTGGCCGCACACATACCCGTCGGGGATACGCATGGCAACCCATACGGCACCGAGCTGGCCTTCGCCCTTGCTGATCATTTCAAGGATCCAGGCTTCATTTGCATCGGAAATAGAAAAGGATTCGCCTTCGCTGGCATAACCATATTTTTCGGTCAGATCGCCGAAGATTTTGATGGCTTCGCGGGCGGTCTTCGAACGCTGCAGGGAGACATAAATCAGGGCGCCATAGTCAACAATCGCCCCTTTCTGGGTCTGAAGTTCTTCGCGTCCGCCAAAGGTGGTTTCGCCGATGGCAACCTGGTATTCGTTCATGTTACCGATCACATTGTAGGTGTGTTTCACCTGGGTGATCTTGCCCAGTGGTTTGCCGGTATCCCATTCCACAACATCGAGCATGGCTCCGGCGGGCCAGTCGCGGGCCGGCCAGTGGTACAATTCCCCGTACAGGGAATGCGAATCGGCCGAATAGGTGATCATTACCGACCCGTCGGTCGTGGCGCCTTTGGTAAAGATGAAATTGGTACAGGCCGTCGAGTGGAAATTGAAGCCTGCCAGGAGCAGCATCAACATCAGGCCAGCAAAGGTTTTTCTCATATTGGATATGGAATTAGTGAATGAATGAATAGGGTCTATCTCCCGAATGCATTCCTGCAAGCGAATGATAACCTCAGAAATGCGTGTCAAAATTACATAATTTCCCTGAACGTATTACGGATGAAGTGATCACCCTAACCACTTATCTTCGCTTTTTTTAAGGCAGTGACTGTTATGGTTGCTCCCTGCAGTGGTTTATTTCATTAATTTTGTATCCCGAATAAAAACGCATATGAAAACAACGTACCTGGTCATCGTCTTCTTCTCCGTTTTTAACATGCTTTATTCCCAGATAGCGGAAACCACGGCAAAGGAGGTCAGGCGGCGCAATATGCTCGTTTATGTGTCAGGCGGGTATTCGGCACCCCTCGGCATATATGCGTCTTCCGATAAGACGAATAAAAATTCGGGATATGCCGGAGGCGGGTTCACCGTTGAAGCCGGCGTGGCCTGGATGGGAAAAAAACACCTGGGATTGGCCGTACAGTATGATTTTCTGCAGAACCCGGCGAAAAATATGGCCAACCTGGTATATCCGAACGGTGTGCCCGATTCGGTCGGATCAGGGCCCTTTACCAGCCATTGTCTTTTGCTGGGTCCCGTTTTTATGATGAATATCAAAAGGCTTTACCTCGAAGCCAAATTGCTGGGCGGGGTCATGCTTTCGACCGGCAAAATTTTCAATACGCCCGATCCTACCGATACAACGGGAACCCGGTCAAGCCAGAACACGGGCACGGGGTTTGGTTTCCAGCTTTCGGCCGGGGTTGGATATACGATTGTCAGGAATCTTACGTTTAAATTCAACCTGGGCCTGCTGGGCGGATGGCCGGTCGCCCGTAAACAGTATCCATCCGTCCTGGTTGGGTATCAGCATATGGTTGACCCGGTAACCCACATCGGTTATGACACTCCGGTTTACTCGGCACCGGTGGATTTGGAAGTAAAGAAACCCGTGATGACCCTGAATCCGTCCTTCGGCCTGGTTTACCAGTTTTAACCGGATCGCTGAAAACCTGTTTTATTCTTAAAATATCTCTATGTACCGTCGATTTACACTCTCCTTCACTGCCCTGCTTCTTTTGTCGTCCATGGTGTCGGCACAAGTCAACATCCGCGACTCCGTCATCTCCACATCGCTTGTCTATGCCACCTACGGGTACCAGTTTCCCGGGGGTGACCTGGCGAAGCGGTTTGGAAGCAATTCGAGCATCGGCGGGGGGTTCCTGTTTAAAACAAAACACAACTGGCTGTTCGGCGCCGAAGGAAATTACCTCTTTGGCCAGAGCGTGTACAACAGCGACGCACTCATCAAAGGCATTGCGACCAAAGAGGGATTTGTCATCGATGGCAACGGCTACATGGCCGATATCGTGTTTTATGAAGCAGGGTATAATGCCTTTTTCAAATTCGGCAAGGTGATCCCCCTGCTGGCGCCCAACCCCAACTCGGGGTTCACCCTCCTGGCCGGTGCCGGTTACATGCAGGACAAGATCAGGATCCACGAGATCGGAAATACCGCCCCCCAGCTCAACGGCGATTACAACAAAGGTTACGACCGCCTCAATGGTGGAATCGCGGTCACCGGCGCACTGGGGTATATGTACCTTAGCAACACGCGCCTGCTGAACTTTTCTGTAAGTTTTGAATTCACCCAGGCCTGGACCAACCCTTACCGTGAACGCGATTTCGATACGGGTAAAAAAGACACTCAGAAGCTGAACAGCCAGTATTACACCATCAAGGTCTTCTGGATGATCCCTTTATACCGCAGGACGCCGAAGGAATTTTATTATTACTAGGCCGCGACTCATTCCGAATGATGACAATTAACAGGTTAAAATAGTTTTACATGGGGCTGTTATACACCCTGGGGATTTTCTTATACGGTTTCCTTTTAAAGGCCGCATCGCCCTTTAACCCGAAGGCCCGCCAGTGGGTGGAGGGCCGTAAGAGGTTGTTCCAAGCCCTGGCGACGGCATACAGGGATGCAGACAGGGAAGCAAGGCCGGTGACCTGGTTCCACGCCTCTTCGCTGGGGGAATTCGAACAGGGACGCCCGATCATCGAAGCCTTCAGAAAAGCCTACCCCGGCAGCAGGATACTGCTTACTTTTTTTTCCCCCTCGGGGTATGCCGTCCGTCACAATTATGACCAGGCCGACGAGGTTTTTTACCTGCCGCTCGACACCCCCCGCAATGCCCTCCGCTGGCTGCAGATCGTAAGACCGGAAAGGGTCGTCTTTATCAAGTATGATTTCTGGTTCAACATGCTCGACGCGCTGAGGGTGAAGCAGATTCCGGTCTTCTTCGTCTCGGTGAAATTCCGCCCTTCCCAGCTATTTTTCAGGTGGTACGGGGGGTGGTTCCGGCGGAAGCTTGACGGCATCACCTGGTTTTTCGCACAGAATGATGAATCGCAGCAACTGCTGCATTCCATCGGCATGAAGAATGTTTCGGTGACCGGCGACACCCGTTTCGACCGGGTATTTGCCATGGCGGCCAACAGGGACTCGTTTCCTGCGGTGGAACATTTTGCAAACGGGCAACCGGTATTTATCTGCGGGAGTACATGGAAAGAAGATGAAGAACTGCTTTTTCCATTTATTCATGAGAACGGAGGCAAGTTTAAATTTATCATCGCCCCACATGATACCGGCACCGAACGCATAAAGTACATCATTGGCCAGCTGAAGGTGCCGGTGGTCCGCTATTCTGAGCTCACCGCTGCCAGCGCCGCACAGGCCAGCGTATTGCTGGTCGATTCGGTCGGCATCCTGGCACAACTTTACCAGTACGCAAAGCTGGCCTATATCGGCGGTGGCTTCGGTGTGGCGATCCACAATATCCAGGAGCCGGTAACCTTTGGCGTGCCGGTTTTTTTCGGTCCGAAATATCACAAATTCAGGGAGGCCGTTGAACTGGTTGAGCAGGGCGGGGCTTTCTGTGTGTACACGACCGCCGAACTTCGCGGAAAGGTTGCGGAGATCATGGAAGATCAAAAGAGTTACCTGCTGATGAGCGACCTTTGCCGGCGCTATGTCGACGACAACCGGGGCGCTACGGGTAAGATCATGGATTATTTCCTGGAGAACCGCTGACCAGCTGGAAATCCTGGTTGCGCTGTCTTGGGTTGAACCCCGCCTCTCGAATCGCCTCCTGGATTCCGTCCGCATCGAATTTATGGCTGGCGCCAGCCACCCGCACTACATTTTCTTCGATCATGATGCTTCCGAAATCATTGGCGCCGGCGTGCAGGCAAAGCTGCGCCGTTTCTTTTCCAACGGTCAGCCAGGATGCCTGGATGTTGGGGACGTTGGGGAGCATCAGCCTGCTGATTGCGATCATCCGGATATATTCTTCCGGTGTCACCCTGTTGAACACCCCCGATTTTTCCCTCAGCACCGTTTTGTCATCCTGGAAAGGCCATGGAATGAACGACAGGAATCCCTTGTGCCCGGCGGGGCGTTCGCCCTGTACGTGGCGGATGGCCGCAAGATGCTCAAGCCGCTCTTCCAGCGTTTCGATGTGTCCGAACATCATGGTGGCGGAGGTGGTGAGGTTCAGGGCATGGGCGGCGCGCATCACATCAAGCCACTCACGGGTATTGCATTTGGCAGGGGAGAGGATCTTCCGCACACGGTCAGAGAGGATCTCGGCTCCGGCCCCGGGCAGGCTGTCGAGCCCGGCATCGACCAGCCGTTCAAGCACCGCCCTGACCGGCAGTTTTTCCATTTTACTGATGTGCGAGATCTCCGGCGGGCCCAGCGCATGCAGGCGGATATCGGGATAATGTTTTTTGAGGTCGGTAAAGAGTTTTTCATAGAAGTCGAGGCTCAGCTTCGGGTGCAGACCGCCCTGGAGCAGCAGTTGGTTGCCTCCCAGCCGTTTCATCTCCTCGATCTTGCTGCAGTATTCGGGGATGGTGGTTACGTAGGCATCCTTGCTGTGCCCGTTGCGGTAAAAATTGCAGAATTTGCAGCCCGAAATGCAAACATTGGTGATGTTCACGTTGCGGTCGATGATCCAGGACACGTTTTTTCCCGGGTGCAACCGTTGCCGCATGTCATTGCCTGCAAGCATCAGCGCTGCCAGCGGCATTGTTTCAAAAAGCTGTCTCCCCTCTTCAATGGTCAGATATTCAAGAGCAAGCGCTTTTTCAATCAACGTGTTGTTTTTCATACCCGATCAGCGTGCGGCCGCAATCAAATGAACCCGGCCAGCAGAAAATTTCCTAATTTTGTCCCTTTAAACCGCGCCAAAAGTACATAAAATCATGATCCCATCCATCATCCTCACCAGCAAAGAACAGGAACTCGAACACCTCGTGGTCGTTGTATCGAAGCTTTCGAAGTTGCCCGCCTCCATATTCAGCCAGGCGGAAAAAAAATACATCAGGGAGCAGGTCGAAACTCATAAAAAGGAGCTGGTAACCTTTAACCGTCTTGATTACCAGGTTTTCGTATGTTTTATCCGTGAAGAGCAGGAGCCCCCGGTTCGACTGGAGGCATGCCGGAAGACCGGTGACCGGATTGCCGGATTCCTTGCGGAGCACAAGGCCGGGCGCGCAGCCATCTTCGATGCCGCGAACCTGCCCGGCGAAGTGCTGGCCGTTGCCGAAGGGATGGCACTTGGTAGTTACCGGTTCCTCAAATACAAGCAGGATAAGGAACAGGACAGCACCCTTCGTGAAATTGAGATATATTCAAAAGCGCTGGAGGATGCAGGCGATGAACATGAAGGCCAACATCATGCGTTTCACGTCACGCGTCACTCGATCCCCAACCTCAATATCCTGCTCCGGGCTGTTGAACTTTGCCGCAACCTCGTCAATGAACCCAATTCCCACCAGGACGCCACCTCCTTTGCCCGGGAAGCCATGCGGATGGCCCATGATTCGGGAGCGACGGCGGAGGTGATGAACAAAGCGAAGATAGAGGCACTGAAAATGGGAGGACTGCTTGGGGTGAACCGCGGAAGTTCCGAACCACCCACCTTTACCGTCATGGAGTGGAATCCTGGCAACGCAGTCAATAATAAACCGCTGGTCCTTGTCGGCAAAGGGGTCACCTATGATACCGGCGGGATGAACCTCAAGCCGGGCGATTCGATGCTGAACATGAAGTGCGACATGGCCGGGGCGGCCGCGGTGGCTTCGGTGGTATACGCGATAGCCATGGCAAAGCTGCCGGTTCACGTGGTCGGCCTCATGCCCGCCACCGATAACCGCCCGGGGATGAAGGCGCTGGTTTCGGGCGATGTCATCACCATGCACAACGGCATGACCGTTGAGGTGCTGAATACCGACGCCGAGGGGAGGCTGATCCTGGCCGACGCCCTGAGTTATGCAAAAAAGTTTGACCCGGCGCTGGTGATCGACCTGGCAACCCTCACGGGCGCAGCCGTGCGCGCCATCGGGAAATACGGCGCCGCTGCCATGCAGTCGAAGGCGGCCAAACAGCTCGAGTCACTCAAAACCTCCGGTTTTGATGTTTGTGAACGGCTGGTTGAGTTCCCCATGTGGGACGACTACGGCGAACTGGTCAAATCGGACCTGGCCGACCTGAAGAACCTCGGGCCACCGGAAGCAGGGATGATCACCGCAGGTAAATTCCTGGAGAAGTTCACCGATTATCCATACATCCACCTCGACATTGCCGGACCGGCATTCCTCGACAAACGCGACTCCTACCGGGGACAGGGAGGCACCGGCTTCGGGGTCCGCCTGCTGTTTGACTTCGTAAGCCGTTTCACCAGTTAATTTTGATATCTTTGCACCCTAAGACAGCTTTATGGAACAAATTGCAGAAAAAGAAAGGCGGGTTCGCGTCGGGATCACGCATGGCGATGTAAATGGAATCGGTTACGAGATCATTATCAAAACACTACAGGACCAGCGGCTGATGGAGTTGTACACCATCGTGGTCTATGGCTCGTCAAAAGTAGCTTCATACCATAGGAAAACCCTGAACATCAGCGATTTTAACTTCAACCTGGTGAAAAAGGCCGACCAGGCCCACCCGCGCAGGCCGAACATCGTCAACATCCACGACGAGGAGATCAAGATCGACCTCGGGAAATCAACCCCCATCGCCGGGGAATTGTCCCTGCTTTCACTTGAAGCCGCCACCGATGACCTGATGAAGGGCAACATCGATGTGGTGGTCACCGCGCCGATCAATAAAAAGAACATCCAGTCGCCCGGTTTTGCTTTCCCCGGGCATACCGAATATTTCGCAGGGAAATTCAAGACTGATAATTACCTGATGCTCATGGTGACCAGTGCCCTGAGGATCGGTGTGGTGACCGGTCATATCCCCCTTGGGAAGGTGAAGGAAACGCTCACCGAGGAGCTCATCCTTTCGAAGATCCAGGTCATGAACCAGTCGCTGAAGCGCGATTTCGGCATTGTCAAGCCACGCATCGCCGTTCTTGCACTGAACCCGCATGCCGGCGACGACGGCCTGATCGGCTCGGAGGAGAAAACCCTCATCCTGCCGGCCATCGAAAAGGCCTATGCCCAGAACATCCTTGCATTCGGGCCCTACCCGGCCGACGGCTTTTTTGGAGCCACCAGCTTTAAGAATTTCGACGGCATCCTGGCCATGTACCACGACCAGGGAATGGTTCCCTTTAAACTGATGTCGTTTGATGAAGGGGTCAATTTCACCGCGGGACTGCCCGTTATCCGCACCTCGCCGGCACACGGAACAGCTTACGACCTTGCCGGGAAGAACGAAGCTTCGCCCGAAGCCTTCCGCAATGCATTGTACCTTGCCGGCGACATCTTCATGCATCGTCTCGAATATGACGAGCTCCATGCCAACCAGCTGCACCCTTCCGGAAATCAATAAAATACCTCATGACCGGACCCGGCTATACGGTTTCTGAGATTGCCTCCATCTGCCAGGGGGAGATACACCCGGCCGGCAGGCATGAAGGGTTGGTTCTCGACTTGCTCATAGACAGCCGCAGCCTGATACACCCGGATCACTGCCTTTTTATCGCGCTGGTTTCCGATCGCAACGACGGTCATAACTACATTCCCGAACTCTGTGAAAAGGGGGTGGGAACCTTCCTGGTTTCAAAACTCCCCGATCTTTCCCCGGCAGCCGTAAAAAACAACCCTTCCTTTATCCTGGTGGCCGATACGCTTGTCGCCCTCAGGCAACTCGGTGCCTGGCACCGCCGGCAATTCAGCATACCAGTAATTGCCGTAACCGGCAGCAACGGGAAAACGATCGTCAAAGAGTGGCTTTTCCAGCTGCTGAGCCCGGATCACAAGGTGATACGCAGCCCGAAAAGCTATAATTCGCAGGTGGGCGTTCCGCTTTCGGTATGGAAGATGACTGCTTCACACGACCTGGCGGTTTTTGAAGCCGGTATTTCAAAACCGGGCGAGATGGAAAGTCTCGAAGACATCATCCGCCCGACGATCGGCATATTTACCAACATCGGCCATGCCCACGATGAATATTTTACCGGCCAGCGCCAGAAGGTGGAGGAAAAACTGAAGCTTTTCAGCCGCGCCTCCGCGCTCGTTTACTGCGCCGACCATACAGCGATAACCACCTGTCTCCGCGAAGTTGAGGCTTTCCGCCACCTCCGCACCTTCACCTGGAGCCGGAACCAGGTTGCCGACCTGCGGATCACGGCCACGGAGAAAGAGGGAGGACGAACCCTGGTCAGGATGATGTCAGGGATGGAGACGCATTCCTTCGTGATCCCTTTTCCCGATGATGCCTCTGTTGAAAACGCTATCCATTGCATTGCAACGATGCTTTACCTGGGTTACGCTGCCGATGTCATAGCATCCCGGTTATCCCTGCTGCAGCCTGTCGCCATGCGCCTCGAACTCAAAGAGGCCATCAACCACTGCTCCCTGATCAACGACAGTTATAATTCAGACATCAATTCGCTGGCCATTGCCCTTGATTTCCTCGATCAGCAGAACCAGCAGATGCAAAAGACCGTCATTCTTTCCGACCTGCTTCAAACCGGCCGCGACAAGGATGAACTATACCGGGAGATCGCCTCCATGCTTGTTTCAAGACGGATTACCCGCCTGATCGGCATCGGCCGCGACATGGTGCATCATGCCGGGAAGTTTCCCATGCACAAGGACTTTTTCCCGGCCACGGACGATTTCCTGCAGCATTTCCCGGTCTCCTCCTTCCAGCATGAAACCATCCTGCTCAAGGGCGCCCGGATCTTTGAATTTGAGAAAATCAGCCAGGTGTTACAGCAAAAGGCCCATGAAACGGTCATGGAGGTCAACCTCGACGCGCTGGTCCACAACCTGAACCATTACCGTTCGCTGCTGAAGCCCGGCACCACCGTCATGGCCATGGTGAAGGCATTTTCATACGGGAGCGGGAGCTATGAAATCGCAAATGTGCTGCAGTTCCACCGCGTCGGGTACCTTGCCGTTGCCTATGCCGACGAAGGGGTTGAACTGCGGAAGGCCGGGATCCGCCTGCCCGTGATGGTAATGAGCCCCGAGGAGGAGAGCCTCGACACCCTCCTGAAGTTCAACCTTGAACCCGAAATTTACAACCTCCACATCCTGCGTTTGCTTGAAGAGGCCATCGCCCGCAACCAGACCGCAATCCAGCAGCAGGTGCGTATCCATATCAAGCTGGACACGGGAATGCACCGGCTTGGGTTTTCACCCGGCGAACTGGAACCGCTGGTAAAACGGCTTCAGTCGAATCCCGACCTCCACGTACAGTCGGTTTTTTCGCACCTGGCAGCCAGCGAGGATCCCCCGGAAGATGATTTCACCCGCGGACAGATCCGCCTTTTTGAGGAGATGAGTGCCAGGATCACCGGCATCCTCGGTTATCCGGTGCTGCGTCATATCCTGAATTCTGCCGGGATCCACCGGTTCCCCGAAGCCCATTTCGACATGGTCAGGCTTGGCATCGGCCTGTACGGCGTGGGGAGCAACCCGGCCGAGCAGGAAAAACTGAGGAATGTCAGCACCCTGAAAACCGTGATCACCCAGGTAAAAACCATCGCGGCGGGCGATACGATCGGATACAACAGGAAGGGAATTGCAAAGGAGGAGATGGTGATCGCCATCATCCCGGTAGGATATGCCGACGGGCTGAACCGCAGGCTTGGCAATGGCCGCGGAAGATTTTACATCAGCGGTAAACCGGTACCGGTGGTCGGGAACATCTGCATGGACCTGACCATGATCGACGTGACCGGACTGATGGTGAAGGAGGGCGACGAAGTGATCATTTTCGGGGATGACCATCCCCTGGCAGGGCTCGCCTGCGAAATGGGAACCATCCCCTACGAGGTCCTTACCTCCATTTCGCGTCGTGTGAAGCGGATCTATTACTATGAATGACCATTACCTTGAAAAATTCGCTTATTTTTGCCCCCTGACCAGCCGACTATGGAATCCCGAACGTTAAGCATATTAATCCCGGCTTACAACGAAGCAGCCACCATTCACCACATCCTGGACAAGATCCTTGCGGTTGAACTTCCGTCAGGGGTGCAGAAAGAGATCATCATTGTGAACGATTTCAGCACCGACAAGACGATCGCGGTGGTGGAATCCTATATTTCCGGACATCCGGGCTGCGATATCCGGCTTTACAGCCAGCCGAAAAACCATGGCAAAGGCGCCGCGCTGCACCGGGGGATCAAAGAGGCCACGGGTGAGTTCATCATCATACAGGATGCCGATCTCGAGTACGACCCTGCCGATTACAATGTACTGCTGAAACCGGTCCTGGATGGCTTCGCCGATGTGGTTTACGGCTCACGCTTCATGGGAGGAAAACCCCACAGGATTCTCTTTTTCTGGCACTCCATCGGGAACAAACTGCTCACGGTAATCTCCAACATGTTCACCAACCTCAACCTTACCGACATGGAGACCTGTTACAAGCTTTTCCGTGCCGAACACCTGAAACAGATCCGTTTCAGGGAGAACAGGTTCGGGTTCGAACCGGAGGTAACCTCCAAGATCGCCCGTTTCCCGAAAATCCGCATCTACGAAGTCGGGATCTCCTACTACGGACGTACCTACGAAGAGGGAAAGAAGATCGGGATGAAAGATGCCGTGCGGGCTGTATGGTGCCTCATTAAATATAACATATTCGACCGGAAGTACCTTAACACGGGCAACTGACCGGTTCACCGGCCACCGGGACGATGAGCAACGACATATCCTGAACATGGTCCAGATGCCTGCTCTTTTCATTACCCTTTACAGCCCCTTCTCCATGGTACTGGCGGCAGCAGCAGTCATACTGCTGTGGCGGCTGTTATCTGCCCTCTTCCGTTTTCCTGTTGCGCTCGTCACCACCTTGCTGATCCTGGCAGGGACCAACCTTACGGGACAGATTTTTACGGCCCCTCTTTCCGCGAATGTCATCCTTTTCCCGCTTTACCTGCTGGTAATCCTGCTGACGATTCAATTTCAAGAAGGCCGGAAATGGCTCCCATTGTTCCTGCTCTTTCCCGGGATGATCGCAATTGCATTCCTGGGCGCCACGGGGATCTCCATGATTTTATTCCCGGTTTTCGCAATTTTCAGCAAATCTCACCCGCTGCGGCTGACGCCGAAAACACGGGGGCAGCTGATGTTCCTGGGTGCCATCGCCCTGGTCTGCTCACTCCTGAGGCAGTTCGCGGCCTTCACCGATCCTGTTGCGGTCCTCTTTCCCGGTTATCCGGACGGGAGTCACTTCCTTGCCGGGCCGGTTAACATCCACCGGGTATTGTTTTCCATCCAGAATGGCTGGCTGGTATACACCCCCCTGGTGGTCCCGGCAATTGCCGGGTACTGGTTCCTGGCGCGGGATAACCGCGAATATTTCGCCGCTGCATTTCTGGTCCTGGTCGTTTCACTGGCAGACGCCGGCGGAATCCCGACCTGGTTTTTCCCCGGCCGCTTCGGGTATCCATACCTCGTTGAGACCTATGCCCTGCTCAGTCTGCCGCTGGGTTCCCTGGTGCAAAGGTTGTGGAACGGCAGGGCGAAACTCCGCGTCATTCTCTTCACTGTGTCGATCCTGCTGATCACCCTGAATCTTTTCCAGGAGTGGCAGTTCAGCCGGGAAATCCTCCGGCCCGGGAGGATGACCCCGGCCTGGTATGCCGCCACTTTCGGTAAAACCCGCATCGACCCGCATGACCAGGGGTTGCTGAGACCATGTTTTCCCACGACACCCGACTCCATCCCTGCCGATCCGCCGTTAACCTGCAAGAGCCTGGCACGGTTTGATTTTGAGCAGCCGATGGCCGAGTGCGGACCATCGCAGCTTGAGCGCGCGGCGCATTCGGGGAAATACGGCCTGCTGATGAACGAACAACGGAGGTTTTCACCCGGGCTGAAGATCTCCATGAAAGATCTGGCCTGCGGCGATTCCTGCTGGCTCAGGGCAGGAGGATATTTTTATTATTCATGTACCCCGGCGGCCAGCAAGGTCTTCCTGGTGATCACCTGCATTCACATGGGTAATCCCTACAAATACCGGGTCGTCGACCTCTCCTCCGACCGGTTCCATCCAAAACAATGGAATCACGTTGAGATGAGTTATCTCGTCCCGTTTCCAGTCGACACGGATGACCAGTTGCAGGTCTATTTTATGAATTGGGGGGACCAGGAGTGTTTCATCGACGATTTCGACATCAACCTCTGTAAAACGGCACCATGAAAAAGAAGTCAATGATATCGCGTGGCGCCCTTGAGGAAATTCTCGTCTTTTCCACGCTTTTCGTGGTTTGTCTGTACCTTGCCGCGCAGCTCAATTTCATCGGCGGAAAGCCGCGCGGGGCCGGGGTGTTCGCTTCCGACAAAAGCATCTATTACGTATACCTGCCGGCAACCTTCATTTACGGGTGGGACGTAAATAAATTTCCCCGACACTGCGATACCATCTACAAAGGTTTTATCCTCGACTATAAAACAGGTAAGATCGTCAATAAAATGACCTGTGGCGTGGCCCTGCTGTGGACCCCTTTTTTCCTCGTCACCCATGCCATCGCCACCGTTTTCAACCTGCACCCCGATGGTTTTTCCGATTTTTACCAGGAGATGGCGCTCATTCCCCCGGTCTTCTTCCTGGTGCTGGGACTTTTTTTTACAAAGCGGTTCCTACGGTATTATTTCCCGCCCCCCGTTGTTTACACCTGCCTGCTGTTCCTGCTTGCGGGGACGAACCTGTTCTATTACGGACTGGTGGAGGGTCTCATGTCGCATGTCCATTCATTTTTCCTGTTTGCACTTTATCTTTACCTCCTGAAGAAATTCCACGGCGATCCCGGCCGGTCGCTGAAACTGTTTGCCGCGATCAGCGCCACGGTCGCCCTTGCCATCCTGGTCAGGCCCACCAACCTGGTCATCCTCGCCTGGTTTTTCCTGCTCGATGCCGCGAACCTGCAGGAAATCGCCAAAAGGATACGCATCTTTTTCCGGACTGAATACCTGCTGACTTTCGCCCTCATCGTCTTCCTGGTTTTCCTGCCGCAGCTCATTTACTGGAAATATGTTTCGGGCAGCTTCCTGCACTATTCTTACGGTAAAGAGGGCTTCTTCTACTGGAAGAACCCGGTGATCCTGCCCCTGCTGTTTTCGCCGTTCAACGGGCTGTTCCTCTATAACCCGATGGTGCTGCTTTTCGTGGCAGGCGCTTCCTGGATGATTTTCCGCAGGAAGGCGAACGGGTTGGTGCTTCTGTTCACCTTTGCCCTGGTTGCCTGGATTTCGGGTTCGTGGCACATGTGGTTTTTCGGAGGCAGTTTCGGCTCAAGGCCCTTTGTGGAATACGATGCGATCCTGTCGCTCGGCTTTGGCTTTTTCCTTGCGGAAACCGCACGGCTGAAGAATCTGTTCACGCGGTCGCTGGTGTTGCTTTGCATGATCATTTTCAGTTATTACAACCTGAAACTGGTATACCACAACAGCTGGTACACCGGTTCGGTCTGGGACTGGGATGCCTATAAAAACCGCCTGGAGGATGCATCCATCCTGCACTTTTCAAAAGACAGCTACACCTACATCAACGATTTTGAGAATATCTCCTTCGAGCCGGCGATCGTGATTTCAAACGTCTGGTATCATTCGCGCAATATTTCGGGGCTGGTCGATTCAAGATATGAGTATTGCGGCGTATACCGGCGCGGCATGAACGCGATCCTCGACCACCCTGCCGGTCATATCACGGCTGGTCTGTGGGTCAGCCCCGTCGGTTCCGATTCAACCGATGTGGTGCTGGTAGCCTCCATCGAGGACGAGCAGCACCATCCCTGGTTCTACAGGATCATGCCGGTGAACAGGTCGGGAACAAAGACGGGAACCTGGTCGGAAGTGCGGCTGTCGTTTGCAATCCCGCACTGGCTCAGCGAACCCGAATACACGCTGAAGATCTACCTCTGGAATGTTCACCACCATACCTTTTACCTGGATGATGTCCGCGTGAAAATTGAATAACCCGTTTTTTATTTCCTGATCACCTTTACCAGGACGGTTTTTCCATCGTCGAACAGGATTACCGGCAGCCCTCCCCGCAATGGGATAAGGGTGATATCCTCCCTGAAAACATAATAGTAGCCAGCTGCAATGGAGGGCCCGTCGCGCGTGACCGGTTTCAGCCAGGTCATGCCCCCCGTTTCGCGGTAGAAATTCAGCGTTGGTTCAAACGGCCATGAAATGGCCAGGGTGACGGGTCCGGGATGTTCATGCAGACGGACCTCCTTCCCGAGGAGAGCCAGGACATGCCCCGACTCCTTGTCGTAGTTCCAGTCGAGGAAGGTGGTGGAGGAAAATACGGCAAAGGTGTGAACGACCGCTGCGATGGCGAGCAGCATTGCCAGGGTGAGCGGGATGAATTTGGCGTTCATTTCCCGGTAAAGTTTTGCAACCAGGAATCCCAGGCAAAGCATGAACATCGGGACGAAAAGCAACCCGTAACGCCTGATCAGCAGTTTGGTGCCAAGGAGGTAAAATTGTGAAACATTGATTAAAACGGTCAGCATCAGCAGCAGGAAAACCAGGAGCAGGATGCGGTCTTCGTGCAGTAGTGCCTTGCTTTTCTTCAGGAACATCACGGCCAGGATGACTGCTGCCGGAACCATAACGGCAACCACCAGGATTTGGATAAGAATTTTGCCCCAATGGGCATAGCCTGCCCCGTAAAAAAAGGTTTCAGCCAGGCTCCCGACCGTATCGTGCCAGAAACCGGATTCGCCCCCGTAAAAAAACTGGTCGGCCACAACCAGTTTCCTCACCGGCCCTGCCAGGATGAGGCCAAGTACCACGAAAACGACCAGGTTGATCAGGTTGATCCTGGCGAGAACCCTGGTTTTCGTGGAATAAAGTTCGCCGTTCACCCGGCACTCAAGCAGGTGCCATAGGTTTACGGTCGCCACCAGCGCCAGCAGGTAATTAAGCATGGTGAAATGGCTGAACACCCCGAGGCAGGCAAAGAGGACCGACCAGAGATAATTCCCATATCCCGGGCGGCTTGTATACCGCACCAGGAAAAAAATGCTGGTCACCAGGAAACAGTAGGAGAGACCGTTTCCCCTCGCCAGCGCAAAGAAGTCGAGCAGGTAGGGATTGCACGTTGCCAGCGCGAAGACGGGCAACATCACCCAGGGCTCCAGTTTCCGCAACAGCAGCAGGGTAAAACCCAGGAAACCGGCCAGGGCCAGAAGGTTCGGCAATCGCAGGATGATCACCGGGCTGCCGAAAACCCATGAAAGGAATTTCATCAGCAGCGTATTGAGCAGGTGGTTGTTGGGCGAAGCGACCTTGTAGCTGAAAATATCCGCAAGCGGCGCGGTTACAAAGCGATTGTAGGTAAAACTCTCATCATGCGTAAAAGTGGAGGTAACGGCCTTTTGAATGACCATGCCCAGCAAAAGCACCGCCAGCACATCAATCAGAACCCACGAAAAAACCTTTGCCTGCTTTTCCATCAAACACAAATTCTAAATCGTAAATCGTAAATTGGGATTCGTCACCCGTCATTTGTTTCCGGGCTCAAAGTTATGAGTAAAATTGTTTTTACCTTTGAATCCGTGAAATATCCTCTCCATCCTTGAAAAATATCACAAGTCATCCCGGTTCAGAGATGTTTTTTTCCCTCCTTTCAGCAGCAGGTTTGCTTTCACTGTTTATCGTACTGAACAGCTATCTCCATGAAGGCTCCCTTGAAAAAAGCAGGAAGGCGGGTGAATTTCACGAAACAGAGCACCTCACCGACACGGCCGGGATGGTTACCAGCCGGGTGGCTTTCCACGATTTTGAAGCCGGCGACCCTGCCGATCCGGCCCTGCATCTTGCTGCCATCGGCCACACGGGAAAGCAGTCGCTGAAGATGAGTTCCGCCATGCCGTTTTCCCCGGGACTGTGGACCCGTTTCAGGGACCTTCCTGCCGGCGGGCATGGCTGGATCCGCGCGACCGGGTACGTTTGGTTTTCCTGCTTGCCGGGGGATGTGAAATGCAGCCTGGTTGCCACCTGCAACCACCAGGGAGCCAATTTCAAATACATGTTCATCGCCCTTGAAAAGGAAAACCTCGTGCCCAATCGCTGGAACAAAATAACCATCGACTACCGCATCCCTGAACCTCCCCTGGGGGAGGATATCCTGCAGGTCTATTTCTGGTACCGCGGGAACGGGGAGATGCTGGCGGATGACATCGGGGTGGAGTTGCTGAGGGTTAAATAAAACTCAAACACAGGGGCACGGAGCGTGCAGAGGACAAAGTCTTAAAACCAATGAAAAGAGAGCAAACTTGAAGAAGAAATTTTCCGCCGGCAACTGGTTCTTTTATCTGCTGTTCTGCACCTCGCTGGTGCTTACCTGGTTTTTCCACAAGGATGCCGGCCGCTTTAACGACCGGGGCGAACTCTGGTCCGACCGGGCGGGTTACTATATATACCTGCCGGCCACCTTCTTTTACCATTTCGACACGCGCCGGATGCCCGCCGACCTCGACATCGTCACCGGTGGCGGGTTCAGCATCGATACCGTTAAAAACAAACTCGACACGAAGTACACCTGCGGTGTTGCCCTGATGGTCGCCCCCTTTTTTTTCACGGCGGGACTGGTCTCGCGCCTCTGCGGTTTTGACGATGAAAACGGCTTTTCCATGCTATACATGCGCTTCATGGGGCTGGCCGCGGTTGTCTACCTGCTGCTCGGGTTATGGTTCCTGAAAAAATTCCTCTGCTTTTATTATGATCCGCTGACCTGCTATGCGGTTATCACCCTGATTTTTCTTGGCACCAACCTCTTTTTTTATGCGCTCATCGACGGGATGATGTCGCATGTCTTTTCTTTTTTCCTCTTTTCGCTGTTCCTGTATGCCCTCAAAAGATACCTGCTGCTGCCGGCCCGTTCCTGGTTCATGCTGCTGTCCTTCCTCCTTGCACTTTCCATCCTCATCCGGCCGACGAACATCATCCTTGGGTTCCTCTTTTTCACCTGGGATGCAACCGGTACTGCCGAATGGACCCGCCGGCTGAAGCAACTCCTGAAACCATCGCATCTCTTTTTTTTCCTGGCCGTCCTCTTTGTCCTGTTCCTGCCGCAGCTTGTTTACTGGAAGTACCTTTCGGGACACTGGCTTCATTTTTCATACCAGGGCGAAGGATTCACCAACTGGCGCCACCCGAAGTTTGCGGCCGTTCTCTTCTCACCCGTCAACGGACTGTTCCCATACACCCCGGTGGCATTGCTCTTCGTGGCGGGCATGTTCATGATGCTCTACAGGAAGGCGCGCAACGGCCTGTCGGCGGCAACCATGTTCGTGCTGGTTACCATTACCTGCGCCACCTGGAAAATGTGGTATTTCGGGTGCAGCTTCGGGCAAAGATCATACATTGAATACTATGCGATCATGGCCGTACCGTTCGGCTATTTTATCAACCATGTTTTTACAAGGCGGAATTTCATTGCCACGACCGCTCTCTTTTTTGTTTTATTCCTGTTCATTTATGTAAACCTCAGGTTTACCGTTGCCGGCTACAGGTATGAGCGTTGTTATTACGGCTCCACCTGGGACTGGGACCACTTTTACCATACCCTGGGGAAGACGGGAATCCTGGCTGCCGACTGCCGGACCACCACCTTTGAAAACGATTTTGAGAACATGGCCATCCTGCCGGTGGTGAGGCCTTCGCAGGTGTTCACCCGTTCGGGGCAATACAGCGTCGCAGCCGATAAAAAGGTGGAAGAGACCCCCTTGTTTTCAACCCGGCTCGATGAACTGGGTTATCCCTACCCGAAAAGGATCGGGGTGGAGGTATGGATGCTGAAACCAGGGAGCAGGCCTACCGGCGCATCGCTGGGCTACAGCCTGAACAACGGGGCAAAAGTCCTTTTCAGCGAGGAACAACCGGTCGACAGCCTGGTGCGGGCCCCGCTGACCTGGGCGAGGGTATACAAAACCTTCATCGTGCCCGATGTCAACGATTCGTCGCTGCAGATCAGGATTTTTATAAAAAATCCGAAACATGCCCTGCTGTTCGCCGACGACCTGTTGGTGCGGTACCGGTATAGCTGGAATTGATACAGATTTGCATGGTGGCTGCCGATTGGCCTCAGAAGGTTCATGAGATCACAAACTTGCCCGTATGGATATACACAGGATCATCCAGTCCCAGTTTTCAACGCTCCAGCTCTGCTGGATCTTCTGTGCCTTTGGCTTCGCCATTTTCAGCATTGTTTTATTCCTGAAGGACAGGCAGGGCATGAGCATTCTCTTCCTGTTTATTGCAGGGCTGATCCTGCGGTTGGTGGTTGCCGGGCTTGATCCCTTCCTGTGGACCTGGGACGAGCAATACCATGCGCTCGTGGCCAGGAACATGATGACCCACCCCTTCAAACCCATGCTCGTGAGCAACCCCTTGCTGGAATATGATTTCAGGAACTGGCAGGCGAACCATGTGTGGGTACACAAACAACCCTTTTTCCTCTGGCAGATCGCCCTCTTTTTCAGGATGTTCGGCACCAGTGAGTTCGTGCTACGGCTGCCTACGGCCATCATGATGTCGCTGATGATCCCGCTGATCTGGCGCACCGGCAGGCTGACAAGCACGGCGGCTACTGCCTGGTATGCCGCTTTCCTCTACACCTTCACTTACTATTTTGTACAGATCGCTTCGGGTTCCATCGCCACCGACCACAACGACAGCGCCTTCATCTTCTTTGTCGGGCTCAGCATCTGGGCCTGGGCTGAGTATACCAGCTCGAAAGGGCGCCGCTGGCTCCTGCTCATCGGCCTGTTTGCGGGAATTGCCGTCCTCAACAAATGGGTCGCGGGGTTGCTTGTTTATTCCGGCTGGCTGATGGCCATCCTGGTGGCCAGTCCGGGGAAGGAATGGTTGCCTGCATTGAAGGCGATGGCGATTTCGGTGGGGGTCACCCTGCTGGCCGTTTTGCCCTGGGAACTCTTTATCCTGCATGCCTATCCTGCCGAAAGCCGGTTTGAACTCCTGGGTTACAGCAGGCATGTTCTGGAGACGCTTGAACACAATGGCGGCAACAGCCATTTTTATTTTGACCGGCTGGAAATGCAATATGGCGGCATCCTCGCGACTTTCCTGATCGTCCCGGGGCTTTTTATTCTTTTTCGTTCCATGAAGAACCGAACCCATCGGGTCGGGCTTATCACCTGCCTGGCAGGCACGTACCTGTTCTTTTCGTTTATCCCGACCAAGATGGATATGTTCTGCCTGATCGTTTGCCCGGTCATCTTCCTCGGGCTGGGGGCTTTGATCGACTGGCTGGCGGGCCAGCTCCGCCAACGTGTCGCAGCCCGCGCCGTATTCTGGATTCTCTTTTTCCTGCTGGGATTCCTGGCCTGGGATACCCTGAACATCAACAAGATCGACGTGCTGCATTCGGATAAATTCGAACACTGGAAATTCAGGAACCTCGAAGCCATCATCGACCGGCAGGCCATCGCGAAGCTGCCTTCGAAGGATTACGTGGTGTTCAACTGCAGCGGGAACAATGCCATCATGTTCATGTTTTACTCGGGAACCACGGCATACGGAAACTATCCGGATCCCGCGCAGTACAGGGAACTAAAGGAAAAAGGAGTAAAAATCGCCACCTTCTCCGATGAAAACATCCCGGTTTACCTGAAGGAGGATCCTGCCGTAATCAGGATATTTATGAAGCCACTCTATTATTGACCGCCATTTCATTCTTCCTCTGTTGAACCGGAGAATGCAGATTGAAACGATTGGGGAATCAGGTAATTTTTTTCTGCTAACTTTGCCTTTTGATTGGGTTCCCGGTAATAATTTCAGCCATAACAGATTGTCAGATGACGAGGATTAAAAGCACTCTCCTTTTTATTGTTCTTGCCGTGCTTGTTTTCCCAGCCTTACAAAAGTGCTTCCATTTCATCACCCCGGCCCCCCTCGAAGGCTATTTCCAGCCGAGTCCCAGGCCCGATTTCTCGCTGGCCTCCCTGTGCTCGGGTGAGTTCCAGCAAACCATGTCCCCGCACATCGAGCGTACCACCGGGTTTCACGAAAATTTCGTGAGGATCTTCAACCAGGCCGATTTCACCTTCTTTTCGATACCCCACGCGGCAAAGATCATCATCGGCAAAAACAACCTGCTCCAGGCCGACTCGCATGTGGATGCATACCTCGGCCGGGATTTTGCCGGGAAGCGCTTCCTCGACGACAAGATCGAGCGGATCAGATACCTGCAGGACTACCTCCGGCAGGAGAAGGGCATCCTGCTGCTGGTGGTTCTTGCCCCCGGCAAGGGATTTTATTACCCCGAAAGCATTCCCGCGAGGTACCTGGAACGAAAAAAAAGCACCACCAACCAGGATTATTTTGCCTCCGGGCTCGAAAAGAACGGCATCAACCTGATCGATTTCAACCGGTGGTTTCTCGGCATGAAGGATACCTCGCGTCATGTCCTTTACCCGAAAACGGGGATCCACTGGAGCACCTTTGGCGCCACTCTTTGTGCCGACTCGCTGATCCGCTACCTTGAATCGGCGCTTCACCGCAGGCTCCCGCATCCAGGGGTCGAAAAGTGGGTCACCATGCAACGGGCCGATAAGGAGGACGACGATATGGACCGCGTGCTGAACCTCCTCTGGAAGATCCCGGTCCCGCCGATGACCTACCCGGTATTCAGGTTCAATGCGGCGGATACCACCCGGAAACCGGCAGTCCTGTTCATCAGCGACAGCTTTTACTGGAACTGGCAGCACACCGGCATCATCCGCAACACTTTCAGCCGCGGGGATATGTGGTATTACGACAAGGAGGTTTATCCCGCCCCGGCCGGAGGTCCGCTCAATACCGCGGAGGTCGGTCTCGACAGTGCCATCAGCCGGCAGGAGGTGGTCATCCTGATGCAGACCAATGCCGGTTACGGGAACATCGGGTACGGGTTCGTCGACCGGGCCTACGAATACTATTACCGGGGCATGACGCCTGTAAAACGGATCGAGGCGAACTACCGGGCCAACCCGGCATTGATGGATATCATGAGGAAAAAGGCGGCGGATCAGCACCTCCCCGTTGAGTCTGTTTTGTACACCGATGCGGTTTTTCTCTACAATACCGAACTGAAACGTCTTTCAAAATACAATTAGCCATGGTTTTCAACAGCAGTTTATTTTTACTTTATTTCCTGCCCTGTTTCCTGATTCTCTATTACCTGGCCGGGCGGCGGTTCAACAACTGGGTGCTGCTCCTGGCCAGCATCGGTTTTTATGCATGGGGGGCTCCGAAATTTCTCTTTTTCCTGATGGCCTCGGTGTTGGCCGATTTCGTGGTTGTCGGGCAGATGAGCCGGCGGGAGGGTTCCGCGCGCCGGCGGCTGTTCTGGCTGTCGGTCATGCTGAATCTTGCGTTGCTGCTCTATTTCAAATACATGAATTTCTTCGCCGACCAGTTCCAGGCGATCCTCGGCCTCATCGGGTCGAAACCTGCGGTATGGACCCGGATCGCCCTGCCGCTGGGAATATCCTTCATCACCTTCCAGAAACTCTCCTATACCCTCGAAGTCCATAAAAAGCGGCAGCCTGTTTTCCGGAAACTGCAGGATTATGCCCTGTACATCTTTATGTTCCCGCAATTGCTTTCAGGCCCGATCGTCCGGCCCGGGCAGATTTCCGGCCAGATCACCGACCGCTCTGGGCAGGATAACATTGACGCGCGTCTCACCGGGTTTTACCGTTTCATCATCGGGTTGTCCAAGAAGGTGCTCATCGCCGACGTGCTCGGGGTCACCGTGAACGAGATCTTTGCCCTCTCGCCGGCCGAACTTTCCAGCGGCATCACCTGGATAGGGGCCATTGCATACACCTTCCAGATCTACTTTGACTTCTCCGGATATACCGACATGGCCATCGGCCTTGCCCGCATGCTGGGTTTCCGCTTGCCCGAAAACTTCAACTCCCCTTATGTCTCGCAAAGCATCACCGAATTCTGGCGGCGCTGGCACATGACCCTTTCATTCTGGTTCCGCGATTACATCTTCCTGCCACTGGCTTACGCCACTTCGCGGAAACTGCCCAAAGAACGCTACATCGGCCTGCGCGCCGATAAGGTGATCTACCTCGTCGCCACCACCGTGACCTTCCTGTTGTGCGGCTTCTGGCATGGTGCGGCATGGACCTTCGTGATCTGGGGTGCCTACATGGGTCTGTTCCTCATCATCGACCGTCTCTTCCTGATCAAATATCTGAAAAAGGCAGGAAGGATCCCCTCTGTAGCGATCACCTTCTTTTTGCTGATGATCGGGTGGCTTATCTTCAGGTCGCAGACCCTGTCCGATGCCTGGTTCCTGATCAAACGGCTGTTCCTTTTCCTGCCGGGCGACAACATGGTTTGGCTCAACCCGAAATTCTGGACCATGCTGGTGCTGGCCATCATCTTCTCTTTCTGGGGCGGTTCAAGGAAAGTTGAAACTTGGATCGGGAAACTCTATGACAACCCCGGCAACTTCCTGATGTTCACCTCCACCGTCATGGCCCTGATGCTGTTTATCCTGTGCGAAGCGACCATCACCTCTTCGGGGTTCAACCCCTTCATTTATTTCAGGTTCTGACCCGATGCGGATAAAGCGGACCCTCCTGTTCGTCATCCTGTTGCTGCTGGTTCTGCCTGCAGTGCAGAAACGGTTCCACCCGGTTTCGTCCAGACCACTGAACGGGGTGTTCGCCAATGCCGCCAAACCTGTTTTTTCATGTTCAGCCTGGATGACCGGGCAATTCCAGGATGCCTGTACACGTTACCTGGAGGATCATACAGGTTTCCGACCCGACCTGGTGAGATTGTACAACCAGGTGGATTTCAGTTTTTTCTCACTTCCCCACGCCGAAAGGGTGGTGATCGGGAAAAACCATGAACTGTTTGCCAGCGGGTACATCAGGGGTTACCTGGGGCAGGATTTTCCCGGGAACCGTTACATTGACGAAAAGGTGAAGATGCTCCGCTATCTGCAGGAATACCTGTGGAAAGAAAAGCACATTTTCGTGGTGGTGGTGATCCCGCCCGACAAAGGCTCATTTTACCCCGAATGCATCCCCGGCAGGTTCCTGAAGGTAAAACGGCACCAGGCAGCCCGCGATTATTTCCTCCAGAAAGCAGGGAAGGCGGGAATCAACATCCTCGATTTCAACTCCTGGTTCCTGGCCATGAAGGACACTTCACCTTACCGGCTGATCCCCACGACGGGGGTTCACTGGAGCGAATACGGCGCCTGGCTGTCGGCCGACTCGGCCACCCGGTATCTTGAGCGGATGACCGGTTGCACCATGCCCCGGATGGTGCTTGATTCGGTTGTAACCTCCACGCATCCCCGCCACAAGGACGACGATATCAATAAAACCATGAACCTGGTATGGAACGCTCCGCATGCCAGGCTGGCCTACCCGGCTTTCCATTTCGTGTCCGGTAAGACCATGTCAAAACCCTCGGCGCTTTTCGTGGCCGACAGCTTTTTCTGGGGGTGGTGGGATCAGCCCATCATCCAGAATCTCTTCAGGAACCCGGAGATCTGGTATTACGACCAGGAGATCTACCCCGAAAGTTTTACCAGGACGAAGCACACGTGGGAGGCCGGCCTCAGGGAGACGGTAGAACGGCAGGACATCATCGTTCTGCTGCAGGTAGGAGCAGGCGGCGGGAATCCCGGGTCGGGGATCATCGACCGCCTTTTCGCCGAATTTGATACTTCGGCGGGCAACCCGATCAGGAAGATTGAACGGACCATGCTTTCGGATACAGCATGGCTTGCAGCAGAAAAGCGTAAATCGGCCGAACGGAACCTGCCCCTGCCTGTGATGATGCGCAGCGATGCGATCAGCCTCTTCAATGATGACTTAAAAAGAAAATAAACAAATAAAACCCGGTATGAACAGCGATTTTGTCACAAAAAACAAGGAATATTTTTACCTGGCGTTTTTTATTGTCGCCCTGATCACCTTTTACCCCCTCTTTTTTACCGGCTTTGCCACGGCCGACGATTTTCACTTTTACCTGATGACGCGAAGGGGCCTGGTCAAGGAGGACGCCTTTCATTTTGCCACCGTTGCCGGGCGGTTTTACTTTTACATCGTGAAACCGCTGTACAACCTCCCGTATGTCTTCGACAACATGGTGGTTGTAAAGATTTTCCACCTTGTCCCGTTGATCTTCTGCTTCCTGCTCTTCGCAAGGATCATCAGGATGATGACCGGGTCGAGGGAACTCTCATGGCTTTTCCTCCTTGTGTTCCTGATGACCATGCAGATCTCGCAGCACACCAGCCTTTTCCTGGCGTACCCGTTCTTTTTCACCTTCTCCTTTTCGCTGCTGCTCATCTCCTTTATCCTGCTGCTGCGCTATTACGAAAATAAAAAAAGGAGCATGCTCGTCCTGGCGGCGCTCTTTTTCCTCGTCGGGCTGCTGTTTTATGAAACCTACATCTTTTTCCTGCTTTTTGCCGGGCTGACCATCGCTTATCACAACCTGCGGGAAAAAAGACCGTGGCAGCAGGCGGCAAGGGATTCGTTCCTGCAACTCCTTCCTTTCCTGGTCATCGGCATCCTCTACATCGCCACCTATTTTATCTTCAGGATTTATCACCCGTCGCAGTATGCTGGGACCAGCTTCGGGATGAAGGAGGTGACGCTGAAGACCTTTTTTGCGGTGTTGTGGCACCTCTCCTTTTCCGCTTTCCCGCTTACCATTTACTCGACAGAGCACACGCTGTTCTGGGACAAGTCGGAACTGGTCAGCGGGTACTCCCCGGTATTGCTGCGGCTGATCCTGAGCGCCCATGTGGAGTGGATCGTAAAGGGAGTGGTGGTGGCCTTCTGCGGGTATAAACTGCTTCTTGCCTCTCCCAGGCTGAAAACAGCAGGCCTCCTGGGTGCGATCCTGATCGCCCTGATGATGATCTTCCTGCCGCACCTTCCACTGGCCCTGACTGAGAAATATACTTTTCATGCCGGCAAGCACGGCATGCTCGGGTACGTGACCACCTTTTATTCCTTCTTCGGGGTGTTGCTCCTTATCACGGTGCTGTTGAGTTACCTGATGAATCTCTTCAACTTCAACCTCATTGCCAAACGGATCATCACCTCGCTGTTCGTTTTGGGATTTTTCATCTGTTCCGTCCTTACCGACTTTTCGAATTATACCGTTGCAAAGGATATCCGCAGCGCCAACCTGCGGTTCTACGCCATCGACGAACTCCTGAAAACAGATGAATTCAGGGCCATCCCCGCCGGGACACCGTTTTATGCGAAGGAACTGTGGGACAATCCCTCCTCCTGCGCGCGCGGTGTCACGGAGCAGGATTTTAACTGGTATGAATATTTCGAAGCCAAAAACAAGGTAACTTACCCAGTGGGACGTGATTCAGGTTATTTCCTGACCTATTCGAAAACTGTTCCCCAGGTGCCCTGGTACCTGACCCTGCGCCAGGCGGAGAAGTCGGAGGATGTGACACTGGTCATGGCCAAAATGTTGCCGCTGCAGCCGCGCGATTCGGTCGTTGACCACTTTGCCGACCGCGCCACCGTGATTTACTATTCGTCCTATAAGATCTTCACGGTGAGTTTCAGGGTCAGGGCCAGCCAGCCCGGCGATACGATCCCGATCCGGGTGAACCAGATTAATGATAAGGAGGTCCCGATGCGGACGGTTGAAATGAACGTTTACGATACCAAAAAAGGACATCCGGCCACCATTTTCACCATCCAGTTCCCGGGCATCGACCTCAATTCCATCATGATCTCCAACATGACCAACAAAACCAATAAATACTTTTACCTGTAACCTGTTACCCGTTAAACAAAATCAGCACCATGACGAACGATCTTAAGCCCGGCTCCGTGGGCAACAACATCACTAGCCTGTTCCCGAAAACAAAACCAGATCTCCCCCCCGAATTCAGGGCGGTTTATGAAACGTATTATAAAAAAAACAGGCAGGGGGAGACCGCCGCCACTTCGTTGTCGAGCAGGATGGAACACTGGCTTCATCTAAAGGTTGCCAAAGACGTAAAGCATTCGCAGGGAGGCGACCCCGTCACGCTGGAGATCGGGGCCGGGACGCTGAACCAGCTGCCGCTGGAGCCTCATGTCGGGCAATACGACATCGTGGAGCCCTTCGGGGAACTGTACCGCGGATCGCCCCACCTTCACCGCATCCGCAAGATCTACAATGATATCAGCGATGTGCCGGTAACGAACCGTTACGACCGGATTACCGCGGTGGCGGCCTTCGAACACATCCTGAACCTGCCCGAAGTGGTCGCGAAAGGGGTCCTCCTGATGAGTGCAAAAGGTTCGATGAGGGTTTCGATACCAAACGAGGGTACAATTTTATGGAAACTGGGAACGTTAATAACCGGGTTTGAATTCAAACGGATGTACGGACTCGATTACCAGGTGCTGATGCATTATGAACACGTAAATACAGCCGATGAAATAGAGGCGGTGATGAAGTATTTTTTCCGCGATGTTTCGACCAGCGTTTTCGGGATTAGCAAAAAACTGGCTTTTTACCGTTTTATGGCCTGTACCGGTCCTGATTCCGGGAAGGCGCGTGACTATCTCGCGGGTTTGAAGGACCGGAAATGAAATGAACCCCTTAAACGCTTATCTTTAGCCCTGAAAACAAATTAACCATCATGCCGGATCAGATTTACCTCAGTGTCGTTGTCCCGTCTTACAGGTCGTCAGAGATCCTGGAAAGAAACCTGCCCTTTTTGCTTGCCTACCTGCAGAAGCAGGACTATAGTTCCGAAGTGCTGGTGGTCGACGACGGGAGCAACGACCATGGGGCTACGGAGGAGGTTTGCCGTAAACTGGGCTGCCTGTTCTTCAGCAACCCTGCAAACATGGGAAAAGGTGCGGCCGTCCGCACCGGGATGATGGCAGCACGGGGACTCTTCAGGATTTTCACCGACGCCGACATTCCCTACGAACTCGATGCCATCGGTACCATGCTCCGCTATCTTGATTTCAAGGAATTCCAGCTGGTCATCGGCGACCGTAACCTCAGGGGATCCACCTACCTTACCGAGATCCCCGAACTGAGGAAATTCACCAGCATCTTCTTCACACGGTTTGTGGGCACCATTGTCACCGCCAATTTTTTCGACACCCAGTGCGGGCTCAAAGGATTCAGGGGGGATGTCGCGGATTTTATCTTCCGACACGCCCGGATCAACGGTTTTGCATTCGATGTCGAATTGCTCTACATCGCACTGAAGCAGAATTTCGAAATCAAAAGAATCCCGGTGCGGCTGAACAACAACAGTGAAAAGTCGACTGTAAGGGTTTTCCGGCATGGCATCACCATGTTCTTCGACCTCTTCAAAATCAAAATCAACAACGTAAAGGGCTATTACCGGGGACAAAAGGAAGATTCCCGGGAGCTTCCTTCCTAAGGCATCTTCACCAGGTCAACCTTCAGGTTGTCCATGTAAAACACCTGTTTTCCCGGGTTCCAGATATAAAACTTCATGCAGTCGTCCGGTGATTTGAACCCGGGCAGGCGGGCCGTGAGGGAGATCCTGTTCCATTGACCCGGCTTGAGTTTCTGCTGGTTGATGTTCATGGAGGTGTAGCTGTATGACTGGTTCTTATGCTCGAATGAAATCACCATCAGCGTGTTTGCCTCACGATCGACTGCCGTGAGGTACACGTAAGCCACGGCCCTGATGCCGTTCATCCCGGTGTTTTTCGGAAGTGTCGAAACCAGCAGCCAGGCTCCCGGGCTGAACTCCGTCTTTTCATCCATTTTGAACGAATGAAGGCCTGAAAAGGCAAAATCGCGCGATAACATGCTCGTATCCGATCCCGGTGCCGGTTCAAAAGTGTTGAACAGGATGTTCTTAACGGCGGAGTTGTTCTCATCCGCTTCGATCAGCGAATCGCGGATTGCGTAATTGTCGGCATGCTGCCCGGGCTGCAGCACCTTCATCACATAGCATTCGTAGGGATAACCGCCGAAGGTGATCCAGTTTTCGGTTGGTCTGAAATACCTGATGAGCCTGAAATGGGTGCGCCTCAGCATCGAATCGGGGGGGATCTGCGATTCATTCGATCCGAAATGGGCGTCCCAGATAAGGATCGAATTGGGCGGGATGGTGTCGAGGTAACGGCAGTCCTTCAGCAGGTAGCAGTCGGGGTTCTTTGTCTCAAAATAGTCAAGCCCCAGCTGCATGGAGGTGCTGATATCGGTAAAATAGGGCTTCCGGCCCGCATAGGGCGATTTTTTGTACCAGTCCGAAACACGCTGGATGGTCGCCTCTTCCGGTCCGGGGGTATAGGGAATCGGGAAGGAAAGGAGGGTGGTGACTACCACCACCGCCAGCACCAGGGCCAGGAAGATCCGCTGGGCAATAACAGAAAAACGAAAGATTTGCTCCAGCCCTTCGTAACCCTTCAGGCACACCAGTGCCGCCAGGGGAAGCATGGCGGCCATCACGCGGCCCAGGCCCATGGAACCGCCGAGTGCTTTCCAGTATAGCACCGAGTGAAAGGCGAGGTAGAGCAGGAAGGGCGCCAGCGCCAGGAGGCCGAGCAGAACCGCCCGGCGGCGGACCAGGGGATCGCGTGCAAAGCATTCGATGCCGGTTACGGCTATCCCGGCCAGAAACAGCAGTTCGAGCGGCAGGCCGATGATGGAGTTACGCGATTGGATGAAATGCCATAAACTGCCCTTCTCGGTATAGATGGGATGATGCCCTGAAACCGGGTAGGGGAATTTTGTAAAAACCCAGAAAAGATCATGGTGGTAAAAGGAGCCGATGATGCTGAAAATTACAAGACCGGATACGAGGAAGGGGATGGCCCGGTATTGTTTGTAAACAAATAAGACGAACATGAAAAGCGGGAGCATGATAAACCCTTCCGACCGGGCAAATGGCAGGAATGACATGACAATGGCCGCCATGAGGTAATTTTTCCGCAGGAAAAAGAAGAGGGAGAGCACGAATATGAAACTGAAGATGATCTCGGTGAGCGCGGTAGGCAGCATGATGAAATAGAGCGGGGTGAAAAGGACCAGGATGATGGCTGCCAGCGGGTGCCTGAAGCCGAGCATCCCGGCGATGCGGAAACAGAAATAGGCCGTGGCGATCCCCGTAAGGATGTTGTACAGTTTCAAACCCTGCATCCCGAACTGTGCAAACGGGGAGCTGAAGATCGTGTACATCGGGCGCGCCCAGGTGTTTAGGAAATGTTCCGGGTGCCTGAAAGCGAAGTGGGAGAAAAGGTAATGCGCCACGTTGTCCGTCCCGCCGTAATAACCAGTGGACACAAAGGAGTAAATGATGAAAAGCAGCAACAGGAACCCGAGGAGGATCCAGTGAAGGTTTTGTTTCAGGCGGTCGGACATGGGATTTTGAAGTTGATCGGGGCAAATGTATAAAAAACCGGCGCCAAGCCTTTAAAAATCCTTAGTTTTGTATGGTATTTCGTCATTTCCTGCCTGTTTATGCGTTTTATCAAGGTATTGCTCCTTTCTTTGGTCCTGCTGGTTTTTGCGACCCCTTCATTCCAGTATGGGCTGAAAATTTTTAATGAAACCCCGCTGAAGGGCTTCTACCACAAGTACCCGCCTCCTTCGCTTGATTCCCTCACCCCCTCAGGCTGGTTCTCCTCCCGCTTCCAGGATGCGTTCACGCAGCATCTCAACGACCACACGGGGCTGCGCAACACCCTGATCCGCATCAGCAACCAGGCCGACTACTCCCTTTTCGGGATCATCCACGCCGAAGGCTTCATCCGCGGCAAACAGGGTTACCTTTACGAGGAGGATTACATTCATGAATATACCGGCGAATATTTCATCGGGCAGGCTGCCATCGACAAAAAGCTGCTGCGGCTGAAGGATGTCATCGACAGTCTCAGGGCCCGTCATGTGACGCTGCTGCTGGTTTACGAGCCGGGCAAGGCCAGTTTTTACCCGGAACATATCCCCCTCCGGTTTCACCCGGAGAAAAGGAGCCTGACCAACTATGAATACATGACCAGGCGGTCGGCCGAACTGGGGATAGGGTTTCTCGACATGAACCGGTACTTCCTGCTGATGAAGGATACAGCCAGGTTTCCGCTGTTTCCGAAGTACGGGATGCACTGGAGCCTGTTCGGGGTTCCTTATGCCGTGGATACGGTCGCCCGCGCCATTGAGCATGAAACGGGCGTGGCGCTGCCGCGTTTTTCATCAGGCCGCTATATCCGGTCAGGGATCCCGATGGGTTCCGACAACGACATCGGCGAACTACTCAACGTGGTATGCCCCCTGCACCCCACCCAGGGGGGCTTCCCGCAGGTAACCTTCGCAAAATCGCCGCCGGCGCCTTTGAAGGTGCTGGCCATCGCCGACAGCTATTACCTCAACATCATCACGGCATACGGCCGGAAAATGTTCGCCAGCCAGGACTACTGGTACTACAACAAGAAGGTCTTTCCCTACCAGAACAACAACCCGCCTCTTTACGTCGATAAATCAAACCTTCGCGAAAAACTTGAAAATTACAACCTGGTGCTGCTGATGATCTCGGAGATAAACCTTCACTGCGGCTTCTGGAATTTCGCCGATGAAGCTTACGCCGCCTTTCACCCCGGGTTGAGGGAACCGCTGGTCTGGGGCATCGAGAACGACATCAGGAACGACCGCGAATGGTTCAGGTTCATGGTAAGGAAGGCCCGGATCCAACACCGGCCGCTGGAGGAGATGATCCGCGAGGATGCCTGGTACACCTTTTATACCAATTACAACGAGCTGAAGGGAAAAAGCTACTGGGACAGCGTGTATCACATCACCTTCGACATAAAAAACAACGCGGAATGGTATGCGCAGGTTGTTAAAAAGGCCGCTGACCGGAAGATCCCGGTCGACTCCATGCTGCTGCTTGATGCTGTTTATTGTTACGGTCAATCGAAAAATAAGCATTAAATTTGTCATGAATCATAGGGAACCGCGCCATGAAAAAAAGTATATTGTTGCCCGTCTTTTTCATCTTTTTCCTCACCGGCCTCCGGTCCTATTCACAGGACTATCCCTACCAGAAGGGGCTTGAACCCAAGGCGCTCACCCCCTATGAACTTTACGTACTTTCACGGGTGCCTGAGCTGAAGGTCCCCGACCTTTATAAGGGACCCGATGCGCCGCTGATGCCCTTTTCGGTCGACAACTCCCTGCAGCCCTTTTTCAGGCCCATCACCCAGCAGTCAGGCTATGAATGCGGCCAGTCGGCGGGCATCTCCTTCAATTTCACCTATGAGATCGATCGTTTGCGCGGCATCCCTGCCACCACCACGGCCACACAGTATCCCTCGCATTTTACCTGGGATTTCCTGAACAACGCGAACAATTACCAGGGAGCCAGCTTCTTTGATTCGTGGGAGATCGTGCGCGCCTGCGGCAACATGAACATCGCCGATTACGGTGGCGCGCAGAATACCGGCGGGTATACCCGCTGGATATCGGGCTACGACCTGTACTTCAACGGGATGCACAACCGGATCAATTCGGTGAAGGCCATCCGGGTGGATACCCCCGACGGGCTCCAGACCCTTAAATACTGGCTGTTCGATCATCTCGAAGGATCGGCTGTGGGCGGGGTGGCCAACATCTATGGGCAGTATTTCAGCCCCACCTTCGTACTGCCCGCCGGAACCCCCCAGGGCGGGAAGGTGGTCCAGCCTTTCTGGGGCGGCAGCCCCTCGCACGCCTGGACCATCTGCGGGTACAACGATTCGATCAGGTACGATTTCAACGGCGACGGGCAATATACCAACAACATCGACATCAACGGCGATGGTGTGGTCGACATGCACGACTGGGAGATCGGCGGGTTGAAATTCGCAAACGGTTACGCCGGGACAGGCTGGGGAAACAACGGGTTCTGCTATACCATGTACAAGGATCTTGCCGACAACGCCGGCTACGGCGGCATCTGGAACCATACCGTTTACGTGCTCGACGTGAAGGGAACCTGCGCCCCGACCCTCACCATGAAGGTTACGCTGAAACATACCTCGAGAAACAAGCTCAGGGTGACGGCCGGCCTGAATACCGATCTGGCAGCCACCACCCCTTCGATAGTCCTTGATTTCCCGATTTTCAACAACCAGGGCGGTGACCTCTACATGCAGGGGGGAGCCACCGAAGCCGACAAAACCATCGAATTCGGTCTCGATCTGGCGCCGCTGATCAGCCAGATCAGCAACAACCAGCCGGCGAAGTATTTCCTGCAGGTGCAGGAAACCGACCCGGGGAATATCTACTCCGGTGAAATTGTAAACTGGTCGCTGATCGATTACACCCCGACGACCCCGGTCACCACCAGCTATCCAACGGGCAATGTCCCGCTGGTAAACAACGACATCACCCGGCTCAGCATGAATTACACCTTGGGTTTCAACAAGCCTTACGTGGTCAACGCCACCCTGCCGCCGGCACAGCTTTACCAGCCCTATTCGGCCACCCTCACCGCCACCGGCGGCATCCAGCCCTACCTGTGGGATGTAAAACTTACCTACCCCGAAACGGTCTCCCCCTCCTCCATCCCGAATGCAACCCAGCAGCAGCTGGTGCTGACCAACAACAACAGCGGTTATGCCATCAAAACCCTCCCGTTCCCGTTTCCGTATTATAAAAAATTCGTCAACAAGGTCTATGTATATGCCGACGGGTATATCCTGTTCGACGACCAGCCCTACACCTGGCCCTACCTCTTCGACAAGAACCTGCTGTTCAAACAAACCAGCATCCTCTGTCCCTTCATGACCGACCTGGCCATCTATCCCTCTTCGGGGCAGGGAGTCTGGTACGAGGGCAATGCCAACTATGCCATCTTCAGGTGGAGTGCCTCCCTGTACAACATGCAGGGAAGCACCAGCGTCAACTTTTCGGTCAAGATATATCCTTCGGGGGTGATCGAGTTCTATTACAACGACATGCTCTTCCCGGCCGGCACGGCATGGACCGGCGGAATGTCGTCGGGGGATAACAAGAACTACCAGTTGTCGCAGCTGAGCAACACTTCATCCATCGCGAACGGCACCCTCGACCGGTTTATTTCGTGCGGCTTCCCTCCCGAAATGGAGATATCCGAAGACGGTCATTTCACCGGCACCCCGACAAACTCCTACCAGAACCTGCCCATCAGGTTCCAGGTGACCGACAACAACAACATCTCATCTACCAAAACGCTGCTGTTCAATACCAGTGGGCTGCTGATCACACCAACCATTATTTCGGGGGGCGACAGCCTGATCGAGTTCGGGGAAACCGCGAATATTACGCTCAACATCAGCAATGTCGGTACCCAGGCATTGCATTCCCTGAATTTCTGGATCACGAAAACCGACCCCTATATCACCCTGACCGACAGCACCGAATACCTCCCGATCATCACCGGGGGGCAGAACATCACCCTGGCCAATGCCTTTTCTTTTTATGTTTCGCCCGAAATTCCCGACAACCATGCCTTCTCCGTCGTCCTGCATGTACAGGCACAGGAGGGTGGTTTCCAGCGATCGATGGACCTGCTGGCCCATGCGCCGCTGTTCCACATCACCGGGACCCTGCTGCTCGACGGGGACAACGGCATGCCCGATCCCGGGGAGAGCGCCGACCTCCAGGTCACCTATCGTAACAATGGCAGCGCCAGGGCATCCTTCATCAATGTACTGCTTACCTCACTCGACACCAACCTGGCCATCAACGTGGCATCCAAAGGGTTCCAGCAACTGAAGCCCGATTCATCCAAAACCCTTACCTTTCATGTGACGGCAGGCAACAGTGCCCCCGCCGAACATCTTTACAAGATCAAATCGACCGTGACGGCCAACAACAATTTTTCGGCCATCGATACCCTCTACCTCTTTTCTGGGCAGATCGTGGAGGATTTCGAAACCGGGAATCTCAACAAATTTCCCTGGTTTTCCACCGGCCAGTGGCCATGGATCATCGAAACAGGAGTCAAATACGAAGGCAATTACAGTGTGCGTTCGGGGGGCATCACCAACACTGCCGAGAGCATCTTCAACCTGACCGCCCGCGTGCTGGCCGACGGCGATATCAGTTTTTACAAGTATGTTTCATGCCAGCACGACCCCACCGGCGCGAGGAATACCGACTACCTTGCCTTCAACATCGATGATTATGAGATGGGGCGATGGGACGGCATCATTGACTGGAGCAGGGAGACCTTCCACGTTGCTGCCGGGCTGCACACCTTTTCATGGGTTTACCACAAGGACAGCACCGTTGTTGCCGGCTGGGACGGCTGCCTCCTCGATTTCATCACCCTGCCGCTGATCGAAGGGACCATCCCCGCGATATCGGTCAACCCCTCTTCTGTGGAAAAAACCGTGGGACAGGGACAAAACGCCATCGATTCGATCAGGATCACCAACCCCGGCGGGGGATTGCTCCGGTATTCGGCGATCGTATCCGACACTGCCGCCAATAAAATGGACATCACGGGCGATAACCTCGCCGCCTCCTATGTTTCCTGCAACACCGACGGCTTCGTGCCCGGGCAGGCGGTCAACTGGATTTTCACCGTGCACAACCAGGGCACCGACAATGAATTCATCAAACATGTCAAATTCGATATGCCGCCGGGGGTCAACATCACCGGCGTAACCAATTTTTCGGGTGGATCCCTGGGCGACCTGGTATTCCAGGGTACTCCGGGAAACGGCACTTCGCTACACTGGCAGGGTACGAGCGCAGGGGGTCGCGGCGTGCTCAAACCCGGCGAAACAGCCTCCGCCACGCTGACCGGTTCCATTTCCGAAACCTTCAACAACGATGTGTTCACCGTATACAACCTCACAGGCGACTCCACCGGCACTGCCCCACACCTTCAGCCCGGCAATGTCAAGATAACAAACCTTGGAATCTCCAACACCTGGCTGTCGCTGACCAGGGCGACCGGAAGCCTGTTGCACAACCAGTCGGGGAGTGTCATCCTGCATTTCAACTCGGCCGGCCTTGCCTACGGTATTTACCGTTGCAAGCTGATTGCCCGCGATTTCTACAACAACAAGATCATCATCCCCGTGACCCTGTATGTCTCCTGGCCGGCACCGGTCGGCAGCCTGGCATCCAGGGGAGGAACAGGCCTTACAGGCAATTACCCGAATCCGTTTTCGGAGGACACCCGGATTCGTTACACCCTGGCGGGTACCGCTGATGTTGTCATTGAAATAACATCCGTCCAGGGATCGCTGATGCGTAAATGGAACCTCACGGCCATGCCGCAGGGAGACCACGACCTGGACTGGGACGGGATGGACAGCCAGGGAAGCCGGTTGCCGGCGGGTGTTTACATCTGCAACATGAAAACCGGTAATTACCGGGGAAGCCTGAAACTGATCCGGATCCGATAAACCGCACTGCATGAACAAGAAACAGAAAAAGCTGCTGATCTTCACATTGCTCATATTTTTTTCCATGGTCGTGGTCGCCCTTGGGCTGAAATACTTTCCCTTCACCCGGGTGATGAAGATGCCCGCCGGTTCGGAAAAGGAATTTGCCAACCCGAAAAAGAGCCTGCAGCTTCCGCCCCATAACCTTTACTTTGATTTTGAGGTGCCCGCCGGCAAGGAGGTGCCCGGAGGTTTTTACAAGGGGCTTGCCCACTCGGGCCGGTATTCGGTGAAGGCCTTTGGCCAGAACAGCTTCAGCTTCGCCATCGAACGAACCGCCGGCGAGGTGGGGGTCGAAAACCTGAAAGCGGTTGCCCTAAGCGCGTGGATCTATGTTTTCCCCACCAAAAACGAGGCGAAAGGCAACTTCGTATTCACCGCCTCCAACGAACTGGGAGTTAATGTCTGCTGGCAGGGGATCGCCCTTCATGAGCCGGAAGTCCCGAAAGGAAAATGGTTCAAGATCAGCGGATATTTCGACCTGGGCGCCGTCAAATTCAAACCGGGCTACAAACTCCAGGTCTACTTCTGGAACAACAGCCGGACCGACATCCTGATCGATGACTACAACATCGTTTTCGGTGGAACCCCCGAACGCCGGGGCGATTCCACCCGGGTCGACATGACAAAACCGGCCGGGTATGTGGCACGGTTTAACATGCCCCCCTTCCCGGTAACCCTGCTTGAAAAAGGGAGCACCGGAACCCTGCCGGGAGCAGCCGAAACCGGACCCGGTGACCAGGTGGTTGCGGGAAACTTCCTGAACACCGGTAATGACGCCCTCTTCATCATCAGGAAGGACGGCCGTTGCCTGGCATATGCCTGCTGCCCGTCAAACGGCGGTTTCAGCAAGGTCACCCTGGGCAATGCGGCAATCCTTGCATGGCTGAATCCCGTTCAAAAGATCCTCAGGGGAAAATTTATTGCTGGCGAGGGGGAACAGCTCATCATCACCGGCGAAAAGGGATGGATCCTCGCAGCGATCGATTTCAAAGGAAATCCCTGTACTTCACGGGATGGAATACAGGCAAACATAAAAATCCTCTCCAGGTCGGATACACCCGAAAGCAGCCTCTATGCCGGCGATTTTAACGCGGACCGCCGCTCGGAGATCCTCACCATCGCCTCAAACGGTTCGTGGAGGGTGCAGTCGTTCGAACAGGCCGCGAATGCCGCCGGCAAATGGAAAGTGATCGCCGCAGACGACAAACAGCCCGTGGCGGAATGGAACCGTGCTGAACGTGAAGTATCGGTCTCCGCGGGGAGGTTCCTCGCCCGCTCTTCCTGCGACCAGGTACTCACCGTCAGTAAAGGGAAAGAGGATAAACAATGTTCATGGACCATTTTCAAACTCAACATTCCGCACTTGAAATGGGAGTCATGTTTTGGCGCAAAACAGGGTTTCTGCGGGAAGACCGTCGGCAAAGACAGCCTGAAGCTTACCGACCGGTTTTACACCTTCAACACCGGTGATGAGCGTGAACCCCGGATCCTGCGCTACAACCGCGACTGGCGGTTCGACCTGGAGGAACTACGGATGAACGATTCCACCTTTGAAATCCGGTCATCGGTTGATTTCCATGGGTTTGAACTCGATCACAACCCGAAATACTATGAATCCCTGCTGCTCGTTCCCGGTAATTTTACCGGTTCGCAATCAAACTCGTTTTTCGTGTCGGGCCATATCGCCCGGGAACGGCATTATGAGGCGATCCTGCCCGATTTTTCAGATATTTATTCATTCCCCGGAAAAAAATAATCTTCACCATGATGCTTTCGCCCCGCTATATCCTCCTGGTCATCCTGCTCCCATGGCTATTCATCTCCTGCGGCCAATCCACGAAATCATTGTCGGTGGTCAGCGGTCAGTTCACGGTGAAGGATTTCAACCCGGCAACCAACTGGAAACAGGGAGAAATTCTCTACCTCGATTATCCCGACGCCATCACGAACGGGTTTATCATCCCGACAGCCAGGCAGGTGGAGGGAGGGTTTTTCCGCATGGAGTTCCACCTGAAAAATACGGGAGCCGCCCCGCAGAAATTTTTTTATAAAATCTATTACCAGAACGAATCGTACAAGTTCCCCGAACGCGACGCGACCGACACCACCCGGCAGCACCAGTTGGCATGGGAAAACTTCTACGGATCGTGGGAGGAGGTCGCCACCACTTTTGCCGAAACGGCGATCATCCCTTCCGACAATGATTTTCACCCGGTCGAAAGCACTTTCCGCATCGTCGGCAACCCGAGGGATGAACAACGGTATTACGCCGACAACCACAACGACCGCTGGAAACGAAACCCGCGCGTCGGAAATTACAGCTTTCTGCTTGTAGTGACCACCGGTGAGAACATAGAGCAGAAGATCATCCCCGACAATGTCAGGAACATCGGGTTGAAGAGCGATCAGGGATTCGTGAACCCCTTCTTCTATTTCCTTTACGGACCGGGAAAATCGCTTAAGAATACGGCGGTGCAGCATTCCCCTCGCCTGCTCACGGTCGTGGCAAAACCCGATCCCGGGGCGGGGATTTACATCAACCCGCGGGCGAATTTCAGCGACTTCAGTGCGCAGGCCAGAACCCAGGGCTGCGGCCAGGATTCGTCGCTGTACCGGTCGGCGGGATTTGAGCAGTTCGTCCATTTCATCGATCCCACCACGAAGATGAACAACATCCCGGTGATCGCCGACATCCTGAACGACAATTATACCCGCACCGATTACAACTGGAACAAACAGTTCTACCGCAAAGATGAACTGGTGAGCATCACCGCCACGGTGGCACCGCGTCCGTGCGAGACGGTCTTTTCCGATCCGGTCGGTCATAAGATCACCCTGCACAATCCCAGGTCGGAGTTCGGGAAATGGCAGAAACAGAATGTCGGGGTGATCACCCGCCACGGCATGACTTACGGGAAGTGGACCGCCAAATGCAAGCTGACCGAACTGCTCAACAAACACAATATGTGGAACGGGCTTACCAATGCCATCTGGCTCATCACACAGGCGCAGGCCGACTGGAATTTCCGCCGCGACTGCAGCAACGGCGGTTACATGGCCAACTATTACGGGGGTCAACAGGACCAGCGGGTGAAGAACGTCGGTTATTCCGAAATCGACTTCGAGATCCTGAAAACCGTTCCCTACTGTCCCTCGTGGGTGCTGCCCCCCGCCTACAACCAGGGCGCAGGCGACCAGGGAAACGTGCTGAACTGGAACGTTCCCTTCCCCGAGGAGATCCTGGCCGACGATGACAAGATCACGGTTTCATGCACCAACTGGGACATGGCCTGCTGGCAGCCGGCCGACTTCCACGACGGGTGTTACCCGGTGCGCTACGACAACAAGACCTTCTGGGCCCACCGTTGGGACCGCAATTACCGCGCCCTCACGGAAAAGACTCCCGAAAGCGACGATGAACTTTTTGCTTCACCCTTTTACTATTTCCAGATCGACTGGCAACCCGACCGGATCATATGGCGCATCGGCCCGTCGAAGGACAAGATGCATGTGGTTGGGTATGTCGACGACAAGGTGACCTCTATCCCGAACAATCAGATGCTCCTCATCATCACCCAGGAGTTTCACAATACAAAGTGGTGGATCGGGTCGCCCTATTCGCAGGATAATACCCCCTTCCCGAAGGTGGATTATGTCGGTGAGATCTATGAACTGACGATTGAATAACCTTTCCCCGCGGTTCATGCCGCTACTCTTTATACACATCTCTTTTTAAAATGGATTTTGGAATGGCTGAAGGAATATCTACTTGAGCTTCATGAACAGGGCAAAAGTTTTCAACTTATCTCTGTGATTCTCCCTGCATCTCCGTGGATCTCCGTGTAATTATTTGTTACACAGAGAGACACAGAGTCCACACGGAGAAACACAGCGTGGTAAGCACCAGATTAATTAATCATGAGGAATATTGCAATCCTTCATTATAGTTTAATCGGAAAAACAGGAAAAGGTAATCAACCTGTCAGCATTTTATTTTGGCAGGGTAAGATGTGTATAAAGATTAGCGGTTCATGCCGGGGAGCAAAATGGTTATTTTTTTGGATGGTCGGCCCGGATGTTCAACAGGTTCGGCGTGTAGATTTCGAGCAGCACGATATCCGGTTTTTCATGGCCGGTGATTTCGGGGTTCGGGCCATATTTCCACGCATCGAAAATGTAGACCGACCGGCTGAAATGTTCGCTGAACAAGGGTATCAGCGAAGCAAAAAAGGAGTCGCGGATGACCACGGCACGGGGCAGGGAATGGTCGGGAATACCCCGCACCAGTTCGTATTCGGCCGGGTAGCCGAACAGGGGAGGAGGCGGGTACCCGAACTTCGGGAGTTCCTGCGAACGCGGGTTCACCACCCCCGGGGTGACGAAAACCTCTGTGATATGCTGCTGCAATCCGGCCATGGTCGCCAGGTTCCCGGCTTCATGACGGTAGCCCGACAACCGGAATTCCCCCATGTCCAGAGGCTTTACCGCGGGGAAATCACGGTGGATCCGGTTGACGATGCCTCGGTAACTGTACCAGGCACCCAGCCCGTTCCAGTGGCTATCCGTCCGGTAAAACAGCCATCCCGATTTTTTCGCCGCGACCAGTGAATCTTTCAGGTTAACGAGGTGGCAAAGCGTATCCCTGGCCAGGATGGTCATGAGTTCGTCGGGAAATGCAGGTTTTTCGGAACGGATGAAATTTCCCGGTAGAAACTCCGGGTAGACATCGCACTTCATCGGGGCCACCGCAACATAAAAGATAATCCCCATCGCCCGGTATTCCAGGGCCCGGCGGTGCAGTTCCCCGGCAATCTCCATGAGCCGGGCTGTTCCGGGCTGGTTCCGCCCTTCGTAAATTTCACGTTCACTCCCGGTTGCATAGATCCAGCCTCCCTGGCCGAAAGCCACCTCCGAAGGAATGGGCGAACGTTTAAAGAGGTAATAATCCACCACCAGGGTGTTGAGATGGATCAGTTCATGCCGCAGGAAAAAGTGATCGTTGAAATATTTCTCCCAGGCTGCGGGATAGGCGCGGAGGCTGGCAGCCCGCAATACGGGCTTTGGCGCCAGAACCCGGTTCTCGGCACGGCTGATCCCCGCCCCCGCCGGCCTGAATAGCCGGTATGCCAGCGGTACGCTGATCCAGGCGAGGAAAACCAGGATCAGCAAGGTATGGTGGATATGGGGAGGTCGTTTCATCAGAAGTGGAAATAGATGAAGGGCGTATTGGTTTGCGATAGCAGGTACATCGTGGATACAAAGAGTACCAGCACCACCGCGATGATCGTTCCCAGCGACCATCCCGCCTGCAAAAGAGGGCCGCCGTTGTCGCCCCGCCGCACCATCCCCGCCCGGAGCCATTTCCCGGTATCCCGGAAAAGGGTGGTCGAACCAAGCACGGCCACTACGGCCATGACCACGAATTCACGGGTAAAATATGCACGCAACGCCGGCCAGGATGTTGCGACACCCCGGGCACCGGCCATTACACGGAGGAATTTCAGGGCTTCCGTGAGGGTGTCTGCACGGAAAAAAACCATGGAGACCACGATGAAGAAAACCATGTAAAGGTGTGCCAGCGGGCGGAAACGCCGCACGATCCATCTCCCGGGTTTTGTGCGCTCCCAAACCAGCATCACGCCGTTCAGGGTTCCCCAGGCGACAAAATGCCAGGCGGGCCCGTGCCAGAAGCCGCAGAGGACAAAGGTTGCCATCGCGGCGAACAGGTAGATGATCCCTTCTGACCGGAAACCGGCGTACCGGTCCTTTTTCAGCTTCCCTGAAATAGACCAGGCCAACGGCAGGAACAGAAAATCGCGCAGCCACGTGGAGAGCGAGATGTGCCACCGCTGCCAGAATTCCTTCACCGACCGGGAGCTATAGGGAAAGTTGAAGTTTTCCACGAACGCAAACCCGAACATCCTGCCAAGGCCGATAGCCATGTCGGTATATCCCGAAAAATCATAATAGATACGGAGGGCGTAGCACGCGGCACCCAGCCAGGCCAGCGGGGTGCTGAGCAATTCCGTGGGGGTGGTGAAAACCTGGTCGGCCACCCAGGCGATCGGGCTCGAAATGACGACCTTTTTGAAAAGGCCCAGTGCAAAACGACTGATCCCCGATGAAAACTTCTCCAGGGTTACGGTCCTTTGGCTGATCTGCCCCGACAGCTCCCGGTAGCGGTCGATGGGACCTGCAATCAACTGCGGGAACATGGCCAGGTAAAGGGCGAGACCGGTGAAATTGCGCTGCGGGGCCGATTCCCTGCGCTTTACGCTCACCAGGTAAGTGATGGCCTTGAAGGTGAAGAAGGAGATCCCCAGCGGCAGGATCACGTCGTGTACCATGATCGGAGACAATCCCAGCAGGCGGATCAAAACACCGGCATTGTGAACCGCGAACCCGGTGTATTTGAACACGCCGAGCAGCAGGAGGTTCAGCACAATGCCGGCGGTGAGCATCCGTTTTCGTGCCTGCTCCCCATCCGGCCTCCCGATGGCCAGCCCCATGCCGTAATTCAATACAACGGACCCGGCCAGGACGAGGGTGCTGGTAACACCACCCCAGGCATAGAAGACGAAGCTGGCCAGCAGCAGTGCCATGTTTTTCAGCTGTCGTGGCACCAGGAAATAAACAAGCAGGGTAACGGGAAGGAACCAGTAGATAAAGAAAAGGGAATTGAACAACATGCCGGCAGCCGATAGTTTATGTCGGTAAAAGTAGTATTTTTATCCCTGTTAAGAAAAACCGGAATTATGAAGATTATTGTACTCGGCGCGGGCCTCGTCGGGGGACCCATGGCCATCGATCTTTCGAAGGATAAGGCATTTGAAGTGACTGTTGCCGATATAAACCCGGCTGCACTCCAGGCGATTGCCGGCCGGCAAAGCGGGTTTGGGCGCCCCATTGCCACCGTCACCGCCGACCTGTCCGATCCCGCCAGGGTGGCGCATCTGGTGGCCGGTCACGACATGGTGATAAACGCCGTTCCCGGCTTCATGGGATTTCAAACACTGAAGGCCATCATCGGGGCGGGGAAAAACGTGGTGGATATCGCCTTTTTTATTGAAGATCCCTTCGAACTCGATGAGCTGGCCCGCCAGAAGAATGTCACCGCCATCATGGACATGGGCGTGGCCCCCGGCATGTGCAACGTGCTCATCGGGTATGCCGACCACCTGTTCGACGAAACATTGGATATTCTCTACATGGTGGGCGGGCTGCCCGAAATCCGCGAATGGCCCTATGAATACAAGGCCGTTTTTTCGCCGGTTGATGTGATCGAGGAATACACGCGGCCGGCGCGCTACATCGAAAACGGCAAGTTTATCATAAAACCCGCCCTCTCTGATCCCGAACTGATCACCTTCCCGGGCATCGGCACCCTGGAGGCCTTCAACACCGACGGGCTGCGGTCGCTGGCGCACACGGTGAAATGCCCCAACATGAAGGAGAAAACCCTCCGTTACCCCGGTCACATCGACAAGATGCGGCTGCTGCGGGAGACCGGTTTTTTCAGCCAGGAGGAGATCGAGGTGCGCGGCGTGTGCATCAAACCCATGGACCTTACGGCACGGCTGCTCTTCCCGAAATGGAAACTGGAGGAGGGCGAGGTTGACATCACCGTGATGCAGGTAATGGCTGAAGGAATGAAAGACCGAAAAAAAATTCGCTATACCTGGGACCTGTACGACAAATACGATCCCATCACCCGCATCCATTCGATGGCCCGAACCACCGGGTATTCGGCGACCGTCGCCCTGCGCATGATCGCCGACGGACTTTATACCCGCAAGGGGATCTCGGTTCCCGAATTCATCGGGAAACAGCCTGCATGCGTCACCTATATGCTGCAGGGGCTGAAACAGAGGGGGGTTGTTTACCGGGAGACCCTGGAGAATATCGAATAACGGATATTGAACATTGTATATCGAAGTGTGGAGAAACGAATGATTACCGGGTAACATTTATGGAACTGAATTCATTCCTGACCGATAAGGGCATCAAGCCGAAAGAGAAGACAGAAATTCTTGCCGCGATGATCGCCGAAAAGGAGATCATGGTAGCGCAACTGGCCGGTTTTGCGAAGATGGCGAAGGAACCGGTGAAGGCGACCTGCATGGAGGCCCTGGAACATGCCACGCTTGCAAATCCGGCCATCCTCGATGAGGCATCTTTTGATTTTGTCGTTCAATCCCTGAAAGACAAAGGACCCCGTGTGAAATGGGAATCGGCAAGGGTGATCGCCAACACCGCCCATCTTTTCAAAGGCAGGCTCGGCCCGGCCGTCGAAAACCTGCTGGCCAACACAGAACACCCGGGGACCGTGGTGCGCTGGAGCGCGGCCTTCGCGCTTGGCGGGATCCTGAAATTAAACACTTCCCTGAACAATGAACTGGTTCCGGCCATCCGGGCCATCGTGGAACGGGAAAAGAAGGAGAGCATCAGGAAGCTCTACCTGCAGGCCATGAGGAAAGTGACGAGTGACGAATGACGAGTGACGGATCAAAGGAATTTCCGGGGGGAAAGCAGCCACGCAATTCACATTTCAGATTTCAGATTTCGCATTTTTTTACTTACAATATTTTGAATGTGAGATGTGATATCTGAAATCTGATAAATCTCAAATCTGAAATCTGAAATGTGAAGGACACTACCCGCAATGCAGGTATGCGTTGACAAGTTTCATCACCTCTTTTTCCTGGTTTTTAACCCGGTCGCGGAGATCGGCGTCGTTGAAGCTTTTCAGGTAGCGGATCAGCCCGTCGATGATCTGTTTCGGGAAGATGCCGTGCTCCTCGTAAATGGCGCGGTGTTTTTCAAGGTAGTCGGCCGATTCCCAGCAGGAGAAGGGCAGTTGCTGAAGTTCGTTGACCCTTGACTTGTATTTTTCTTCGAAGATATTGACATCGACATAGGTTTTCGCGGCCATCTCCAGGGCGTTCGCCATCTCGATGCCATGACGCGCAGCCACCGTGAGGCCCGCGAAAAGCAGGTAGATGTCGGCCGACCCGTCGGGACAGCGGAACTCGACCGTTTGACGGCCTCCGAATCCCTGCTGGGTGTCTTTTTCCTGCGGGTTGGCATCGGTGATCATGTCGTGCTTGCTGCCCCAGCCAAGGGGGACGCGTACCAGCACCGAACGGTTGCGGTCGCCCCAGCATACATTGGTGGGCGCCTCCTGGTGCGGGACCAGGCGAAAGTAACTCGTGGGGATCATGTTCCCGAAGGCGGTGAGCGATTGCGACAGGTCAAGATACCCGGCAATCGCCTTGCGGGCGGTATCGGAGAGTTTCCCGTTGTCGAGCATCACGCTGCTGCCGTTTTTCATGAGCCGCGTGTGCACGTGCATCCCGCTGCCGGCTTTGCCGGTGGTGATCTTGGGGGCAAAGGTGATGGTGACACCGTATTTGTGGGCCAGCGAACGCAGCACCCATTTGGCGATCATCAGCTGGTCGGCTGCATCTTCGAGGCGCACCGGGGTGAATTCAATTTCGTTCTGTTCGTACGACATGCCCGATTCGGTAAAGTTGCCCACCTCGGAATGGCCGTATTTGATGAATCCGCCGCACCTGGCAATCGCGTGCATGGCTTCGATGCGCAGTTTTTCCCATTTACAGAAGGGCGAAGACTCGTGGTAGCCGCGCTGGTCAACCGCCTCGAACAGGCTGTCCTGCTCGCTGATGATGTAATATTCAAGTTCGCCCATCACCTCGAACGAAAGCCCGGTTCTTGCTTTCAGCACCTCGTGCGACTTCCGCAGGATGTGCTCGGGCGAGTTGGCATAGGGCTGCCCGTCCTTGTCGTAGTATGAGCAGAGGATGTCGACTGCCGGGATGGGGGAGAAGGGGTTGACGAATGCCGAACGATAGCGGGGGATCACGTAAAGGTCGGAAGATCCCGCCTCGACATAGTTCGGGAAAAGACTGGAACCATCGACGCGCTCGCCTGCGCTGAGGATGCTGTCGAGGTGCTGGCGGTCCTTGATGATGAAATTGAGCGTCTTGAGCCGGCTGTCGGCTGCCGAATAACGGAAGTTCAGCATCTGGATGCCGTTCGCTTCAATGAAGCGGATCAGGTCGGCTTTGGTAAAATCATCGGCGGGTTTGTCGAGGAAGTGCACGAGGGCGTTGGGATTCAGCGAAATGTTGTCATTCATGGCCTTTATGATTCAGTGAATATCAGGGGCGACAAAAGTAAGAATATTTTATAACTTTGTCATCCTGTCACCTCAACCTCTCATACTCATTTGCGATGGAATGACCAACCTGAACGAAATTGTCTTCTTCACCTCCTTCATCCTCTTCATCGGCATCATGCTGGGGATCGACCTGGGTTTTTTCCAGAAGAAGAACCATGCCCAGTCGGTTCGGGAGGCGGTTGCCTGGACCCTGGTCTGGGTGGGAGTTTCCGTAGGGTTTTACCTGCTCATCCGTTTTCACGGGAACTGGATTCACGGCAGCCATACCATCGAAGCGCTCCAGGCGCGCATCACCAAATTCCACCACCCGATCAACATCACCGGGCTGAGCCTCCAGGAGGCCATCAGCCGCTACAACCGGAACCTTTCGCTCGAGTACCTCACCGGTTACCTCATCGAATATTCCCTCTCGGTCGACAATGTCTTTGTCATCGTCATGATCTTCATCTCCTTCAACATCAAGCCAAAATACTTCAAGCGGGTCCTTTTCTGGGGGATCCTGGGGGCCGTGGTCATGCGTTTTCTTTTTATTTTCGCGGCGAGCGCGCTGATCCAGCGCTTTGCATGGTTTCTCTTCGTTTTCGGGGGAATGCTGCTGATCATCGGGTTCAGGATGGGCTACCAGTTCCTGTATGGCGCGGAGGACGAACAGATCGACACCGAAAAGCACCCGGTGGTCAGGATGGCTTCACGTTTTTTCAATGTTGCGGATGATGAGCACGTGGAAACCTTTTTCCTTCGCCGGCAGGGCAGGCTTTATGTCACGCCGCTTTTCATCGTTTTGCTGGTCATCGAGTTCTCGGATGTTTTATTTGCAGTCGATTCGGTCCCGGCAGTGTTTTCGGTGACGCAGGATCCTTACATCGTCTTTTTCTCGAACATCTTTGCCATCCTCGGGCTGCGCTCCCTGTTTTTCCTGGTGATGGATGTCATGAACCGGTTCCACTACCTCAAAATGGGACTGGCGGTGCTGCTGACCTTTGTCGGGGTGAAGATGCTGGTGCACGACATTTTCAGGATATCCACCAATGTCTCCCTTATCGTCATCGCCTCCATCCTTGCCGCCAGCATCCTGGCCTCGAACCTGAGAACCTTCATTATCAGGAGAAAACTGAATTTGAAGATTTGAGGATTTGAGGATTTGAGGATGTGAAGATTTGAGGATTTGAGGATGTGAAGATTTGAGGATTTGAAGATTTGAGAATTTGAGGATGTGAAGATTTGAGGATGTGAAGATTTGAGGATGTGAAGATTTGAGAATATCTGAAATCTGAAATATGAGATTTGAAATGTGAAATGATTTCCTCCCTGAAATTCCTCCTGATCTGTCACTCGTCACTCGTCACTTGTCATTCCTAAAATATCTTGCCAGCATCTCCTGCGCCGCCTGGTAAGGGTTCAGGGTTCCTTTCATGATCTCCGCCTCTCTCGAAGCAAGGTCGCGGCTGATCTCTTTCTGGCTGAAGAAGTGCCGGCGGAGGCCCTCTTCGATCGTCTCCCTGAAGACCTGCCGGTTTTGTTCCATCCGCCGTTGTTGAAAAAATCCGGTTTCGCCGGTGAGCCTGCGGTGCTCCATGATCAGCTCCCATACATGGCCGATCCCCATTTTGGTGCGGGAAGAGCAAATGTCGGCCACCGGGGTCCAGCCGCTGCCGGGGGGAGGAAAGAGGTGCAGGGCGTTGGCATACTCCACGCGGGCCGTTTTTGCCTTGGCCAGGTTGTCGCCGTCGGCCTTGTTGATCACGATGGCGTCGGCCATTTCGATGATGCCGCGCTTGATCCCCTGGAGTTCGTCGCCGGCACCGGCCAGCATGAGGAGCAGGAAGAAATCGACCATCGAGTGGACCGTCGTTTCCGACTGCCCGACCCCAACGGTTTCGATAAAGATTACATCGAACCCTGCGGCCTCGCAAAGCACGATGGTTTCGCGGGTTTTCCTGGCCACGCCTCCCAGCGATCCTGCAGAGGGCGAAGGACGGATAAAGGCATCCGGGTCGACCGACAACTCCTCCATCCGGGTCTTGTCGCCCAGGATGCTGCCCTTTGAGCGGCTGCTGCTGGGGTCAACCGCCAGCACCGCCAGCTTGTGTCCCATTGCCGTCAGGTGTTTCCCGAGTGCTTCGATAAAAGTACTTTTTCCCACCCCGGGAACCCCCGTTATTCCAATTCTGATGCTCCCTTGCCCGGCTTGCCCTTCATTCGTAAATCGTAAATCGTAAATCGTCAATCTTCTAAGGCACTCTGCAATAACTTCCTGTCCCTGCGCCTGGTGTGCCGTGAGGCTGCTCTCCACCAGCGTGATCGCCTTGCTCAGGATGGTCCGGTTGCCCGCAAAGATCCCTTCGAGGTACTCCTGCGTGGTGAGCCCCCGTGGTTTATGCGCACGGATCTTCCTGGCGACCTCCTCGTTGACCGGGGATGGCGGATCGATGCCATTCATGACATTGAGAGCGGATTTGTCAGTCATCATGGGTTAGCATTGGGAGGGTGGAGATGTATACAAGGCAAAAGGCAGTAGGCAGTAGGGTGGGGGGACTATATGTTTTCCGGAATTTGTCATTTGTCACTCGTCATTTGTCACTTTTACTGCGTGTATTCAGTTTTTTGATCAGTGCGTTTAGCATTTTTCCCATTGCCCACTGCCTATTGCCTATTGCCTTGTTTCTGTCTTGTACTCCCTTATAGGTACAAAGATAATTTTTTTTCCAATTCGCCCTGTATTTCCCAAAAAGTCACTACTTTTGCAGACCCAATTCCTCTTCGTAGCTCAGTTGGTAGAGCAATTGACTCTTAATCAATGGGTCCCAGGTTCGAGTCCTGGCGAGGAGACACCAAAATCAACGACTTACAGAGACATTTGTGAGTCGTTTTTTATTTCCGGCCAGTTTCCGGCCAGCGGGTACAAAAAATCACCCGGTTTCAATAGTTGTGGACAAGCCGGATCATCTGACCACTTGCCGCCGATTTAGAGTTCGTTCAGCTGTTTTATTTTCAAATCTTTAGGGTGGCCGGTTCAAATAGGAGAAGGCTGGTTCATGCGAATTTCCCGGGCCTCACGATCAAACTGATCCCCGGAATTATTTCACGATCAGCTTTTCCTTGTATATCTTGCCTTCCCTGGTTTTGTATTTCAGCAGGTAAACCGCGGCCGGTAAGCCACCCAGGCTTATATGGATGTTCCCGGCCGGAACATCCTGCTTAAATACATTTTTTCCTGGCAAATCCGTGATCGTCAGCTGACCCCCGAAAAGATCGCCGGGAAGATTAATATTCAATATGTCAGTGGCAGGATTGGGAAATATTTTCAGAAGCCCGCTGTTTTCCACCGGAGCAACCCCCGTGATGGTCTGATAACTCATAACCGTGGCTTTGTCGCTGTAACCGCCATCCACATAACAGGCATAGATCTTCCCGGTACCGTCAACCTTCATGCAGGTGGAATATGCGCCGCCGGCTGAAAATCCCGCGTTTCCGACAGGCGTCCAGCTGCTGCCATCGAAACCCATCGCCGTTGCTTTGTAGCTGTTTCCGTAATCCGTGTAAATTACATAGGGTTTTGCGTTGGGGCCTGCTGCCACGATAATATTGTCAGCGGTATCCGGTGAAAAGGCCTTCACGCCAACAACCACCCAGGAGGTTCCTGTATATTTCATCACGGTAGCCTTGCTGCCATGCGCCTCATCGCGGTAAGCCACATAGGGGGTGTTGCTTCCATCAATGGCAATGGTCGTAAAAATTGCAATTGAATCCGAAAACTCCGTATTGCCAAGATTTGTCCAGGTGGTGTCGCTGCATTTCAGCACCATTGCTTTATTGTTGTTCGACGCATCGGTGCACGCTACATAAGGATTTCCGCTTCCGTCAAGCGCCATGGAGATAAAACTTGTTAAAATATTGAGCGCTCCCGGGTTCCCGACCGGAACCCAGCTGGTGCCGTTGAATTTCATCACCGTAAGACTATACAAATCCCCAAAACGCTGGTAGGCAACAAAGGGCGTACCTGTATTGTTGATGGCCAAGGAAAAGAAAGGAGAAATATTAACGGAGGAAATGGGCCCGCCAACAATTACCCAATTGCTGCCGTTGAATTTCATGACAGTGGCCTTCCCTGCGTTGTTGTTGTCTGAAAACAAGACATAAGGCGTTCCTGAAGGATCCACGGCAATGGAGTAATAATAGCAGGGCCCGGGGGTAAAACCGGCATTTCCGACAGTAACCCAGCTGGTGCCGTCGAACTTTTTTACGGTTCCCTTCAGGTTCTGATTCATATCCTGGTAAACAACGAATGGCTGGCCCGAAGGACCGAGCGCTACCCGGGTATAGGAAGCGGAACCGTCTGAAAAACCTGGGGTTCCGACATAGTTCCAGTTGGTTCCCTGCGCCTGCATGCTGTTAAGACACAGGCCCGCCAGGAGGATGATCCAGGCCGGAAACAGATGAGATACAGTGACCGGGTTTTTCATGTTCTAGGGTGATTACGAGTTGATGTCTTTATCATTGGAATGTGAAAAACAGTTATAACGATGAGATTAAATGACGATCATTTGCTTTTATCACTCAAACAGCGGATGGAATAGGCGGTCGTCTTCATCCATACCCCGCGGCGGGCGCTCTTTTCAGTACAGGACAATCTCATGGTATAGGCCTCCTTCAAGGGATTCGTGCCTTCAAGCGTTGTAGTCGTCCACCATACACCAAAATTATGGAGCCCACTGTATAAAGGCTGGGTTGGGTCGTAAAACCCCCCGGGAAGGCCGGTCCATCCGCTGATATTGGTAGCGCCGATATTTGGATAGGTTGGACTTCCCCAATGCGCCACACCTGTTTCTTTCATTTCACCACCGGCCATGGTATCGCCATTTGCCAGGAGATAATTGCCTCCCAGGTTTGCAACCAGTTTCGTGTAATCAGCATCACTGGGAACATGCCAGCCTATTGGTGCGACACTACGAGCGTCGGCAACAGCATACCAGTTGTAAAGCCATCCGTAAACCCCGATATTGCCGGCGGAGTTATCATATGCATACAGCATGCCTGCTGTATCTGCAGTCAGCTTATCCAGGCCCGATCCGTTTGTTATGGGATCCCCGTTGCGGTAGTGCTTTACTTTCAGGTTTTCGACCATCCAGGTTTGTGTACCGATGACCACGGTGTGGTATACATTGCCGTCAATGTCGGTGACGGTAGGGCCGGAGGATGAGCCAGTGGTACTACTCTTCTTGCAACTCACAACAACCAATGCACAAAGGGACAGTGCAGATAGCACCAGGATTCTTCTGATTTTCATAGGATAGAATTTATTGCATATTCAGTTAATTGTAACTTTTTGTGATAACAACGATTCGTTGTCACGTCAATCCTTCAGGCAACGAACTGACATGCCATACTGTTTTATTGGATTTGCACGATAAGCAACAATACCATCAAAGTTAAGGTTGACGCACCATGCTGCGGGTTGGTTAAGCCCTGTGCCAACCTGTGTGCTGGTCCAGAAGAAGGCTATGGAGCCCAACCCACTAAAGGCGCTGTTGTAATAGCTGCCCCCTGGAAGGGCTGAGAAACCGCTTGCGTTGGTTGCCCCGGTATTCGGAGTTTTCCAGTGAGTGGTTCCGGTTTCTTTCAGTACGCCGCCTATTCCGCCATAGTCGGGACTCAGGGCGGTTCCGTATTTGGTGTTAAGATAGGCGGATAAAGCATACCATTCGGCATCACTGGGAACATGACAACCGTCAGGTGCAAGTGTATGAGCATTCGTCAATGCATACCAGTTATAAAGTTTCCCGTACACTTTTGAATTATCAGGATTACTGTTATAATCGTAAATTCTCCCGGTTGAATCAGTAAGATAAAAATCAGATGATTTCATCATGGCTGTCGCGACAGGATCGCCGTTGCGATAATGAGTCACCCGCAGATTTTCGACCAGCCATACCTGGGTGCCGAGTGTCACCGTGTGATAAACATTGCCGTCGATGTCGGTCACCGTCCCTCCGGCTGGCGGAGGATTCGTTGTGCTGCTGTCACTCTTTTTACAACCTGTTGTAAATGTCAGCGCAAATCCCATCATCAATAATGGGTAAAGCCAATATGTTTTTTTCTTTTTCATGTGTTAATATTTATTTTTTCGGGTCACATGGAATAGTCATAAATTATCATTTTCTGTTTTTCTACTGAATCGAAACAAACCAGCCACACTGCTAATGAACTACAACCAGTTTCCCGGATGAAACCCTGCTTCCCTCCCTCAACTCAACAAAATAAATCCCTGCATTCCATCCTGATGATTCCAGCTGATACGCGTTGCTTCTACTGCTTAATACTTTTTCGAAGACCGTTTTTCCCGAGAGATCAAGTACCCGCAGCAGCACCCCTTCATTCCCGCCGGCATGGTAGTTTATCACTGCATGATCATCTGCGGGTACGGGATATAGTGAAAAATCGACAGTCCCCCTTGCCTCGGCTATGCCCATACTAAAACCGGTTTGGTTATACCGGGATAACCAGGTGTAGTTTTGCCGGGTTGACCCCGCCTGCACTATTTTGTTTCCCGGCAGCAGGATCATCGGACCGGCATTCGTATACTGGCTTCCGGTAGCATTGGGGTCATACTGAAAATAAGTATAAGGCATGTGATTTGCAAAAACAGAATCAGACTTGCCGGCCGTGGTTAACATCGCCAACTGGCAGGCGTATGTTTGAAAAGTCGATGTGCTGTTGCTTTGCCCAGAGATGAGCACCTCCCCGTTGTCAAGCGCCAACCCGCCTGCCATGATCGTACTGATGAATAAATTGATTGCCGCCAGTCCGTTCACCCCATAGCTCATATCCTGTGTCCCATCGGCTTTTATATGAATGGCAAATGAAAAACGACTCACATGGGCATAATTTAATAAGACCACGGTGCTGTTATCGGGCAAACCCACACCAATAACAGACTTAAGCCCCAGTTGCGCTGTTTGCGCCGGATCCGGAAGAATCATGCTGGAACCGCCAGTCCCAAAGGTATTATCAATACTCCCGTTGGGCAAAATACGCGTTAGGAACACATTACCGGAAGGCGTCTGGGTTGTCATGACAATCCGGTCGTTATGATCGAGGATGAAACTGCAGGCAGTCCAGACCGTTTGGTTGATTGTTAGCTTGCCGGCCGTGCCAAAGCTGTTGTCCACAATACCATTACTGTTCAGTTTGATGATCATGGCGGTGTCGTTCTGAAGCCCGAAGTTGGTAAATACCAGCCGGATCGTGTTATCGGAAAGAACCTTTATATCAGGATCCATATTCGCAAAGCCCCAATCGGGATGCACCTGGTTTCCAAACGTAGCATATCCATTTGTACCGAAAGTTGAATCGATGACACCTGCCGATGTCAGCCTTGCTATATGGCAGCCGTAATTCGAAACCGGCCCGGAACAAGCCAGGATCTTTCCACTGGTTAAAACCTTGACCGTTGGCCCCTGGATTGTATAAGGAAGAACGGCATATCCATTCACGCCAAATGTAACGTCAAGTGTTCCATCGGCAAGAAACCGCCTCACCGCGGGGTATTGAGTACCTTTTATCCCCTGCACTATTTTGCCATCGGTTTGCACATCCATTCCGGATGGTGTGGCAATGTAGGAAGTATTAAGAGTACTGATAACCAATCCGCTCGTACCAAAACTGCTGTCAGCCTGGATCGAACGCACTTGTGCATGTGCGGCCAGGCTGTTCATAAGACCTACTGCTGAAATTATTATTAAGAATAATTTTGTTTTCATGTGCTGCTCCTTTTTTTAATGCATGAATAATGTTCCCGTCTCTTATTACCAGCCTTGAAAATAATTGTAAATGTAAGGTGAATTTAAGGTGATTCGACACAACATGCATTTTATATTACTTAATATCAATTGTTTATAATTTAACAACAGATGTTACTTTGGTAACAGGATCATATGGACAAGCCGGATCATCTCGACCACTTGCCGCCGATTTTGATTGACCAGCATAGCCTGTTAACAATAAACATACAAGGTTTGTCATTATACGCCGGCCCGTGATGGTCAAATCCATCGGGTTGCCCAGTAACTACAGTGGACGTTTAGGTATTGTTTGAATGTTTTTTTAATTGGGTAAAAGTCCAGATTGCGCCTAAACAATCAATACTGCCAATCGCAGCCAGCATCATGGATTGTTTGAATACAAATACAAAAACGATGGTCATTAAAAAGAAAAATAACCTGCCAAAAACAGTAGATTTATAAAAATATGTTTGCTCGTGAACCGAAGAATAGAAATAATAGATTCCTGCCGTAAATGTAAAGAGGCCTAACATTCGGATCCAAATCTCGTTTGTAATTTGAAAACCCAGGAGAGAGAGTAAAACATTTGGAATAATAATCATCCCTGCGCCCATCAGGAATAAATAGAAGGAATAGATGCGGATGGTAAATGCTGTTTTGCTCATTATGTTTTTTATTAAGTTTTTTGGTCAATTTTAATCCAAAATTGAGACAATTAAATAACATCCCCAAAATTAATTGTAATCAGATGAAAAATCGTAAAACGGCAAATGACAACCCCGTTTTTACCGCGTGACCGGGCCGCCCGGGGGCAACAAAAAAAGAGGACGCCCTTTTGGGACGCCCTCTTTTCATATTCTGCCCGGAACCGTTTCGTTACCGCATTTTGAAACCGTTTTCAGGCGGATCTCCAAAAAACCAGGATCGTCCTGACCGGGGTCAGTTACTGGGATATATTTTTGAAGCATTGCGGTACCCGGGCATGTTCTTATACCAGTCGGTATTGGTGCTGCCTGAACTGGCCGCCCAGTTGATAAAGTTGTTGTACGCCGTGTTGATCGCCGCCTTTTCAATGGGGTAATCAAACCGTTGGGCAAGGTTCATGGCCCAGGGAAGGTTGTTGGTCGTCCTGTAATAGCGTCCCTGCGAGGGTTTGCTGTCGTCGTCGAATGTTCCGAAATCGCTCCCGTCAACCTTGTCGGTAGGTGCCATGTCGGGCAGGTGGACTTCCCGGTTGCGTTTCCCGTTCACGATGATAAAGGGATTGTAGGGTGGTTTCCCCAGGAGGGCAGGCGAAACCGGAACAGCAAGGGTGATCACCAGGTGCAGCGTATCGGGGGTGCTGTACCGCGCACCCGGGGTGGTGTTTGCCCCGGCCTCCCCCTGCCCGGGGGCACGAAGATGGTCGAAGGCGTCGTCAAAAGCAATGATGACCGCTTTTGACTGCCCGGCTTCGGTATTGTTGGCCGAGGTGGAAATATATCCGTGTTTCAGACTGGTGCCGGTCACATTCTGAATTTGATCAGGGGACACCGGCAACTGGAAACCAAAGCCGCTATGATACGAAGCACCGATTGCTTCGGTGATGATCGTGGCATCGATCTCAACAACCTGGTTCTGCTCATTGGTGACTTCGTTGAAACGATAGGAGATCACCATGTCGTTGAAGTCGTAATCGCCCCTTGCCGGCCACAGGTCTTCAAAAGCCAGTGAACTGTATCCCGAATTTGACGGGGTGTAATTGTTGAAGGCCTTTTTCGGGTTATTCGGGTAATCATCTGAATTGTCGGGAACTCCGTCATTATCGGTGTCGATGACCGTGGTGGCAAGCAACGGCATGTTGTTCGTGCTGACAGCCTGCATCGGGTCAACGGAGATGTATAATATGCCGTCGTTGCAATCCAGGTCCGAACCCTGGTATTTGCCCATATCTTCGTAGGAGAGCATGATCTGCTGGCGCAGTGGGTCGTTGAAAAGAAGCAGGTGTTTGAGCATCTGGGGGTCGGTGGTGTTAAAGGCAGGAATCGAATACCACACATCGCTGCCGGGCCCAACATAGGTTCCGATGCCGTTCCACCCGTGAGGTACCACCACGAAGCCGATGGACTTGCCGGCGCCGAAATGGCCGAGATGCACCTTGTTGCCCGGGTAAAGCCCGCCACCGCTGCCGTTGTTGCTGACATTCGGGAAAACCAGGTGGATGGTGTCAATTTGTGCGGCGGTGGCCGGCGGTTGATTGGTGTTAAAGGTAAAATAGCCCAGGCTGTTCATCCAGCCTGCACCTTCGGTGATATAGGTCATATAGACCTCACTCGGTGCCAGGATGTCGATGTTGTTCGGAACAGATGGAACAAAATACCCAGGATGGTTCGCCACCTCGTTTTTGTATTCGGGAAGGGCCGTGTTGATATCCTGCATCGTTTGCTGGGAAACCGGATCATTGACCGGCATGAGGTTGCCCGGCACCCCCTGGCTGTCATAACCGCTCATGTACACCCAGTGGATGCCGTTCGGTCCTTTGAAACCGCCTGGAGCCGATGATTTAAAAGTTGCCGGTGCGGGCGGCTTTCCCCCGAACATCCCTGCAACACCGGTCGATGTTACCGGCAGGTCCATCTGGCGCACGAGCCCCAGGAAATTATTGAATACCGTTACTTTGCTCATTGCCGAAGGCAAAACGGCTGCAGCCTTTAAAACCCCGTCGGCCCCGGTGATGCCGCTCGTAAGATATACCCCTCCCGAATCGGGGTTTGCCGAGTAAAGGGTAAAACGAACCCCCTTGATCGGGTTGTCCATGTTGTCTTTGGCCGAAAGTGAGATGTTCACGTTGCGTGTCGTGGCCCAGTTGAACATGGAGGATACGACCAGCTGGTTGATCGAATTGGGGGCGCTTTCCCCGGAGCTTTGCGTTTTGCGGCACCCGGAGGTGAAAACAAGGATGCCGGAACAAACAATCATTAAAAGAAGGATACGGGATTTTATGGTTGAAAGTTGATTGTATTTCATGGTAAATTGGTTTTGGTGAATGGATACTAAGAATCTTCAATTTCCATACCAACCATTCCGGAGAACCAATAAATAAAGATAATCAGCATGTTACGAAATCACGGATTGTCTCAAATTGGGAATATTGTTTATTTTTGGAATATAAAAAATATTTCACGAACCTGGATCAAATCCAAAATGGTAAATGGCAAGATGGTAAAATGGTAAGATGCGAGATAGCAACCCTGTTTTTACCATTTTGCATTTTGTCATTTACCATTTTGTATTTTACCATTTACTTTTCTTCCTGCCCATTTTTTTTCCTACTTTTATAGGGTCCAAAAATCTTTTCATTTTAAAAAACCGCTATGAACAAATTTACCTTCTCCCGGCTTCCCCTGGCCTTTGTCTTCGGGATCCTGGCATTGTTATTCTCCCTCCCTGTCCTGGCGCAGTACAAGGATAATCCGAACCTTGACCAGGTTCCCCGCTACCTGAGGGAACGGGCCCCGAAGAGCCCCGACCTCCCGCTTTCGACCATCATCACCGTGAACAATTATGACAATTTCAACCTCGGTGTCGATTTCGGCGAAAGCAACATGGCTGAGAACCCCAACAACCCGCCCTGGTTCTTTACAGCCTACAACACCAACACGGCCCATCATACCGAAAACGGCATCGACTGGGCAACCGTCACGCCCGCCTTCGGCGCGACCATGGAGGGGGACCCGGTGGTAACCTACGACAGCCTCGGCAACTTGTTCTATATGAACATGTACGGAGCGACCATCGCCGGCTGCAAAGTGATGGCCTCCACCAACAACGGCGTTTCCTGGGGACCCTCCATTACGGCCATTGCCGGGAACGACAAGAACTGGATCGCCTGCGACCAGACCAACGGTCCCTATGCCAATTATGTATATACCACCATGACCAACGGGGGGCCCCCGGGGAATTTTGCCCGCAGCACCGACCATGGCCTCACCTTTACCTCGACCTTTGCACCCACCACCCAGCAGATCCCGGGGATGATGGTTTGCGTCGGCCCCGAAGGGAACGTGCAGGGCGGTGCCGTGCATGTGGTCACCAACAGCGGCAGCTCCTTCACCTCCACCTACACCTTTTATCTCTCCATCGACGGCGGGGTAACGTTCACCCAGAAGTCGACCCAGCAGTTCTGCAATACCGTCGGCAGCCAGGTTGGCGGCAGGAACTCGGTACAGAACATGCGTACCCGGCCCTACCCGATGATTGCGGCCGACAACAGCTATGGCCCGCACCGCGGCCGCATGTATTGTGTTTATGCCTCCAACGATCCCCCGGGCGACGGAAACAAACCCGACATCTGGTGCCGCTATTCCGATAACGACGGAACCACCTGGTCTTCGGCCGTCATCGTCAACGACGATCCCAACACGCAAACCCATCACCAGTGGCACCCGGGCATCTGGTGCGACAAGCAGACCGGCAGGCTTTATGCCATGTGGATGGACACCCGCGACTGCCCGACCAGCGACAGCGCCATGATCTATGCATCCTATTCCGACAACGGCGGTGTTACCTGGGCAGCCAACCAGGTGCTGTCGAACCAGAAAATGAAGATCGACTGCCCCACCTGCGGCGGCGGCGGAACGCCGCGCTACCAGGGCGACTACAACGGCATCATCTCCAATAAAAAGGTCGGCAACGCCGGCTGGACCGATTTCAGGCAGGGCTCCTTCATGAGCGTGACCTCCTATTTTCCCGATTTTGCCATGTCCATCAACCACACCTCCGATACGCTTTACGTGTCAAACGACAGCACCGACTTCGTGGTCAGCGTGCCGGGTGTGAAACTCTATACCGATACGGTCATGCTGTCGGGCGTGATCACCCCGACCCCGTCGTCGGGCAGCATCACCTTCCTGTACCCGCAGGGGAACAAGATACTCTCCTTTCCAGGGTCGAAGATCGTTCGTCTCAAACTGAGCGGGAATGTCCCGCTGGCCGACTACCAGGCGACCTTCTATGCGAAGGGGCCCAATGGCACCCCCGCGCACCAGCGCACAGCCACCATCAAGGTGCTGGCCTCCCTGTCGCTTTCGGTATCGGTTACGGCAACACCCACCACCATATGCCCCGGGGGTACCACGCAGTTGCAGGCCTTTGCGAGCGGCGGGAACAATCCCTACACCTATGCATGGACCTCCAACCCGCCGGGATTCACCTCCACCCAGGCCAGCCCGACCGCATCACCGACCGTCAACACCCGTTACATCTGCACGGTGCATGACAATGCCGCGCATGTCGCCAAAGACAGTGTCATGGTAACGATGAGCAGTGTTCCCGCAAACCCGGGTACCATTTCGGGCAACGCGGCTCCCTGTATGTCGACCAACGCCAGCTACAGCATCGGCCCGGTAACCGGTGCCACCACCTATAACTGGACGGTTCCCGCAAATGCCACCATTCTTTCGGGACAGAATACCACCGCCATTTCCGTTGCATGGGGAACCACCTCGGGGAATGTGACCGTTACCGCAGGGAACAGTTGCGGAAACGGAACCGCCAGCCAGCTTGCCGTAACACTTGCTCCCGCGCCCACTACCCCGGGTACCATCACCGGACCTGCAACCGTTTGCACCGGGACCACGGTCAACTTCAGCGTACCAACCGTTACGGGCGTGACCAACAACTGGACCGTGCCTTCTGACGCCACGATCACGGCAGGACAGGGAACACCTGCCATTACCGTTCATTGGGGGATCAGCGCCGGCTTTGTCAGCGTGGATGCGCAGATCGCCACCTGCATCAGTACGGCAACCACCCTGGCGGTTAACACGGAGACCCTGCCCGCTGCGGCCCAGGCGGTATCGGGTCCCGATACGGTATGCCAGGGACTGGGCGGTTACCAGTTTACCGTTCCGCTCATCTCCAATGCCTCCACCTATGTATGGAACCTGCCGACGGGTGCCACCATTTCACAGGGACAGGGTACCAATTCGGTGGTAGTTGCCTTCAGCGCTTCAGCTGTTTCGGGCAATGTTACGGCAGCGGGCAGCAACCTTTGCGGCACCGGCACGGAGGGGTCGAAATTCGTCAAGGTAATGGTCTGCACGGGGATCGGCACCAACCCGCTCCGGTCGCAGGTCGTCCTCTATCCCAACCCGGTTCACGGTCTTCTTACGCTTTCGGTCACAGGAAGCGAGAAACAGCTCCGGGTGCTTATTACCGATGCAACCGGCCGCAACGTGTACGACCAGTCGCTCAACAATCTCCCGGCCGAATATACGCGGCAGATCGATGTCAGCAGGTTTGCAAAGGGAGTTTACATGATCAGGCTCACCAACGATTCAAGGGTCTTTTCCGGGAAGTTCGAGGTGGAATAAGATCAGCAGCAAAAAATGAAAAATGGCAAAACGGACTTCCCGTTTTGCCATTTTTCATTTAACCATTTTACTATTTTACCATTTTACCATTTGCAGATCATGCCCCGCGTATGAAAAATGGTTGGTAAGCCTGCGGGGAGGCTATTTGTAGCCCCTGCTGTAATGATAGATCATATTGCCCGAGGTACCCACAAAACAAACCCTTATATTGTCGGATTTAAGCGAAACAACCGTAAAGGCAGGTTCCGAACCACTGAATACCGTCAGGTCGTTGGAACTGTTCTCACGGGTATCTCCCCCGGTCCCGGTAACGATGTAATCGAGGTTGCCATTTTTTTCCTTCAGGTGCTGAAGGTCATGATCGTGGCCGCAGAAATAGAATTGGGCATGATACTGTTCGAGTAACGGCTTAACCCGGTCGATCATTTCTTTGGTGTTTCCGTGTTTGTGGCTTGCGGAATAAATCGGATGGTGGCCAAACACCAGGATCCATTGTTCCCGGGAATTTTTCAACACCTCTTTCAGCCATTTCATTTCCGCTGCGGTATCCTGTTGCGTAATCTCAGGGTATTCGCCCGTTCTTGTATAATACTCACCTACCAGGGGAGGAGTATCCAGAAAAATTAACCTCGCTGAAATGGAATCATTGATTTTTTTGGCAAAGGTGTAATAATGATCCGTAAGCCTCCAGCGACGGCTGATTTTGGAATAGTTTATTTCGGCCTGCGGACTGCCTTTGTAATCGTGGTTCCCCAGCACGGGAAACCATTCAACGTGGAGTGAAAGGGGTTTGTAAACATTCTCGAAATTCGCCGCCCACAAAGGATCCTGGGTGGAGGCGACCCCGCTTATCTGGAAGTTATCCCCGCATGAAACTATAAACTTTGCATTAACGCTGTCTGCGGTCCTGCCCATCTGGTCAGCGACTTCCTGCTGATGCTTGGCGCCATTCCATCCCCAGTCGCTGACAATGATGAAGTTGAATGCTTTATTAAATGTTTGGGAAGTGACGGGCGATTGTTTGGAGACAGGTGCGACGGTCTGTCCGTAACTGCTTGAAAAGACTAGAATAACGAACGCCAGTAAGATAAATATGATGATATTTTTTTTCATTTGAATAAGGATTTAGTTGATTTCTACAGATGAAGTTAAAACAAAACATCCATGGCATCTGCTGATGTTTCAATGCCATGGATGTTTCGATGAATTACTGCAAAAAGATCATTGACAATCAGCCCTTTGCTGTCATTTTGGTGCAATATCCAGAATAACAAATGAACCGGGTGCTACGGTTGGTTTACCCCCCTCTGTCGGGGTTTCAAAGTTAGCGGAAGGCAGGTAGGCGTGATGTGTCAGTTTGTTCACGGTCATGGTTTTGGCGCCTTTTTGGGTCGGAAAGGTCTCTAAAACCGCGTATTTCCCGTCTGCCCCTTCCTGTACGATCGTCAGCGACCCTTCACCATTTGAACTGAATGCACGTTTTAAACCCGGGTCGAACGCCGCACCGTCAGGTTTCCCGCCAATAGGCACGGTGGTGATCACTTTGCCGGTTTCGGCATCAAGCACAACCATCAGGTTATTGGCACAAACGCTGAACAAACGATGCCTGTCATTGTCGAGGGCCAGCCCTGTCGGTTCTTTACCCTCTCCCAAAGACCACTCATTTTCCACCTTGAACGATTTTGAATTGATGACGTCAACTTTGCCTTTATCCTCCAGGTTGACGAAAACCCTGCCTTTCCCATCCGTTACCGAAAACTCCGGATTCCCGGTAAAGGAGATGTTCGCTACGATCTCATCGGTCTTCGCATCAATGACGGAAGCGTTGTTTGAATGACCATTAAATACGAAAACCTTCTGGCTGAATAAATCAAACAGGATGGCATCCGGACTTTTTCCGGGAATCACAATTTTCTTACTTACTTTAAAAGTTTTGGTATCGAAAACCGTCACCGCGTTATCATTCTTGGTGCTGATATAACCTTTGTTGAGATCATGGGCAACGGCAATGCCGTGCACCCCATCAAGCCCGGTAATCCTCCCGATTTCGGTTCCTTTCTCTTCATCCACAACCTGGACCATATTTCCATGCGAAACATAAAGTCTTTTGGCTGCATCATCTGAAAAAAGATAATCCCATTTTTCATTCCCTTCGAGAGGAATTTTGTTCATAATTTTATAACCGGATGAACTTTCCTGTGCATGTAAGGACAACAGCGGGTTTCCGCAAATCAACACGCAGATAAAAAATAACATTCTCATTTGCTCTTTCATGGGTTGTTTTAACTGATTTATGGTTTTAAAATGGGCAAATGTTTGTTACCATGACCATCACCCGGGTATGCGCCCATGTCTTTATTCAGGGGCATCGGGGAACCAATGGTAAAAGGAAACAAGGTACCGCTGGTGGTACCCGCATTCAGTGCCGGCGAAGCGGATGCGAGGGAAGGCACGTTTTTATCCTGGTTACAAACAGTTATATCCGGATCGTAGTGGGTAAATACGGTGCCGCAGGCGGTAAGCCCGTATGAAACTTTGTCGGTCGGTTGGGGAACCCCGTTGGAACCCTGGATATAAGGATTGTTTGTTTCGACATTGGAAGAATCCGAAGCCTGGGCGTAATACATAAAAATCAGGTTGTTGCTGTACGAAGTATTGGCCATGTCGCAACCGGTTGCACTTTTTGCAAGATGGATCCCGTTACGGCAGCCTACGATCACATTGTTATAAACCTTACCGGCGGAGTTTGCATCCAGGTAGATCGCGGATGAAAGTTCACCAATTTTCCTCCAGTTCCCGTTCACAATGGTATTATTGTAGATATTAAACCTTGTTTCAGGCAGGGGGACGGTTTTGCTGGTATTTAATTTTATGCCGCTGTTGGCCGAACTCCAGATGTAGTTGAAAGCGATATCTCCGTGTGCACCTTTTTTAATGTTGATCAAATCGCCGTCTGAACCTCCCAACCGCTGCAGAACATTCCTTTTGATACTGCAGGTAATATCGCCCGCTAAATGAATACCGTCATCGATACCTCCAAACATCCAGTTGTCTTCAAAGATGATTTTTGCACCGACATTGTAATTCTGACTCCCTTCCACGTCGAAACTTGCCTGGGCGCTGCCAGTCTGATCAGGACCGCCCGTATAATTGATGTGCGTAAAGGTTATACTTACAAAAAGCGAAGTGGAGTCAACCAGGAATCCTCCCCAATAACCTGATTGTCCGAGATTTGCATAAGCAAGAGACTCATTGCTGGTTGTAAAGGTGATGGGTTTGCTTTCGGTTCCGTTGCAGATCAGGGTACCTGCAATTTCAATATGGAAGTTCCCGGTGGCAATGACTTTAACACCCGGGGAAACGCCAAATGAATCGGATTTGTTAACAATCATATCCCCGTCAAGATAGTAGGTTGAATCAGGTTTTAAACTGCCTTTCAAGGTACCATGCAGGTGACTGCCCGTAATATAGGAACCGGCAGGCGGTTTAATGTCGTTTGTAGAGGTACTCTCTTTTTTACAGGAGCTAAGCGAATACGCCAATACCCCGGTTACAAATAAAAATAATGTAAAGTTTCTCATTTTTTAAAATTTTAAAGGTTAAAAAGAATATTTAATTTCAACAGAGTAGTTTTGATAATTGTAGGCCTTTCGCACCAGGGTATTGTTCTCTTCTTTCAGGTACCATGTAATGGGGCTGTTCAGCAGGTTCGAAGCTTTGACCGTTATAAAGAACTTCTTATAAATTCTTTTTTCGAGGGTTATTCCCAGGTTGTGATAATTTGCCTGGTACCTGTTAAAACCGAGATGGCTGTTATTGATGGCTGATAGATTTTCGCCCTGCATGGTATAGGTGACACTTGATTTTATGCCGGCCCGCTTGCTGCGGTAGGAGACACTGGCATTAAAAAGGTGAGGCGATTGACCAACCAGGGTCCTTTTATACCCGACCGTAGGATTGGCAACAAGTACGGTATCTTTATAAATATAATCGACGGCTTTGTCCGAAATCTGTGAAAAGGTATAGGTATAGTTGGCGCTGATCCCGAAATTGCCAAAATGTTTGGAGGCAACCAGTTCAATACCATAGTTGACGGTGGGGGTCGTTACGTTTGAAGGTCTTGCATTGCCACTTTGATTTAAGATTTCCTCGATTGCATTGATGATTTGTTTGTAGAATACTCCGACGGTAAAAACATCCTGCAATTTTGGATATATTTCCCAGCGTAAATCGAAGGAATTCGCGTAAGCGGGTTGCAGGTCGGGATTTCCGCTCTGCCCTCCGGCCCGGGGATCGTTATAAGGGATTACTTCAGTATAGGTCGGCCGGTTGATCGCCCGGTAATATGAAAAACGCAGGTTTTGGTTTTCTGTAAATTTATAAGTCAGATGAAGGCTGGGGAAAAGGTCAAAATTTTGCCTCGTTGATTTTGCAACAGGAAACTGGATGTTGTTCTGGTTATGTTCGGTACGCAGATAGTAAGTCTCAAACCTTAATCCGAATAAAACCTGGAGTTTACCAAAAGTTGAATTCGCCATGCCATACGCTGCACCTATGTTTTCCCACGCCCTGTAATTACCGGGGTTTAAATATGCATTTCCTTTTTGTTCCTGGGCATTCTGGTCATTTCTCAGCGGGACCGTTAACAGGTTTGGATTTGGATAATTCTTATAGTTCCTGTAGGAGGTATCATCATAGGGTTGAAAGAAATATTCATTTGCATAATTTTCCCTGAATTTTTGCCGGTACATGCCACCCGCCTTAAACTCAAACAAATGATTGAATACAATGGGTTTGTATTTTATGTTGACATAGGCCGATTTGTTTTCGTCAATATCCCATTGCCAATCCCTTACAACAGGTCGTGAATAATTAAGGTATGCCGGGTTGTTTCCACCCTGGGCCAATTCTACGGTTGCAAAATCGGGTGAATCCGAGTTGGCCCTGGCGTACAGGAGCGTCCAGTCAACCGTGAGGTTGCCCCATAAATTATGTTCACCTGTTAAGGTAGTTAAAGAAATAGCAGAATTATCGGTTTCTGTCTGGGTCGCGATGGGGCGGATAAACTGCCCGTTATTATCCGTCTGATGATCTTCATACTTCCTTACCCTCAGTTCTTTCGCAGAGAACAGTGAACTATAGATACTGATCTGGTTATTTTTATTGAACTGGTAATCCAGCTTCAAATAGCCACCCAGCCGTTGTTGATTTTTACTGTATACCTGGTGTTCCATATACTCGGCCGATGGTTTCCCGTCTTTAAAAGCCGGGACATAACTGGTGTAATCGTATGTATTGGCAGCAGAGTTGTTTTGATAACTGACAGCCAGCATGACCCCGAATTTTTTCTTAAAAAATCTTTTCCCGCCCGAAAACCCCAAATTCATATCGGGGCTTGCCGTTTTTGTTGTTGCAATTAAATTGTTCCGGGGAAATTCCGATTCTTTAGCCTGGTAATTGGAGCCATAAAGCTCATTGAAATCTTTTTTGGAAACGGTACTGTTGTCGAAGGTTAAGAAGCTGTGGTTTAAGTAATACTGGTTGTACCCGAATCCGGTTTCAAATCGGTAAAATGCGGTATCCGGCGCCTGTTTCAATTTGATATTCACGGTGCCGCCGATGGCATCCGCTTCCAGATCGGGGGTTAAAGCTTTTATGACCTCAATCCGCCCCACCAATTCCGAACTGATGATATCCAGGTTCACCGACCGGCCACTGGAACTGGTGCTTGGCATGAGTGCACCATCAATAAAAGCAGTATTATACCTCGTGGGCATGCCTCTTAAAATCAGTTGTGAATTGCTGCCAAAACTGTTTTTTGTCATCGAAACACCTGAAACACGCTGCATTACATCTGCCACATTCCGATCGGGCAATGTTTCAATCTTTTCAGCGGTTATGATATTAAGGACCTGGATTGCATTTTTCTCGGAAAGACGTGCACTGTTCTCCGTGTTTTGGATCCTGGTCCCTACGACATTCACCTCGTTGAGGTTTTCCTGTTTTGGCGTCAGTTTGCAGTTGACTTCAGCCACTGCATCACCGGAACCTACCGAAATGATATGTTCATCATTGGAATAACCAACATAACTGCAAACCAGTTTATATTTTCCCTTCTCAATGTTCTTTAAACGGTACTCACCATCCGTTCCCGTGGAGGTTCCTTTTCCCAGTTCCTTGATCAGTACGGTGGCTCCAAATACCGGTTCTCCTGTTCTTGAATCAACCACTTTTCCCTTTATATCACCGGCAAATGACGAACCAGTTGTGAAAAATAAAACAAGAAATGTGAATATCAGATATTTACCTAGTTTGACCATTGTTGTTTTTTAGTTCTGCAATTTTATACAGGAATTGAGGTACCGGCAATAGTAGTTTTAACCTGGAAGAGATAGTGATTATGCTTTTCTGTTTATCAGGAAAGGCAATGGACAGGAATTGATATAGATAGCAATCGTCAGGCCCGGAATAATTAATAATGATTTAATAAATGGCATCAATGGTAACCTAATGGTAACCTTTTATTAATATTTTATTAATCACCGCTTAACATGAAAGGTCTACTTTTGAAAGTTAAATTTTCAGGATGTCAGAAGTAAACCGAAAACGTATTATAATTGCCGACGACCAGCCCATTGTCAGTTTAGGTTTAAAACTCCTTCTGGAACAAACTTCCGATTTGTGTATTTGCGACCAGGCCTCCGAACCGGAAGAATTGTTTGAAAAACTTGATGAACAATCGTTTGATCTTGTCATACTTGAGCTGTTTTTACCTGGAAAAGATTCCCTGGATGTCCTGACGGAAATAAAGAAAAGGGACAAAAACTTACCGGTTGTGATTTACACTTCATGCTCGGATGAACAGTTGACAATCCGGTTTGTTAAAAATGGTGCCTCGGCTTTCATCAGTAAAAGAAGTGACCCGGATGAATTGGTTGAAGTATTGCGGAAAGTGCTGTCGGGGAAAAAGTATTTCACCCTGCATCAGATGGAGCGGATGGCTGAAATGTTTACAAAACCGGAAGAAACCGGAACGGAATCTGTAGAATTGCTTACCGACAGGGAATTCCAGGTAATGTATATGATGGCTTTGGGTCTGAACCGGGTCTCTATTGCAAAAAACCTATCAGTAAGCAAAAACACAATCAGCAACCACCGGTATAACATTTTAAAAAAGATGCATTGGTCCTCCAATGCCGAATTGGTGCGGTATGCCCTCAACCATGGCATCAACCGGTAATCCTGCCGCCATGCAGTCCTTCTTGATCCCGGACCTTGGTGAAAAGGACCTCTCCCCGGTTATAACAGGACCTCTCCCCGGTTATGACAGGACCTCTTCCCGGTTATGACAGGACCTCTCCACGGTTATGACAGGACCTCTCCACGGTTATGACAGGACCTCTCCCCGGCCCTCCCCTTTGAGGGGAGGGGGACCGTTTGCCAGATTATGAAGCAGGACCTCTCCCCGGCCCTCCCCTTGGAGGGGAGGGGGATGTTTTACCGGGAAAATGAAGGAGTTACTTTATTATGGAACGCCCGATAGCCACTATCATTATTTTTTTTAACACATGGTTAAGGTGATACCGAACTTCGTCATTTGAAAATCGCAGGACCAGGATTCCGAGATCCTCCATGACTCCATCCCGCTGTTGATCGTGCTCCCGGCGATCTGTCTGTTGATGTACCGGGCCATCCACCTCAATCACAAGTTTCGCCTGGTGACAGTAAAAATCGGCAATATAATAATTGACCGGATGTTGCCGCCTGAATTTAAAACCTGTTATTTTATTGCTTCTCAAACTCTGCCACAATTTTCTTTCAGAGGGAGTCAATTTCCGCCGGAGCCTTCTCGCAAGGTCAAGCGTTGTTTGGTCAGCATAATATTGAAATGCCGGATCGCGGGTTTTACCGATGAAAGCCATTATTGAATGAACTTTTTAAACTCATTTGATGTTTAATCGGGAAATCAATAAAAGGTGAAGATCCTAATCTGATTTGTTGAAAAATTTCCGTTTCGAATCCCGGTAAAACATCCCCCTCCCCTCCAAGATGAGGGAGCAGTTTTGTCGAAGACACCTGCTTCATCATCAGGCAGAACGAACTCCCTCCCCTACAAGGGGAGGGCCGGGGAGAGGTCCTGTTATAACCGGCAAGAGGTCCTGGCAAATAGGCAGCAGGCAGCAGTCAATAGAAAAAGGCAGCCCGCCTAATCCCTATCAAAAATTAATTTTAATTCTTAATTTGAATTGTCCCCTCGCAGTCTTTACACGATGAACTATCTTTTCCTACTGCTTCAATTTTTCTTACTTTTGCAGGTGCTATACTAATTTCCCAAATTGAAGCAAACCAGCTTTTTACTCCTCCTGTTCCTGTTCCCGTTTTACCTCTGCGGGCAGACAAACACCGAATTCTGGTTTGCCGCGCCTGAAGTAACGAGCGCACACGGCGATCAACCGATCTACCTGAGGCTTACCGCTTTCGGACAGATGGCGATCGTTACCATTTCCGAACCGGCCAACACCCCTGCGAATTTTCCTACACAGGTGGTTACCATCGCCCCGAATTCGACCGTATCGGTCGACCTCACCCTCTATAAAGGACAGGTGGAGTGCAAACCGCCAAACTTCCCCCTCAATTACGGGTTGCACATCCATGCCGACGCGCCCATCACCGCCTATTACGAGGTGGCCAATACTGTCAACCCGGAAATTTTCATCATGAAGGGCAACAACGCACTGGGCACCTCCTTCTACATCCCGTCGCAGGATGTAATGTACAACGAACAATCCCTGAATCCTAAGGCCTACAACACCTTCGACATCATCGCCACCGAAGACAACACCACCGTCACCATCACACCGAAGAAGGCCATCGACGGGCATGCCGCAGGGGTAACTTTCAACGTTGTCCTCAACCAGGGGCAGGTTTACAGTGCCCAGGCTGTCGGACAGAACGCTGCCGACCACCTGATGGGGTCGGTGGTCACCTCCGACAAGCCGGTGGCCATCACCATGAAGGATGATTCGGACCACTATCCCGGCACCGTCTGCTATGACCTTACCGGCGACCAGCTCGTCCCGGTGAACATTATCGGGACCGACTATATCATTGTGAGGGGAAGCACCAGCAGCACCATGAACGACTGGGTATTCGTGCTGGCAACGGTCGACAACACCCATGTGAGCGTTGACGGCAGCGCGGTGGCCACCATCAACGCGGGGGAGACCTACCATTACAACATGCTCACCAGCACCGCCTGCACCTCCGTTCATACCGACCAGCCCGCTTACCTGCTCCACCTCACCGGTTACGGCTGCGAGGCAGGTTCGGCCGTGCTGCCCGCCATCGGCTGTACAGGATCTACCCAGGTCGCATTCACCCGCACCACCTCCTACACCTTCGAGATGATCGTCCTCACCAAGGCGGGAGCCCAGGGCTCCTTCAGCCTCGACGGGAATCCCGCGCTTGTCACCGCCGCCATGTTCTCCTCGGTCCCCGGGAACCCGGCCTATGTCTATACCAAGATCACCTTCCCGGCCAGCACCCTCCCCGTCGGGGCCCACATGCTGACCAACTCGCAGGATATTTTCCATATGGGGATCATCCATACCTATGATGCCGGGCAGTCGGGATGCTCCTACGGATATTTCTCCGATTTCGCCAGCCTCAACCTGGGCCCCGACCAAACGGTCTGCCCGGGCACTCCCGTCACCTTCGATGCCGGTCCCAACCGCATCAGCTATGCGTGGTACTTCAACGGGGCCCCCTATGCAACCGGAGTGCGTACCATTACGGTGACCACCCCGGGGCTTTACTCCGTTACCGTCGACGATCATGGCTGCATCCTGACGGATGAAGTGCTGCTCACCAACCTGCCCGCCCCCAACCCGTCGATCAGCGGCATCACAAGTTTTTGTGAAGGCGGTTCACAGCCCCTCACCGCATCCGGCACCTTTACCTCCTACCTCTGGTCGACCGGTGCCACCACCCAATCCATCACGGTAAGTGCGAGCGGGAATTACACCGTTACCGTGACCGACAATTCAGCCTGTCACGGACAGGCGACCGTTGCCGTGACGGTACATACGCTGCCGGTGGTTACCCTTGCCCAGCCTGCATCAGCGTGCTCCAACATGGCGCCCTACCTGCTTACCGGCGGAAGCCCGGCGGGAGGAACCTGGTCGGGGCCCGGGGTAAACCCAGCAACGGGGTTCTTTGACCCCGCCTCAGGGACGGGCCCGCACCTGATCACCTATACCTACACCGATATTTACACCTGCACCGGCAACGCTTCGAAGACACTCACGGTCTATGCTCCGCCTACCGTGCAGCTTGCCGCGCAGCCTTCGGTCTGCATCTCCGCCTCCCCCTTCGCGCTGACCGGCGGCACGCCTGCCGGCGGGACCTATTCCGGCCCCGGGGTCAACCCGGCCACCGGCATCTTCACCCCCTCTTCGGGTGCCGGGGCGCACCTGATCACCTATACCTATACCGATGCCAACGGATGCAGCGCAATTGCCACCAAAACACTCACCGTTTTTGCCCTGCCGGTAGTCACCCTCGCCCCCCAGGCGCCTGTCTGCATTTCAACCCCGCCCTTCCTGCTAACCGGGGGATCCCCTGCAGGAGGCATTTACACCGGTTTCGGTGTCACCCCTGCCACAGGCATCTTCACCCCCTCCTCCGGCACCGGTCCACACAACATCATCTACAACTATACCGACATGAACGGCTGCGGAAATGTGGCCATTCAATCGCTCGTGGTCTTCCCGCTCCCGACCGTCCAGATGTCGGGACAGGATGGGGCCTGCATTACGGCACCCCCGTTCCCGCTCACCTGCGGATCACCGGCAGGGGGAACCTATTCGGGCCCGGGCGTCAATTCATCCACCGGTTATTTCGATCCCGCTTCCGGCTCCGGGCCGCACCTGATCACCTATACCTACACCAGCATCAACGGGTGCACCGCGACCGCCAGTAAAACCCTTACGGTGTATGCCGCCCCGGATGTCCAGCTTGCCCCGCTGCCTTCCGCCTGCCTCCCCGATCCTCCCTTTGCCCTTACGGGGGGTACCCCGGCCGGCGGGACCTGGTCGGGTTTGGGAGTCAACCCGGTGACCGGGTACTTCGATCCATCTTCGGGCGCCGGACCACACACCATCACCTATACCTATACCGATTCATTCGGCTGCGGCGGAACCGCCACGGGGATCATTACCGTCAACCTGCTGCCGGTAGTCCAGCTGCAGGATCTGCCCGCCATCTGCATTTCGGTTCCCCCGTTCCTGCTCACCGGTGGAACACCGGCCGGCGGAACCTGGTCGGGAACAGGCGTCAATCCTGTTACGGGTATGTTCGATCCCGCTTCGGGAGCCGGGGGGCACGCCATCACCTACACCTATGTCAATGCCAACGGCTGTTCCGATGCCGCTGTTAAAACGCTCGTCGTAAACCCGCTCCCGGTGGTTCAGCTAACGGGTCCCGACGCTGTCTGCATTTCAACGCCGCCCTTCCAGCTTACCGGGGGGAGCCCCGCCGGGGGAATCTACACAGGAACGGGGGTAATTCCGGCAACCGGGTTTTTCGATCCCGCTTTGGGGACCGGGGCGCATACCGTCACCTATACCTACACGGATGTGGCAGGATGCATCAACGCAGCGACCAAAACCATCAACGTCAACCCGCTCCCGGTGATACAGTTCTCGGGCCAGGATGCAGCCTGCATTTCACAGCCCCCCTTCCTGCTGACCTGCGGCGCTCCCGCCGGGGGCACCTATTCCGGGCCCGGCGTCAATACCTTGACCGGGATGTTCGATCCCTCCTCCGGGGCAGGGCCACACACGATTTCTTATTCCTATACCGATGCGGCGGGCTGCACCAATTCAGGGACAAAGGTGATCATGGTATATGCGCTTCCGGCAGTGCAGCTGGCCGACCTGGCGGCAGTCTGTATTTCGGCATCCCCCTTTGCACTGGCCGGCGGGACACCTACCGGGGGAACCTGGTCGGGCAGCGGTGTCAACACCCTGACCGGCATGTTCGATCCCGCAACGGGAACTGGCATTCACCTCATCACCTATACCTATACCGACGGGAACGGCTGCACCGCTTTGGCGACAAAACCGCTCACCGTCAACCCGCTCCCCGCGGTGCAACTGGCCGACCAGCCCGGCGTCTGCATCTCGGTGCCACCCTATCCCCTTTCCGGCGGTTTGCCTTCGGGAGGAACCTATTCGGGAATTGGGGTCAATCCGCTGACCGGCATTTTTGATCCCTCTTCCGGCGCAGGGGTGCATACGATCACCTTTACCACCACCGACGCCAACAGCTGTACCAATGCGGTAACAAAGCCGCTTGACGTGTTTGCACTCCCGGTTGTTCAGCTTGCCGGCATGCCGTCGGTCTGCATCCTGGTTCCGCCTTTTCTTCTTACCGGGGGAACGCCCGCAGGAGGCACCTATTCGGGCACCGGGGTAACCCCTTCAACGGGGATGTTCAATCCTTCGTCGGGTGCGGGAAGCCACACAATCAACTATGTTTACAGCGATTCGCACTCCTGCACGGCCACCGCAACGAACACCCTGACCGTCATCCCCATGCCCGTCCCTTCGGGAACCGTAAGCGGCCCACTATCTGTTTGCGAAGGCGCACAAAACAATGTCTACCTGCTTACCGGGGCCGATCCGATCGCCACCTCCTTCAACTGGGAACTGGCTCCAGCGGCCGCAGGCACCATCACCGGCACCAATTCAGCACCCGTGGTTTCGTACAATGCGGGATTTTCGGGCACCGCCTCCATCCGTTTTCAGCCGGTAAGCAGTTGCGGGAACGGGAACTTCTCGGGTTACACCCCTGTCACGGTACACCCGAAACCCGTTGTTTCGCTGCAACCCTGCATCGAACAGGTAACCACGCGCGGTGCGAAGCCCTTCCCGCTCAAGGGGGGCCTCCCGGCGGGCGGTGTCTACAGCGTTGACGGAACACCCCTGCCCCCGGCCATTCTCGATCCTGCCACCCTGAGCGCCGGCCCGCCTGATCATATCATCTCCTACGGATATACCAATGTTTTCGGCTGTGCAGCCGGCGCCACCATCACACTGGCGGTGAAAAATCCTTCGGGGTTCACCTGTAAAACAACCCTGACCGACCTTCGCGATCAGCAGACCTACCCCACCTTCGAACTGGTCACCGGCGCCATCCATCGTTGCTGGACCGCCACCAACCTGAACTGGGGAACCTTCATCACCGGGACCATGGTGCAGTCGGACAACTGCGTCGCCGAAAAATATTGCGCCGGGAATGACGCTGCAGCCTGCGCCGCTTCGGGCGGACTATACCAGTGGGATGAGCTGATGGATTACCACCCGGCCTACGCGAAGGGGATCTGCCCGCCCGAATGGCATGTCGCCACCGAGGCCGAATGGACCGAACTGGAGAATTATTTCCAGGGGCCGGGGCTTGCTGGCTGGAGCCTGCTCGACCCGTTCATCGCGAATGGATTCCATGCAAAGACCACCGGGGTTTTATACCAGAATTTTCTCGCAGCCTTCCTCCCCCCGGCCTTCTCCGCCTCGCTGTTCTGGAGCTCGACGGTTAACCCGGCCGGCAGGATTTACACCCACGGCGTGAACATGATCAGCCCCAGCGTATCCACCTATGGTTCGCTGCGGAGCAATGCCTTCCCGGTAAGATGTGTCAGGGATTAGGAGCCGGAACGATGGTAAAGGCCCGCTTTACCTCCCGGGTGCCTACAAACCAGTAATACTTTCCCGGCTGGAAGAAAAGGGGCGGGGTTTTGTATTCCCTTACCCCTGGCCGGATCCCTTTCCAGATGATCAGCCTTTCGCGGGTTTCCGAAAAAATGTAAAAATTGGAAAAGGAGTCTGTCTCCTGGTTCCAGTTAAAGAGAATCTCCTCATTTCGGCTGATGATTTTGTCAACGGCCGGGTTGACAAGCCCGATCCCGTTCGGCAGCGTGGTCCCCGGGAACTCGCTGACCTCTCCCTCCCTGGCAGGTGTTGATGCCGGAGCAGGGGTGGTGTCGGGCGGGGGACCGGCTTCAACAGGCTTTGCCTTCCCGCCATGACGGTTAAACAGGATAACCCCGGCGAAAGCCACGATCAGTACCAGGGCAAACACCCCGGCAGCCCAGCGGAAACGGACCGGCTTAAAAAGGGTGGCGGCATCCCCGTCTGCTTTGGCAACAGGAAGTTTTTCAGCAATTTTTTCAGGAAGTTCATCGGCCGAAACATTCATAAGCTCAGGGAAGGTCATTCTCAACCTGTATTTCCGCGCAAATTCCCGGTCGCTTGCCAGCCTGTTTTCAAAGATTTCCTCCTCCGCATCGGTGAGTTTCCCGAGGAGGTATCTTTCAATGAGGTCAATATCTGTCTGATCCGTATCCATTGAACCCGCAATTTCCATCTTCAAAGATAGGAAGGAATCAAGGAATTAAAAATTAAAAATCAAAAATTACTTTTTGACAGTGAGCCGGCCGGCTGCCTGTCCACTATTACCTGTTGCATGATGCCTGTTGCCTTATTTCCAGTGTCTTCCTCTAACATAGACCTATCAAATAATCCGGGAATTAACATAATTTAACAATTATTTAGAATGTTTATAAATAATAATTCTTATGTTTACAACCAGCTTAATTGCTTTTATTAACCATAATCCATTAAATAACAGGAGAAAAAAATATGAAATCAAGGAGTATAATTTTGTTTGCATTATTTTTCATGACCGGTGCGACGGTTGTGAATGCACAGGAGTGGTCGGCCGCACAGAAAGAGGTGTGGAAGAATGTCAATGACTACTGGGGCGTCATGGCCAAGGGCGATCTGAACGGCTTTTTTGAATATTTCAGCCCCGACTACATCGGCTGGGATGACGGTTCGCTGCTGCCGTCAACCAAAGAGGAATCGAAAAAGGTATTTACCTATTTTTATACCGGGGTCAAGATTCCCCTTTATGAAATCAAGCCGCTTGCCATTGTGATTCATGGCGACTTTGCCTTTGTCGATTATGTCTATTTTATGATTACGGAGGCCGACGGCAAGAAGAAAAGTGAAAAGGGCCGCTGGACCGACATCCTGGCGAAGTCGGGCAACAAATGGCTGATGATCGGCGATCATGGCGGGGCGACGCCGGAAAAGAATTGAGACAGATCCATAACAGTCTCAGCGTTTTAATTAAAAATTAAAAATTACTTTTTGATAGTGAGCCGGCCGTTTGCCGGCTTACTATTGCTTTTTTGTATTGACGATTTACGAATGACGATTTACGATTGATGTGGCAGCCGGCCGGCTGGCCCCAATATTACCATTTTACATTTTGCCATGCATCTATAGGACCTCTCCCCGGCCCTCCCCTTGAAGGGGAGGGAGACTGTTTGCCAGATTATGAAGCAGGACCTCTCCCCGGTTATAACAGGACCTCTCCCCGGCCCTCCCCTTGGAGGGGAGGGAGTTCGTTCTGCCTGATGATGAAGCAGGACCTCTCCCCGGTTATGACAGGACCTCTCCCCGGCCCTCCCCTTGAAGGGGAGGGAGACTGTTTGCCAGATTATGAAGCAGGACCTCTCCCCATCTTTGCCCGGCATGGACAGGACCTCTCCCCGGCCCTCCCCTTGGAGGGGAGGGAGACTGTTTGCCAGGTTATGACGCAGGACCTCTCCCCATCTTTGCCCGGCATGGACAGGACCTCTCCCCGGCCCTCCCCTTGGAGGGGAGGGAGTTCGTTCTGCCAGATTATGAAGCAGGACCTCTCCACGGTTATGACAGGACCTCTCCCCGGCCCTCCCCTTGTAGGGGCTAACATGGCTTCTGGATAGGTAGTATTTACTAATGTTTTAGAGGGTAGTGCCTAAAAACTGTCAACTTTACTGACACGTATTCAAATCGTACACGCCTAATTTGTAAACAAATGACAAGCTAAATATTGGCTTGTAACCCCTTGTAAAATTACGTTAATTTCCTTTCAAAAAATCTGAAGCTACCTGAAATAGTTTTATAAAAAAAATTAGCCGCCGCTAATTTTGAACTATTATTTCTTATCGAAAATCACCTTTTCAGATAGCAAAATAAAAATCCATTTCCGGGCAAAAAAATAATATCGGGATCCCTTCAGGATACTGGATATTACGCTCTAATTGACCCCTCTTATACGCATCAAATTGACC